>Ga0105047_10008758_pt1 | contig 16813 bp, 15 predicted proteins | sample MAT04_FD_78384 | JGI IMG/M metagenome (GOLD analysis project Ga0105047, IMG submission 78384) | Freshwater microbial communities from Lake Fryxell liftoff mats and glacier meltwater in Antarctica - MAT-04 (megahit assembly) | ecosystem: Environmental > Aquatic > Freshwater > Ice > Liftoff...
GAGGCAGGGGCCGGGGGATAGAGGGTTTTGCCGTTCACAAAAGCGTTTTTTGCCAAAAAAGCCAGTAAAAAGATGGGTGTAATGATTAGTCGTTATGAGAAGTGAGCATCGCGCATCGTTTTGTCTTAATCAAGCTGTCTCATAACTACCCTGTTTCGTACCCAACAACGCCACTGCCAAAACCCCCGCCCCTGCCATTGTGACCAGCCACGGCTGGTATAACAACCGCGAAATGCAGGATATGAACTTTGTGGAATACGCTCGCCGGGGTTATGTGGTGCTTTCCATCGACATGTACGGTCACGGCAACTCGGATGTTTTATACACGCCCGAAATCGCGCCCACCTCCGTAGGCATGATGGACGCCGTCAAGCTGGTCGCCGCACTGCCCTACGTGGATAAAACCAAGATTGGCATCACCGGTCATTCCAACGGCGCCATGGCGGCCAACTTTGCGATTGATCTGGATAACAAGTTGGACAAGCCGCTGGTGCATGCCGTGTTGTTGGTAGCCAATAACGCGACCTACACCAATGCCGCGGATGCCAACAAATACTACAATAAATATGGCAGCCGCGATGTGGGTATCGTCGCCGCGCAGTATGACGAATTCTTCTTCCGGTTCAAGCAGGCTGACGGCAGCATGTCGGCGCCGCGTGACTATATCAAGCAGCCTCAGGCGCAGTCCTTCTTGAACTTCGGGATCGATCCCGCCACTGGCGGCGAAGTCCGCAAGGCTGACACTACCTACAAACAGACGGTCAGCGGCACGGAAGCCATCCGCACCATCTTCACCCCGTACGAGATCCACCCCTGGAACACCGTATCTACCAGCGTGTTGAATTACAGTGTTGATTTCTTCCAGAACACCCTGGGCGCTCCCAAACCCATTCCCGGCACCGATCAGGTCTGGCTGTGGAAAGAACTCTTCAATGTTTTAGGCCTGGTGGGCTTTGCCATGTTTGTGCTGGCCTTTGCGCAGGTTTTGCTGGAAACCAGCTACTTCAGCACACTCAAGGCCGCCACGGCTGTGGTAGCGCAGCCCGCTCCGACTGGAAATGCGAAAATATGGTTCTGGGGCAGCCTGGTTGTGTCCGCTATCGTCTCTGGCCTTTCTTATCTGTATCTGCCGGCATTGGTCAATACCCCCGGCTTCCGTCCAGTATTCTTCCTGCAGGCGCCGGTATTCTTCATCGGTGTCTGGGCAGTCGTCAACGGATTGTTCGCGGCGATCCTGTGCGTTGGCTGGTATTTCATCAGCGGCAGGTCCATCAACATGAGGGAAAGAGGCGTTACCATCGGCTGGGCCGCCCTATGGAAGACCATTCTCCTGGCCCTGGCCGTAGTCACCGCGGCATCCTTAATCGTGTTCACGGCCGATTACCTGTTCAAGGTGGACTTCCGCCTGTGGGTGATCCCGGTGAAGGCGTTCATGCCGGATAAATTCGGCATCATCCTGATGTACCTGCCCTTCTTCCTGATTTTCTACGTGCTGCACTCGATCGCGGTCAACAGCTTCAACTATGTCAATCAGGGCAAGGAATGGGTCAACGTGGCGGTGCTGGCGCTGTTCACCACCCTGGGCGCGCTCACCTATGTGATCATCCAGTACGTGACCTTCTTTGCTACCGGCAAATCCTGGAGCGAGGTGATGGTTCCCACCATCTCCAATATTTACGGCATCTGGCTGTTCCCGGTGCTGGTCTACTTCCCGCTGGCGGTCATCCTGGATCGCAAGCTGTTCAAGTTGACCCGCGACCCATACCTGGGCGGCATCATCTTCGCGCTGATCATGACGATCATCGCCTGCACCAATACGCTGGGCCAACTGCCTTAAGCGCTTAAAACTGAGCTGGGACTGTCTCAAAAGAATTGGACCGTCGCATCTCAAAATTTTTCCACCCCAACCCGCCCCCTAAAAGGGGGCGGGAGTTATTTAAAATGCGGTTTTTTTTGCCCGAAACGGGCAAAAAAAAACCGCAAAAAATTGGCTCCCGCGCCTCGCGCTTCGCCGACGCTTCAGTGACCTGGCGAGGGCTGCCGGCAGGACAAGTGGTTGTGTGCTTATTTCGCTTCCACCCGGTCGGGCGGCTCGGGCCGCGGGTGATCTGCGGGGTTGGAGGGCGCCAGAATTTTGCCGATGGCCTGAATGCAGTCGGCCAGGTTCTTAATGCTCAGACCGCTGTTCTGGATGATGCGCAGGGAATTGCTCATAATCAAGTTCCCGGCCGGGTCGCGTGATGAAATCACAATCACGGGAATATCGCGGATCTCCGGATCTTTTTGTTTTTCTTCCAAAACCTGGTAACCATCCATCACCGGCATCGCCAGATCCAGCAGCATCACGTCTGGCTTGCGGCTGCGCAGGGTGCTGAGCGCACGTTTTCCATTGGTCACCTGGAAAATTTGAAAATTGGACTGGTCCGATTCCAGCATGCGCACGAAGAGATGCAGTTCATCTGGCTCGTCATCAACCACCAAAATGGATTGCGGGCTGCTTTTCAATTCCGCCAGCGATGAGAGCACCTTTTCGCGCGTCACCGGTTTTACCAGGTAATTGACCACGCGCAGTTGTTTGGCGGCTTCCACTTCGCCCGGAACCCAGCACGAAATAATCGGCGTGCCGTAGGGCAAATGCGCCAGCCCGTTCAGAATATCTTCTTCATACGGCGCCACATTGACCAGCAGCGCCTGGGCTGGAGAGCGGTTTAATTCCTCGGTGGCGGCCTCAATGCTCGAAACCAGCACGGTTTCGGTCTCGGGCAGGTAGCGTTTAACCAACTTTTGCAGGCTTTGCTCTTTTTCGAACACCACCATGCGCGGTTGAAAGGTGGGAGAAGGCGCTTTGTTGGGGCGGGTGCGCAGGTTGTAGCCAAATTCATCGCCCGGGATTAAAGAGCGCCGCACGCGGCTGCCCGCTTCAAGCTCTTCCGAGAGCGAGAAAAAAATCGGCAGGCTGAAGAAAAAGGTGGTGCCAGTGCCGGGCTGGCTGGTGAGCCACATTTTTCCGCCGTGCATTTCTACAAACTGCTTGCTGATGGTCAGACCCAGCCCGTTACCACCATATTGGCGCCGAATGGAACCGTCTAACTGTTGAAAGGGTTCAAACAGGCGATCCTGATCTATGTTGGAGATGCCCGGCCCGGTATCCAGGGTGCTGATGATCACCTGATCGCCTTCGGCCCAGCAGGTTATTTTTACCCCACCGGCTTTGGTAAAACGTCCGGCATTGCTCAGCAGGTTAATGATCACCTCGCGCACGCGCACCCGGTCGCAGAATACCTGCGGCAAATCATCCGGCAGTTGCGTTTCAAGGTACAGCCCCTTCGAATCGAACAGGCTCTTAACCACCAGCACTGCATTTTGAATCACCTCGGGGATGGCTGCCCACTCCCGGCTGAGCGCCATGCGTCCGGCCTCCACCTGACTGAGGTCCAACACGTCGTTCACCAGGTCCAGTAGATGCCGGCTGTTGCGCTGAATGGCGGTGATATCCGTCATCAGCGCGGTAGGCAGCTTGCCGCCATAAACCCGAGGCGATTTGGCGATCACCTCGGTGAACCCGATGATCATGTTCAGCGGGGTGCGCAGCTCGTGGCTGACATTGGCCACAAATTCAGACTTGGCCTGGCGCGCTTCTTCCGCCACGCGCTGCAAGGCTTTTAGCCGTTCGGACAGCCGGGCCAGCTCGCGGTTGGCCTTGAGCAGGTCATCTTGAGTTTGCTTCAGTTCCACGCGCTGTTCACGCGCCTCTTCCAGGCTTTTTCTGCCCTGATTAAAATTAAAGAGAGACCATTCGGTCAGCAGCAGCAGCGGAGAAGTGGCGGCGCCGCCCAGCACCGCCGCCAACCCACCAAAACCGACCACCGCCCAGGTATAAACTTCTGGGATGGGAAAGGGCACACTTTGCAGGGTCCACCATACCAGCAAAACCACCACCCCTTGCGCCACGATCCCCGCGAACCAGCCCAGCGTCACCACAGCGATCATCGGCACCAGAGCGCACAGCAGAATGATCTCGGGCCGGGCCAAAATACGCGCCACCACCACAATTCCGGCGAAGATGCTCGTTTGCCATATCAGATGGGCCACCAGATAATGCCGGTCCAAATTGCGGTAAGTCAGCAGTGCCACCAGCCCCACCCCGGCCACAGTGCCCAGCATAATGCTCATCACTGGCGAGGCCGCGTTGCCCGCCACAATAATCGTACTGATCATAAAAAAGACCTCGGTAATGATCATGAAATAGCGCGAGGTCGTCTGTAAGAGCTCGTCCAGGGTGGAGCAGATTTCGTTGCGGTCGGCGGGCGAGTAACGTCTTAATTGCCACATAATCCTTTCCTTAATCTACCGGAAGTGCGCGGGTTCAATGGGTGATAGCGGGGTCGCTGTTGTTTTTAAAGGAGTCGTTCAACTGATCGAGGGTTTTGATGAAAATTTCGGGTAAAACCGGCTTTTGCAAGAAGGCATTAGCACCCAGCGAATGGGCCAGGCCCTCTTGCGGCAGAATGGTGCAGATAATGATGGGAATGTAACTGGAAGCCAGCTTTTCCTGAGTGGTTTGCGCCTGTTCGCGGAATTGCATCAAAATATCCCAGCCGTCCATATCGGGCATCATCACGTCCAGAATAATAATGCGCGGGGCCAGCTTTTCGGCCAGGGCCAGCGCCTCGGCCGGGTTCTGGCTGCCTACCACGGTGTAACGCGTGCCTTGAACATAGCGTTTAAACAATTCCAACATATCGGCATTATCATCGATCACCAGCACCACATCCTGCGCCATCACCGGCAGCTATAAAACAGCGGTCAGGGTTTCGGGGGTAACAGCCAGCTCCAACTGGCCTTTATTCAGGTACGCCAACTGCCGCGCAATCTCCAGGTTAGCATTTTCGACATCGCTCAGGGCAACCGCTGCGGGCCGGCTGCGGCTGCATTCCACCGTAAAATCGGCTTCGTGTGGGCGCTCCTGCACGCTGAGCCGCACTTTGCCCCCGCTGGCCCAGGGAATGCCAATTCCGAGCACATTGAGCAGGGCATGGCGCAGGGCAACCTGCGGAATCATGCGCTCGGGCAGCTCGTCGACCGCGCTCAGGCTCAACTCCACCTGCCACTGGCGCGTCAGGGGACGGGCAAGTCCCAGAATGGAGGGTAAGGCGATTCGCAGGCTGGAATATTTTTCGGGCGGCAGATCTTTGAGCCAGTCGGCGGCGCGGCCCGGCGCGGTTGGGGTGAAAAGCGAGAAACCGGGCACGGCCTCCGGCTATGGCACAGGCAGCTTTTCGGGTTCATATTTTTCCCACAACTGCAGCGCCAGCGTTTCCAGCGCGGTGAGCTGTTCGCGGCTGAACTGCCGCCCACTGACCCCCAACCGGCTGGCGACGGTGTCGCGGTCATAGCCATGCACATAGCGAAACAGCAGAATTTCATAGATGCGCCACATGCGCGACTGCGGCGGTTCGTTATCGCCCGGTTTGAGCTGTTCAAGCGCTTCCAGCAGGATTTTTTGCAGCGCGGCCGCGGCGTCGAGCCGCTCGGCGATCTTAAAAAGGGCCGTCAGCGGGCTGCGCCGCAGGCGGTCGGGGTCGTAGAGGTGATTGAGATCACTTCGCACGTAGGCTAAGAACTGCTCGTGGGACAGCTTTTCCAAATTTCACCTTTTGGGGAACTAACCACGGAGGACTCGGAGGAAAAAATATATTTATTGTACGACCCAGGGCACAGCGATCTTACAGGTTTGTTCGTCTGGGGGGCGCACGGCGTGCGCCCTTACGGGTCACGCAGTGTGTGGGTTCCATGCCAATGGGAGCGGTTTTTTTTGATGCTTTCGCTTCCATCGGATTATAACGTAAGGTATTGGATAAATGGAAAAGCCATTTGCAGGCTCTTGCGCCACGCCAAAACCTGACCCCGCCCCACAAGGGGGTGATACCCCACAAGGGGGTGATACCCCACAAGGGGGTGATATAATTCGATCATCCCCTCGCGGGACCATTTTTGTCGATCGAGCTGACCTTGTTAAGACATCCTTTAATCCGTTCCCTGCTGGGCCTGCGGGGCAATGAGCGCGCCTGTGTTTATACCGAGCCGTTGTGGGGCATTCCTTACAACCTGTATATTCCCTATGCCTCCGTGTATATGCTGGCCTTTGGCCTGACAGACACTCAGATCGGTCTGATTGCCAGCATCGGCTTTGTTTTCCAGATTTTCACCGCCCTGCTGAGCGGAGCCATTACCGATAAGCTGGGCCGCAAACGCGCCACACTGCTTTTCGACATTCTGGCCTGGAGCGTACCGACCCTGATCTGGGCCTTCGCGCAAAATTTTTACTATTTCGTGGCCGCCGCCATCATCAATTCGGTCTGGCGCGTCACCATGAATTCGTGGACCTGCCTGTTGGTGGAAGACGCCGACCCGGAGGACCTGGTGGATATGTATGCCTGGGTGTATATCTCCGGCCAGAGCGCGGTCTTTTTTGCCCCGATTGCCGGGATTCTGATCACCATGTTCAGCCTGGTGCCCACCATGCGCGGGCTGTATCTGCTGGCGTTTGTTCTGATGACCATCAAATTCGTGGTGCTGAACGTCTATGCCGTGGAACCCCGGCAGGGGGTGGTGCGCATGCGTGAATCGAAACACCAGAGCCTGTTTTCCGTGTTAAACGGGTATCCGCAGGTGCTGCGCCAGATTATGCGCACCCCGGCCACGCTCTACACCCTGGGGATTATGCTATCGATGAGCATCTGCGGCCTGATCAGCAGCAATTTTTGGGCGATCATCGTCACGCAAAAGCTGAATATTCCAGCCGCAGACCTGGCGTTTTACCCGTTTGCGAAATCGGCACTGATGATGTTGTTTTTCTTCCTGATCCAACCCCGCATGAAAGAATTGCCCTTCAAGATCCCCATGCTGGCGGGGTTTGGCTGTTTCCTGCTCTCGATGATCATTCTGGTGGGCCTGCCGGAGAAGAGCTATTTCATGCTGCTGATCAGTGTGCTGTTGGAGGCGGTGGGGCTGACCGCCGTGGGACCGCTGCTGGATAAAATGGTGGTCGTCACGGTCAACCCGGAAGAGCGGGCCCGCATTCTGTCGATCATGTATGTGGTGGTGATCGTACTGACTTCGCCCTTCGGCTGGATTGCCGGAACACTTTCGAGCATCGACCGCGTGCTGCCTTTTTACCTGGCGATGCTGCTCTTCGCGATGGGCGCATTCCTCACCTGGCGGGCGGCGCGCTTTTCCGAACGGGCCGCCGCTTTATAACCCCCACTTAAGGCAAACTATTATGGAAGGCATCATCGCACTGCTCGATCGCGCACACTCACAACAGGTCAAAGACCTGTGGCTTGAGTTGGAGCAGCACTTTGGGCTGCGCGGCGTGCTGGCCTTCCCCTACCCGCATGTTTCTTTTCAACTCTCCGACGGCTACTCCTTCACCACCATCCAGGAGCGCCTGCGGGATACGGTGGCGCGCTTCCGGCCAATTCAGGTGCACACCACCGGGTTGGGCCTGTTTATCCAACCCGCGCCGGTATTATATGTGCCAGTGGTGCGTTCCACCGCCCTCGAACGCATCCACCGCCTGCTGTGGAAAGCCTTTCCGCCGCTGCAGGGCGATGGCGGCTACTACGCGCACAACCAATGGATGCCGCACATCACCCTGGCAGTGGGCGATTTAAAGGCGGAAATGCTGCCCGGGGTGATCGAACTGCTCTCCACGCGCGACTTCCATTGGGAAATCACCCTGGATAACCTGACCTTCGCGCAGCAAATCCCAGGGGGGCTTTCGATTCAGAAGAGCTGGCAGTTGGAAGGCAAAAACCTCACCAAATTTTGAAAATTTGGCCGTTGACTTTTGTTTTGTTCAGTGTTACTATTATAAGAACTTGTTTTAAAAGAGTCCCTAAAGAAATCATGTTAAATATTCAACTGTTTCCCCTCGCTCTTACATCGGTCCTCGTAGGTTTTACCTTCGAGGGCCTAAATCCACGTAGGGCGGTTGGAGATCCGAACTAAGGCGCAGTAAGCCTGTTTTTTTTTGGGATACCCATAGGTCAAAACAAACCACCGCCCGGAAAACCGGGCGGTTTTTGTACTCATACACCCTTATTTATTGCTTACAGCAAGCAGGAGATTAAAATGAACCCACGTACCGATACCACCTTTGACCCGTTGGCTGTGGCCAGCCCCGATCCGTTCAGCGAACCGCGCACCATCCCCACCGGTTGGGATGTGTCGGCTTTTTACGCCCCTGAGCGTGAAAACTGGCGCCATTATAAAGTGATGCAGCACAACCGCCGCGGGCAAACCCTGACCAGCTCGCCGCACCTCTTCGGCGAAGAGAGCAAAGGCTAACCGCTCGTTTTTTACCCCCACCGGTTGAACCGAAAGCATCCAGTAGGAGGCAAGCAGGCTTCTTACTGGATATTTTCTTGAGTTTTGCCGGGTGAAACTCTATTTTGGAGGAGCAATAATTAATGGGTCTGGAATCAAAATATATCTGGATGGACGGCAAGCTGGTCGAATTTGCAAATGCCACGGTGCATTTCTTAACCCCCAGTCTGCATTACGGCTTGGGCGTTTTCGAAGGCATCCGCTGTTATGAAACCGAAAGCGGCCCGGCGGTTTTCCGGCTGCGCGAGCATATGGAGCGCCTGGTCGACTCGGCGATGGTACTGGGCTACCGCAGTCTGCCCTTCAGCGTGGACGAACTGATCGCGGCGGTTAAGGAAACCGTGCGCGCCAACGAGTTTAAGTCGTGCTACATTCGCCCGCTGGTGTATCACACCGGCCCGCTGGGGCTGAACCTGGATCTGGGCAGCCCGAGTATTGGGATTGCCGCCTGGGAATGGGGCGCCTACCTCGGGCCCGAAGCCCGCGAACAGGGCGTGCGCGCCAACATTTCCTCCTTCACCCGCCACCACGTCAACGTGAGCATGACCAAGGCCAAAATCACCGGCAATTATTCCAACAGCGTGCTGGCCAAGACCGACTCGGTGCGCCTGGGCTTCCAGGAGGCCATTTTGCTGGATGCGCAGGGCTACGTGGCCGAATGCTCCGGCGAAAACCTGTTCATGGTGCGCAAGGGGCAAATTTTTACCCCACACACCGCGCCGGTGCTGGAAGGCATCACCCGCGACGCACTGCAAACGATAGCCGGCGACCTGGGCTACACCGTTTCGGCCCAGCCGATCACCCGCGACCAGTTGTACATCGCCGACGAAGTGTTCCTGTGCGGCACCGCCGCCGAGGTGGTGGCCGTGACCGAGATCGATTTCAGGGTGGTCGGCAGCGGCCGCATGGGCCCGATCACCCGCAAACTGCAAGCCGAGTTCTATGCCACCGTGCGCGGCAAGGGTCAGCGCTCAGCCGAGTGGCTGGACTATATCTAAGCCGATTAAGATACAAAAGGGGCTGTCCGAAAAGAACTGGACAGCCCCTTTTTATTTCAGATCAGTCTTTTTGCGAGAGCTTCCACCCAGGCCGGGTCACGGCGCAGCAGGCGGTTCTTTTTGAGGTTCTCGCGCAGCAGCCAGCGCACATCAGGGTCGGGGCTGGCTGACCAGCGTTCCAAATACAGCTTGCCGGGTCCCAATAAAGCCCCCGCCGCCACGCTCCAGCCGTAGGCCAGAGCCTTACGCAAGGATATAAAACCGGGGTCGCGGCGCTCCTCGGCCGCCGCCAGGTGAGCAGTAATGTCGTCCAAAATCGCCAGAGTTTCGCGAGCAGAAGCGGGGGTGCGCAATAGGCGCGGCTCGCACAGCGCGGCGACAGCGGCGCGCTGCTCCAGCCAGCTTCCGCCGGCCCAGCGCCGCATCTCCGCCAGCAGGGCAAACGGTTCGGCATCGCCCCACACCTGTAAAGCGGTGGCCACACCCTCGCGCACGCGCCAGCGCGGGTCATTGGCGAAGTTTTTAAGCCGCACCAGCGCGGCGGCTTCGCCGCCGGCCAGGCGCACCCCCAGACCCAGCACGCCGCAAAACACCAAAAAGGTTTGCGGTGTATTTTCCGGCGCAGCCTGCGCCGAGAGCGCCAGGTAATGCTCCAGGCGCAGCGGGGCCAGGCGCGCGGCGGCTTCAGCCAGTTCCAGGTTGCCGCGCGGCCCGGGCAAGCCGGAGTGTTGGAGCAGGTAAGGCGTCCAATCCGGCAGGGATTGGAGATCCGCGGTATATTTTGAGATTTCCATCGCAAGCCTCGTGGTGGGTTTTGAATCCCGGCGCAACCGTTAAAAGCATGATGCAGGGGTAACCGGGATGAAAGAGCATGCATATTATAATGCGGGCGACAGGCAGAAACACTACGCGATTCTGGTTCAATTTGTGGTATGATTTCAAAATTGGAGAGTACCATGGACGACAAGATTACCATTATTGAAGGACCCCCGCCTACGTTTGAAAGTGTGGATGACGGCTGGGCCGTGGGTCTGACCGAATGCCCCAGCCTGTACGATATGGCCGTTACCCGCCTGCGCACCTTTAATGGCCCGGCGCTGGTGGAACGCTGCCATAAAGCCTGGACCAGCCAGGGCGCGATGTTTTTACATTATAAGAACCCGCTGGGGCTGGAAGAACGCTCGCCGATTATGGCAGCGCGCTGTGTGGAATCCAACGACGGCCACGTGCTGCTGTTATGGATCCGGCGCATCCCCGAGGAATCGGAGACGCAGTTTGACCCTGACGACGACGATAGCAACGAAATTTGACCCAAGCAGCGCCTGGCCGCAAAAAGCCAGGCGCTTTTAAATCCATTTCAGGAGACCCGCATGCCCCTCGAACTTCAGGCGATTCGCAGCCAGTTCCCATCACTGGACCGCCCGGCGGTCTTTTTTGATAATCCCGGCGGCACCCAGATCTGCCGCGCCAGCGCCAGCCGCATCCAGCGCTATTTTATGGAGTGCAACGCCAACCACGGCGGGGCCTTTCAGACCAGCCGCGATTCGGATGCGCTGATCGATGAAACCCGCCAGGCCATGGCCGGCTTTCTCAACGCCGCGCGCCCCGAAGAGATTGTGATCGGCGCCAACATGACCACCCTCACCTTCGCCTTCAGCCGGGCGCTGGCCCGCACGCTGCAGCCCGGTGATACGATCGTGCTGACCCACCTCGATCACGATGCCAACATTTCGCCCTGGCTGATGGCCGCCGAAGATCGCGGCTGCAAGATCCGCTGGGTCGATTTTCACCCGGAAGACGGCACGCTGGACCTGGCGGATATGCAGGCGGCGCTGGCCGAAGGCCCCAAAGTGGTGGCCTTTGGCTACGCTTCCAACTCGCTGGGCACGATCAACCCGGTGCAACAGATCACCGAAATGGCCCACGCGGCCGGGGCGCTGGTCTATATCGACGCGGTGCAGTATGCGCCGCATGGCCCGATCGATGTGCAGCAGTTGGGGGTCGATTTTCTGGTATGCTCGGCCTATAAATTCTTTGGGCCGCACCTGGGCGTGCTTTACGGGCGCTACGACCTGCTGGAGCGCCTGCCCGCCTACCGTGTGCGCCCGGCTCCGCAGGACCCGCCGGGGAAATTTGAAACCGGCACCGGTAACTTTGAACACATGGCCGGGCTGTTGGGCGCGCTGGAATATATTGAATGGGTCGGCAACCATTACGGCGAGGAATTTCACGAGACGTTTGCCGGCCAGTTTTCCGGGCGCGCCCTGGCGCTGAAGCAGGGCATGAGCGCCATACGCAGCTACGAATTTGAACTCAGCCGGGCGCTGCTGGCGGCGCTGAAGTCGATCTCCGGGCTGAAGCTCTACGGCCTGCAGGACCCGGCCCAAGTGGACGGGCGCGTGCCCACCTTCTCCTTCACCCTGGCCGGGCAAGACCCGCAGCAGGTGGCCCAAAAGCTGGGCGACCTGGGGGTGTACGTGTGGAACGGCAATTTTTACGCGCTGGAAATTACCAAACGACTGGGCCTGGAAGAACACGGCGGGCTGGTGCGGGTGGGCGCCGCGCATTACAACACCCTGGCCGAAGTGGAGCAACTGCGCACTGCGCTGGCAAAACTGTAAACGATAAAAGGGGGCTGTCCTGAAAGAAAAGGACAGCCCCTTTCAGTTCAGGGCATGGATAAAACTTTGAGCGGGTTCAGGTATCCGCCGGGAACACGCACCTCAAAATGCAGGTGCGGCCCCAAGGAATTTCCGGTGCTGCCCGAAAGGCCGATGACCTGGCCGGAATTGACTTTGGCGCCGCAGTACTGGCTGACCTGGGTTAAATGCGCGTACAAGGTCTTATAGCCGTTGCCATGATCGATGACGATCGTATTGCCATACCCCAGGCTCGACCATCCGGCAAACATCACCAGACCCCCATCCGCGGCGTAAACCACCGATCCGGTGGGGAGCGCCAGGTCGATCCCCGGGTGGCCCGCTTTAAATACATCGCCCGAGATAGACTGAAAAACGCTGGGCCAGATGAATTTTCCGCTGCCCACCACACCCTTGGGGCTGCCCGGGCAGCTCGCATCGCGCTCGGTGAAATCCACGGTTCCGGGGGGATAGGGGATATCGGGGGCCGGGATGCCCGGAATGGCCGGCGGGGGCGCGGGGGTGACTGCTTTCGCGGCGGGGGTGATACTGGGGGCAGAAACGGCAGGCTTTTGGGTGGCCGTGGGCAGGGCTTGCGTGGGCGCGGGCAGCGGTTCCTGAACGGGTGCGCCCACCACACGCAGCGCATCCGCGGCAATTTTGGCAAAGATCGGGGCAGCCACCTGCGAACCTTCGCCGCCGTTTTCGATCATCACCACCACCACCACGGCCCGTTCTGCCTGCTGCGCAAAGCCAATGAACCAGGCATGCGCGGGCTGGTCACCGCCCACCTGGGCCGTGCCGGTTTTGCCGCCCACAACGACCCCCGTGATGGCTGCCTTCGCGCCGCTGCCCTGCTTGACCACACTCTCCATCATTTTGCGCACGATCTGCGCCGTTTCCGGTTTCATTGTTTTATGGATAACCACGCGCTCTGGCTGAATCACGGCCTGGCTGCCCTGGGGATCGCGTTCTCCAACCACCAGGTAGGGCAGCGGCAGTTCGCCGTTATTGTACACAGCCAGCACCACCATAGCCATATTGAGCGGAGAAGCCAGCAGCTCCCCCTGGCCAATTGCCGTAACCGCCCGCAGCAAATTGTTTTTATACAGACTCTTAACGTCATTGGCCAACTGGGCCGGGCTGGAATCGAATTCAAACGGGAAATGCTGCCCGGCGGGAGCACTGAAGCCAAAGCGGGCGGCATAATCGAGCATAACGGCGGGCGGCATTTCGTTGCCAATGCGGGCAAAGGCCGCGTTGGCTGATTTGGCATAGGATAATTCAAGGCTGAGGCGCGCTTCGGTATGGTTGGGATCGGCAATCACACTGCCATCCACCCGATACACGTAGTACGGTCCGCCGGCGCCTTGCAGCGGCTCGCCAAAATCAAAAACGGTGGAGGGCGAAACCTGGCCCGAATCGAGCGCCGCGATTAAGACGACCGTCTTCCAGGTGGAGCCAGGCGAGTATAAAGCCTGGGTCGCGCGGTTGAGCAAGGGGGCATTACACTGCGCTGAGCCATTGCAGCCGGCCTGCAAGCCCGAGAGATAACCTGTCTCCAAAAATCGGTTGGGATCGAAACGCGGCAGGCTGGCCATGGCCAGAATTGCGCCGGTCTGCGCATCCAGCACGGTAACCGACCCGGCCCGACCGGCCAGGGCTTCTTCCGCTTTGCGCTGCAAGCTGCTGTCAATCGTCAGGATGAGATCGTCCCCGGTCACTGGCAGGTGCAACATCCGGTTATAACTGGCGGCCAGGCTGTTTTGACCCAACAGTTGGCCATTAAAGGCGTGTTCCAGACCCGAAATTCCTATTCCCAGGCCCGAAACGGAGCCAATCACCGGCGCCAGGCTGGGCTCGGTATAAAAACGCACGGGGTCTCCCTGCGCATCCACCTGCTCGGCTGCCAGCAGCCGGCCATTGCGGTCGTAAATGGAGCCGCGTGTGATCGTGGCCAACTGGTCGCGCAAGCGCTGGATCATGGGCTGAGGCAAGGCTTGCAGGTTTCCAAGGGAAACGCTGCCGCCATCCAGCCCGCCCGAGGCCAGCCCGGTGGGCTGCAACTCGTTGCCGCGCAGCATTTGCCAGTAGATCAGCCGGATGGAAATCAGCACCAGAATCAGGATAAAGGCATCGATCATAAACCGGGTACGCCTGACGAGAGTCATACCGGCCGGCCCTCCAACCTTTGCGACAGGCTCAACACCAGACCTATTTCTGTCAAATTGACCAATAAGGCCATACCGCCCTGGCTGAGGAAGGGGATGGTAACGCCGGTGATCGGGAGCAAGTTGAGCGTGCCGCCCACCATGATAAAAACCTGAACGAAAAAATGAATACAGATGCCAATCAACAGCAGGCGCTCGAAAATTTGCTCAGCCGGCAGCAGCAGGGCAACGCGCGCCACCCGCAGCAGCAAAATGGCAAACAGGATCAGCACCGCCAGACCGATGATCGAGCCAAGCTCTTCGACAATGGCGGCAAAGATGAAATCAGATTGCGCCAGCGGCACATACTGCGGGGTTCCAAATCCCAGGCCCGTGCCGCTGAGTCCGCCGGCAACCATTGCATTGATGGCCTGCTGAATCTGGTAGCCCGGGCCTTCTGAAACCGTCACCCCGGTCGTCTGGCCGTTGAGCAGGATCACTTCCGTACTCCAGGCATCCTGCAGCGCCAGGAAGCGGTAGCGGATGACGGTTGGCACCTGCCAGGTAACCGATAGGATCAGGGAAACGACCAACACCAGGGCCAGGCCAATGCTACTGATTGTCAGAAAGATGCGCGTTTCAAAGCCGGTGAATAACATGCCCGCGAAAATGCAGGCCAGGATCAACACGGCCCCAAAGTCTGACATTTTGACCAACGCCAGGGTAGCGAGCACGACGAACAGCGCACCCGGCAGGAAATAGTGAATGGAAGGCAGCCGCAGCCAGCCCAGGAAGGGCTGCGCCCGCCCTTCTGCCTGCCGGCCTTCGCGGTCGATATACCATGCCAGAAAAATCACCAACGCCAGTTTGATGACTTCAGACGGCTGGACCGCGGGCAGCCCCCCCACCTGGAGTGCCAGCCTGGCTCCGGTCTCATCGATCACCCCGAAAAAGGCGGTTGCCACCAACAGCAGCATGCCCAACAGGCACAGCGGAATGGCCCAGCGGCGCAGGCGCTCCACCAGACGGGGGCGCAAGATCAGCAGCGCAACCACGACCATTCCCGGCAAATACCCCCGAGAAAGCTGCTGCCAGACCCCGGCTGCGCCTTGCAAGCGCCAGATCAGCAGCAGGCCGATGGTGAAGAGCAGCGTGACCACCGGCAGGATGAGGGGCTCGACCTGCATGCGCCGGGTACGCATCAGCACGTGCAGCCCCGCCGCAGACGCCCCGATCACCAGGGGCGGCAGCAGGGCAGCCGGCAGGCCCGTCCAGGGGGTCTGGCTCTGGCTCACCTGCATGCCAATTGCCAGCAAAGCGAACCCCGCCAACCCAAATACAACAACCAGCGCCAGCAAAAATGCCTCAACCAGGCGCGGGGTTGACTGCAGCGGATTCTTCATGCCTTATGCCATCAGTTCGAAAAGCATATCGCCCAATTTCAGGTGGTCACCGCTGCGCATGGGCCGCGGCTGGCTGGGGAGGCAGATCTGCCCGTCGACCATGCTTCCGTTGGCACTGCCCAGATCTTCAACCCACCAAACCGCTCCATCCCAGCGCATGCGCGCGTGATATTTGGAAATATAGGGGTCGTTCAAAATCAGATCGTTATCGCTTTCGGCGCCCAGGCGGGTTTCCGGCTTTAAGAGCAGAACAGCGCCGGGCAGGTTGTGCATATCGCTGCCAGCGTTGATCACCTTCAAGCGGCCTGCCGCAACTGCCAGTGGGGCTTCGCGCCGGGTGGTGCGGCCGGCCATTTCACGCCGGACGGTGATTAACAGGATGATCAGAATGAAATAAACCAGGCCAATTAGCACCCATTTTCCAGCAAAGAGCAGGGTATAGCCATTGATGGCTTCCATCAGCGGCACTCCTGTTGAAAACGCAAGGCCGCGACCCCGGGAGTATCCGCATTCGGGTGGTTCGCATCCAGCGCCGCCAGCAGGAGCGTGTCTCCGTCTTTCAACTCCACCCCGTTCAGCGGCAAACGCCGCAGGTTTACATAGGTGCCGTTCAAAGACGGCTTCCCAGTTGGCAAACCATCGAACAAGCGGCAGCTCTGGCCCTGGCAGACCAGGTAGGCATGCTGGCTGCTGACCAGCTTTTTGTTTTGGATCAGCGGGGCATCCAGATAGATATCACAGCTTGAATCGCGGCCAATGGTCACAATGCCAGGGCGGAGGGGCCAGCGGCGCCCGGCGGGAATGAGCTCCAGGCAGGCCGAGGGCGCCAACGGGCTGCCGGTTGCAGCGCCCGGTTCCGGCCCCACCTGTACCTGGACCCGGCAGCGAATGCGGGCCTGGTCATTGCCCAGATCCGCGACCGGTTGAATTTCGATTTTGAGCGAGCCGGCGAAGCGATATTCCTGGCGGCCCTGGCGGCTGTTGGCGGTGAGCAAATACGCCAACAATTTGTCATGCCATTGGCGCAAGATCTGATCTGCCAGCAGTTGGAAATTCCAGGCGTAATTTTCCTGTCCGATCTCAACCACAAAGCGGTTGGGCGAGATCTTCTGGTAATTGGCGTCCTCGAGCACATTTTCGCGGGCCAACATGGCTGCGCACAGTTCATCCCCAATATCCGCGGGGCGCACCGGCTTGCTCTCCCAGGGCAGGCGATGGCTGATCAGGCGCAC
>Ga0105047_10008762_pt1 | contig 16803 bp, 13 predicted proteins | sample MAT04_FD_78384 | JGI IMG/M metagenome (GOLD analysis project Ga0105047, IMG submission 78384) | Freshwater microbial communities from Lake Fryxell liftoff mats and glacier meltwater in Antarctica - MAT-04 (megahit assembly) | ecosystem: Environmental > Aquatic > Freshwater > Ice > Liftoff...
CCACGCCGACCAGCAGGCCCACGCGGCGGGCGTGCCCGACGCCCTGCGCTAGTTCGGCGGGCGTGCCCGACGCCCTGCGCTAGTTCGGCGGGCGTGCCCGACGCCCTGCGCCAGTTCGGCGGGCGTGCCCGACGCCCTGCGCCAGTTCGGCGGGCGTGTCCGACGCCCTGCGCCAGTTCGGCGGGCGTGCCCGACGCGGTGCGCTGACCGCGCCGGTTCACGGCAGCGCGAAGCCGCGCAGGTCCCGGTCCGGCGCCGCTTGCAGGCAGCCGATGGACGGCCTGCAAGCGATCGTCAAGCCGCCCGCCACAGCGCCCTTCTTGGCGCCATGTTGAGGTGCACTGCGCCATCGGTGCGTAACGAGGAGTTCTTGTGCATCTTGGTCGGTTCAGGGGTCGCTACAGTGCGGGCATCACCGCTGCACCACCGTCGACATGAACGCAAATTCCCCCCTGGCCCCGGCGCTGGGGACGCTGCTGTGCACCATGCCCAAGGCCGAACTGCACATCCACATCGAAGGCTCGCTCGAACCCGAGCTGATCTTCGCGCTGGCGCAGCGCAACGGCGTGGTGCTGCCCTACGCCAGCGTCGAGGCGCTGCGCGCGGCCTACGCCTTCACCGACCTGCAGAGCTTCCTCGACATCTACTACGCCGGCGCCAGCGTGCTGCTGAAGCAAGACGACTTCCACGACATGGCCTGGGCCTACTTCCAGCGCGCCGCGGCTGACCACGTCGTGCACGCCGAAATCTTCTTCGATCCGCAGACCCACACCGACCGCGGCGTGCCCTTCGCGAACGTCATCCAGGGCCTGGCGCGCGCCTGCGCACGCGCCCGCGCCGAACTCGGCATCAGCAGCCAGCTCATCCTGTGTTTCCTGCGCCACCTCAGCGAAGAGGCGGCGTTCGCGACGCTGGAACAGGCACTGCCCTGGCGCCGGCATTTCATCGGCGTCGGGCTGGACAGCAGCGAGCGCGGCCACCCGCCCGAGAAGTTCGCGCATGTTTTTGCACGCTGTCGCGAAATGGGCCTGCATCTCGTCGCGCACGCGGGCGAGGAAGGCCCGCCGGCCTACATCTGGAACGCGCTCGACGCGCTGCACGTGCAGCGCATCGACCACGGTGTGCGCTGCCTGGAAGACCCGGCGCTGGTACAGCGCCTGGCCGTCGAAGGTGTGCCGCTGACGGTGTGTCCGCTGTCCAACGTCAAGCTCCGCGTGTTCAAGACGATGGCCGAACACACGCTGCCCGAACTGCTGGCCGCGGGCCTGTGTGCCACCGTCAACAGCGACGACCCGGCCTACTTCGGTGGCTACATCAACCAGAACTTCGTCGAGACCTTCGCCGCGCTGCCCCAGCTGACGCGCCAGCATGCCTACACGCTGGCACGCAACAGCTTCAAGGCCAGTTTTGCGCCGCCCGAGGACAAGGCGCGCTGGACGGCGGCGCTGGACACCGCCTTTGCCGCAGCGGCCTGAAGCCGCCGCTCACTTCACCTGCAGCTTGCTCAGGTACTCGCTGAGCGCCAGTGTGCGGCCGCTGACGAAGGCTTCCGGGTTGCAGGGCACACCGACGCAGCACGCGCCGGCCTTGACCTTGTACTCCTGGCCCCAGATCGGCCTGCCGTGCCTGCCGTGCGTGCCGTGGCCCTTGCCCGCAAGGCCCTGCGTTGAGTGGCATCGATTTGCCATCGTCAGCCGCCGGCCCGGGCGCGGGCGGGCCCGTGGCGGCGGGGGCCTCCCGGTTGGCGCACAGCGCGCGGCGGCGGCATGGGTTACCTTTGGCACATGACGACCCTGCGAGCCCCCTCCCTCCGCGCCCTGGCTTGGCGCCAGACCCTGCGCGATTTCCGTGCCGGTGAACTGCGCCTGCTGGCCGTGGCGGTGACGCTGGCCGTGGCCGCGCTGACCGCGGTGGGTTTTTTCGCCGACCGCCTGAGCACCGGCCTGCAGCGCGACGCGCGCCAGCTGCTGGGCGGCGACGCCGCCATCAGCAGCGACCGGCCGGCGCCCCCCGAGCTGGTAGCCAGGGCCCAGGCACTCGGCCTGCAGGTGGCGCAGAACGTGGGCTTCCCCAGCATGGGCCGCGCCAGCGACAGCCAGGGTGGCGCCACGCGCCTGGTGGCCGTGAAGGCAGTGGGCCCGGCCTACCCGCTGCGCGGCAAGCTGCAGCTGCGCGACGCGCCCGACGCGGCCGTGCAGACCGTGGCCGCGGGCCCCGAGCCGGGCACCGCCTGGGTCGACCCGGCGCTGCTCGACGCGCTGCAGTTGAAGGTGGGCGACCCGCTGCTGCTGGGCGAGGCGACGCTGAAGATCACGCGCCTGATCGTGCTCGAACCCGACCGCGGCGCGGGCTTTTCCAGCTTCTCGCCGCGCGTCATGCTGGCCGCAGCCGACCTGCCCGCCACCGGCCTGGTGCAGCCGGCCAGCCGCGTCAACCACCGGCTGCTGGTGGCCGCGCCGCCCACGCTGGACGCCGCGCGCGGCGACGCCGTGGTGCGCGAATACGTGCAGTGGGTCAACGAGCGCATCAAGAGCGCAGCGCTGCGCGGCGTGCGCCTGGACACCGTGGAAAGCGGCCGTCCCGAGATGCAGCAGACGCTGGCGCGCGCCGAGAAGTTCCTCAACCTGGTGGCCTTGCTGGCGGCGCTGCTGGCCGCGGTGGCGGTGGGCATCGCGGCGCGCGAATTTGCGTCGCGCCACCTCGACGACTGCGCCATGCTGCGTGTGCTGGGCCTGAGCCAGCGCCGCATCGCCGGCGCCTACACGCTGGAGTTTGCGCTCGTCGGCCTGGCGGCCAGCGTGCTCGGCGTGCTGATCGGGCTGCTGGTGCACAACGTCTTCGTCTGGCTGCTGGCCGGGCTGGTGCAGGTGGCGCTGCCGGCGCCGGGCTGGGGGCCTGCGCTGTTCGGCATCGGTGTCGGCATGACGCTGCTGCTGGGCTTCGGCCTGCCGCCGGTGCTGCAGCTGGCACGGGTGCCGCCGCTGCGCGTGATCCGCCGCGACGTCGGGGCGCTGAAGGCCTCGTCGCTGGGCGTGCTGGCCGCCGGCGCGGGCGGTTTCGTGACGCTGCTGCTGGCGGCTTCGGCCGATGCCAAACTCGGCGCCATCGCGGTGGGCGGTTTTGCGGTCGCCATCGCGATCTTCGCCGCGCTGTCGTACGGCGCGGTCAGGCTGCTCAAGCGCGCGGTGCCCGAAAGTCGCGCGCCGCGCTGGCTCGTGCTGGCCACACGCCAGATAGCAGCGCGGCCGGCCTTCGCGGTGCTGCAGGTCTCGGCGCTGGCCGTGGGACTGCTGGCGCTGATGCTGCTGGTGTTGCTGCGCACCGACCTCATCAGCAGTTGGCGCCAGGCGACGCCGCCCGACGCCCCCAACCGTTTCGTCATCAACGTCCAGCCCGACCAGGCCAAGTCCTTCCGCGGCGCACTGGCCAAGGCCGGCGTGAAGGACTTCGACTGGTACCCGATGATCCGCGGCCGCCTGGTGGCCATCAACGGTCGCACCACCGACGCCGGCCAGTACAGCGACGAACGCGCCAGCCGCCTGGTCGAGCGCGAGTTCAACCTCAGCCACAGCGCCACGCTGCCGCGCGGCAACCTCGTCGAGGGCGGGCGCTGGGTGCCCGACGAGGCCGACGGCCTGTCGGTGGAAAGCGGGCTGGCGCAGCAACTGGGCCTGAAGCTGGGCGACACGCTGCGCTTCGACATCGCCGGGCAGGTCAAGGAAGCGCGCATCACCAGCCTGCGCCACGTCGACTGGGGTTCGATGCGTGTCAACTTCTTCGTCGTCTTCCCGCAGGGCAGGATCGACGACCTGCCGCTGACCTACATCAGCGCCTTCCGCGCCCCGCTGACGCCGGTGGATGCCGCGCCGGGCACACCCAGCTTCGACAACGCGCTGAGCCGCGAATTTCCGAACATCACGAACATCGATGTCTCGGCCAGCATCGCACAGGTGCAGCGAGTGCTGGACCAGGTGATCCGTGCGGTGGAGTTCCTGTTCGGCTTCACGCTCGTGGCCGGACTGGTGGTGCTGTTCGCGGCCATCTCGGCCACGCGAGAGGCGCGGGCTCGCGAGTTCGCCATCATGCGGGCGATGGGCGCCAGCGGCCGTCTGCTGGCCCAGGTGCAGCGCACCGAACTGCTGGGCGTCGGCGCGCTGGCCGGCCTGCTGGCCTCGGGCGTGGCGGTGGTGCTGGGCTGGCTGCTGGCGCGCTACGCCTTCGAGTTCGCCTGGACCCCTTCACCGTGGGTGCCGCTGTTCGGCACGCTGGCCGGCGCCCTGCTGGCGCTGATGGCCGGCTGGTGGGGGCTGCGCGAGGTGCTGCGCAGGCCGGTGCTGGAAACGCTGCGGCGCGCCGGGGCGGTGTAGCGCCCGGCGCACTTCGTCAGAAGGTTTCCCAGTCGTCGTCGCCGGCGGCCTTGGCGGGTGCAGGGGCCGGTGCCTTGCTCACCGGCAGCGCCGGTAGCACGGGCTTCGGCGCCGTGGTTGCGACCTTGGCCGGCGCCGCGGGCACGACCTTGGCCGATGCTGCGGCTGCGCGGATCGGCGCGGGCGCCGACTTGGCGCGAGCCACCGCTTGCCGGGCGGCCAGCGCGGGTGAAGGCGCCGTGGGCTGCGGTGACGCGCTGGCGACACGCGCAGGGGCCACTGCCGGCGACGTCGAGGCCCCCAGCTGGAAGCCGCTGACGACCTGCGCCAGGCGCGACGCCTGCTCTCTCAGGCTCTCGGCCGCCGCCGCGCTTTCCTCGACCAGGGCCGAGTTCTGCTGCGTCATTCGGTCGAGGTCGGCCACCGCGGCGTTGATCTGGCTGATGCCGCTGCTCTGCTCGCCCGAGGCGGCGCTGATCTCGCCGATGATGTCGCTGACGCGCTGCACGCTGGCCACGATCTCGCTCATCGTGCTGCCGGCGTCGCCCACCAGGCGCGTGCCGGCTTCGACCTTCTCGACGCTGGCCTGGATCAGGCCCTTGATCTCGCGCGCCGCCTCGGCGCTGCGCTGCGCCAGGCTGCGCACTTCGCTGGCCACGACGGCAAAGCCGCGACCCTGCTCGCCGGCGCGTGCGGCTTCCACCGCGGCGTTCAGCGCCAGGATGTTGGTCTGGAAGGCAATGCCGTCGATGGTGCCGATGATGTCGGCAATGCGCTTGCTGCTGGTGTTGATGGCCTCCATCGTGGTCACTACCTGGGCCACGACGGCGCCGCCGCGCTGTGCCACCGAGCTGGCCGAACCGGCCAGCTGGTTGGCGGTGCGGGCGCTGTCGGCGGTCTGGCGCACCGTGCTCGTCAGCTGCTCCATCGAGCTGGCGCTCTGCTGCACGCGGCTGGCCGCCTGCTCGGTGCGCTGGCTGAGGTCGACATTGCCGCTGGCAATCTCGCTCGCCGCCGTGCCGATGTGGTCGGTGGCCAGGCGCACGGTCTGCAGCGAAGTGCGCAGCTTGTCGACCATGTGGCCGAGGGCGCGCTGCAGGTCACCGATCTCGTCTTCGCGCTTGCTTTCGGCGCTGGCCGTGTCGAGCCGGCCTGCAGCCACCTGCTCGCTCAGCCGCACGGCGTCGGCGAGCTCGTCGACGACGCGCCGCTGCAGCCGCCAGGCGATGAACAGTGCGCCGCCGGTGGCCAGCAGCATCAGCGTGCCCAGCACCAGCGTCAGGCGCTGGCTGGCGGCGTCGGCGGCGTCGGCACGCTCGGTGTGCAGCGCCTCGTTGCGCGCCACCAGGGCCTGCATGGCCTTGGCCAGTTCGACGTAGGTATTCTCGGCTGCGCGCATGGCGCCGATGCCGATGTTGGGGTCGGTGCCGCTGAGGTCGATGGCCTTGTCGGTCTGCTTCAGGTATTGCGTCAGCAGCGGCTCGGCAGCGGCCACGTGTTCGGTGACGAGGGGGTCGTTGCCGGTGTTGGCCGGCATGGTGCCGACCACACGCTTGACACCGTCGACCTGGTTGACCAGGCCGGCGCGCACGTCCTTGACCTGCTTGTCGTCCATCGAGGCGATGAGCGCCAGCGTGCGGAAGACCGTGGCGCGCACCTGCGCCAGCTGCTCCAGCGCGTTGCCCATGGTCTTGAAGTTCTCGACGTCCACGGCGTCGGCCTGGCGCAGTTCCACGCCCTGCCTCCAATCGAGCACCGCGTAGGTGGCGCCCGCACCGATGGCCACCGCGGCGGTGATCAACGGTGCCAACAACAGTTGCTGTCCGAGTCGCATGCTGGGCTCCGCTTCGCGCAGGTCAGGGGTAGACGCCGCCACAGACGGCGGTCTCGCCGAGCTTCTCGCAGTACATCACCTTGGGTTCGATCTTCTTGCTCACCGGGTTGGTGAACTTGTATTCCTGCCACGCGCCTGCCGGCTTGGCGGTGACCATCGCCACACGTTCCTTGACGAAGTATTTGCCGTCGATGTCGGTCAGGTCGATGAGGTCGCGCCCGATCTGCTTGGCATTGGCGCCGTGGGCGTGGCACTTGCCGTCCAGGCCGTAGACCACCAGGTAGAGGTCGCGGTCGATGAAGGGGCCGGCCTTGTCGCTGACGGCGGCGTAACCCTTCTCGATGCCGTTGGCCTTGATGAAGGCCACGCCCTTCTTGACCATGGCCACAGCGTCTTCCTTGGTGGCGTCGACCGCGCTCAATGCGGGCAGGCAGGCGATGGCCAGGGCGGCGGGAAAGAGGAATTTGTACATGGGTGTCTCCGGTACGGGGTTGTGTGGCGGGGAACGGGCGGGCGGGAGGGGGGCGTGGAAATGCGGGGCTTCAGTTGCCGATCAGGCCCATGTCGGCACTGCTCATCAGGCCTTCGATGTCCATCAGGATGAGCATGCGTTCGGCTCCCTTCTCGCCCTGGTGGTTCTTCACCGCGCCGATGCCGGTGATGTAGGACGCGTCGATGCTCGAGTTCATCTCGGGTGCCGGCTTGATCTCGTCGCGGCTGAGTTCCAGCACGTCGGACACCGAATCGACCACCGCGCCGACGACGCGGCCGCGCACGTTCAGCACCACCACCACGGTGAAGGTGTTGTATTCGGCGCTGTCGCAGCCCAGCTTCAGGCGCAGGTCGATGATCGGCACGATCACGCCGCGCAGGTTGACCACACCCTTGATGAATGCGGGGGCGTTGGCGATGCGCGTGGGGTGCTCGTAGGAACGGATCTCCTGCACACGCAGGATGTCGATGCCGTACTCCTCGGCACCGAGGCGGAAGGTGAGGAACTCGCCGCCCTTCGGCGTGCGGCCGTTCGAGCCGGCTGCACTGGCGGCAGCGGCGGCGTTGGCGCGCTCGGTTTCGTGGCGGGCAACCTGGCTGGCTTCGGCAATCATCTCCATGGCGTTTCCTAGCTGACGGTGTTCGGGATGTAAGGCGTTATCGGCCGGCGGCGTGGCGCACTGAAGGCCGGTTTTGCGGCAGGCTGCAACTTCGTGCGAAGCGCCGCTCAGCCGTGGGCCGGCGCGCCGTGGCGCGTGACGTGGAAGGTGGCCACCAGCTCGGCCAGGCGCACCGCCTGGTCCTTGAGCGAGCCCGCGGCGGCGGCGCTCTGTTCCACCAGTGCGGCGTTCTGCTGCGTGCTGTGGTCGAGATCGGCCACGGCGTGGTTGACCTGGCCGATGCCGGCACTCTGTTCGCCCGAGGCGGCGCTGATCTCGCCGATGATGTCGGCCACACGCTGCACGCTGGCGACGATCTCCGACATCGTGTGCCCGGCGTCCGCCACCAGGCGCGTTCCGGCCTCGACCTTCTCGACGCTGGTGCCGATCAGGCTCTTGATCTCGCGCGCTGCCTCGGCGCTGCGCTGCGCCAGGCTGCGCACCTCGCTGGCCACGACCGCGAAACCGCGGCCCTGTTCGCCGGCGCGTGCGGCTTCCACGGCGGCGTTCAGCGCCAGGATGTTGGTCTGGAAGGCGATGCCGTCGATGGTGCCGATGATGTCGGCGATCTTCTTGCTGCTGGCGTTGATGTCGCCCATGGTCGTGACCACCTGCGACACCACGCTGCCGCCGCGCTGCGCGACCTGCGCCGCCGAGGCCGCCAGGGTCTTGGCCTGCACGGCGGAATCGGCGCTGTGGCGTACGGTGGCCGTCAGCTGTTCCATCGAGCTGGCGGTCTGCTGCAGCGAACTGGCGGCGTTCTCGGTGCGCTGGCTGAGGTCGAGGTTGCCGCTGGCGATCTCGGTCGTGGCGGTCGTGATCGACTCGGCGCTGGCGCGCACCGCGGAGATGGTCTGCTCGACATGGCGCAGCGCCTGCTGCAGCTGGCGCGCGGCCGGCGACCGGACCTCGACATGGGCCGGCGCAAAGTCGACCGAGCCGTTGGCCGCGATCAGGCGGCCGACGATGCTCGTCAGCTCCTCCGACGCCGCGAAGTCGGCGCGTGCACGCAGCGCCAGCATGACCAGCAGCACGGCCTCGGCCACCACGTAGGCAGCGTGCTCGACGACGGTGAGCAGGCCGGGTTCGGTGAAGCAGATCGGGCCCCAGCCCCATTGCTGGAAGTAGTTGAAGCTGAGGTGGTGCACGGCGATGGTGCCGGCAGCCACCACCACCGGCAGCCAGTGGCGGTAGACCACCGTGCAGGCGAGGAAGGCGAAGACGGCGAAGTGCGCCTCGGCGTGACCGCGCGCGGTGTGGATGAGCAGGCCCACCATGGCCATGCCCAGTGCCGGCAGCGCCACACGGCTGAGCGCGCCGCCCCGGCTGGACAGCGCCGCGACCAGCGCGGCCGCGAAGATGCCGCCGCCCAGCAGCAGCGGCAGCATCACCCCGCCGTAATTGACCCCGTAGGCCACGGCGGCGGCCAGCAGCACCGCAATGGCGGCGAGCATGTTCTTGTCGTTGGCGTGCAGGCTGGAAATGTCAGACCTCTGGGTCGTGCTGGAAATCGGTGGTGCTAGCGGTGTGCGGCACTCAGGCGGCGCGCACGCGGAAGGTGCCCACGAGGCTGCTCAGCCGTGTGGTCTGTTCGTTCAGGCTCTCGGCGGCGGCGGCGCTCTCTTCCACCAGCGCGGCGTTCTGCTGCGTCATCTGGTCGAGGCCGGCTACGGCCTCGTTGACCTGGCGCAGCCCCGTGCTCTGCTCGGTGGTGGCGGCGCTGATCTCGCCGATGACGTCGGTGACGCGTTTGACGCCGCCAACGATGTCGTCCATCGCCGTGCCGGCGTCGCGCACCAGGCGTGTGCCGGCGTCGACACGTTCCACACTGGCCTGGATCAGGCTCTTGATCTCGCGCGCCGCCTCGGCGCTGCGCTGCGCCAGGCTGCGCACTTCGCTGGCCACCACTGCGAAACCGCGGCCCTGTTCACCGGCGCGTGCCGCTTCCACCGCGGCGTTCAGCGCCAGGATGTTGGTCTGGAAGGCGATGCCGTCGATGGTGCCGATGATGTCGGCGATGCGCTTGCTGCTGGTGTTGATGTCTTCCATCGTCGTCACCACCTGGGCCACCACCGCGCCACCGCGTTCGGCGGCGGTGCTTGCCGATGCGGCGAGCTGGTTCGCGGTGCGTGCGCTGTCTGCCGTCTGGCTGACGGTGCCGGTCAACTCCTCCAGGCTGCTGGCGGCCTGCTGCAGGCTGCTGGCGGTCTGCTCGGTGCGGCCCGAGAGGTCCTGGTTGCCGGTGGCGATCTGCGCGCTGGCGGTACCTATTGATTCGCTGCCGGCCATGACGTCGGTCACCAGGCTGCGCAGGCTGTCCTGCATGTGCACCAGCGAGCGTTGCATGTCAGCCATCTCGTCGCGGCCGTCGACCACGATGGCTTCTGCCAGGTTGCCACCGGCGATGCGCTGGGTGGCTTGCACGGTGCGCTGCAACGGCAGCGTCACCGAGCGTGTGATGGCCCAAGCAAGGACGACGGCCAGCAGGGTGGCCACGGCCAGCGCGGCGACGAGGATGAACTTGGCCTGGCGCATGTCGGCTGCCAGGTCGGCGGCGGTCAACGCCACACGCTCCTGCTGGAAGCGGGAGAGGGCCTCGATGGCGCCGACGTAGGCCGCTGCCGCCGGCACCATCTTGTCGTTCAGCACGGCCTGGCCGCCGGCGGCCTCGCCCTCCTTGAACTTCTTCAGCACTTCGGCGCGCGCGGCCACATAGCTCTCGCGCCGCGCGCCGATGTCGGCCAGCAGGGCCTTGCCCTTGTCGCTGTCGATGGCTTCGGTGAGTGCACTCTGCTGCGTCGAGATGAGCGCGCTGGTGGCCTTCATCTGCGGCGCGAAGAACTCTTCCACGGTGGCATTGCCGCCGGCCTTGGCGATGGCCAGCGCGCGGCTGGCGTTGAGGTTGACGTGGCCGCGCCACTCGTCGGCCATCGCCGCGCGCTGCTGCAGGCGCAGCGCTTGCGTGTTGGCCTCCTCGAGCCCGGCCAGGCGGGTCATCATGAGCCCGACGATGAGGGCCATGAGGCCGACGACGACGCCAAAACCCAGCGTGAGGCGCGGGCCGATCTTCATTTGGTTGAGTTGCATGGTGCGGGGTTCGGGACTGGCGAGAAGGGGAGACCGGTGCTGGAGGGCGAACGGGCGGGGGCGGGAGGCTTGGGCGTCACGCGGTCTGCGGCTGCAGCCGGAAGGTGGCCACCACCTCGGCCAGGCGCGCGGCCTGTTCCTTGAGCGATGCAGCGGCGGCCGCACTCTGTTCGACCAGCGCGGCGTTCTGTTGCGTCGACTCGTCGAGCTGCGCCACCGACTGGTTGACCTGGCCGATGCCGCTGCTCTGCTCGGTGGCGGCGGCGCTGATCTCGCCAATGATCTGGTTCACACGCTGCACGCTGGCAACGATCTCCTGCATCGTCTGGCCGGCCGTGGCCACCTGCTGTGAACCGGCCTCCACGCGGTCGACGCTGGCACCGATCAGGCCCTTGATTTCTCGTGCCGCATCGGCGCTGCGACTGGCCAGGCTGCGCACCTCGCTGGCCACGACCGCGAAGCCGCGGCCCTGCTCGCCGGCACGAGCGGCCTCCACGGCGGCGTTGAGCGCCAGGATATTGGTCTGGAAGGCGATGCCGTCGATGGTCGAGACGATGTCGGCGATGCGGCGTGAGCTGGTGTTGATCTGCTCCATGGTCGCCACCACCATCGCCACCGCTTCGCCGCCGCGCTGCGCCACGCCGCTGGCCGACTGCGCCAGACCGCTGGCCTGGCGCGCCGCGTCGGCGCTCTGGCGCACCGTGGCGGTCAGCTCTTCCATCGAGCTGGCGGTCTGCTGCAGCGCGGCCGCCGACTGCTCGGTGCGCTGGCTGAGGTCGCCGTTGCCGCTGGCCACCTCGGCACTGGCGATGTGGATGCTCTGCGACGACGCGTGCACCTGGCCTACGACGCGGCACAGGCTGTCCTGCATGCGCCGCAGCGAGGCCAGCAGCGTCGCGGCCTCGTCGCGGCCCTCGCTGTGAATCGGTCGCGAGAGATCGCCGTCGGCAATGGCTTCGGCCACGCGGACGGCGTAGCCGATCGGCGCGGTGATCGAACGCGAGTTCAGCAGCGTCAGCGGGCCGACCACGGCGACGACGACGCACAGCGTGGCGATGAAAGCGATGCCGACCTGCTGTATGGACCGGCTGACCTCGTCGCGCGTGGCGACGGCTTCGGTGTTGGTGATGGCCGCGATGCGGTCGACCAGCGACTCGACGACGGCCACCTCTTCCTTCGCACGCGCCAGCATGCGGTCGGCGGTGCGCGCGTTGTCGTAACCCCCATTTTGGATGTTCTGCAGCACCGGGCCGCTGCGCTCGGCGTAGCTGGCCAGGCGCGTGACGGCTTCGCGCGCCAGCGGGTTGTCCTCGTCCTCCGCGCCTTCCAGCAGGCCTTGCAGGGCCTTCGTGGTGGCGGCGAGTTCCAGCGTCCAGGACTCGCGGTGCTTGAGCACCTGCACGCCGTCGTCGTAGTCGATGACCATCTGCTTTTCCAGCAGGCGTACCCGCGCGATGTGCTGCCGTATCGTGGCCATGGCCTCGATCTCGTGCACCGAGTGGTGCATGAAGTCGTCGCTGAGCGACTTCACTTTCAGGCCGCCGAACAGCCCCACGCCGCCGACGACGGCGAACAGGCCGAGCACCATCACGATGGCGCCCCACATGCGCAGCCGGATCGAGAAGCCGCGCATCAGCGAGAGAAGAGTCTTCATGGTTCGTGCTTCTGGCAGCGGCTTCAGTGGCGCGAACGGCGCACGAGCGAGCCGATGTCGAGGATCAGCGCCACGCGGCCGTCGCCCATGATGGTGGCGCCCGAGACGTCGTCGACGCGGCGGTAGTTGCTCTCGAGGTTCTTCACCACGACCTGCTGCTGGCCCAGCAGTTCGTCCACCAGCAGCGCGACGCGGCCGCACTCGGCCTCGACCACGACCATGATGTTGCTGACGTGCTCGAAGTCGAAGCGTGGCACCTCGAACACCTTCTCGAGGTCGAGCACCGGCATGTACTCGTCGCGCACCTCGACGACGCGGCCACTGCCGCCGATGGTCTTGACCATGCCCGGCTGCACCTGGAAGCTCTCGACCACGCTGTTCAGCGGCAGGATGTAGCACTCGTCGCCGACACCCACGCTCATGCCGTCCATGATGGCCAGCGTCAGCGGCAGGCGCACCCGTACCGTCATGCCGTAGCCCTCGGCGCTGTCGATCTCGACCGTGCCGCCCAGTGCGGTGATGTTCTTCTTCACCACGTCCATGCCAACGCCGCGGCCCGAGACGTCGGTGACGACCTCGGCGGTACTGAAGCCAGGCGCGAAGATCAGGCCGTAGACCTCGGAATCGGGCATCGAGTCGGGGGCGTCGATGCCACGTTCACGCGCCTTGGCCAGCAGCTTGGCGCGGTTCAGGCCCTTGCCGTCGTCGCGCACCTCGATGACGATGCTGCCGCCCTGGTGGCTGGCGATCAGCGTGATGGTGCCGTGCTCGGGCTTGCCCTTGGCGATGCGCTCTTCGGGCTGTTCGATGCCGTGGTCGCAGCTGTTGCGCACCAGGTGGGTCAGCGGGTCGGTGATCTTCTCGACCAGGCCCTTGTCCAGTTCGGTGGCCTCGCCCACCTGCACCATCTCGACCTTCTTGCCGAGCTTTGCGGCCAGGTCGCGCAGCATGCGCGGAAAGCGGTTGAAGACCAGCGACATCGGGATCATGCGGATCGACATCACCGCTTCCTGCAGGTCGCGTGTGTTGCGTTCCAGGTCGGCCAGGCCGGCGGCCATCTGCTGGTAGAGCGCGGCGTCCACGCCTTTGCCGTTCTGCGCCAGCATGGCCTGCGTGATGACGAGTTCGCCAACCAGGTTGATGAGCTGGTCGACCTTGTCGACCGAGACGCGCAGTGTGCTCGACTCGGCAGCGGCGGCCGCCTTCTCGGCGCGCGGGGCGGCGGGCCGCGGTGCCGCGACCGGCGTGCCGACCGCGGGGGCGGTGGCTGCGGCGACCTCGGAGGCGGCAGCAGCGCCAGCCGCCGCGCCGGAGGGCGCGCCGGGGGCGTTGTCGAAGAAGCCGTAGCCGAGGTCGGACGACTGCGCCTCGGGTTCGGGCGCACCCGGTGCGCCTTCGTGGAAGCCGTAGCCCGCACTCAGCGGCTTGAGCGCGATCTGCTCTCGCGCCACGTGGAAGCCGAAGAGGTCGCAGAGGTCGTTGTCGCTGGAGCTCGTCGTCACCTTGAAGCGGCGCATGCCGTCGGCGGCGCGGCCGGCATCCAGCGGCTCGATGGTGCCCAAGTCCGTGATCTCCTTGAACAGTTCTACCAGGTTTTCGGCCACCGCGATGTCTTCCAGCGGGCCCACCGTGAGCTCGAGCTGGCGCACGCCGGCAGGCACCGCGGCCGCGGCCGCTGCCACGGCGGCGGGCGCCACGGCCAGCCCGCGCGCGGGTGCCGGCGGCGGCGGGGCGCCGCCTTCGACGCAGCGCCGGATGCCGGCCAGCAGGTCCGAGGTGTCGAGCGGCGCGGCGCCGTTGCCCTGGTGGCGCGCCAGCTGGGCCTTCAGCGCGTCGCCCGAGGCCAGCAGCACGTCGACCATGGCCGAGGTGGGCGCCAGCTCGTGGCGGCGCAGCTTGTCCAGCAGCGTCTCCATCTGGTGCGTCAGCTCGGCCACATCGGCGAAGCCGAAGGTCGCCGCACCGCCCTTGACCGAGTGCGCGCAGCGGAAGATGGCGTTGAGCTCTTCATCGTCGGGATGCTCGATGTCCAGCGCGAGCAGCATCTGCTCCATGGTCTCGAGGTTCTCGCCGGCTTCCTCGAAGAAGACCTGGAAGAACTGGCTGAGGTCGATGCCGGCCGTCTGGCTGGCAGCGTCGTGGTTCAGATCGGCCATCGCGGCGACTCCTGCGGATTACGTGTGTGGTGCGTGGGGGCGCTGTGCGGCGTCAACGGATCACCTTGCCGATGACCTCGACCAGCTTGGCCGGGTCGAAGGGCTTGACCAGCCAGCCGGTGGCGCCGGCGGCGCGGCCGGCCTGCTTCATCTGGTCCGAGCTTTCGGTTGTCAGGATGAGGATGGGCGTGGTCTTGAACTTGGGGTTCTCGCGCAGCTTCCTGGTCAGCGTGATGCCGTCCATGCGGGGCATGTTCTGGTCGGTCAGCACGAGGTTGAAGTCGCGGCTGTTGGCCTTTTCGTAGGCGTCCTGGCCGTCCACGGCCTCGACGACGTTGAAGCCCGCGTTCTTCAGCGTGAAGGACACCATCTGGCGCATCGAGGCGCTGTCGTCTACGGCAAGGATCGAGTGCATGGGGGGTCTCTCCGGAAAGTCTCGTGGGGCGCGGGGCGGGGAACGGGGCGGCGGCAGTGCGGCTCAGAACAGCTCGACGGAGCCGGCGTCCATCTCGTCCTGCGTGACGGGGTTGGGGCGCAGCGGCGCGTCCGCGATGAGCGCTTCGCCGTCTTCGTCGTCGCCCATGGTGTCGGCGGCCAGGCGGTCGGCGCAGTTGCGCAGGCGTCGCGTGGTGTGGTCGACGAGCTGCGAGGCCATGTCCTGGAACTGCATCGCGGTGATGGCCGAGGCCATGTGCTGCATCGCGGCGTGCAGCTCGGGGGCTTCCACCTCGGGGTGCTCGGCAATGCGGTGCAGCAGCGTCCTGAGCTCGCCGGTGGCGCCGTAGAAGCTGACCATCAGCGTCTCGCAGGCGTCGCCCAGCAGGCGCTGCAGGCGGTCCATGTCGTTGCTGGCCACCATCAGGTGGTCCTGCAGGTCGGCGGCGACGAGCAGGGGCATGGCGCCGTCCACCGGGCAGGTGTCGGGCGGCGCACTCGGCGGTGTTGGGGTTTCCTGGGCGAGCATCCGGGCTCCATGGGCGTGGTGCGGCTTGATGGCGGCCGCGAGACGGCATCCGGTCGGGGGCCGGGCACCATGTCTTCCAAGTCATTTTCGGCAGCGCACCCGCTGACATTGAGCGAAAGATGCGTGCTATCGGCCGCTATTTCCGGACACCGGCCCCGGCGTGGCGTCCTCGGCCGGTCGCCTTTGCGATACTGGACGCCATGAACGGCCCGCTTCCCGCCCCCCACACCCCTGGCACCGATGCCACCGGCGTCGGGCGCGCCTGGCGTGTGCTGCACCTCGAGGACAGCGAGCCCGACCACGCGCTGGCGCTGGCGCACCTGCAACGCGGCGGCATGCACGTGCTGGCGCGGCGCATCGAGACCCGCGCCGAGTTCCAGGCCGCGTTGCACGAACCCTGGGACGTGGTGCTGTCCGACTACCACCTGCCCGGTTTCACCGGCCTGGACGCGCTGCAGATGCTGCGCGAGCACACCCGGGCCGGCGGCGCCGACCTGCCTTTCATCCTGGTTTCCGGCCAGATCGGCGAGGACACCGCAGTCGAGGCGATGCGCACCGGCGCCGCCGACTACCTGCTGAAGGCCAATCTGGCGCGGCTGGCGCCCGCGGTCGACCACGCCATCGCCGCCAGCCGCATGCAGCGTGCGCGCATCGCCGCCGACCGCGACCTGCAGGCCTCGCGCATGCGCCTGTCGGAACTGGCGCAGCACCTGCAGACCAGCGTCGAGGCCGAGCGCCAGGCCATCGCGCGCGAGATCCACGACGACGTTGGCGGTTCGCTGACGGCGCTGAAGTTCGAGCTCGACTGGATCCGCCGCCATGCCGAGAGCGTGACGATGCAGCAGCGTGCGCTGTCGGCGCTGGAGACGGTGACCAGCGCCATCGAAGCCAGCCAGCGCATCATGCAGAACCTGCGCCCGGCCATCCTCGAGCAGGGCCTGGTGGCGGCGCTGCAGTGGCAGACCAGCCGCTTCGAGAAGCGCACCGGCATCGAATGCGAGTTCCGCACCCACGAGGCCCACCTGACCACACCGCTGGTGCTGCCGCCGGGTGTGCCGCTGGTGGCCTACCGCGCGGCGCAGGAGGCGCTGACCAACGTCAGCAAACACGCGCACGCCACGCGCGTGGTGGTCGATCTGTCGCTCACCGGCGGGGTGCTGTCGCTCGAGGTCAGCGACAACGGCCGCGGCCTGTCCAGCGCCGACCTGGCCAAGGCGCGCAGCTTCGGCATCCGCGGCCTGCACGAGCGGGCGTCCACCGTGGGCGGCTGGGTCGACCTGAGCAGCGGTGGCAGCGGCACCAGCCTCATCCTGTCGGTGCCGCTGGATGCCGGCTTCGGCGTGCCGGGCGCCCCGCCGCCGGCGGCGCCCGACCCGGACGACGCCGAGACTTCGGCTTGGACGGCGCTGTGAAGGCCGCTGCAATGGCGACGTCGGCTCGCGGCCCATTGCGGACATTCACGTGTGCCCCGACCTTTCGAGGTGGGTTGCGTAACGTAGGCCGGGGTTTCGGCCCGGCGGCCGACTCCCTTTCTTTGCGGGTGCAAAGAAAGGAAGCAAAGAAAGCACCTTCAATACGGCACACCTTCAG
>Ga0105047_10008763_pt1 | contig 16802 bp, 8 predicted proteins | sample MAT04_FD_78384 | JGI IMG/M metagenome (GOLD analysis project Ga0105047, IMG submission 78384) | Freshwater microbial communities from Lake Fryxell liftoff mats and glacier meltwater in Antarctica - MAT-04 (megahit assembly) | ecosystem: Environmental > Aquatic > Freshwater > Ice > Liftoff...
ACGCTTCATAACTGCTACCATAGTTAATTAGAAAAGCATTTTTAAGCAAAAACCAAGCTGTACAAAATAACAAACCAAGCTGCAAATATTATGGTATTCTTACCATTACAACTCAAACCAAACACATTCAATTGTTGCACCATGAATGGTATCCGGGAAGGTATTCTTTTTTATAAATCCGCATTTTTGCAGCACATTTTGAGAAGCGAAATTATCAATGTGAGTTATGGCGAATAATTCTTTAATATCCTGTTGTGTTTTTGCATAATCTATCCATGCTTCTGTAGTTTCGGTGGCGTACCCTTTTCCCCAGAATTCAGGTTTGAGTCGATAGCCAATATCATAATAATTAATATGCCCATTGGTCAATGTATTCACCCATTTAATGCCTGCCCAACCCATAAATGTGCTCGTTTCTTTTTTTATGACAGCCCATCTGCCTATGCCATTCTCTACATATTGCTGCATGATATTTTCAAGATAAATGTACACTTGATCAATACTCTCTATTGGATGGTTGCCGAGGAAACGCATAACTTCAGGGTTTGAATCCAGTAGAAAAAGATCGGGTGCATCACTTTTTACCAATGGACGTAAAAGAAGTCGTTTTGTGTGTATCGCATCTGTATTCATTCGATATTCGTTTTTATCCTTTTTTCTCTATTTCCTTCAGGCTCTCCATCCTGTTTCTCACCAGAAAATCATCAATGGTCTCAAAGTGTTCCAAAACTCTTTTATCCTTAAACTCAAATACTTTTTCAGCAAGTCCCTGTAGGAAATCTCTGTCATGTGATACCAAGATCAATGTACCATCAAAAGCAAGCAATGCCTCTTTCAAGACGTCTTTGGATTTAATGTCAAGGTGATTGGTAGGTTCGTCGAGAATCAGCACGTTGACCGGTTCCAACAATAGTTTTACCATGGCCAATCTGGTACGTTCCCCACCTGAAAGCATACTCACTTTTTTATCAATATCATCGCCCGAAAACATAAAACATCCCAGAATGGTCTTGATCTGTGTACGGATATCCCCTTCTGCTACTTCATCGACGGTCTGAAAAACGGTCAGTGATGCATCGAGCAAAGAAGCTTGATTCTGGGCAAAGTAACCTACTTTGGCATTGTGTCCAAGCTCGCATTTGCCCTCAAAGTCTATTTCACCCATGATGGCCTTGATCAAGGTTGATTTTCCTTCTCCATTACGACCGACAAAGGCTACTTTCTGACCGCGCTCTATGGTCATATTGGCATCTTTAAAAACCACTTGTCCACCATAGTTTTTATTCATGTGCTGCACGACTACTGGATAATCTCCTGAGCGAAGAGATGGCGGAAATCGTAATTTAAGGGCTGAGTTATCAATTTCATCAATTTCAATGATGGTCATTTTTTCGAGCATTCGCTCCACTGAATTGACCTGATTGGCTTTGGAGTATGTACCTCTGAATCTTTCAATAAACAATTGGCTTTCAGCAATTACTTTTTGCTGCTCCTTGAACGCTTTAATCTGAGCTGCCCTACGTTCTTCCCTCAGCACCAGATAATGTGAATAATTGGCTTTATAGTCATATATCCGACCCATCGTCACTTCTATAGTGCGGTTGGTGATATTGTCAATAAATGCTTTATCGTGTGAGATCACCATCACCGCTTTTGCTTTGTTGATAAGGAAGTTTTCCAGCCAGATGACAGACTCTATGTCTATGTGATTGGTGGGCTCATCCAGGAGTATCAGATCAGGTTTTTTAAGCAGGATTTTTGCTAATTCGATGCGCATCCGCCATCCGCCACTAAATTCGCTGGTCAAGCGGGTAAAATCTTCTCTTCTGAATCCCAACCCAAGCAGGGTCTTTTCGACCTCAGCATCATAGTTGATATCTTCGAGTGAATAAAACTTTTCCCCTAGTTCCGATACACGTTCTATCAGCTTCATATACTCCTGTGAATCGTAATCTGTTCTGGTTTCCAACTGATGATTCAGAAAATTCATTTCTTCACGCATCTCAAAAATCTGCCCGAAAGCCTTCAGTGTTTCTTCAAAAACAGTGCAGTGATCTTCCGTGAGTAAGTGCTGAGGAAGATAGGCTATTACGGCTTCTTTGGGTGCCCTCACATGACCACGTGATGCCTTCTGTACGCCTGCGATGATCTTCATCATGGTGGATTTTCCTGCTCCGTTTTTACCCATGAGGGCAATCTTGTCATTTTCATTGATGACAAAAGATACGTCACTGAATAAGGTGCGACCACTAAATTCTACTGTTAAACCATCGACAGAAATCATCTAATTATTTTTTGAAGGCGCAAAAGTAAGGAAAATGATGTTACTTCAAAATTTTGAACGACTATCTTACATTATTTCGGATAGAATAATAGTGCATAGTTCTTTAAAAATTTGCGAATAAATAGATTTTTAAACTGACACTAAAGTTTGTTAAATAACTCCAGAAATTCCTCCTTCTTATTGCGTGAAAGCGCGATAGATGCTCCATCTTGCATGATGATGTCTACGCCTTCACCCCTTATGTAACGTTCCACATATTTCAGGTTGATGATGTGACTTTTGTGTGCCCTGAAAAATAAAGCATTGCCGCTAAGCAATTCTTCTGCGTCACCCAGTTTTTTGGAAAGGAGTATTTTTCGTTTATCCTGAAGGATAAAGTTGCAATAATTACCTTCACCTTCTACACGGACGATATCAGCCAGATTTACGAACTGTAGACCGCTGTTTAATGACAATGCTATTTTATCGGCGATTTTGTTTTTATGGGCTTTTCAAGGAGATCGCTTCATTTATCGGGCAATCATCACCAATGATTTAGAAACTTCAGATACTGATGTGATCAAATACTATAACCAAAGGGGCGCTTCAGAAAAAATATTTGATGAACTCAATAATGACTTCCTTTGGGCAAATATCCCCTTCTCCTTTTTAGAACAAAATACTGTCTTTATGATGTTAATGGCTATGTGTCGCAATTTTTATATATCAATGCTTCATACCATGTCCACAAAAGTGTCCTTTGTGCAAACCACAATTAGACTAAAAAAATTTATATTCAGATTTGTAGTAGTACCAAGTAAATGGGTAATAAAAGGTGGTCAAAAGACAATAAAACTCTTTACCGACAAGCCATATCATCTCTTAAATTAGATAGATAACACACCTTTCACTTCCAGTAAAGGGAGAAGCAAGCCTAATACGCAAATATATAATGTTGATTATCATTTAATTGCGATAAATAAAGAGTATTTGTAAACGAAAATGAATAAAACCATATAGACATTAATACAAACTTCTACCCAAGGCAAGACCTATAGATGATAATTGGAAAAATCTAAAAAAATGCAAAAAAATTTCAACCTGTCAAAACAATTTATTCAAAATTTAGCTCATCAACTTATCCAAATTTCATGCTTACGGATTTAAGGAATAATATTTTACCATTAAATAACATGGATGAACATGGTGTTAAAATAGTATTGCTGAATAATGACAGATTGCCATTCACTTGCAGACTTGTTAATGGAGTCATTGTACCCACTCCCACATTACCCACATTTCCATTATATATATCATTTCCAGACACTGCCCAGTTGCCGCTGCCAAAATTGTCCAGACTTCCATAATGCGAATTCGTAACCTGCCATCTACGCATTGTTTTGTCATATTGTAATGATACATTACCATTGGGATAAATAGCCAAGGTTGTTCCTGTACTTGTAATGATTCTCATCGTATCTACAGCCGTTAAATCTTCATTATAGACTTCCATACTATGGCCACTTCTATTGGTCAGTGTGATGCTTCGTCCATCATTTCCAGCTTTAATACCTGCTAGGATAAAATTTCCAGTTGGGCCATATAGTTTATAATTGGTTGCTTTATTGGTATTGACATTCAAATCATAGGTATAGCCATCTGCTACCAATATAGAGTCGAGCCTTAAAGCAAGATCCCCTTTTACATCTAAAACAGATTTTGGATCAGTATTATTGATACCTATATTTTGTGACTGTGCGACAACATAGAAAAGAGATACTACACTTGAAATAATTATTTTCCTGATCATAACCTGATAAATTTTGATTGTTTTAGCAAAGCTAAAATTTTCAGGTATCGTAGTTTAATAGGATTATATAAACTGCGAGTTTGAATATGTGTAGTGCAATTTTTAGGTCTGTATATCTAAAATTTTACCTTACAATGAAAATAAGATAAATGTCCACATAATCCACGCAATAGTGGTTGTCATTGATCAGATCCTGCTTTTGCGGTGATGCTTATCATACCGGAAACTAAATCAATAAGTACGTGTATGATAACCACTATAAATAATGATCCGGAATATAAAAATAACCCTCCCAACAATATTGCGATCACCATAATTTTAATAACTGCCCACCATCCCTGATATAAATGGCAATAAAACACAAATGCTTTAAGCAAAGTATTCCTTATAATTAAGATTAAAATTGATCTAAATTACACAGCTATAAGTTCAAAACTGAAAGTATAAAATTCGCATGTTAATACCACACAACAAATGAAAATATCATCTTTTTTGAAGGAAATACCCATGAATGATTTAAAAATACCACAAATGAACTATAGATTTTCGTACAATATACCACAAATGAACTATTGTACAGGAAAATATTCTAACCCATTTTTGCACCAGTTAAACTATTACAATTTAATGAATATGTCAAAAAAAATTAAATCTGATTTCAAGACATGCTTTTCAAAGTATCTAGCATCATTTTTAATGGTAATTTTATTTTTATTCAACTTAAATGGTCAAGAATTATCCAATATATTTAGAAATAAACCTTTTACCTGGAATGGGAGCCTAAATGCAGGATTAAATACCTATCAATCCTCCAACAAATTAAGTCAATATGCTCCTTTGGGTTATCAAATAGGAGCCAATGTAAATTTTAATGTTTACGGTATAAATATTCCATTTTCTATTACATATCGCAATCGATCAGGCAATTATGCTCTACCTTTTTCTCGATTTTCTATTGCACCATCTTATAAATGGGCGAAGCTCTACATCGGACACAATTCAGTGGAGTTTAACCCATACGTATTATCCGGAGTACAGATATATGGCCTTGGTGCTGAGATTAATCCAGGTATTCTAAGGTTTGGAATCATAAGTGGGGAGGTCAAAAACACTAAGATCATTGTAGATTCTCTTGAAAATAATAGTGGTTTGCTGAATCCATTCAAAAGAAAAGTATTGGGCCTAAAACTTGGCATTGGCAATCAAAGTAATTACTTTGATATCGTTATGCTTACGGGAAATGACAGGGATACTATCCCTAATTTGCAAGTCGATTCCATAGCTGTCAATAAAGAATCCAATGGCGTCATTGGTACTTCACTTGGCTTGACTTTTTTTAGACATGTGGTACAGATTCGAGCAAATGCAGCAGCTAGTAATTATACTACAAATCAAGTGGGAAAACCTCTGGAACAGAAAGATCTTGATGATAACACTTTTTTACGCACCGCAAACTCACTCTTTTCCATCAACCAAACAACTGGAATATTTTTTGCTGGCGATGCTAACATAACCATAAATCTGGGCAATGTTACCCTTGGTGGTAGATATCAAAGGATAGATCCATACTACAAGACTTTTGGCATCTTTTTGATTAGAGGAGATAATGAAAATTACTCCTTGAATTCTAGTATTTCACTTTTGAAAAGTAAGGTAAATGTAAGTGGATCTTATGGCCTCAATAGAAATAATGTCAGTAAATTAAGGAATAATTCAGTATTACAAAAAGTGTATAATGTCAATGTAAATATATCACCTGTGAAGTGGTTTGGGATTGATGCCCAATTGTCAAATTTTAATTTTAATCAAGTGCCTGTCATAGGAGAGTTAAATGATACATTGAGATTGCTGCAAATTAATAAAGTAAATTCCATTTATCCTTATTTGTCATTTAGCAATAAAAAGGTAAAACATAACATTTTTGTAAACATTAATAAACAATCTATACAGGATTTAAGTAGTCCGGATTTTTATGTTGGAAATTCTTATGTAGATAGTTATAATCTTGGTTACAATTTTAAACATAAAATAAAAAAATACGGATTTGGGAGTAGCTTTTTTTTCAATACTTATAAGTCAGGAGATTTTAGTAATACCAGGAAGGGAATGACAGCAACATGCTCTAATACCCTATGGGACAATAAAATCAACAATAGGCTCAAACTGACTTACAGTCTTATTGATCAAGGTGCGATCAAAAATAAAACACAAATCAATCTAAGCTTGAGTTCATCGATAAGTCATAACAATAAAACAATGACGATTCAGGCATTTTACGGCAGTAGACCAAGTTTTAAGGATGACAAGACTATTAACGAGTTTAGGTTCAATACATTTTTAAATATTCCAATAAATTAATCAGATGAGAATAATTATATTTCTATTCATTCTATTCTCATGTCATTTTTGTTCAGGACAGATCGAATTGACATTATTAGGGCAAAATCCCTATCCTGTGATAGCAGACAATTATTTGGAAGATGGGAATGTCATTTCAGTCATCATTAGGAATAAAAGTCAAATGGATTATGATCTTAAAGCTACTGTAAAGATAACTGGACCAAGGGGAATCGTTATCGAATCCAATGAACCAACCTGTATGGTTGATATAGAAAGTGGTCTAACAAAAATATTTAATAGGAATAACTTTGAAGATCTATGTATCAATTTTACTGCTTCAAACATAAATGCTGCTTTAGATAATAGTAACCTCACTCCACAAGAAAGAAATAGTTTGCTTTTGTATCGTATTTTGCCTGAAGGAAGTTATTCCTATTGTGTTACCTTAAAAAATGCGGTCAATAATGAAGAATTGATCACTTCCTGCTTGGTTTTTGACATTATACATCCTGATAGACCTGTACTCAATACACCATTGGACCTAAGTGAGATTGATGGTAATGCCGCATCACAAGTTTCTATCACTTGGACACATAATATATCAGACCCTATATTCCGGCAAGGTACCAACTACAATTTAAAAATAGTTGATCTAGGAAGTGATGAAGAATTTAACTACAATTTTCCTTCTGTAGGTCAAGCAACCATATTTTTGGATGATCCTGCGGCTGCACCATTCTATATTGATGAAGGTGTGAGCTCTCCTAATATTGTTTTTTTAAATGATCTCCTTTTTTTGAATGGACATTATTATGCCATCAGAGCTACTGCCGTAAATGATGATTTTCCATTTCCTCCGGAATCCAGTCAAAGTAATATTCATATCATTCAGTATATCGAGAATGATATAGCGTGTGGCGAATCTTTTGAAGCTATTCCAGCCTTTCCTCAAGATAATTCTATTATCCCTTTTAGGTCTTTTGCTAATATTATCAAAATGAATCCTTTTTGTGAAAATTATAAGGAATTAAATTATACTTCACATATAATAAATGAAGGGTCCGGGCAAAATGTGAAAGATTTTTCGAGAAAGATTCAATGGGATAAAGGCCCTAGGAAGTTTTTTGTTTGGAAGACGGGTATACCTGATCCGGATACTTATTATTCGTCACATGTTAGCTTTGGAGATTATAATGATTTACCCAATTATCAGAGAGGTGAAAATTACATTTGGTCAACAGATGGTTATGCTAAGATTAGAAACCGTCTACCTTTTTCCTTTAGCGATATTAACTTTCAATCAGGAATGCCACCTGTAAAACTACAAAGTCCAATAAATGGAGACAATGTAACCTCAGGCTCAATAAGTCTATCTGCCGTTCATGACAAAATACCAAGTGCACCTTTACCACCATTCAAAGTAATGCAGATTATTGATAAAGAGGTAGTAAATTATGGTCCTATGTTAGTAGATGAAGTGGCGATAGTACAAGTCGCTACTGACGAAACATTCAGTAATGTCGTGTACAAATCTGCCAAGGTCATTTCTGCAAGTGACGTGGATTACGTCAATGCAACGACCAGATTGTACGACCAAGCTCAATTTATCAATGACATTTATCGCACCCTTAATTTCACTTGTCCGCTTGAAGATGATGGAACCTATTTTTGGAGATTAGGGTGGCTCAAAGAAACCAATGTTATCCTCACAGATGAGTTCCTAGGCACTATTCAGGCTAATCAACTCTATAACGTCAGTGAAATCGATAGCTTCAAAATTGGAGAAGTCACTTCAACGACAACTGTAGTTACAACAGAAGATCCTCCTGTTAGCAGCGAGTGTATCAGTCCTTGTGAATTACCTGCCGTTGTAAATCGTGTTGATTATGCCGGTTCACTTGATAATGAAGATATCACGATAGGTAAATTTACCTTAGAAATAGATGAGATCAATAAATCCGGAACAACTTATAGTGGTACTGGCAAAATAAAAATTCCATTTCTCAAAGAAGTAAATCTGAAGGTCACTTTTACCAATATAAAAATAAACACTGATAAAGTTATTTATGAAGGAGATGTCAAAGGCAAGGCTGGCGGTAATGAACTTGAATCTCTAAGTAGTTTGATTTTAGGACAAGCCATAGAGCTTCCATTTGGTCTGGATACGACGATAAACGATGTAAAAGTAACGCTCGCATATACGGAAGTCACTTTTTCGCCTGCAAGTGCCTTTGCTCAAATCAGCTTTGATTTTGGATCGATCCTAAACTTCATACATGAATCTGACAATTATCCCGTTTTGGCAGCTCAAATATGTATCACTCCAGGTGGATATTCCAATGATGTAATATTGCATCAAGTCCATGACATCGTCATCAATCAGGAAGATGAAGAGTATGGTTTCGAGTTGAAGGGAGGGCTTACTATTGCAGATACCACTTCTATGACATATGTCAGGTGGAATTGTCGAGGTTTCCATTCTTTCCAGTTGGCAGGTTCTGTCTTGCTGTCACAAGAAGTTTTCTTAAAAGACAGCGGGAATAATACAGACGATCAACCTAAACACGAGACCGTCAAAGGTGAATTTAAGTTTAAATATAATCAGCAGAATAAAGATATGATTATAGCAGCTCGTATGGCTGATTTTCAGTTTGCTGAGCATCTGGAAGGTTGGGGATTTGATGTTGATACTTTTTATATTGATCTATCAGACAAAACCAATCCGCCAAATTTCATAGCTCCCGAAGGATATAGTGCTGTATTTTTTGGAAATCCAGCTACGGCAAATACTTGGAAAGGTCTATATATTCCTAAAATTAATGTGCTTACACCAAAAGATTTTGTAAATCCAAATAGATCTATGTTTGGTGTTTCATCTATGATCTTAGGAGATGGCATTTATTATTTGAGACATAAAGCCATGGATGTTGTGAATGAAGGCATCATGGGCAGGATGTCGGTCACTGTAGATACAATAGACGCTGTAATCAGCAATATAGATTTTCGATTTAAGATAAATGGCAAAATACTATTACCTTTTGTGGAAGAAGGTGGCAATCTCGCCTATTCGGGCATGTACAATGACTTATCTGATTGGAATTTTATCATCAATGTAGGGACAGATTCATTGGAAGTGGATATGTGGAAGGCATATCTGAAATTATATGAAAACTCCTACTTCACGCTTGGTAGATATAGACAAGGTGGGCAGACAAGAGATACATTGAAGGCGATCATGAATGGATATATATCGATCGATGATGAGTTATTGCCAGATGGTGGCATTCAGGGCTTAAAAGATATTAAGTTTGCTCGTATTGAATTTGAAAATTTAGGATACCAAAGTGGAAAAGGATTTATCGGTGGCGCAGTATTTAAGAAGGCCAGTCCACAGAAGACCATGAATGGCTTTGATCTACAGCTTGATAGTATTGCATTTACCACTTATCAAGGTAATCCAGGGATCTATTTTAAACCTAAAGTGATATTAACAGGTGATGAGTCAGGATTTTCCGGATCTGTGGGTATGATCTTTTATGCAAAGATAAACTTTACAGGAAACAAGGATTTTATTAGTGATCCTAATTTATTTCTTTCAGACATTAGTATAGATGCAGAGTTTTCGAGTTGCTCATTTAAAGGCAACATTAAATTTATTGATACGCCTACTGACAGAGGATTTGAAGGATTGCTGGATGTCCGACTACCAGGTGGAGTTGCAGGTAAATTTGTTGGTAAATTTGGGAATATTATTACCAATCCAAATGCTCAGAAAAATACATCTTCAAATTATAATTATTGGTACGTCGATGCATTGATTGCCTTTGGTACTCAAGGTATTCCGATATTCTCAGGTGTCAACATGTATGGTATCGGTGGCGGATTGTGGTATCATATGAAGCAGGACGCAAATTATAAAATCAGGCCTTCCAGTTTGTATACAGCTACTCCTACACCCGCTAATACTGCCAGCCGAAGTAACATACCTTACACACCAAACTTCGATGCCAATTTGGGTCTTAAGCTTCAAGGCTTATTTGGTGATTCTGGCGGTGGGGAGAAATTCAATATGCTCTTGACTCTTCAGGCAGAGTTTTTTGCAAGTGGTGGCCCAAATGTACGATTACGGGGCGATGTTAATGTGATGTCAAAAATTTCGGACATAGGAGCAGATGGTAAGGTTTCTGATACCAAAAAATCATTGTGGGGATTTGCAGAGATTCAGTATAATGGCCAGGAAGATTTTATTCATGCGCAAATTGTGGCCTATGCTAAAATAGAAAAAAACAATTCTGTTATCCTTAACGGGGCACTAGAAGAAAATAAGGTAGTGGATGCACAGTTTCACGCAAATACCCAAGGTGATAATTATTGGTACTTCTTCGTAGGAGAGCCTGATCAGCGCGGTGGTATAAGACTGAAGCTAGGACCGGCCAATTTGACAGCCGAGAGCTACTTCATGATGGGCCAAGGTATACCATCGGTGATTCCGCAGCCGCATACTACCTTCTTAGCCATGCTTAATCAGCAGCGTGATGACTTTAGTTCATCCCAAGGTTCACTAAACTCGGTACTCAACAGGCCAATAACACAAACGGCCAATGGGATCGCATTTGGCGGAGTAATACTATTTCAAAAGGAATTTGAATATCAACCATTTTATTTGGATGTAAATTTGGTATTGGGTGTTGATATTAATTTTTCTCATAATACAGAAAGAACATGTCTGGAGACAGGCGAAAATCCTGGACACAATGGTTGGTATGGTACAGGGCAATTGTATGCAGGTATCTCAGGTACTTTTGGTATTCATATCGACTTATGGTTTATCTCGGCCGACAAAGAATTATTTAGAGGATCGGTTGCGACGATTATGAAAGGTGGTTTACCAAATCCATCCTGGTTTTATTGTCGAGGTATGCTCCGTTATGAAATTGTGGGATTGATAAGAGGTTCCCATGCCTTTGAGATGCAATTGGGGGAAAAATGTACGATTGGAAATGGCAATCCTTTTGGTGACATGGATGTGATTACAGCCACAAAACCAGAAGACGAAGATACAAAGGTTTCTGTATTTATAGAGCCTTCTGCTTCATATGCCATCGCTGTGGATCAAATCATAGAATTTCCTGATGATAACAATAATTACATACACTTAAAACTGACTATTGATTATGTAAGCCTTAAAACTAATGATGGTGATTTGAATACGGGAAATGATCAAACTTATATTTTAACTAAAAGATTAGTAGAAGATAATTTCGTCAGTCTATTATTACCGAACGCCACGCTTAAAGCCAATACTAAACATCAATTAAAAATTAAAGTAAAGGCTAAGCAAAAATTGGTTTCAGCGGCCAATTGGACTCCTGTGAAAGTAAGCCCTAATGGTCCAGAATGGTCAGAACAGGAAATTGTTGATTTTACAACCGGGCCAAAACCAGATAGTCTGGTTCTCGAGCAAATAGAAATTACGTACCCACTGCAAGGTCAGAGATTCTTCATGAAAGGTGAAACCGTCAATAGCAAAGGATTTATTAAACTCAAAGTTCAAGATCTAGTTTTATTCTATACGGAACACCCAATCACACAAAGGGGTTACAAATACGTGATGGAATTCCAACCTTTAGGAAATAATGGCCCTAATGTTAAGGTGGATGCGCAAGTATTGTACAATAAAATTATCAACTTTGATGTTAGCCAATTAAATCCTAATGTGCAATACATAGCTAACTTTAAAAGAGAGTTATCCTATAATCAATATGCCGCGGATTATAATTTTCAAAATGTAGCAATACTATCATCAAATCAATCATCTACTTATCGTAAATCGAAAGAAAATGAATACGATTATGAAATTTTACCGGCTAGGCTTGTGTCATTAGGGAATAGTGCACAAGTGGACCAAAGTGCTAGATCTCTATTTAAATTTACTTTTAAAACCAGTAAATACAATACGTTGAAAGCTAAGATTGATCCACTTACATGGCAGACGCCTGTTTATGAGTCTAACACCAAACACAACATTATTCATACCATAAAAGCGCCCGCTGAAGACTTTGACATCTATGATATGAATGGCTATTCCAGTTTCCCATCAGGGTCTCCTAATGGTATTCAGAATGGTGGCCTAATTCAATCTGGTATTCATTATGTCAGAGGTGAAAATTTAGGTTCAGCTGATTTTTCTTTTTTATACAATGATAAAATCGTCGAACATGTTGATGATAATTATTTTTATGCGTGCAAGAATTATAACATTTGGAGAAATGCATTGACAGGGCAAACAAAGACTATCGTTCAAAATTTGGCCAATGGAATTCCTTCATTTCAATATAGGATGAACATCATAAACATCGTTACTCAGCATTACAATTTTGTAAGAGATCCTGTGACTTTCCCAGTATACAGTAACTCTGTCTCCACATTTGATTATGGTTCAGGATTAGCCGAATTTATTGGCGATGCGCCACAAAAACAGTTGACCTTTAAAGTACTCTACGGCACAAGAGGAAATATCCTCGATATGCTCAACAAAATATATCTGAATAGACACATGGTCAATGGCATAGATATAATTCTAAATCAAATGAACCATACTTTATATCTGAATGTCAATCAATATATCAATAGCCCGATGAGCTTGCAACTAGAACCCTGCAAACCGACGAAGCTGGGATTGATTTATAAAATTCCTGATGTTAATAATCAACTGGTAAAGTCAACATTTACTAAAAATTATAAAACACCGGGCAGTTGTGTTGCACCACAAATCGATTAATCAAAATGAAAATGAGAAACATATTTAACCTCCTAATTTTTGTGTTCTTTTCGATGATATCCCAGACATGGGCACAGGATTCTATAGCGTCAATCTATCTAATTCAGAAAGTTGATGCTGATAAAATAGTGCTTCGATGGGCACCATCCACAGCAGGAGCTTGGCATTCTACCATGCAATATGGGTACAAGATTGAGAGAATTGCCAATAAAGCCAACAGCACAGAAAGAAATTCATTTACGACTATTGCGGCTCAAGTTTTACCTTGGGCTAAAGACAAATGGCAAAAAGAAAAACTGGCCGAGTACGACGATTATTGCATCATAGCAGCAGAAATGATGTATGGTAAAAAATCAAAATCAGCAACCGAAGGTAAATTATTACAGCGGGCCGATGATTTTCAAAATAGGTACACTTACTCCATGATGGCAGCTGATTTTTCTGCTCAAGCTGCCGACGCATTGGGTGTTAGATATGTAGATACAGACATCAAGCCCAATTATACATACATCTATAAAGTAACTAGCTTAACGCCCAAAGAAATTTATCCAATTGAAGATGGAATGTCCATTGCATATACGACTAGCATCGATCAATTGATATCTCCGTCTATAGATCATATAGAAAGTGGTGATCATTTAGTGCATATATTTTGGGAAAAAGAGCAGTATGAAGATGTAAAATATACGGCATACTATCTTGAAAGGACTGAAGACGGTAAGACCTTTGAACGTATTACGAAGTCACCATTTATAAGCTCCAATCAATTTGGGCCAGCATTCAATAAATATTTTATTTATACTGATTCAATTAATGAAAATTACAAGACATACGGATATAGGTTAATGGGTATTTCTCCTTTCGCAGAGGTAAGTCCTGCCAGTGAAATCATGTATGGAATGGGCAGAGATCTGACACCTCCGCCAGTTCCTACTAATATAGAGTCCACTCAATTGAGTAACCATCATATGAAAATATCTTGGTCTTATGGCGAAGTTGAAGCCAAAGAACTTCGTGGTTTTTTAATCGGGAGGTCTGCCAATGTGATGGATTCATTTCAGAATATTAGTCCCATTCTCCTTACGCCAGATAGTCGTTCTTTTATCGATGAGAATCCAAGTTCATTGCGACCAAATTTTTATATCGTTACTGCCATTGATACAGCAGGAAATTACTCTATATCGAGTTCTAAATATGCTCATATCATTGATAGTATAGCTCCCGCATCGCCAATAGGACTTAAGGGAAATATCCAACTTGATGGAAAAGTTTTATTGTCTTGGGACAAGAATAATGAAGAAGATATCATGGGTTATGCCATTCACTTTTCTAATCAAGTAGATCACGAATATGCTGCTGTCACCAATAAGCCGATACTTACAAATAGCTATTTAGACACCATTATGATTAGGACACTTTCTGAAAAAATTTATTACAAAGTAGTTGCCATCGATAAGAACTTCAATTATTCTAAGTATTCCAAAGCACTAGAGTTAAAGCTTCCAGATATTGTCCCGCCTTCTTCCCCTCTCGTCCACAATTACACAAAGACCGATCAGGGTATATTGGTGCATTGGATTAATAGCACGAGTGATGATGTCATTAGCCATCTTATCTATAGAAAGAAGGAAAGTGACGATCAATGGACACTCATTAGAGAGCAGGCGGATGAAGGTGTAACTTCATATTTGGATAATAATATTAGTCCCCTTTCGACCTATTTTTATAAAGTTCATGCAAAAGATGATGCAGACAATATCAGCCCCGAAAGTACTATTGTAAAAGTCATTTCAAACGATGTGAAATTAGATTTAAATAGACTGAATTTGAGTATTAAACTTGTCGATAATAAAGCTCTATTAAACTGGGACATGCTGCCGGATGCTAAGTATTATTCCATTTATAAAACAGATAATAAAGGCAATTATTATTTGCTAAAGAAGACTGATGCATCTCCCTATGAAGATAAGTTAGTGGTCCAAGATGCTAAATATGCGCTGCGAGTGACTTCAAAGAACGGCATAAAATCAGAATTTTCAGAGGGTACTTCTCTATTAAATAAATAAATATTAGTCATCATAAAATAAAAATTTACACATGAAAAATTTATTTTTATTTCTTAGTTTTTGGAGCTGCAATTATTTGTACAGTCAATGCCATATAAATTCTTTTTTGGGCAACTATGCTACAGGAAGTTGTGGAGAAATAATATTTCAATCATCTACAGGTGCTGCTGTGTCACTTTATGGCGGCTGTGGGTCATTCCAGTTTGTTCCACCTTTGCTTGATAATGAGATTAGTACAAATTCAAATGATATTGTAATCACTAATATTACAATTCATCCTAATCCTTCACTAGGATACTTAAATATCAAAAGTGAAACAACTATAAAAAGGTTCACAATATTTACTCTCCTTGGTAAAGAAATTTATAGTTTATTTAAACCATTTTTAGAGCTTAATCTAGATTTGTCTTCTTATCCGTCAGGTATTTATATATTAAGATTAAATCTGGAAAACAATAAAACCATCAACAAACAATTCGTCATTATTCATCATTAAAATTTTTAAACATGAAATATTTATTTTTACTTATTATTGGGCTTCTTTGTACAAATTTGATGATAGGTCAAACAGGTCTGCCATACCAGGCAATCCTAAAGGATATTAATGGAATGGCATTGCCAAATACTGCCATTACTATAAGATTTACCATTGAAAATCAAGTGCCTTCAATAAAATATCAAGAATCACATATGCCAACTACCGATGCATTTGGATGGTTTCAGGTGGTAGTAGGCCAAGGTAATCCTTTAGTTGGAAGTTTTAGTGATATCAACTGGACAACTGACACCAATACCTTAACTTTAGAATGTGAAAGTGGTGGTAGTTTTGAAGTAGTATCTTCACAAATAATAAATGGTGCACCTTTTAGTTTTAGTGGAGACAATGATTCCACCAACGATCTGGTAGTTGGGTCAATGGCTGGAGGAGACTTAAAAGGTACATATCCAAATCCACAAGTGGCGTCACTAAATGGTCAACCAATATCTAATGTTTTACCAAATCTCGGGGAAGTGCTGATTTGGGATGGGCAACATTGGAAACCAGGGCCACCAGATACCGGCCCTCAAGGACCAAAAGGTGATATAGGACCACAAGGACCTGCTGGTTCAGGTATTTCAATCGTTGGAACAGTTTCGAATGAAATCCAACTTGATCCAAATTATATTGGAAGCATAGGCGACATATTTATTGTTGAAAATAACGGTACCGGATATATCTGGAATGGTACAACATGGATTGCTGTGGGAAAAATTCAAGGAAATACTGGCCCTTCCGGTCCGCAAGGCGATGTTGGTCCAGCTGGTCCACAAGGCTTGACAGGCGATCCAGGTCCACAAGGGGCCACCGGGGCCACGGGTGCACAAGGACTACCAGGGACAGATGGAACAACTGGTGCGACGGGAGCACAAGGACCTGCCGGACCTCAAGGTATTGTGGGACCAGACGGAGCAACTGGTGCTATGGGAACAACTGGTGCAACAGGACCTGCTGGACCTAATGGAGCAACGGGACCAATCGGACCTCAAGGGATTTCTGGGCCA
>Ga0105047_10008764_pt1 | contig 16798 bp, 11 predicted proteins | sample MAT04_FD_78384 | JGI IMG/M metagenome (GOLD analysis project Ga0105047, IMG submission 78384) | Freshwater microbial communities from Lake Fryxell liftoff mats and glacier meltwater in Antarctica - MAT-04 (megahit assembly) | ecosystem: Environmental > Aquatic > Freshwater > Ice > Liftoff...
ATCTATTTGCCCTATTTGTAAGATTTCAGTTAGCACTGCCCCCCCCCCTTTTTTTAAAAGGAGATGCCCGAAGGGTGGGAGATAAGAATAAGCTATTTTCTTATCCCTCCCGCCTTATGCGGGCAGGAGTTTGTAGGAAAATTTGAGTAACAGACCCATAAAAACGGGGAATTATAATCCTGAATTCGCTATTTTTCAAGCGATTGCAAAACAATTTCATGCATTTTGCTTGCATTGAGTTCCATTTGTTCTACCAGCCGGAACTGCACTTTTGCACGGTTGAGGTTGTGGTGAGGATATAGTGTGCGGAAATACGGATCGCCATCAATAAAATCGGTAAGAAACCGCAATCCGATGATAAAAGTCATAAACCGTGCTGAGAAAGCAAGATTTTCTATTTCCACTTCGGTAAGCGTATGTCTGGTACTATTAATAAAACCTTGCGTGTATGCTTCGTATATCGGGAGGTTTATATCAACTTTGGATAAGTCTTTTTCATCCTCAATGGCTGTATTTGCTCCGGTACGAATGGCATCACCAAAATCGAACAGTATACTTCCGGGCATAACGGTATCCAGATCAACTATGCTCATGGCATGTTCGGTTTCATCGAACAGTATGTTATTGAATTTGGTGTCGTTATGAGTTATCCGCACCGGAAGCTTGCCCGATTTGATAAGTGCCGGAATTGTTAGCATTTGTTCAACCCTCGACTTTATAAAATCTATTTCAGCCGGAATATCTTTTACACGGTTAGCAGGATTGTTTTTCAGCGAAGTATAAAATGTTTCCAGTCGTTTCTCCATATTATGGAAATCAGGAATAGTTTCGGTAAGTGTATCGGCCGGCAGATCAGCAAGCAGCGACATGAAAATCCCAAAAGCTTTTCCGCCTTCGTAAGCTATTTTTGTGTTTTCAACTACATCGTACCCGTGCATTTTGTCAATGTACGTGTATAATCGCCAGTAGTTTCCTTCACCATCGATGTAAAACTTTTTACCATCATTATCTGGAATAATTTCGAGCACTTTAAATACGAGCTTATCGTTTTCAATAAGTTTCCTCGCTAAATGACCGGTAACGATAGCAATATTATTCATCAGTCCTTCAACATCCTTAAAAATATAATTGTTTACCCATTGAAGGAAGTACCCCGGATGGTTAGTAGAATTGGTTTTTATCAGGTACGAATCATTAATATGACCGGTGTTAACCTTTTCATTACCTAAGTATTGACCTTCAATGTTAAAATGCGATAAAATGTTTTTGATGTCTCTTTCCATATTTCTATTTCCAAAGTTGAGCCGGATAAATACCTGACTTTATAAGTTGTGCCAATTTTTCAATAACAATTGGTTTATCCTCTTTATAGGTTACTCCAAACCATCGGGCATTGCTTTTCAGTACTTTAACTTTTGCCTGCGCACTGTTTATCAGGTTGTCGATGGCAGTTGGAATGTAAAATTCAGCTTTTATCGAATCGCTGTTTGCTTTTACAAAATCGCTGAACATGGGTTCTGTCTGTTTGAAATATTCGGGTGTAAATCCCCAGAAATTCATCGACACAAGCGTGTCCGGTTTCAGGAATATAAAAGCACCATCCGAATCAGTGTATGCGATGCCACCATTTTTGTATTGAATATTGGTACGCTCGGTAACTGATTTCAGGAATTCGTTTTCGTCGGCAAGGCAAACGCCACGGGAAACAGTTCCGTGCTCCGACATGGTATTCCCAACCTGATAACCAACCAGCGAATACTGTGTTTGCTGTTCTGATGTGAGCGAATTAAGGTATTCGGCCATTGTTTGAAAAGCACCGGAACCATAAAAGTCGTCACCATTTATCACGGCAAAAGGTTCATTAATAATATCTTTAGCCATAAGGATAGCATGAGCTGTTCCCCAGGGTTTTGTGCGATCGGGTGATACAAACGAGCCGGCAGGAACCTTGTCGATTTCCTGAAAAACGTATTCAACAGGAATATGTGGTTGTAATTTGCTGATAAAAATATCTTTAAAATCCTGCTCGAAACTTTTGCGGATAATAAACACGACTTTCCCGAAACCAGCCCTGATGGCATCGTAAATGGAATAATCGATAATTGTTTCACCCGACGGGCCTACAGGATCAATCTGTTTGAGGCTTCCGTAACGGCTGCCCATGCCTGCTGCAAGTACTAATAAGGTTGGTTTCATGTTAATTTGAATATTTTGTGTTTATTAACTGCGGATTTTGTGTCCTTTTACTGCAAAATAAAAGATGAATAAATAAATAGGAACCATGAGCCAGTATGCCTGCTGGTTACCAAATGATTCAACCAACTGTCCGTATCCAAGTGGAATCAGTGCGCCGCCTGCGATACCCATGATAAGCAATGCCGATCCTGCTTTGGTAAACTTGCCAAGGTCAGCAATTGCAAGCGGGAAAATAGCCGGCCACATAATTGCGTTGGATAAACCAAGTAATGCAATAAATGCTACACTGGTTATTCCGGAAGTAAAAATGGCTGCCAGAGCAAACAAAATGCCTAATACAGCTGAAACTGCAAGAGCTTTACTCTGACTGATGAAACGTGGAATAGTAGCAATTCCGATAATGTATCCTACAACCATTGCCAACAAAGTAAATGTGGTGAAAGTGCGTGCTGTTGCAAGAGGTATATCCTGCGAAAGGCCGTAAAGTATGATGGTATCGCCAGCCATAACTTCAACACCAACATATAGGAACAGAGTAATGAAGCCAAGCCACAAATGAGGGAATTGCCACCATGCGGTTTTATGTGAACCATTTATGGTTGAAGTTTCATCTTCTTTATCTGTATCAACATCAGGCAGATGAATGAATTTTAATCCTATGGAAAGCAAAGTAAGGGCAATAGCGATTATGATGTACGGAACAATTACTTTATTGGCAAGTGAATCGAGTAAAGGAACGCGATCCAGGCCAGTTATTGACTCGAGCTGTGCTACAATATTGGTTGTGTCCTGGTTAAGTACAATGGCACCCAAAATCAGCGGACTGATTGCTCCGGCAACTTTATTGCAAATACCCATAATTGCAATGCGTTTTGCAGCGCTTTCGCGTGGACCCAACACAACCACATATGGATTAGATGCAGTTTGAAGTAAAGCAAGACCTGTACCCTGAATAAAAAGACCGGTAAGGAAAAGTCCAAAAGTGCGTGTTAAAGCCGCAGGAATAAAAACCAGCGAACCAAGTGCAATTACAAACAACCCAAGTGCCATTCCATTTTTGAAACCCACTTTATGCAACACCCACGATGAAGGCGGTGCCATGAAAAAATAAGCAATGTAAAACGCGAGGGTCACAAAATAGGCTTGAACATTATTTAGTTCACACGATATTTTCAAAAACGGTATTAACGTGCCGTTCAACCAGGTAATAAAACCGAAGATGAAAAACAGCACTCCGATAATAGTGATGGACAACATGTAATTTTTACGGTCTTCGGCCGTTTTTATTTCGTTCATTTTATTTCAGATTATTTGTAAGTATTTGCCTGAATTTCAGTTATTGTTGTAAAAAAGATTTATTTGTTTCCAGTATCAGACAACCTGCCGGTGTGCTGACCCTAATCCCTATTCCCTATTCACTCCTCACTCCTCACTATTCCCTATTCACTATTCCCTATTCACTATTCACTATTCACTATTCACTATTCACTATTCACTATTCCCTATTCCCTATTCCACCTCATAACGCACAAACACTTCAATTGCCTCATATTCAGCCATTCCGAGTTTATCGTACAATCGGGCTGTATTCCTGTTTCTTTCTTCGGCACGTTGCCAAAATTCGCGTTTGTCGGCGCCCATAAACATGGCACCGTCTTTTTGCGACTGATGCCTGAAAATCGCATTTCGTTTTATAACAACCTCTTCAGGACTCAGCGGAACGGCCATATCAACCATTTCGATGTCCCATTCCTGCCAAGCGCCACGATAAAGCCATACCCGGCAATCTTTCATCCAGGTTTCGTTTTTCATGAGTTCGAGAGCTTCGATGATGATATCGATACATACGCGGTGTGTTCCGTGCGGATCGCTGAGGTCACCTGCCGCGTAAATCTGGTGAGGTTTTAGCTCGCGAAGGAAATCCATTGTTATCTGCACATCGGCATCAGTAGGAGGTGCTTTTTTTACAGTTCCGGTTTCGTAAAAAGGAAGATCAAGGAAATGCACATTTCTCTCCGGGAGGCCAATAAACCTGCACGATGCTTTTGCTTCGCCACGACGAATAGATGCTTTAATCAACAACAATTCCGAAGGTTCAATGCTGTCTTTTTTCTTGTTTTTATAGAAATCGGAAGTCTCTTGGTAAAGAAATTCAGCTTTTGGCTCGATTATATCATATATTTTTTCATAATTCCGAACGAAATCAAGATAGCGGATAGCATCATCATCACTAACGGCAATGCTTCCTGATGTTTGATAAGCCACATGTACATCATGTCCATGTTCAACAAGGCGGGCAAAAGTTCCGCCCATCGAAATTACATCATCATCAGGATGCGGGCTGAAAAGTGCCACCCGCTTCGGGAAAGGCAGTGCCCGTTCGGGGCGTGTTGAATCATCCACATTCGGTTTTCCACCAGGCCAACCGGTAAGAGTATGTTGAAGATCGTTAAAAACTTTGATATTGATTTTACTGAAAACATGACTCGTGATCAGATCCGAAAGGCCGTGATCGTTGTAATCGCGTTCTGTGAGTTTAAGCAAGGGTTTTTCCGTTTTCATACAAAGCCATAAAACTGCTTTACGTATCATGCGGTCGTTCCATTGGCACTGACCAACACGCCAGGGCGATTTAAAACGCGTAAGTTCGGCGGCAGCAGGCGGATCAATAATAAAGGTTGTATTGGTATGATTTTGCAGGTAACTCGATGGTATTACATCCGTTACCGGTCCTTCAACTGCTTTTTCGAGTATTTCGGCTTTTCCTTCGCCCCATGCCATCAGGAAAATTTCCTTTGAAGCCATTATAGTTCCAACACCCATTGTTATAGCGAAATGCGGAACTTGTTCTTCGCCATTAAAAGAATCAGCTGCATCATTCCGCGTAAGCCGGTCGAGGCTTACTAACCTTGTTTTCGAATTATAAGCCGATCCTGGTTCATTAAATCCGATATGCCCGGTACGACCTATTCCAAGTAATTGAATATCAATTCCTCCAGCTTCCGAAATTTTTCTTTCATAATCGCGGCAAAAAGCTGCTACATCATCCTGATCAATGCTTCCTGATGGAATATGAATATTTTCAGCCTTAATATCAAGGTGTTTGAAAAGTCTGTCCCACATGAAGTGATTATAGCTTTGCTGATGGTTGTGCTCAAGCGGATAATATTCATCGAGGTTAAAAGTGATCACATTCGAAAAGCTTAGCCCGTCCTGCTTATGCCAGCGTATCAATTCGTTGTAAACAATCAGTGGGGTCGATCCCGTGGCAAGTCCGAGAACTACATTTCTTCCTTCATTCCGGCGTTCCTTAACAAGTTTCGCAATGCGTGCTGCAACTTCTGCAGAACCGGCAACTGCTGAAGGATACACCTGAACGGGTATTTTTTCGAAACGGGTAACAAAAGCGTCATCGTTCCACATCGAACTGTTCGATTCCGAAGGATATCCTTTAATATCAGCGAGTTTCATGTCTATTATCCTATTTTATTTTACTACAATTTTATTTTTCCACAGTTTTGCAGGATTCTCTTTGGCAACCATGTAAAGTCGGTAATCCGACCTGCAAAGTTTCTTCTGTTAAATGCAAAAGCTTTGGTATATATATAAGGTATACCAAAGCAGTTTGAGTGTTTTATTTTGTTAAGTGCTATTCTTTTTGAAAAACTTTATTCATTACAAGCGCTACAGTGCCCATGAGACCAGCATTCTGGCCCAGGTTTGAGGTCATGATCTGCGCATCGCGACGTATTTTTGCAATGGTGAATTTATTAAGGTTTTGCTGAATAGGATCAACAATGTAATTTTCAGCTTTGGTTAGTTCGCCACCGATAATAATTAGTTCAGGGTTAAAAAGATGGATCAGTACGGCAATACCTCGCCCCAGATGTTCACCGATATTGGCTAGCAGACCTATTGCAAACTGATCGCCATGCTGTGCCGCTTTTAATACGGTTTCGATGGTTATTTTACTAATATCGTCGGATACCATAGTGCGGATAACAGTGGTTGCACCTTCGCTTATTTCTTTTTTAGCACGTTTTATCATGGTTGTGCCCGAAGCCAGAGTTTCGAGACAACCGATTTTACCGCAATAACAAAGTTGCCCGTCAGGATCAACCTGTATATGTCCGAACTCACCCGAGAAACCTGAATTTCCCTTGTAAAGTTTTCCATTGAGTATCATCCCCAAACCGATGCCTGAACCGATATTGAGGCAAAGAACATTTTGTTTTCCCTGTGCCATTCCAAAAGCCTGCTCGCCAAGTGCCATTACTTTGGTGTCGTTTTCGACAAATACCGGGTAGTCGAAAATGTTTTCGAACTGAATAGTCGCTGGTTTTTCATCCTGTAAATAGCTGTAGCTGATACCGGTATGCAAATCGATAAGACCGGGAAGAGCAATTCCGATGCCCATCAGTTTCTTTTCGTCAATGCCTGATTCTTTTATAAAATCATTTACTGCAGTTTTCAGGCTTTTCATGAAATCTTTCGAAATTTCAAGTCCTTCATCAATAACTTTTATATCAACAACTGGTTGGTTGTTGAAATTGAACAAACCCAGCCTGATGTGATTCCTGCTGATATCAACACCCAATACGTATCTGGCAGGTGGATTGAGTCCGTAAAGATTGGGACGGCGACCTCCGCTTGAACTTCCTATTCCTTCTTCGGCCAGAAATTCACTTTCAATCAACTCATCAATAGCTCTGGTAATGGTAGGGGTACTCATATGAATTATCTTACTGAGTTCTGGTATCGATTTACAACCATTCTGATATAATTCTTTTAATATCAATAACTTAAGGGTGTTTTTTTTTGAGCTGTTTGTCCTGGGATCTGCAGCAGTGTTACCAAAAAGCATACTTTTTTTCATTGTAAAATTCTTAGTTATACAGAGTGAAAATTTGTGTTGAGTTATTCGACTTATAGTAAGAGCCCGTAAATTTACAACAATCATTAATAATATTGTCATACATAGAAAAAAAAATTACTAAGATTCCAAAGAATTTTATTCTATTACCGATACTATTTATTTAATTCACTATAATCATCAGTATATCAAATTGATAACTTATATAATGTTTTATATATCTTCGGCACATTTATTTTAAGGTTATGTGTTTTGACTCCCTGTTAACTATCACGCGATTTCTCACATCATTAAGTTTTTTTTTATTCTCTCGTATTAAAAAGCATCTCATGTGTTGCAATGTGCTTAAAATCAGTCTTTTTTTGTTCAAAAATTTTTAACATGCAAATGTGAATTCAAACTGTATGCCAGGTGATTACTTTGGCTGGTTATGAAATAGCCGGACTTTTCAAAATTCTGTTTAATTTAGTATAAGATGGCATACTATTTCATATACATATTCTGAATTCAGATTTTGGATTTTCGGGAAACTTAAAATGTTTAAACTTCATTTTTAAAAGCTAAATGGGTTGAATCAAAGCTATTTATTACTGAAAAACCTCAAAATATTTTTCATTTATACGGGTATTTTGTAAACACTTCTTCTGTCCTTTAAGAAATAATTAATGCCTTTCAAAAAAATATTACATTGATTGTTCGTTTAAGTATAATTATTCCTAACTTTAAGCCGCTAAATAATACAAACAGATTTATACAATTCCGTAATAAATAAAGATGCAGAAAATTGAATAAGATATGAAAATGAGGAAGATAGAAGAATTGTTTAAAAACTTTGTAAAAAAAATTATAAAAAAACTTTCCTTAGTGTTAAAAGTTAATAAAATATTTTAGTAGTTTCGCCCTTTCAATGAAAATCTTTTCTTAACGTTTAATCAATACCAACCAACCTCAAGTTAAACCTCAAACAAAAGTGCTTATGAAAAAAGTGACACTCTTGATGGCGCTGATTTTGTTCTGCTCATGGCAGTTCGTTTTAGCCCAAAAAACAATCACCGGAACAGTTACTGATGCCAAAGATGGCTCTACTATTCCTGGTGTTAACGTTCTGGTTAAAGGCACCACTACTGGAACAACAACTGACCTTGATGGGGTTTATTCAATTAAAGCGGGGTCAGGTCAAACCCTGTATTTCCATTTTATTGGATATACCGATCAGAATGTTGTGGTAGGAGCCGAAGCCACAATCAACGTTAAACTCGAACCTTCAATGGAGCAACTGCAGGAAGTAGTTGTTACTGCTCTTGGTATCAGCAGGGAACAAAAAGCCCTTGGATACGCAGTTACATCCATCGATTCCAAGGATCTTACCAAAACAGGAACAACAAGTTTTGCAACGGCACTCTATGGTAAAGCACCGGGTGTGCGTATTGCACAGACCCCTGGCGGATCTACCAGCGCTGTTAACATTAACATCCGCGGGGTAAACTCAATTACTGGCCGAAATCAGCCGTTAATCGTTGTTGACGGTGTACCTATCCGTGATGGTGAAGTAAAGAATAACGATTACTGGAACGACCAGCGCCTCAGAGGTAATGGTTTGCTTGATATAAACCCTGAAGATATTGATAATATTTCAATTCTGAAAGGTGCATCCGCAGCCGCTCTTTATGGTTCAGAAGCTGTAAACGGTGTTGTGTTAATTACTACTAAAAGTGGTAAAGGCACAAAGGGTTGGAGCGTTGATTTGTACTCTACCTACAGTGCTGACAAAATCGCTTACCTTCCACGTTATCAAACTGAAAGAGGTGCAGGTGCTCCTTTGAATGTAAGTAACGGAGGTCAGGACGAAGCTGGTTTTATTTATTATGATACCGATGGAGATGGTGTTAAAGAAACAAGAGGAATTCTTGGTTATAGCATCAACTTTGGCCCTAAATTCGATGGTAAACCAACAATGGCTTGGGATGGTGTTATCAGGCCTTACGAAAATCAGGAAGATAATTATTCCAATCTGTTCCAGACCGGACTCAATTCGAGTACAACAGTTGCTATGACTCATGCAAATGAGAGTTCCAACATCAGGCTTTCTGTTACACATCAGGATAATAAAGGTGTAAGTTTAGGTTCGGAGAATGTTAAAAACATAGCTAACCTCAATAGCTCGTTTAAACTGGGTAAAAATTACACAGTTGATTTGGTTATGAACTATATCAATCAGAAAGTTACCAACCGTCCGTATTCAATTGACCGTTTGACCAACAACTTTGGCGGTATGATGGGCAGGTTTGATAATGGCGACTGGTATCTTGGTAAATACAAAACCAGTAAAGGATACAGGTTTGTAACCGTTAAAGGCACTCAGAGTCTTACCCCTGACGAAAATATCATTTATAATGGCATGCGTGGTGATATTGCTGATTTCATGTGGAGAGTAAAAGAAAACAATTCAATTGAGAACAGCAACCGCTTAATCGGATCACTTACTAACACCTGGCAGATTACTGAGGGGCTGAAACTTCGTGGCAGAATTGCTACTGACTATACCAACCGTGGAACCGAAAATAGTAATACTTCCGAAATTCCCCTGGCTTTTGGATATTCAGGTTCTTTCGGATTGGAATCATACCAGAACAATATCCGCTATGGTGATATTATGCTTATGTACATGAAGAAAGTAACTCAGGATATTGAAATTGGTGCAATGGTTGGTTATACCGGTCAAAAGGAAACCGGAACATCAATGAGCAGAGGTACTTCTGACGGTTTAAGCACTGAAAACCTTTTCGACCTTGCAGCTTCTGTAAATACTCCTGGAAGTGGTTCAAGCCGTTATGCAATTGTTAAGGATGCTGTTCTTGGAACCATTAATGGTAATTACAAGAACTACTTGTTTGTTGAAGGTACGCTTCGTAACGACCGCACTTCAACCATGAATCCTAATAATAACAGTTTCTTCTACCCATCAGTAAACTCAAGTTTCGTATTCTCAGAAGCATTCACCATGCCGGCAGCCATCAGTTATGGTAAATTCCGTGCATCATGGGGTATAGTAGGTAATTATCCTGATATGTACAGCGCTAATATCGCATACAGCCAGAACACATTAGGTGTGCAGGCAGTTGGTGGTAAGCCGGTACTTTATACAACCATTCCTGGTAATATGGGTAATGATGCTATCCGTCCTGAACAAAAACATGAGTATGAATTCGGTTTGGAAACCAAATTTTTTGTTAACCGCTTAGGCTTTGATATTGCTTATTATAATGGCCTTATCAAGGATCAAATTCTTCCATTAACCATTCCTACAAGTTCGGGAGCCACTTCTGTACTTACAAACATTGGTACTTTAAGGAATCAAGGTATCGAAATTGCTTTAAGCGGTACACCTGTTTTAACAACCAATTTCAAATGGGATGTTCAACTCAACTTTTCAAAAAACAAAAACGTAGTTGAAAAACTTGCTTCCGGTTCAGACGAATTACTTCATGCTGATTATGACGGAAACGCTGCTCAGCTGATTTCGAAAGTTGGTGAACCAATGGGTGATTTTTATTCTCATCCTGTAAAGCTTGATGCTAATGGCGGAAAAATTGTAAATCCTGACGGTTTGTACCAGGTTGATGCTGATACGATGGTGAAAATTGGTAATGCAATGCCTAAAGCTGTAGGTGGATTTATTAACTCATTTACTTACAAAGGATTTACATTGGAAGCTTTGGTTGATTTCAGATTTGGCGGATACGTAATGCCTACCGCACTTAACTGGATGACCAGCCGTGGACTTACCGAAATCAGTACCACAGCAATGGACAAAGAACATGGTGGCCTCAGCTATTATGGAACTACCGATGCTAACGGTAACGCCATTAATGTTCAAACCGATGGTGCTACTGGCCCTAATGGTGAGAAAGTATATGATGACGGAATTTTGCAGGAAGGTGTAAAAGCTGACGGAACACCAAACGATTATATCGCTTCTTCAGCTTACTATTACTGGAATGTTTACAACTGGGGCGGTCCTCAATACAGCTACAGCCGATACGAACTGTATATTGTAGAGAACAGTTACATTAAAATGAGGGAACTTTCTTTAACGTATGCTTTGCCTGTTAATGTGGCTAAAAAAATAGGAGCTAAAAACATCTCACTATCAGTATTTGGCCGTAACCTGTTCTATTTCTACAGAACCATCAAAGATATGGATGCAGAAGCAGCAACCGCAGGTTCAAGGTGGTTCCAGCAGGTTAACAATGTAGGTACAAATCCATCGACCAGAACCTTTGGAGGTGCACTGCGAGTTGGTTTCTAAGTTCAATGTTAATAACAAAACAAAAAATCGTTCATATGAAGAAAATATTAATAATGATAGCCGCAGCACTATTGGTAGTTGGTACCGCGTGCACAAAGGCAGATTTTGAGGATGCATATCCGGATCCTTCCAAAATTTCTACTACTACAGTCGAAAAACAGTATTCTGGTTTTTTGAGTTCCAATCGTGAGTATGTATTGCCATATTACTGGAATTATTTTGTAGTACTCCGCACTACCCTTACCCGTTACACACAAGCTGTAGGTTGGGTTAATTCCGGCGGACAATACGTACCGGGCGAAGCTGGTATAGGCGCATATTGGGAAACTTATTATAACCTCATGGCTCAGTACAGGGAACTTGAAAAAGTATATAACGCTACCCCGGCCGATGACCAGGCAACTAAGCGTATTTATATGATTACTGCTGCCATTTACCTGTATGATCATACCCAGAAACTGGTCGATTTGCATGGTGATATTCCTTTTTCGGAAGCAGGTATGGTAAGCACCAATGGCGGCGATTATGAAGCATCCTTACCTAAATATGATAAAGCTGAGGATGTTTATTCCAAGATGCTTGATGATTTGAAAGCTTTTGCTGATGAGCTAAATACAATTTCTGTTCAGTCTGCCATTCAAACCGGTTTCAAAAATCAGGACTTTATTAACGGTGGCGACCTTGACAAATGGAAAATGTATTGCAATTCATTGCGATTAAGGATGTTGACCAGGGTATCTGGCACATCAGCTTTCCAGTCGAGGGCTAATACCGAAATCGCTGCTATTCTTGGTAATCCTTCAAGCTATCCTGTGGTTGCTGATAATGATCATAACATTCAGATTAATGTTTCAAATCAGAATTCGCCGATTAACTCACAGCAATTCCAAACCGGTCTTGAAGACTGGAACGGAAACTTAGCCAGCCAGGCTATGATTGATCATATGCTTGCTAATGCTGACCCACGTTTACGTGCCATGTACGAGCCAGGTGCTGAAGCCGGTGGCGTATATGCAGGATTGGATCCTTTATTGCTTTCGAATGCACAACAAACATTGCTTGATGCCGGAACGGTAACTATCTATAACCGTTCAACATTAAGCCGCAACGATTATTTCCCTGGCATGCTTATCAACGCTGCTGAAGTAAGTTTCTTAAAAGCTGAATATTATCTGAATTCAGGCAACGATGGCGCTGCTAAAGCTGCTTACAATGATGGTATTTCTCAATCAGTTAAGAATTACTATTATTTCAGGTCGTTGAGTAATGATAACGTGGCCGGTGATTTAACTCCTACTGATGATTCGGAGATTACTGCTTACACTGCAATGAATCAGATGGACTGAGATAAAGCTACTTCAGCCTCAGAAAAAATGACTTTGATCGCTACTCAGAAGTGGATAGACTCCAGTGTTGTTCAGCCATACGAAAGCTGGTCAGAACAGAGACGTTTGGATGCTCCGGCTTTAACTTTCCAGGTTGATGCCACTAACCAACAGACACTACCTCCATACAGATGGATTTACACATCAAATGAGAATACCTACAATACACTCAATTATGATGCTGTAAGAAGTAATGACAAACTGACAAACAAAATTTTCTGGGATGTAAACTAAAATTATTTTTAAAATTTGAATGCGGGAATTCCTTGGGAGTTCCCGCTTTTTTTATGGCCATTTATCTGATTATATGAAAGAACTGAGATAATAAATCTTGAATCTTGAATCTTGAATCTGGAACTTTTTATACTCTCAAATCATAACCTACCGGTAAATCCTTATTAGTTTCACCCCATGTGCCGGGATAGTTGCTGTGAACTTTTGATCTGAATTACTGATATCTTTTTGTATCCACACATCCCTGATTACATAATTTCCGGTAATTCCCAGGTCTTTCCATGTAACAGTAAGCGGCGCAGGAAAAAGTCTCCGGTTAAACATTCCTACTGCTTTTGATCCGTCTTCCAAATCTTTTGCCCATACTTCTACACTGCCATACTGCACAATTCTGGCAGCTTGTTTACCAAGTACATCCTGATTAATATCAAGTACTTCGTCGTTAGTAAGTAAACTATATGTGAACTCATCAAGCTGAGTCATATCGCATCCTATGAGAAGGGGAGATGACAGTAAAGCCCACAGCGAAATATGTGTGTATTGTTCATTCGGCGAAAGGCGTGTCGCATGCAATTCAGGTCCCCAGCCAACTTTACCTACAACCAGCATATCCGGATCATTCCAATGCCCGGGGCCTGCAAACTTCTCTTTTCCTGCCTGGCCGAAACCAATGGACTCCATACTCGACCAGTCATCAGTAATATCACCGGTGGTACGCCAGCAATTACCACCAACCTCTGCACCCCATTCCCATACATTACCCATTCCATACTGGCAAAGGCTGTAAACAATATCGCGGTTAACTTTATTGAGAGCTTCACGCATTATGACATAAGGTTTTTTGAGTTCTGGAAGACTATGGTCTTTTGCAATTCGCTCATAATCGCACCAGTCGTATTTCAGGTAATCAATGCCCCAGGCAGCAAACTGCTTTGCATCTTTTTCCTCAAACTGATAACTTGCAGTATATCCGGCGCATGTTTTGGGTCCAGGACCGGAATAAATTCCGATTTTAAGTCCAAGTCCATGCACATAATCAGCCAGCTCTTTCATGTCGGGGAATTTTTTGTTGGTAATCATATTGCCCTGTTTATCCCGATTTTTACCTCCTACAATTGAATCGTCGCTATCTGGCATCACCATCCAACAATCATCAATATTTATATAGTTCCATCCATGATCGGCTAATCCGCTTTTAACCATGGCATCAGCAGCAGCTTTCACCTTATCCTTATCAATGGCGCAGGCAAAGCAATTCCAGCTGTTCCAGCCCAAAGGTGGGGTAAGTGAAATATTTTCACCACAAATAATTTTCAGTTTGCGACTGTAGTTCCCCAGTTTATTTGAAACTTTTAAAGAGACCATATAATTGCCTGATTTCTTAATAGTTCCGGTAATGATACCCGTATTCGGATCAAGACTAAGGCCGGATGGTAATCCTTTTGCTTTAAAAGTCATAGGGCGCTCGCCGGTTGCCGAAATACGGAAAAGAAAATCAGCTCCGGGGCGCACTCCGAAAATTTTTGGTCCATTAATCCTGGGAGTTAAAGGCGCTTTCGGAGTTAGAATAACTTTGGGTTCCATTGGTCGTTCGATAGCAATTGGCATAGTACTTTTTACAAGGAAATATGAATCTGCCCAGTCAGTATGATCATAGCCCGGACCATCGTTGGTAGTTTCGGTACATAAAATCAATGTATCAATACCTGCCATACTGATATTTGCTGTTTCCGAAGATCCGCCGGAGTGTAAAATTCCGCTTTGCCAGAGAAGCTCATTGTTGCTGAAAATTTTAAAAACAGCAGTTCCCCTTGTATCCTTTTCCTCATCATTAATCCCTACTACCGAGTGGAAACGTGCTGAACCATTAGCTAATTTCACATAGAGAATACTCGACGCATGTGTACCAAATCCTTTTTTATAGGTAATGCCGTGCAGTACAATCGGGTTTCCCATGCATGAAACATCTTTGCCGGGTTTTCCCCAGCCGATTGTAGCTTTCGAAATATCGAGCGAAGACAGCCAAACGGTGTCGTAAGTTTGTGAATGTGTTGATAAACCGGTTAAAATAAAAAAAATAGCGAGAATGGTAAGTTTCATAAGGCCTTGTTTTTCAATTATTAACGAACGTGACGGAATGGCAATTAATATTTTTACGCTTTCAGCAGTTCCGGATGCTCTGCATGTACCTTTATTATAAGCTCACCGAACAAAGTATTGGCCCATGCAAACCAACTGCGGGTATAATCAGTCGGGTTATCTTTATTAAATGATTCGTGCATAAAGCCCTTTCCGGCATGAGTAGTTTTCAGCATGTGAAGGCATGATTTTATTTCGTCGGTATTAGCACTGGTTATGGCCTGCATAATTATGGTCATCGGCCATATTTTATCGCGTAATGTGTGTGGACTTCCAATTCCTGAAGCTGCAGTTCCTTTAAAAAACCAGCAGTGGTCGTCACTTAACAGAAATTTTCGTGTATTCTGATATAACTCGCTGTTCAAATTTATGCATCCCAGGTATGGTAGCGATAGCAAGCTTGGAACATTGCTGTCGTCCATCATCAGTCTGTTCCCATAACCATCAATTTCGTAAGCTAAAATTTTTCCATAATTCAAATGTTCGGAAATTGCGAATCGCTCCAAAGCAACTTCAACTTCGTCAGCCAGTTTGCGGCTTTTAGAAGCAAGGGCATTATTGCCTGTTACTTTTTCGCATATTTCGCTTAACTGACGTAATGATGTAACAGCAAAATAGTTGGATGGAACAAGGAAAGGAAAAATAGTAGCATCATCGGATGGCCTGAAAATCGAACAAATTAAACCTACCGGTTTCATCGGATTTCCCATGCCGTTGCCGGGAACTGTATCGGTTTGCCATGAAGTAGTGCGTTTAAATGAATAGGGACCTGGGTTTTCCTTTCGCTGTTGTACCCTGAAAGTGGCATATGTAAGTTCCATTGCCTCAGTCCATTTGCTATCGAACACGGATGTGTCTCCTGTAGTTTTCCAGTAGCCATAGGCAAGCCTTATTGGGTAGCATAACGAATCTATCTCCCATTTGCGCTCGTGTATGCCTGGTTTCATTTCGGTAATATCCGATTTCCATTCGCTTATTTCGTCGCCATCCAGAAAAGCATTTGCATAAGGATCAAGCAAAATACATTTAACCTGTCGGTTTATAACACCCGCTATTAGTTTTCTTAGTGGTTCATCGTTACTGGTTAGCGGTAAATATGGCCAAACCTGGGCTGATGAATCGCGCAGCCACATAGCATGAATATCGCCGGTAATAACAAATGTGTCGGGTTTCCCTTCTGGTTCGGTATAGGTTACCGTTGTATCAAGTGTGTTAGGAAAGCAGTTTTCGAATAACCAGGCAAGTTCCGGATCCGAAATATCAAGCTTCACTTTCGATAGTATATTTTCGACGGCTTTACTACTAAACTTTCTTTTATCAGTTGCAGGCCTGAGACTTTTAAAATCGACGGCGTTAAAATCGATTGGATTAGCAAGCAAACTGGAATATGTTGTCAGTGATATTCCTGCCAAACCTATACCAGTGGTTTTAATAAATTTACGACGAGAAAGCATATATATTGGATTATTTACGTTAACTTTTTACGGCTTTGTCAAATAAATTGAATGTTCAAAGCAAAGGTATGATTTTGCACTTTAATTAAACTGATTTCATGTATTTCCGAAAGGATAATGCACGCTGCTACAACAGTAAATGGCGCTGTAGCTACCTATGTATGGTAATATCTTATTGATAATCAACTGTAAAACCGTAAAACCGTGA
>Ga0105047_10008765_pt1 | contig 16797 bp, 9 predicted proteins | sample MAT04_FD_78384 | JGI IMG/M metagenome (GOLD analysis project Ga0105047, IMG submission 78384) | Freshwater microbial communities from Lake Fryxell liftoff mats and glacier meltwater in Antarctica - MAT-04 (megahit assembly) | ecosystem: Environmental > Aquatic > Freshwater > Ice > Liftoff...
ACATCGCGCTGATCGACTCCATAGTGCACCCCACCATTGCTGACCTCGCCCAGCCCATGCTCCGTCTGGCTGGCTTCCGGATTGACCCATCGTCGAACGGCCCACGCCTCACCGCCTACGGCACCGGACTCACCTTGAAGCAACTGCCCAACGGGACCGACGTCCCCGTTACGCTGCCGGCCAATGCGCGCCTCGGTGCGCCCGTCTGGAGCGCCAACGGGCAATCGATCGCCGTCACTAACGCCACCAACGTGGGCACTGAGCTTTGGGTGGTGAATGTCGCCACTGGAAAGGCCAAAAAGTTAAACGTCGCCGTCAATGCCGCCATGGGCCCGGCCATCGACTGGATGCCCGACCATCGCACCTTGCTCGTCAAAGCCGTACCCGCCAACCGCGGAACTGCACCCAAAGACGTCACCTCGCCGGCCGGTCCCACCATTCAGGAATCCGGCGGCAAGGCTGGCCCGGTCCGCACGAATCCCGACGCCCTGCACAATACCCACGACGAAGCCCTGTTCGACCATTACGGCCGCGCGCAGTTGATGCTGGTAGACGCGGCCACCGGCACGGCGACCCCTTGCGGCACGCCCGACATGTTCTTGAACATAACGCCTTCGCCCGACGGCCAGCACTTACTCGTCACTCGTCTGCAGAAGCCTTACAGCTACCTGCACGACGCGCCGGAGTTCCCCAAGCAGATCGATGTCGTGAATCGCAATGGCGCCTTGGTCTACACCGTCGGTAAACTGCCGCTGGCCGAACGCGTGCCGATCGGCGGCGTCGTCGCCGGCCCGCGCCAAGTCCGCTGGCATCCCGCCGACCCCGGCATGGTCGTTTGGGTCCAGGCGCTCGATGGCGGCAATACCAAGGAGAAGGTGCCCCATCGCGATCAACTGATGTCCTATCGCGTCGCCACCAAAGGCGCGCCGGTCGAGCTCAGCAAGACCCAACATCGCCTCACCACCATGCAATTCTTCGGCAAAGGCAACCGCCTGCTGGTCACCGACTTCGAACGTGACCGCCGCTGGCAGCGCACCTTCCTGATCGGCGAAGGCGAACCCAAGTTACTCTTCAGCCGCAACATTCAGGACCGTTACAAAGACCCTGGCGCCCCCGTCACCCAAGCCGCCAAAGGCACAATTCAAGAGGCCAACGGCCAGATTCTGCTCAATGGCACCGGCGCTTCCCCCCAAGGCGACCGCCCCTTCCTCGACCGCTTCGACCTCGCCACCGCCAAGGCCCAACGTCTCTTCGAGAGCGCGCCCGGCAAGTACGAAAGCGTTGTCGGTGTACTCGATGACGCGGGCACCAAGCTGTTGATCCGCAGCGAGAGCCCCACCGCTCCGCCCAATTACTTTATCCGCGAGGGCGGCCAGACCATGGCCGTCACCAACTTCCCTGACCCTGCGCCCAGCCTGCGCGGCATCACCAAGCAATTAGTCACCTATCAGCGCCCCGACGGCGTGCCCCTCTCCTTCACCTTGTATCTGCCCCCCGGCTACAAAGCCGGCACCCGCCTGCCGGCCGTGGTTTGGGCCTATCCGCGCGAGTATAACGACCCGGAAACCGCCGGCCAGGTCTCCGGCTCCACCAATCGCTTCACCACCATCGGCGGCATGTCGCACCTGTTTTTCCTGCTGCGCGGCTACGCCATTTTGGACGACGCCGCCATGCCCGTCGTCGGCAACCCCGAAACCGTCAACAACACCTACGTCGCCCAGATCGTCGCCTCTGCGAAAGCGGCCATCGACAAGGCCGCCGGGATGGGCGTGATTGACCCCACGCGCGTCGGCGTCGGCGGCCATAGCTATGGCGCTTTCATGACCGCTAACTTGCTCGCCCACTCTGAACTTTTCCGCGCCGGCATCGCCCGCAGCGGCGCCTATAACCGCACGCTGACGCCCTTCGGCTTCCAAAGCGAACGCCGCACCATTTGGGAAGCGCCCGAAGTCTACATGGGCATGTCGCCGTTCATGGTAGCCCAGAAGATCAACGAGCCCATCCTCTTCACCCACGGCGAAGCGGACAACAACCAAGGTACGTTCCCCATCCAAAGCGAGCGCATGTACCAAGCTGTCCGCGGCAATGGCGGCACCGCCCGCCTGGTGCTGTTGCCACATGAAGCCCACGGCTACGCCGCGCGCGAGAGCATTGAACACACCTTGTGGGAGATGACTACTTGGTTCGACAAGTACGTGAAGGGTGCGGCTCCCATCGCCGCTTCAGAGTAGTGAAATGAAGGATGGTGGGCGTTCAGGGTTTCGAACCCCGGACCCTCTCGGTGTAAACGAGATGCTCTAACCACTGAGCTAAACGCCCTAAATTTCAGTTTACTATGATTTTGCGTTACGATATCGGTTTCAGTTTCCTACAGGAGAATTCGCAACCATGAAATCCAACCTAGTCACCGTGGCCCTTTTGGCCCTGGCCGTTCCAGCCTTCGCGCAGATGGCCGACAAGAAGATGAGCTTCTTTATCACCAGCGTCGGCAGCGGCAACGGCGCCGACCTCGGGGGCCTCAAGGGCGCCGACGCGCATTGCCAGAAACTGGCCAAAGCCGTGGGCTCGAAGAAGAAGTGGCACGCTTACCTGAGCGCCACCGCCGAAGGCGGCAAGCCGGCCGTCAACGCGAAGGACCGTATCGGTAAGGGTCCTTGGTACAACGCCAAGGGCGTCATGATGGCCAAAGACATCGCCGACCTCCATTCCGACAGCAACAACCTGAAGAAAGAGACTTCGATCTCGGAGAAGGGTGAAGTGGTGAACGGCCGCGGCGACACGCCAAATATGCACGACGTCCTTACCGGCACGCAGATGGACGGGACGCTGAAGGCAGGCACCGACGACACCACTTGCAAAAACTGGACCAGCCATGGCGAAGGCAGCGCGCTGGCGGGTCATCACGACCGCCAAGGAGGCGGCCTCAACCCCACCTCCTGGAACTTTGCCCACCCCTCCAAGGGTTGCAGCCAAGCCAACCTGGTCGCCACCGGCGGCGCCGGCCGTTTCTACTGCCTAGCCACTAAGTAACACTCTGGTAGGCGTCTAGCCCACGGCGTAAGCCGGGGGACGCCTAGCATCGGGCTCATTTACTGTGGACGCTTTCGGCGTATACTAATTCGCCGGTGAGTCCGTCGTAATACTGAATCACTAGGTGGGGCTTCGGGTAGGCCACCCAGCGTGGCTTACCCGGCTCCACGGGATTATTGAAGACGTTGTTGATCTGGGCCACGGCGTAGTAAGGCATCTTGCGCAAGGTACCCGGAACATCGTCACGAATGTAAGTGGACCAGCGGATGTCCACCATCCTCCCCCGCGAGTCAAATGGCCCATTCGCCGGCCGGCCGCCCTCACTCTTCGCGGGATGATTCTGCGAGTTGAGCGGCCCGGAGGCAAACTCCCAAACCCGATCCGAAATCTTGACCGCAAAGCTATTATGTAAGTCCCCGGTCATCACGATAACCGGCTTCCCCAAGCTCTCCCAAAATTGGATCATCTCTTCCCGTTCGGGTACAAAGGCCGTCCAAGCGTCGTCTTTGTTACCGGGCAGGTCACTGCCGGGGGTGCCGACGTGCGGAATGGTGAGGTTCACCGAAGAAGCGAGAAAGAAAAAGTCCGCGTCGCTTTTGGCCATGCTGGCCTTGAGCCAGTCGCGCTGCTTTTTGCCCATGATCGAAAGCCCCGGCTGCTTGGGCTTGGTAACATCGTGCGAATCCCGTTGGCTGCGAGTATCGAGTAAATAGACCTCGACGTTGCCGACCCGAAAGCTGGCAAAGCTCTGCCGGCCAATGGAGTAAGTGGAATTGCGCGTGGCTTTCGGAGCGGGCCGAATGCGCAGGCGTTTCGCGTCGAGCACCTGCACAATTTCATAAATCCCCGCATTCGGCTCGCCTTCGAGATCCGTACCGCGACCCACGTCGACCCCGGCCAATTGCCCGCCCCAGTGTACATGTAAGTTGTTGGTTTGAGCCAGGTCGAGCTTGGTAAAGTCCGCGCGCGAATCTGTTAGAATGTCCGATCCCGCGGCGAGTTGTGCCTCGCCGAATTGGATCGCTTGTGGCGCCACCACGGGCTGCGAACCAGCCAAATAGTCATACCAAGCCTCCATCCCGATATCGCGAAACGTTGCGCGGCGGTCACGCAGTCCAATGGTCGCGGTGCCATAGACATCGTTCAGAATCTCATGGTCGTCGGGAGTATAGTAAGAGGGCATTTCCCGATGCCAAGCCGCCAAGGCCGCACCCCGTTCCAGATAGTATTTGTAATTTTCCCAAACGCCGGTGATCGAAGGCGCTAACTTCACGATTCCCGGCTCGCCACCCAAGGCCACGCCATTTTGCTCACGCCATTGGTCGACGGCGAAGTCCCGCTTCTCTTCGTAAAGCCAATCGCCATTCATGATCGAAAACAAAGTCTGGTCGCGCAACTTACTCATCATCGTGCGGTAGGCCGGTAACTCGGGCCGGATCGCCTGCTGTGCGCAGGAGCCGAACTGAAAACGAAAATTGAAAAGGCCGCGGGGATTAGTCACCGGATCGCGAAAAGCTTCCGCGTCCGGCAGGGTACGGAAGGAGCCGGCCGGTCCGCTGTCCCGCGCCGTCACCGGTTGATAGTAGTAGCGCGTATTCGGCTCCAAGCCGGTCAGCTTCAGCCAACCGGTCTGGTCGTGATCGAGCGACGTCTTCACGGACGCCGAGACGCGGTCTAACTTATCCGGCGCGAGGCCGTAGCGCACGCGGAATTCACCCGGCCGGGACGTCCGCGCCCAGATAGAGATATCCCGGGCACCGACGTGACCGAGCATGGGCCCGTGAGTAATGCGTAGAGGAGCCTGGCCCATCAGCCCAATCGCGAAACCAAGTGACAGCAGAAAGCGCATAGCGACTTCTACGATACCCTAACGCAGCGGACCCCAGCCAATGGCTACAATCGCTTCATGCCCATCGTCATCGACGCACCGAACCAGCCCTGGGAACAGCGCACCATCACTCCCACTGGAGATACCGTATTTCGCAAGAACCTGTACACCGACCCGGACACGGGAATGGAGGTGCGTCTGGTCCGATATCCGGCCGGCGTAATGAACCCCACCCATACCCATCCGTGCGCGCACGGCATGTACATTCTCGAAGGCACCCTCGTCACCGGCCAGGGCCGATTTACGGAGGGCCAGTTCGTCTGGTTTCCCGAAGGCGAGACCATGGAGCACGGGGCCACCGCCGAAGTGGACGTCACCGTCGTCTTCATCACCAACAAGCCGTTCGAAATTCACTATCGCTAACCGGTCGCTTGCCGGAGGTTACTAAACTTAGCGAATCGCTTCCAATTGGCGCTTCACATAGGCCAGCAGTTCCCCCGGCATCGAAAATGCCGGGGCCACAATCCGCAGCACTCCCGCCGGCGTAAACTGCGCCTGCGGCGTCTGCTTCACATACTCCATCAGCCGCATCGGCTCAATCGAGGCTCGCTCATGTAACTTGATATTGAAAAACCCGTGCCGCCGGTCAATCGCCTCTACCCCGATTTTTTGCGCCAATGCCTTTAACAACGCAAACTCCACCAGGGTCGTCAAACCCGCCGGAGTCGGCCCGTAACGGTCGCACAATTCGCCGATCAACTTCTCCCCCGCCGCCGGTTCCTTCACATCGGCAATCTTCTTGTAGGCGCGCAGCCGCTGGTTCTCGTCCGAAATATAATCCGCCGGAATCCGAACGTCGATGCCCAAGTTCAAAGTCGAGTGAATCTCGAGCGGCACTTCCTCGCCCTTCAACTCCTGTACACTCTCTTCGAGCAACCGCAAATACGTATCGAAGCCCACGGCGGCAATCTGCCCGTGTTGCTCACCCCCCAGTAAGTTGCCCGCGCCGCGCAGCTCAAGGTCGAGCGCGGCTATCTTAAAGCCGGCACCTAAGTCGCTAAATTCTTTCAGCGCCGCTAAGCGCTTCCGGGCCACTTCGGTGAGTTCGGTATCCGCCGGCACCATCAAGTGCGCATAAGCCCGCCGATTCGACCGCCCGACGCGGCCACGCAACTGATACAGCTCCGAAAGTCCATACCGTTCGGCATTTTCAATAAAGATAGTATTCGCTAACGGAATATCCAGTCCGTTCTCCGCAATCGTCGTGCACACAAACACGTCATATTCGTGTTTCATAAAGCCCAACAGCACACGCTCCAACTCGGCGTCTCCCATCTGGCCATGCCCCACCCCGATCCGTGCGTTCGGTAGTAACTCTTGAATGGAGGCCGCCCGCATGAAAATCGTATCCACGCGGTTGTGGATAAAATACACCTGCCCACCACGCAATATCTCAAGTTCAATACCCTCTTTGACTCGCTTCAAATCAAAATGCGTCACCACCGTATGGATCGCCAAACGATCCTTGGGCGGCGTTTCGATCACCGACATATCGCGGATCCCCAACAGAGACATATGCAAAGTACGCGGAATCGGCGTCGCGCTCATCGCCAGTACATCGACATTGTGCCGGATCTGCTTTAAGGCTTCCTTGTGGCGTACACCGAAACGCTGTTCTTCATCGACAATCAGTAAGCCCAGGTCGGCGAACTTCACATCTTTTGACAAAATGCGTTGCGTGCCGATCACAATGTCTACTTTGCCGGTCTCAAGTTCTTCGAGCACCGCCTTCGACTCTTTGGCCGACCGAAACCGCGACAAATGCTCAATCCGCGCCGGAAACGCCGCAAACCGGCGCTTGAAGCTCTCAAAGTGTTGGAACGCGAGCACCGTCGTCGGCGCCAGCAGCGCCACTTGTTTGCCGTCACCCAGCGCCTTAAAGGCCGCCCGCATGGCGACCTCGGTTTTGCCGAAACCGACATCGCCGCACAGTAACCGGTCCATCGGTTGTTGGCCTTCCATGTCGCGCTTAATGTCGCGCACCGCCGTCAGTTGGTCTTTCGTCGCCGTATATTCGAAGGACTCTTCAAACTCACGCTGCCAATTGGAATCGGCCGAAAACGAGAATCCGCCCGCCATTTTCCGGGCCGCATATAGCTTGAGTAACTCATCGGCCATGTCCACCATACGCGCTTTCACGCGCGCCTTGGTCTTGGTCCATGTAATGCCGCCCATGCGATCCAGCGGCGGTGCGGTATCGCCCGCGCCCCGGTACTTCGAAATTAAGTCGAGGCGCGTCAGCGGCACATACAGCCTGGCCTCGCCGGCGTACTCGAGCAACATAAAGTCGCCCGGTTGATCGCCTTGTTTAATCTCCTTCACGCCGATAAACTTACCCACGCCATGGGTAACGTGCACCACATAGTCGCCGGGCTTCAAGTCGGCCACATCCATGGCAAACGCGCCCAGATTGGTGCGAATCTGCGGCGCCGGCGCGTGCCCCCGCGAATCGAACACATCGTCGATTCCGTATATCGCTAATTGCGCATCCATAAAGGTCACGCCCCGCCGAATCGCTCCCTTCACTAAATAAGTAGAGGCCATCTTGCCTTGATAAGCCCGGTCGGCTAACATCGCCGGCGTCGTTTCGTCGGTTACAATGCCAAACTGATAAGGCAGTTCGTATTGCTTGAAAATATCCGCCAAACGCTCCACTTCGCCTGATGCCGGAGCGAAGAAGATCGACCGGCCGCCATCGAAAGAAAAACTCCGCGCCGCGCTAATCGCCTGGGTCACATTCCCCCGGAAGGTCATCGCCGGCCGCGTCGCAATCGACACCGCCCCTTCGCCAGAACCCAACCCTAGTTCGCGCAACGTAAGTTGCGGCAAACCCTCCGCCTGACCATGAAATTCGCCCCACTGGAAGAAGTTGGCCTCGGCTAACTCTTCGTCTTCGGCCAGCCGCTTGGCAAACCGCTCCGCTGCTCCTTTGGTCTGTTCCGGCTCATCCCAAACGATTAAGGGCTTGGCGAGTAAGTGAAACAAGGCCCGCGAACGCGGACGTTCCAAAGCCTGGCGAAACTCCCAGCCGGCCCGTTGCGCGGCAATCTCTGCCGGCCGCGGAAACTCAACCAGCGGCAGCACCAACACGCTCTCCACCTTCGCCACCGACCGCTGGGTGGCAATATCGAAACGCCGCAACGAGTCAATCGTATCGCCGAAGAACTCGATCCGGATTGGCCGCCCGGCCTCCGGCGGAAAGATATCCACGATGCCGCCGCGCACCGAATATTCACCAACCATCTCCACCGGTTCCCGCGGTTCATAGCCAATCGACTGTAAGTGCTGCACCAAAGTCTCGATCGGGACTTCATCCTCCACCTTCAGGTGCAACGCCAACAGCCGGTAATCCTCCGCCTCCGCCACCCGGAACAAGGCGCTCGCCGCCGGAGCAATCACGATCGGTACCCGCTGGCTCGCTTGCCTCCACAAGCCCACCGCCCGCTGCTCGCTAATCTCGCTATGCGGCGACAGCGCCTGATGCGGTAACACGTCGAATGCCGGCAGTAACAACGGCGAAGGCTCGCCCTCCGGAGCCAGCATCTCGAAGAAGGTCTTCAACGGATCGAACAGCGCCTCGGCCTGTTGGTTCCCATCCACCACCACGAGTAACTGACGTCCCGTGGCCTGCCATAGATGGACTAAGTAGAGCGCCTTCGCGGTAAGCGTAAGGCCGTCTAACTCGACGTTCGCTCCTGGTTCGTGTAAGTAACGGCGCACCACTTCCTCGAACGCCGGATGGCGCGCCAAGGATTGTAGTAAGTCGCGGACGGCGGGGTGCGTCATTCCGGGCGTGCGTTCACTAGGTCCACCAGGTTGGTGGTGGAGTAACCAGGTTCGAGCGGCAACGCCAGCACCTGCCCGCCCGCCGCTTCTACCTCTTCGCGCCCAGCGATAAAGTGCGACCAGTCAGCGCCCTTCACCAGGTAGTCCGGCAACACCTCGGCGATCAACTCGCGCGGCGTATCCTCATCGAAGAACGTAACGGCGTCCACGGCTTCCAGCCCCGCCGCCATCGCCGCCCGCTGCGCCTCCACGATCATCGGCCGCGTCGGCCCCTTCAAACGCTGCACACTGGCGTCGGTGTTGAGCGCAAGAATCAGCACTTCGCCCAAAGAACGCGCGCTTTCAAGCAACCGGATATGCCCCGGATGCAAGATGTCGTAACAGCCATTGGTGAACACCACGCGCTTGCCTTCCGCCTGCCACTGCCGCGTTTGCGTCACCAAAGCCGCCCGTTCGTAAAATCTACCCATGCTCCAATTATCAAACGACCGGGACCACCAAAGCAGACCAACCTTCAAGCCCCATCCGACGCCCTGGCCCAAACACCGCCTCAAGCTCCGCCAGACTCTCCGCCCGAAAGCCCGAAAGCACAATCGACCGCCGCGCCACCCGCTGTAACTCGGGCGCCAAATGCACCAGAACGTCGGCGCTAATATTGGCACTAATGACGTCGACGCTCTTCGGCCGCACCGCATCGGCCGACCCAACGAAGTAAGCTGCCGCAATGTGCTCCTGGGCAACCACAATGTCCGGAGCTTCGATATCGCAGCCAATCGCCCGGGCGCCAAGTAAGTTCGCCGCAAGGCATAGAATCCCTGATCCGCAGCCCACGTCCATCACGCTATCGCCAGGCCGCACCGCCGTCTCCAGCCCCATCATCGCCAAGCGCGTCCCTGGATGCTCTCCCGTCCCGCAAGCCATACCGGGTTGGTACTCAATCCGAATCCGTCCCTCGGGCGTTCGCTCTTCCATCCACGAAGGCGTCAGGTAAAACCGCTCGCCCACCAAGCGCGGTGCCCACACCGCTTGCCAAGCCGTACTCCAGTCCTGCTCCTCGGCGATCTCCACGTCGCCGAACCGGGCGGCTGTATCCCAATGGTCGAACCAAGCCACTAAGTAGGGATCTTCTTCCAGGATTCCAAGCGTTCCGGCCGCGTGTAACTCCTCAATCCGAGTCTCTTTCTCGCCCGGCGAGCAATACAGACGGACCGTGAACACTAGCCCTGCACTCGTTTATCCTTACCGGCCCAGTACTTTTCCCGCAGCAGGATCTTTTTGATCTTGCCCGTTCCAGTTTTCACTAAAGGCTCGGTGGAGAACTCCACGATACGCGGCATCTTGAACTTACCCAGACGGCTACTCAAATACTCGAGTAACTCTTCGGCCGTCAGCGTAGTATCGGGTTTCAATACGACAATCGCCGCCGGCACCTCGCCCCAGCGCTCATCCGGCGCGGCGACGACGGCACACTCGAACACCGCCGCATGCGAGAAGATGGCTTTTTCCACTTCAATCGACGATATATTTTCGCCACCCGAAATAATGATCTCTTTCTTGCGGTCGACGATGTGGATGTAACTGTGCTCATCCCAGATCGCCATGTCGCCGGTGTGGAGCCAGCCGTTTTCGATCACCGCTTTGGTGGCCTCGCTTTCGCGATAGTAACCCTCCATGATATGGTCGCCGCGGGCGATCACTTCGCCGATCGCCTCCATATCCTTCGGCACATCGCGCATCTCCGGATCGACGACCCGCACCTCCACGCCCGGAACGGCCCAACCGGCCATCGCTTGGCGGCGAAGGCGCTCTTCCGGGTTCGAGTAGTCCACGCCGTCTTTACGGCGAGCGGTGCTCAGCACGGGGCACGTTTCGGTGAGTCCGTAACCCGCCACGCATTCGCAACCCATAGCTTTCTCAAGACGATCGATTAACTCCGGGGAAGAAGCGGCGCCGCCTAACATGATCTGTTGCAGGCTACTCAGATCGTAGTTCGTCACGCCGGGAAAGTTAATCAACGCGTTGGCCATGGTGGGGACCAGGCTCATGTAAGTGGCGCGATGCTCCTGCACCAGGCTCAAGACAAAAGCTGGCTCAAAACGGCGTACCATCACTTGCTTCACGCCCAACATCGTGCTGCTTTGCGGACGGCCCCAGCCATTAGCGTGGAAGAGGGGGATGGTATGTAAGTCCACCACATTGTGATGCTGCTCGTACATAGTCGCCACATCGAGCGCATGAATATAAAGGCTCCGATGGCTCAGCATCACTCCTTTGGGCGTTCCGGTGCTGCCGCTGGTATAAAATAACTCGGCGACGGAGTTCTCGTCGCATTCAAAAATATCGGCGCGTTGCGAGTGGCCGGTAGCCAGAAAGTCTTCGTAAACCCAGTCGGCAAAAGCAGGTTTCTCTGCATCGAGCGTCATGTAGAATTCGATGCCCGTACAAAGCGGCTTCAACTTCTCCACCAACGGAGCGAAGTCATTCTCAAATGCCAACATCCGCGCCCCCGAGTGGTTCAGAATCGCCACGAGTTCAGGAGCGGATAGGCGCACATTCAGCGGCATCACAATCGCCTTCGCCTGCACCACTCCATAGTAGGCCTCGAGCAATTGGTGGTTGTTAAAACTCAGATAGGCGACGCGGTCGCCCGGCGCGATGCCGGCCTTGGTCAGCGCCGTGGCCAAGCGGCCCACACGCTCACCGAACTCGCCATAGGTAAACTGGCGAGCCCCGGAGATAATCCCCACGCGTTGGCCAAATAGGTCAATGGCGCGGTGTAAGCAACGAAGAGGAGTAAGCGGTACGAACATAGTGCCTCGGGTTAATAGAAGTCGCTACAAGATAGATAATAGCCGCATTTGGCGCAGAAAAGTTTGCATTTCCGTTGATCGAGCCGCAAGCTGCAAACCGGGCAGAAGAGCATCGGCTCCTCGTCGGTCAGCACTGGTGCCGGCGTCGGAGCCGGTGGCGGGGGAGCGGATTGGGGCTTGCGGTCGATTTTCACAGTATAGACTGGGGTATGCGTCTTCGCGGAAGTTTTTGCACTGGGCTCGCGATTCTGAGTGTAGCGGGCGGATGGATGATTTGGGGCCAGAAAGCTCCGCCGGAGCAGCCGGCGCGTTATGCCGTGCGCGGTCTGCACGGCGCGGTGGCCGGCGGCAGTGAACCCGCCACCGAAGCCGGTATGCGCCTGTATCACGCGGGCGGCAACGCGGTGGATGCCGGTGTGGCGGCCATGTTCGCAGCCTCCATCGTCGAGTATTCGCACTTCGGCTTCGGGGGCGAAGCGCCCATTCTCATCCGCACCAAAGAAGGGCGCGTCGTGTCGATCGCCGGCGTGGGCACCATGCCCAAGGGTGCCACGGCCGGCTTCTTCCGCAAACGCCGCTTCCTGCCCGGCGAAGTGCAGTACATGGAGCCGAACGGCGTGGCCCAGTTCGTGCCCGGCGCGGGCCTGATGCCCGCCCTGGTACCCGGCATGGTGGACGCCGGCCTGCTGGCCCTGCGCGAGTACGGCACCAAGAGTTTCGCCGAAGTGATCGCACCGGCCATTGAACTGGCCGACGGCTCAGCGCTCGACGAAATGCGCGCCATGACCATTAACAGCGGTCGGCGCTTCTTCAAACTCTGGCCCACATCCGAAGCCCACTGGATCGGCGGTGCGGACCGCATTATGCCCGGTGCGATCTTTCGCCAGCCGGACCTTGCGCGCACCCTCCGTGCGATGGCCGCCGCCGAAAAGCGTGCGTCGGGCGCCCGCGTCGCCAAAATCGATGCCGTTCGAAATTACTTTTACCGCGGTGACGTGGCCAAGAAGATCGACGCCTTCGTGAAGCAAAACGGCGGCCTGCTGCGCTATGAAGATATGGCGGCGTTTAAGTTAACCGTCGAAGAGCCCGTATCCACCACTTACCGCGGCACCGTGGTTTACAAGCCCGGCTTTTGGAGCCAGGGTCCTTCGATGATCCAGGCCTTGAATATGCTGGAAGCGGGCAACCACCATACCCTGCCTTACCAATCAACCGAAAGCGTCCACCAACTCACCGAGGCTTTGAAGCTAGCCTACGCCGACCGCGACACTTACTACGGCGATCCGAATTTCTCGAAAGTGCCCGCGAGTATCTTGCTCTCCAAAGAGTACGCCGCGGAGCGTCGCAAAGCGATCGGGCCGCGCGCCGCCCTCGACTTCAAGCCGGGTATGATCAACGGCAAGGTTGGCAAGCATCCGGCAGAGATCGAAATGGCGCGCATCGAAATTGATGATTCGCTGATGGCGCGCGATACTACTTGCATCAATGCCATGGACGCCAGTGGCATGATGTTCGTGGCCACCCCTTCCGGCGCTTGGCTGCCCTCGGTAATCGCCGGCGATACCGGAATTCCGCTCACCCAGCGCGCACAGAGTTTTTTCCTGATCGAAGGACATCCGAATGAGCTAGCGCCCGGCAAACGCCCGCGCGTTACCCTCAGCCCCACCTTGGTCACCAAGGATGGCAAAGCTTACTTAGGTTTGTCCACTCCGGGCGGGGACAACCAGGACCAAGCTTTGTTGCAGTTAGTGCTCGACGTTGTGGACCAGGGAATGAACGTCCAACAGGCGATTGAGTCGCCCCGCTTGCAGACGCGCCACTTAGTGTCGAGTTTTGACAATCACGCCATGAATCCGGGCGACTTACTGCTGGATGACCGGTTGCCTCAGAAGACGATTATCGAACTGCGGCAGCGCGGCCATAAAGTAAGCACGCGGTCCAAGTGGACTTATGACGCCGCGCCGGTGATGATCCGGATGACGCCGAACGGCATCATCGAGGCCGGGGCGGATCCTTATGCCTACCGCACCGCGAGGGCTTGGTAGGCCTTTACCAAAGCCCAATCACCTTCCACCAGCCGAAGCCGATCGTCCCCCAAATCGCCAGATTTGCCAAGGACACTACAAAGCCCACGCGCCACCAATCGCGGAAAGTCACATAGTCCTGCGCGAAGAACATCGGCGCCGGCGTGGTGCCGTAGTTAGTAAGTCCCGCCGACAAGTTCGCAAAACAAGCGAAAGAATACACCAGCAAACCCAACGGCGCGCCCTTCGCCGTCAGTACCGCCAGAAACGCCGGATACATCGCGAGTAAGTGCGCCGTAATACTCGCAAAGCCATAGTGCGCATAAAAGTAAATCAGCAAAGCCGGAATAAAGATCAGCCACCAGTTCTGCGTATCGAAAAGACTACTCACGCTCTGCGCAAATACCTTCGTCACCCCCGTACCATTCAGTAACTTACCCAACTGCAGCAATCCGCCGTACCAAATAAAAATGTCCCACGCGGACTTCTCCGCCTTCACGTCCTCCCACGTCAGCACGCCCGTCAGCAATAACGCCGCCGACCCCAGCAAGGCCGAAATCGCCACGTCTTGCTTATGCCAGTCCGTCGTGATCCACAATCCGCAAACGCACACGAACACGGCGGTGAGAATCTTCTCGTTCTTCGACATCCCGCCCATCGCCGCCAGTTCTTTGGCCGCAAACGCCGACGCTTCCGGCGTCTCCGTCACCGATGGCCGCAGGATCTTGAACACTACCCACGGCACAATGATCAGAGACGCAATGCCTGGCACCGACGCCGCCACAAACCAACTCAGCCACGTCACGCTGATCCCGCCGAACTCCGTCGCAATCTTCGCCGCCAGCGGATTCGACGCCTGCCCCGTGTAGAACATCGCCGAACTGACGCACACGCCCTGATACACCGCCGCCATCAGAAACGTCCCCAACAAAGCCGCGGAGGCGCCGGGCTTCGATCCATACAACTCCGCAATCGACCGGCAGATCGGCAACGTCACCCCGCCCGCCCGCGCCCCGTTCGACGGAATGATCGTCGCCAGTAAAGTGTCCGTCAAAGTGAGCGAATAGCTAATGCCCAGCGAACTTTTGCCGAACATCTTTACAAAGCCCAGCGCGATCCGGCGGGCCAGGCCGGTGTTGATCAGCGAGCGCGAAATGAAGAAGGCCGCCAGCACCAGCCAATTGGTGGGGTCAGCGTAGCCGGCCAAGGCCACTTGCGGCGTGGTCTTCGTCAACAAAGGCAGCAGAGTCACCGCAATCAGCACCAGCGCCCCGCCGGCGATCGGCTGCAGCATCAGCCCGGCCACCGTCGCCAGAAAGATGCCCGTCAGCCGCCAGCCGTCGTCGGAGACCGAAGCGGGCTTCGCCAAGCCGTAAACGACCAGGCAGTAGATCAGTATCAGTGCGCCAAACTTCCAAAGCCGTGTGAAATTCAAGAGCCAATATTACCAGAGGCGGCAATCGTGTATCATAAGAAACATGAATCACTTAACCATAGTTAAGCTGTTATGGTTACCACTGATTGCCTCGTTCGTGGCAACTGCGCAAAACACGGCTACCCTGCACGTCAGCGTCCTCGACCCCGCCGGTGCCACCATCCCCCGCGCCCAAGTCACGCTAACCCAGCCCCTCGCCAACTTCACCAAACAAACCCAATCCAACCCCGACGGCCTCGCCACCCTCACCAACCTCCCCTTGCAGAACTATCAGCTCGAAGTGTCCCAGACCGGCTTTGGCACCGTGCGCCGCACCGTGGAATTGCGCTCGAACGTCGGCCAGCGGCTCGACATCACCCTCCCTGTGGGTTTCGACCGTACCGCGCTCGAGGTCCGCGAGAGCGAGACCCTCCTCCTCGTCGACGGTGGCGACACCGGCACGCGCATGCAGATGAATGAGAAGGACATTGAGCGTTTGGCGCTCCAAGTCGGCAACCGCGGCCTCGAATCTGTGCTGCTCTCCTTCCCCGGTTTCGCCCAAAACGCCAACGGCGCCATCCACCCGCGCGGCGCGCACAATCAGATGCTCTTCGTGGTGGACGGCATGCCCATCACCGATCAACTCACCGGTGCCTTCGGCAACGCCGTCGACCCCAACATCGTCCAAACCGTCGAGCTCTTCACGGGCAACATCCCCGCTGAATACGGCAGCAAAGTCGCCGCGGTCGCCCAGGTAACTACCAAGAGCGGCCTCGGCAGCGGCCGCCGCTTGGGCGGTGCCTGGATGTTGAACGGTGCCGAACCCTTCGATACCGCCGGCACCTTGTTACAAGCCCACGGTGAGCGGCGCGGCTTCGGCTTCAGCACGTCAGCCAACCTGATGAAAACGGGCCGCTATCTTGACCAAGTCTCCATCGACAACTTACACAACGGCGGCGGCAGCGCGCGTCTATTTACTCGTCTCGATTGGTCCGCCGGCCCGCGCGATCAGTTACGGCTGAATTTAATGGGCGGCCAGAGTAACTTCGAATTAGCCAACTTACGCTCCCAACACGCCAACGGTATGGCCGCTAAACAAGGCCTCAACGATTCCTCCATTGCCCTCGGCTGGACGCGTACCTTAGACGCCGCCACCATCTGGGAGACCCGCGCCTCTTATCGCGGTGCCACCGGCACGCTCACCCCCAGCCCCGGCGACATTCCCGTCACCGCCCGGCAGGACCGCAAGCTCGAAACTTACACCGTCTGGAATCGTCTCTCGGCCGTTCGCGGCGCGCATCAACTCAAAGCCGGCATCGATTTACAACGCTTTCCCGTCCGAGAAAGTTTCGACTTCGGCGTTACTGACGCCGCTTTCAACGACCCCGCCAGCGAAGACTTCATCTCCACCCTCCTCGCCCATGATCTTTCCCGCGGCGGCGAGCTCTTCCAATTCTCTCAGCGTAAAACCGGAGGCTTTTATTCTGGCTTCCTGCAGGACCAGTTCAAGTGGAAACGCTTTCAACTCGCGGCTGGCCTGCGTTATGACCAATATCGCTTCTTAGTCAATGGCGGACAATGGCAGCCGCGCGTCGGAGTTTCCTTCGAGTTATGGCCGCAAAAGACGATCCTGCGCGCCAGTTACAATCGCACTTACCAAACGCCACCCAACGAGAACTTACTCCTCTCGAGCGCCCCCGAATCCGGCGTCTTAGTCACGCCCAACGTCCGCGCCACCCTCGGCGGCGCCATTCGCCTTATCCAGCCCGAACGGCAGAATTTCTACGAAGTCGGCTTACAACAGGCCATCGGTGCCCGTTTCAGCGTCAACGCCAGCTTCTATCA
>Ga0105047_10008766_pt1 | contig 16797 bp, 17 predicted proteins | sample MAT04_FD_78384 | JGI IMG/M metagenome (GOLD analysis project Ga0105047, IMG submission 78384) | Freshwater microbial communities from Lake Fryxell liftoff mats and glacier meltwater in Antarctica - MAT-04 (megahit assembly) | ecosystem: Environmental > Aquatic > Freshwater > Ice > Liftoff...
ACGGCGGTGACGTTCACGCCCCGGTCGCCCATGAGGTGGATGATGTCGGCCTGCACCGGATCGGTGTCCTGGAACTCGTCGACGAGCACATGGTCGAACCGAGTGGCGACCTCCTCGCCGATCTCGCGCGACGCCAGCATCCCCCGCCAGAACAACAGCAGGTCGTTGTAGTCGAGGACGCGACGGGCCCGCTTGCGGCGGGTGTACTCCTCGAAGATCTGCGGCAACGCTTCGATGTGGCCGGTGACCCACGGGAACTCGGCCCGCACCACCTCGCCCAGCGGACGTTGCGTGCCGACCACGCGGTCATAGACCGACGCGATGGTCTCCTTCTTGGGAAAGCGCGGCGCCGCAGTGTCGACCACGGCCGAGCGCACGATGCCGAACATCTCGAGGGCGTCGCCCTGATCGAGCACGGTGAAGTTGGGATCGAGACCCACGCCGCGGCCGTAGGTGCGCAGCAGGCGGTTGGCCACCGAGTGGAACGTGCCGCCCCACACCTGGGCCGAGGCCGTGCCGTCGCTGAGCTTGCCGGCGCGAGCCAGCATCTCGTGGCTGGCTCGGCGGGTGAAGGTGAGCAACAGAATGCGGTTGGGCGGCACCCCGTCCTCGATGAGACGGGCGACACGAGCTGCGAGCGTGCCGGTCTTGCCGGTGCCGGCGCCGGCAATGACCAACAGCGACGGGCCGTCGTGAGTGACGGCCGCCATCTGGGCGTCATTGAGCGTGCGGGCCCACCGAGGAACCTCGGGCGCTGGCTCGTTGACCAGGGGCGCGGGAGCGAGGGGCGCGGCTTCGAACATCAGTTCGTGACTCTACCAATCGGGTCGGGACAGCGCAGACCGGCGAACATCACCACGTCTGGCACACTGAGGCCGTGCACGTGACCGCAAAGGCCGACTACGCGATGCGGGCGATCATCGAGATCGCCGCTGCGCCCGACGGTCGCGCCAAGGCCGAACAGATCGCCGAGGCGCAGGACATTCCGCTCGGCTTCCTGCGGGGAATCCTCACCGATCTCCGGCGTTCCGGGCTGATCAGCTCGCAGCGCAGCGCAACGGGCGGATTCCGCCTGGCCCGCCCCGCCGACCAGATCACCATTGCCGACGTGGTGCGCTCAGTCGAGGGTCCGCTCGCCCAGGTGCGAGGGCTGCGGCCCACCGAACTCGAGTACCCCGGCGCCGCCGAGCCGCTGCGCGACGTGTGGATCGCCTTGCGCGCCAACCTGCGAGCGGTCCTCGACCACACCACCATTGCGGATGTGGCCACGGGCAAGTTGCCGCCGTTGGTGCGCAAGCTCGCCGCCGATCCCAAGTCCCAGACCGAGAACTTCCAGTAGCCATGGCCGAGATGAGCATCGACCCCATCGACGAGCAGATCATTTCGGAGCTGCAACGCGACGGCCGGCGGCCCTACACCCAGCTCGCCAAGACCGTGGGCCTCTCCGAGGCGGCGATTCGCCAGCGGGTCCAGCGCCTCCTCGACGCCGAGGTCATGCAGATCGTGGCGGTCACCGATCCCATGTCGCTCGGCTACCACCGCGCCGCCATGGTGGGCATCAAGGTCAACGGCGACATACGCGTCGTGGCCGAGAAACTGTCCGCGTTCGAAGAGGTCGTCTACGTCGTGCTCACCGCCGGCACGGTCGACCTGCTCGCCGAGGTGGTCGTCTCGAACGACGAGGCGCTCCTCGAGCTGCTCAACGACCGCATCCGAATGATCCCCGGCGTCCAGAGCACCGAGACCTCGATCTACCTCAGTCTCTACAAGCAGACCTACCAATGGGGCAGCCGGTAGTCCTCGCCGTTCGCTTCTGTGGCGTAGAACTCGACAGATGTGTCGTGGTCTACGCCACAGAACCAGGAGGGACGGGGGCGGCGCCGGCGAAGCCGTTCTGGCGCCAGGCTTCGTACGCCACCACGGCCACGGCGTTGGAGAGGTTGAGGCTGCGGTTGTCGGGGCGCATCGGCAGCGACACCAACCGATCCCCGAACGTCGCGCGCACCTCGGGGGCCAGGCCGGTGGCCTCGGACCCGAACACCAACACGTCGCCCGGCTCGAACGCCACCCGGTCATAGCGGGTCGTGCCCTCCCGGCTGAATCCGAACCATCGGCCACCCTCACCGATGGCCGCCCGGCACTCGTCGAGCGAGGCGTGCACCGCCATGTCGACGTACTCGCGATAGTCGAGGCCGGCCCGACGCAGCGACGCGTCGTCGATGTCGAAGCCGAGCGGCTCCACCAGATGCAACGCTGCGCCCACGTTGGCGCACAGCCGGATCACGTTGCCCGTGTTCGGCGGGATCTGCGGCTGGACGAGCACGACGTGGAACATCGCCGCATTGTTAGCAGCCGAGCCCGCCGACTGGTTCGCTGCCGGGCCCGCCGACGGTGCCAGTCCGTAGTATCTGACCGTGTCCGTCGTTCCCGCTCCCGTCGAGGCGGCACCCAGCACCCTCGACGCTCCCCCACCTCTCAACGACGCACAACGTGAGATCCTCGATCGCCTCGGCGCCCCCAAGTCGACCCGACCCGTGTTCGACGCCGGCCTGCGCGCCGAGCTCCGCCTCGAGCTCGAGAAGGGCCTCGCCCCCCTGATTGCGATGCTCGGCGTGGACGACCTCTACCTCTCCAAGCACCTCCTCGAACAGGTGCATGGCTGCGAGGGAAAGTTCATGGCCGAGGACGACGCCGAGTTCGCCTGGAGCGCTCCCATCGCCCGGGGCCTCATCGCCCACAAGGCCATCGAGATCGCCGTCACCAGCAAGCGCCAGTGGGCCCCGCTCGACCTGGTCGACGAGGCCATCGCCCGCCTCCAGAACGAAGGTCGCGGCGTCGGCGAGTGGCTGCAGACCGCAACCGAGGCCGAGATCGACTCGATCCGCTCGGACGCCAACAATCGCGTCTGCAATTTCCAGGACTGCTGGCCGCCGCTCGAACGTCGCTGGCGCCCCGCCACCGAGGTGGCCATGCGGGCCGAGTTCTTCGAGGGCCGCATCGTGTTGTCGGGCAAGCCCGATCTCACCATCGGCCAGGCCGAGGGGCAGACCGCAGGCAAGGTCATCGTCGACTTCAAGACCGGCCGCATCTCCCCCGCCCACGTCGCCGACCTGCGCTTCTACGCCCTCCTCGACGCCCTGCGCATCGGGGTGCCGCCCCGGCTACTCGTCAGCTACTACCTCGACGCCGGCGCGCTGCACGCCGAGGCCGTCACCGAGGACGTGCTCGACGCCACCATCCGCCGAGTCATCGCCGCGGCCCGACGCGTCGTCGAGCTGCGCACCGGCGAACGCGAGGCCACGCTCAACCCGTCGACCAGCTGCAACTGGTGCGTCGCCCGCCCCGACTGCAGCGTGGGTAAGGCGTTCTTGGCGGACCGCAACGAAGGCATCGGCGACCCCTCGGGCGACGACGACGACCTCTGAGGCGCTAGGACTGAGGCGCTAGGACTGAGCCGTCACGGTTCCGTCCACGTCGGCGGTCACCATGGCGTCGAAGCGCCCGGTCGTCGCGAACAACGCGGTCACGCCCAACAGCAACACACCGGCGGCAACGGTCACCTGCTGGATGCCCCAGCGGTCCGCGGCCCAGCCCCAGGTGACGAGTCCGATCGGCAGCGCGCCCGTCAGGCACATCAGGTAGATGGCGAGCGACTTGCCCCGCATGTCGTCACGGGCGATCAGCTGGATGGTGGTGTTGAGCGCCGAGGCGATTGCGAGGTAGGCGCCGCCGTAACAGCACAGACCCACCACCGCCCAGTACCAGGTTGGTGCCAGCCCCACCGCCGCGGTCGACACGGCGTAGGTCCCCATGGCAATGATCAACAACAGTTTGCGACTGATCCGTGCCCCAACCGTCAACAGGAATGGGGCGAAGATCACCGATCCGATCCCCCCGCTGCCCCACAACAGGCCGAGCTTCCACCCGTCCACTGCGAAGACTTCCTGGCCGTAGCTGGCCGTCAGGAACGAGAACAGGGGGCTGGCGATCCCGGCGATCGCGATGATGGCGACGCAACAGCTCACGATGCCCGGAGTCGCCCGGACGTAGCGGAAGCCGGCCACCAGATCGGGCACCACCCTCGGCCGTTCGGCCACCGGCTGCACCGCTCCACGGGACCGGATCATCGACAACGCAACCAGCACCGTCCCGAACGAAACGGCGTTGATGACGAACACCAGGCTCGGACCCGTCCAGGCGATCACGATGCCGGCGAGAAAGGTACCGAGCGCCCGGGCCGAACTGAACTGTGTCGAGTTCAGGGTGACGGCGTTGAGCATGATCTCCTTGGGCACCAGCTGGCTCACGAACGATTGCCAGACCGGGATGTTGAGGCCGCCGGCCACCCCCGACCCGAACGCCAGCGCCGAGAGGCGACCAGGCGTCGCCCACCCCTTCGCCACCAGCACCCACAACGCCATGGCAAAGCCGGCCTGAGCGATCTGGGTGATGACGAGCAGCTTCTTCTGGTCGAATCGGTCGGCGAGCGAGCCACCGGCCACACTGGCGAACATGATGGGCAGGTACTGCCAGAACCCGGCAACACCGACGCCGCCGTTGCGGTTCGTCAGCTGGAACACCACGTAGGGAATCGCAGCGTTCTGCATCCATCCGCCGGTGTTCGAGACCAGCGCCGCCATCCAGAAGATGCGGAACTCACGGTTGCGCAGCGCCACGGTCGCACCCCGAACGCCGCGCGCCGGATCGTTGGTCATCGACACCCGGCGAGACTACCGATGCGCCAGTAGACTCCTCCGCAATGGCAGCAGCGCGGTCCCCACGCCCAACGGCCAAACGCGGGCCGTCCATCGCGTCGGTGACCGCCCGAGCCACCAAGGCCAAAGAGGTCGCCGCCTCCCGAGATCTCGTGCACGTTCCCGCGGTGACGCCAGCCCGCCCTCGCACCGACGATGACCAGCTGATCCGCCATGGCGACGTCGACGAGTGGGGCCGGTCCGAGTCGATGCGCCAGATGGCGCGACGCCTCTACGACCCGATCTACAGCAAGTGGTTCCGCGCCGAATGGGAGGGGCTCGAAAAGATCCCCACCGATGGCGGAGCCTTACTGGTTTCCAACCATGCCGGAGCCATCCCCTCGGACGCCCCCGTGATCATGCACGGCATCGAGACCGAGCTCGAGCGGCCCGTCTACGGGCTCGCCGACCACTTCTTCCGCAAGATGCCCGTCGTCGGCACGTTGTGGTCGCGCCTCGGCGGGCTGCCCGCCCACCCCGACAACGCGTACCGCCTCCTGCGCGAGCAGAAGCAACTGGTGCTGGTCTTCCCCGAGGGCTCCAAGGGCCCGTCCAAGCCGATGCGGGAGCGCTATCAACTCGCCCGTTTCGGGCGCGGTGGGTTCGTCGAGATCGCCATGCGCGCCGGGGTGCCCGTCATCCCCATTGCGGTCATCGGCGCCGAGGAATCGATGCCGATCGTGGCCAAGCTTCCCGCTGTGGCAAAGGTACTCGGCGCGCCCTACATGCCGGTTACCGCCAACATGTTGGCGTTCGGGCCGCTGGGCGCGGCGCTGTACTTTCCGGCCAAGTTCAAACTCAAGGTGCTCGATCCCGTGTACTTCAACGTCGAGCCCGACCAGGAGCGTTACTCCAAAAGCCGCATCATGGACGAGTCCGAGAAGGTCCGCGAGGCCATCCAACAGGAGCTGTACTCGATGCTCAAAGACCGTCGCTCGATCTGGTTCGGCTGATGCGCCGCGTGCTCGTCACCGGGCTCGGCACCTTCTGGGGTGGTCGAATCGCTCAGGCTCTCGAGGCCGATCCGAACGTCGAGGTCATCATCGGGCTCGACACCACCGAGCCGACGGTCGAGCTCGAACGTACCGAGTACGTGCGGGTCGACGCGAACTACTCGATCCTCGCCAAGATCGTGCGGGCAACCCGGGTCGACACCATCATCCACACCTTCTTGGTGGTCGACCCCACCCAGATGTCGCGCCGAGCCATGCACGAGGTCAACGTGATCGGCACGATGAACCTGTTCGCGGCGGCGTCGGCACCCGACTCCACGGTACGCAACGTCATCGTGAAGTCGGCAACGGCTGTGTACGGCTGCAGCGTCGAGGACCCCACCTGGTTCTCCGAGGACACCCCACCCAGCCGGTCGCTTCGACGACCGATCGAACGCAGCCTCGACCAGGTCGAGGGGTACGTGCGCGACTTCGCCGAGGACAACCCGCACGTCTCGGTGTCGCTGCTCCGCTTTTCCAACGTGATCGGCAGCGAGATCGTGACACCGCTCACCCGGGCCCTCGAACTCCCGATGGTGCCGTCCATGTTCGGCTTCGATCCCCGATTTCAGTTCGTCCACGAGGACGATGTGATCCGATCGATCCAGTTCGTGCTCGACCGCAACCTCGCCGGCATCTACAACGTCGCCGGTGACGGACTGTTGCCGTGGACCGAGGTTGCATCGCTGTGCGGCAAACGCACCTTCCCGATGCTGCCGTTCGCGAGCGGAGAGTTGCTGTGGCCGTTCAAGCGGCTCGGTGTCGTCGATCTCCCCGACGAGTACCTCAACCTGTTGCGGTACGGCCGCGGGGTCGACAACGGCAAGCTCAAGAGAGCCGGCTTCGAGTACGACTACACCTCGGCCCAGTCGGTGAAGGCGTTCATCGAAGCGGTCCGCCTGTGCCGCACCATCGGCAACCACACGCCGAACTACCGCTACGAGCGCGATGTCGAGCAGTTCTTCCGCCACTCTCCCTCGGTGATCCGAGAGGTCAAGTAGGCGGGGTCAAGCAGGCGGATCAGCCAGGCTGCGCGCCAGCGCTGCAACCTTCGCCCGGATGGCCGACCACTGGTACTGCCGCTCGTAGAGCTGCTCGGACGCCTCGATCATGGCGGTACGGGCGTCGCGATCGGTCACGGCGCGCACGCAGGCCCCGGCGAAGGTCTCGGCGTCATCGGCGATCAGCAGGTGAGTGCCGTCGACGACGTCGATGCCTTCACAGCCAACCGTCGTCGACACCATGGGCAGGCGGTTCGCCATCGCCTCGACCACCTTGAGCCGGGTCCCGGCCCCCGAACGAATGGGCACCACCGACACGTCGGCGCGCTCGGTCTCGGCCTGCAGCGAGTCGACGGCGCCGACGATGGTGACGCCTGCGAGCGCGCCGAGCGACTCGACGGATTCGCAGTGGCGGCCGACTACTCGGAATTCGGCTCCCGGCAGTTGGCGCCGGATGAGCGGCAGCACGTCGCTGGCGAACCAGCGAACGGCGTCGATGTTCGGGGCGTAGCCCAACAGCCCGACGAACAGGAACACCGGCCGCTGCGGATCGATCACCGCCGCATGGTCGCCCGGTTCCCACGATCGGGTATAGCCGTTGGGTATGACCACGACGTTGGGGCACCCCGAACGCTCCACGTCGATCGCCGAGCACACCAGCACCCGGTCGACCATCCCCGCCGAGCGGCGCTGCGCAACGTCCCAGCGACGCTCGTCGATGCGATTGAAGGTGCTCGCCACTACCCACCGCAGCCCCGCCATGGCCCGCTGGGGAACACCGTCATCGGGCGCGGTCACCGGACCGAGCATGCGGATGCCACGCAGGGCCAGATTCTCGAGGTTGTCGAAGTCGAGGAACGACGGTCCCGGTATCAGGTCTCCCGTCTGTTGCCACGAATCGACATGGGAGAAGAACGTGACGTCATACGCGCCGAGATCGAGCGTCGAGATCACCTGTCGGGCCACCGAGAAGTCACGGCGAACGAGCCGACGAGGATCCGAACTACGCAGCCAACGGGGCAGCCAGGCCTTGGCGCCGAGTTCGGGTCGTTCGGGGGCGTCGATCACGGTGACACCATCGGGAGCAGCGTCGCGGTACCGGCCCGAACCGTCGAGACAGACGAAGTCGACCGGCCCCTCGGCCGCCAAGCCCTCGATCAGGTTGGCAAGGCGCAACTTGTAGCCGTCCCGTGGCGGCCACGGGTGGGCCTCCGCAATGACCAATGTTCGTCGACTCGCACCCATGACGCTGCCCCGCAGATCCGTGGGACCACCCGGCCCGGGTGCGAGGGTACCAACGGCACCAGCACAGATGGGAGACTCGGGACATGTCTTTCGTCAATGTCGAACACCACGGCCGCGTGGCGCTCATCACCCTCAATGACCCCAAGCGCCGCAACGCTCTCAACCTCGAGCTGTGTGCCGAGCTCGTTGAAGCGATGGACCAACTCGAAGGCAGCGGTGAGACCGGGGCCGTCGTGGTCACCGGCGCCGCACCGGCGTTCTGTGCCGGGGCCGACCTGTCACAGCTGGGCGAGTCCCAACGCGATGGCCTCAAGCAGATCTACTCGGGCTTCCTCAAGGTTGCATCCTCCCCGCTTCCCACCATTGCGGCGGTGAACGGCGCCGCCGTCGGTGCCGGCATGAACCTGGCGCTCGCCTGTGATGTCCGCCTGGCGGCTCGCTCCGCCAAGTTCGACACCCGCTTCCTCGACCTCGGCATTCACCCCGGCGGCGGACACACCTGGATGATGCGCCGCCTCGTCGGCCCCCAGTCCGCGGCCGCCATGGTGCTCTTCGGGCAGATCCTCGACGGCGCCGAGGCCGAGCGCATCGGCCTCGTGTGGAAATGCGTCGATGACGACGCTCTGCTCGACGACGCCATCACCATGGCGGCCCGCGCCGCCTCGGGCCCGGCCGACCTGGTGGGGCTCATCAAGGAGTCGATCGTCGCCATGGCCACCGTCGACACCCACGACGCCGCCGTCGAGCGCGAACTCGACCCCCAGGTGTGGTCGATCAATCAGCCGGCCTTCGCCGAACGCCTCGCCGCCATTCAGGCCCGGATCAGTACGCCCAGATCGACATGAGATCGTCGCGGCAAACCTGCCACTCCTCGGAGGTCATGGCGTAGCGCACGTGGTCTTCCCACATCCCGTTGATCTCGAGGTAGCGCTCGGCGACACCCTCGTTGCGCAGGCCCAGCTTCTCGACCACCCGTCGACTGGCCCCATTGCGGGGAATGACCGAGATCTGCAACCGGTGCAACAGCATCTGCTCGAAGGCGAAGCGCAGCACCAGCACGACGGCCTCGGGCGTGTAGCCCTTGCCGGCGTGGCGTTCGTCGATCCAGTAGCCGATATAGGCGCTCTGGAACGGGCCGCGGTGGACCGAGTTGATGTTGATCTCACCGGCGAACACGCCGTCGACGAAAATGCCGAACCCGTACCCCGAGCCCATCTGGATCTCGCGGGTGCGGGCCCCGCAGCGGGCGGCGAAGGCGTGACGGTCCTCGACGGTATCGGGCACCCCTTCCATGCGGGCGGGCTCCCATTGGGTGAGCCAGCCTTCGCAGCGGCGGCGCACTTCACGCCAGGCATCGAAGTCGCCGGCGGCGAGGGGTCGCAGCACCACCCGGCGGCCGATGAGCGTTGCGCCGGAGGGCCCCTGGGGGCTGCCGAGCGCCTCTGCTTTGACGGGCGTTCGGCGGGACCACATACGCACCGAGACTACCCGTCCAGCTGCGAACGGATCAGTCCGTCCAAAATGTCGGATTCCGAGACGAGGCACTCGTCGAACCCGAACTTGCGCATGATCGACACCAGGATGCACAGGCCTCCCACGATGACATCGGCGCGTTCCGGCTCGAGGCCGGGGTTGTGGCGTCGATCGGCGAGCGACTCGGTGGCCAGGGTTCGGAACACGTCCTCGACAGCGTCCTTGGTGAGCCGGAAGTGGTGAGTGGCGTTGCGGTCGTACGCGGCGAGGCCCAACTCGACCGCGGCGACGTTGACGACCGTTCCGGCCAAACCGACGAAGGTTGCCGCCTCGAACGAGCGGGGCACAGCGGCCCGTACGTCGTCCCAGTAGAGCTCGAGCACCGACAGACACGCCGCCAACTCGGCCGCATCGGGAGGATCCGACGGCAGGAACCGCTCGGTCATCCGCACGCAGCCGACGTCGATGGAGATGCCGTCCTCAAATGTTTCGGTGCCCACGGCGAACTCGGTGGAGCCACCACCGATGTCGACCACCAGAAACGGCCCTTGGGCCGCATCGAGTTCGGCGGTGGCGCCCGCGAAGCTGAGGCGTGCTTCGTCGGTGCCGCTGAGCAGCTCGAGATCGGTGCCGAGGATCTGCGAAGCCGGCCCGAAGAAGTCGTCACGATTGGTGGCATCGCGAGCCGCGGAGGTCGCCGTCGCCCGAAGGCCGGCGATGTCGTAGCGGTCCATCACCTGGCGGTACTCGCGGAGCACCTCGAGGGTGCGTTCGATCGAGGCCGGGTCGAGCCGTTTGGTGGCGTCGACACCCTTGCCGAGGCGGGTGATCCGCATCAGCCGCTCGTCGCTCGTGGTGCCGTCCCCAATGAGGAGCCGCACCGAGTTGGTGCCGATGTCGATCGCTGCGTACCGGCTCATTGCTGCTCCCTGTCGCGGGCCCCGAGGCCCTGCTTGGTGATGTCGTGACTCGTGGCGTCGTGGCCGGACTGGCGGGACGGGCCGGACTGGGTGGCGAGTGGCCGAACGGAGCGGGGGACGGACTGGTCGAGATGCGCTCGCACCCAGCGCCCCACCGCGTCATCCCCGCCGGCGAGGAACCAGGCGTAGTGGGTGTGCAGGCACTTCACTCCCAGCCGGGTTCCCCCCACGCCCCCTGACGGGCGGGGGCCGGAGCGGTCGGCGGGGATGCGGGCGTCGCGCAACGCGGCGTAGCGACGGTGGGTGTCGGCGAGGGCTTGCATACCGATCTCGGCCTCGGCTCGGTTGACCCCGCCCGACGCCTCGAGCGTCCCGATGCGACGGTTGAGGTCGGGGTCGATCAACCAGAACATGGTGGGCATGGGGGTGCCGTCATCGAGGAATGGCTCATTGTCGATGACGGTGGGCCGGCCGCGGTCGTCGCGGGCCGCAACGCTGAAGTTGCAGCGGGGCGCCCGACCCAGACACTCGCGCACGTAGGCCCGGTCGGCGTCGGTGAAGAGATCATCCGCGGTGTCGATATCGCGGGGATCTCCGGCCACGTCGATCTCGGTGACCAGCTCGGGGTGCTCGGCCAGGAGCGCCCGGGCGCCCTCGTCGCCGCTGTCGGGCAACATCGACCACACCTCGCGTCCCAGCCGCACGGGCGGACGACGACCCTCGGCGAAACGGGCCGCAGCGATCGGAGCGTCCGACGCGGCCACCGCCCGCCAGGCGCTTTCGGGCACACCGGGCTGGTCGGCGAGGCCCACCACCACGGCATCGTGCCCGGCTGCCTCGGCGTGTTCGACGGCCAGCCGCAGGCTCGTGGCTTGGCCCCGCGCCCAGTGCGGGTTGGGAAGCACCGTCAGGCCGTCCACGAGCGCTCCCAGATCGACGGCGCCGGTCACGACGATCACCTCGTCGAAGCCGGCGGCCACCACCGACTCGATCGCCGAGCCGGCAACGGTCCCCGCTCCCCAGGGGGCGAGCAGCTTGTGGGTGGGGCCGACGAAGCGGGATCCGGCACCCGCAGCGAGGAGCACGGCAGCGGTCGTCATCGGCGCCGACGGTACCATCGTCGCGTTCGGACACCAGCGTCCGGCCCGAGCACGACATCGCGTCGGAGGCATCATGGATCTGGGAATCAACCGACGTCGAGCAATCGTGGCAGCCGGCTCGGCCGGCTTAGGGCTGGCCACCGCGCAAGCACTGGCCGATGAGGGCGTCCTCGTGGCCATCTGTGGGCGCAACCCCGACCGGCTTGCCGCGGCGGTCGCCGAGCTCGGTCACGACGCCGTGGGCATCGAGGCCGACATGTCGACGCCCGAGGGTGCGATGGGCTTCGCCACCGAGGCCGAGGATCGCCTCGGTGGATCGATCGACATCGTCGTGGCCAACGCCGGGGGCCCGCCTCCGGGTACCCCCGTCGGCACCTCCATCGAGGCCTACCGCGAAGCCCTCGAGCTCAACTCGCTGTCGAGCATCGCCCTCATCGGGGCGGTCATCGAACCCATGCGGGCCCAGCGCTGGGGGCGGGTCCTGGCCATCACGTCCATCGGGGCCCGTCAGCCAATCATGAACCTGGCGGCCTCCAGCGTGGCCCGCGCCGCCACGACCTCGTTCATCAAGACGCTGTCCCAAGAGATCGGCCCCGACGGGGTCACCGCCAACACCATCCAGCCGGGTCTTCACGCCACCGAGCGACTCACCCAACTTCACTCTGGCGACCTGACCCTCGGCATCCCGCTGGGTCGGATCGGCGACCCGGCCGACTTCGGCGCCGTGGCCGCGTTCTTGTGCAGCGAGCCGGCCGGGTTCATCACCGGGGCGTCGATCATCGTCGACGGCGGTGCCAGCGGCGGTCTCCAGTAAACCCAAAACCCAAACGTTCTGTGGAGTAGAACTCGACGTTCTTGTCGAGATCTACGCCACAGAACGGTGAGGTCTGGGTCGGGCTACGTCGGGGCGAGGCCCGCAAGCCGCTAGTTCTTGAGGATGGGCTCGTACCCGGCGGGCAGGTTGATCGACTTGTCCTCGAGGTAGGCCGACAGGCCTTCGGGGCCGAGCTCGCGGCCGACGCCGGAGTTCTTGTAGCCGCCGAACGGTGCGCCCCACTCCATGGCGAAGCCGTTGACGGTGTAGGTGCCGGTACGCACTTGGCGGGCGATCTCGACACCGACCTCGACATCGGCGGTCCACACCGAACCCGACAGTCCGAAGTCGCTGTCGTTGGCGATCTTGACGGCATCCTCGGCGGTGTCGAACGGGATGACCACCAGAACCGGGCCGAAAATCTCTTCTTGGGCGATCGTCATCGAGTTGTCGACGTTGGAGAACAGCGTGGGCTCGACGTACCAGCCGTCGAGACCCTCGGGGCGGCCGCCGCCGGTGGTGATGGTGGCACCCTCGGCAAGGCCCTTGGCGATGTAGCTCTCGACCCGGTCACGCTGACGCTCGGCGATGAGCGGTCCGATGTCGGTCTCCATATCGGCCGGATCGCCGACCTTGAGGTTGCCCATGGCGGTGGTGAATGCCGCGACCACCTCGTCGTAGCGGGACCGCGGCGCCAGGATGCGGGTCTGCGCCACGCAGGCCTGGCCGTTGTTCATGATGCCGTAGGGCAGGAGCTGCGGCACGACCTCGTCGATGTTGGCGTCCTCCAAGATGATGGCGGCCGACTTGCCGCCCAGCTCGAGGGTGCAGCGGCGCAGCAGGTTGCCGCAGAGCGCACCGATCTTCTTGCCGGCGGCCGTCGAGCCGGTGAAGCTCACCTTGTCGACGCCGGGGTGGGTGACGAGGTGCTCGCCCGCCTCACGACCGGCGGGAACGACGTTGATGACGCCGGCGGGGAAGCCGGCCTTCTCGACCAGCCCGGCCAGGAACAGACCCGACAGCGGCGACTCGGGGGCCGGCTTGATCACGATGGTGGAACCCGAGGCCAGCGCCGGGGCGAGCTTCAACATGATGATGAAGAGCGGCACGTTCCACGGGATGATGCCGGCGCACACGCCGACGCCTTCCTTGCGGACGATGACGGGGCCGAGCATGCCGGGACGAACCGATTCGAACTCGAAGGTGCGGGTGAGGTTGGTGTAGTAGTCGAGCACCATCGAGGCGGCGCCGACCTGGCCGAAGTGGCTGAACAGCAGCGGCGAACCGACCTCGGCGGTGATGAGCTCGGCCAGATCGTTGGCCGACTCGTTGATCAGGTCGAGGAGACGCTGCATGGCATCGGCGCGCTCGTTGGCCGACAGGCGGGGCCATTCACCGTGATCGAACGCGTTGCGGGCAGCCGCGACCGCAGCGTCCATATCGGCTTCGAGGCCCTCGGGTGTTGTGGCCAGCAGCTTCCCGGTGGTGGGGCTGATCACTTCGAACGTGTTGGTGGACGAGGGGGTGACCCACTCTCCGCCGATGAACAGCTTGTCGTAGCTTGCGACATCAACCATGTGGAACCCCCGGTGAGCGACTGCAACGGTGCAGCGTGGTGCGTGACGCCAGCGATCTGACGATGCGTCAGATTACCCCAGCCGTCGACGCCGGCGGACGTCAGCGGTTGCTCAGGTATCGGCGGCGGCGTCGACCAGTGATTCCTCGACTAGGTCGAACGGCCAGACATCGGGGAGTTCGACCTCGAGCGGGGGCGGTGGGGTGATCGTATAGAGCTCGTCACCGGGGTAGACCCAGCCGAACCCGTCGTGGGCCTCGCGCTCGATGAGCTCATCCGAACCCAGCAACTTCACACGCGCCGTGAGCTCGCGGTTGTCGGTCTTCAGCTCGGTCAGCTGCGCCTCCGCCTGCGCGATCGCGTCGCGCTGGCCGAACCACAGACGGCCGGGCATGACCAGCACGCCGAGGACGACGAAGGCGAAGAACGCCAGCGCGAAGCGCAGGAAGCGGGAACGACGGCTCACGAAGTGGCGCTGCTCCCCGTCGGGTTGCCGCCACGGGCAAGAGCGGAGCGACCTCGAAAGGCCGCATCCTCGCCCAGCAGCTCCTCGATACGCAGAAGCTGGTTGTACTTGGCGACGCGGTCGGATCGCGCGGGGGCGCCGGTCTTGATCTGACCGCAGTTGGTGGCCACGGCGAGATCGGCGATGGTGGTGTCCTCGGTCTCACCGGAGCGGTGCGACATGACGGCGGTGTAGCCAGCGGTGTGGGCCATCTCGACCGCCGCGAGGGTCTCGGTGAGCGTGCCGATCTGGTTGACCTTGATGAGGATCGAGTTGGCGACGCCGGTGTCAATACCGCGGCCGAGGCGGTCGACGTTGGTGACGAACAGGTCGTCGCCGACGAGCTGCACCGACGAGCCGATCTGATCGGTCAGCATCTTCCAGCCGTCCCAGTCCTCTTCGTCCATGCCGTCCTCGATGGACACGATGGGGTACTTGGCGCAGAGCTCGCCGAGATAGCCGACGAACTCGGCCGAGTCGAGCGAACGGCCCTCGCCGGCAAGTACGTACTTGCCGTCCTTGTAGAACTCGGAGCTGGCAGCGTCGATGGCGATGGCGATCTGTTCGCCCGGGGTGTAGCCGGCCTGCTCGATGGCCAACATGAGCAGCTGCACGGCCTCTTCGTTGGAACCCAGATTGGGAGCGAAACCACCCTCGTCCCCAATGGAGGTGGACAGGCCCTTGGCAGACAACACGTTCTTGAGCGTGTGGTAGGTCTCGATGCCCCAACGCATGGCCTCGGAGAACGACGCCGCCCCGACGGGCATGATCATGAACTCCTGCACGTCGATGTTGTTGTCGGCGTGCTCACCACCGTTGAGCACGTTCATCATCGGCACGGGCAGCACGTGGGCGTTGGCTCCGCCGACGTAACGGAAGAGCGGCAGGCCGGCCTCCTCGGAGGCGGCGCGAGCGACGGCGAGCGATACGCCCAGAATGGCGTTGGCCCCGAGGCGACCCTTGTTGGGCGTGCCGTCGAGGTCGATGAGGATGCGGTCGATCTGACGCTGGTCGAGGGCGTCGAGGCCCACGATCTGCTCGGCGATCTCGTCGTTGACGTGCTCGACGGCGTTCAACACACCCTTGCCGAGGTAGTCGGACCCGCCGTCACGAAGCTCGGTGGCCTCGAACTGGCCGGTGGACGCGCCCGAGGGCACGGCGGCGCGGCCGGCGGCGCCGGAGGTGAGGACGACCTCGACCTCGACCGTCGGGTTACCGCGCGAATCGATGATCTGACGACCGTGGATGTGTTCGATGATGCTCATGTCACGTTGCTCCGAGGGTTCCGGCGAGGATAGTTCGGCAGACATCGCACCACAGGGACGCTCCCCAGCACCAACCGAGGTCAGCGCCACGGTCGTAGGCTGGTCCGATGGAACCTGGAGACATCGCAGTACCGTCCGGTGACGTCGGCGATGCCCAGGGCTACGACATGACGTGGGCCGGTCAGCTGAGCTTCGCCCGCCTGCCGGCCACCCGCGATCTCACCGGCGTCGACATCGCCATCGTGGGCATCCCGTTCGACAACGCCACCACCAACCGCCCCGGCGCCCGCTTCGGGCCCCGGGCCATCCGCGAGCAGTCGACGCTCAGCGCCGAGTTCCCCCAGGGCCTGTGGCCATGGGACCACAACGTCTTCGACCGCCACACGGTCATCGACTACTTCGACATCGGCTACGCCCCGGGATACACCGACGAGATGCTGGCCAACGTGGTCGAGCACGCCGGTCGCATCCTCGACGCCGGTGCCTCGATCCTCGGTCTCGGCGGTGACCACCTGGTCGCCTTTCCCCTGTTGAAGGCCACCGCCGAGCGGTACGGACCGCTGTCACTCATCCACTTCGACGCCCACTCCGACACCTGGGACGCGGGCGACGAGCTCAACCACGGCACCATGTTCCTGCGAGCGGCCCGCGAGGGGATCATCGATCCGGCCACGTCGGTGCAGACCGGCATGCGCACCCCCAACGTGAGCCACGGCTTCAACGTGATCTACGCCGACCGGTTCTTCGACATCGGCATCGAGGCCACGATCGCCGAGATCCGCGAGACCGTCGGCGACCGCCCCGCCTACCTCACCTTCGACATCGACTTCCTCGACCCCGCCTATGCCCCCGGCACCGGGACCCCGGTCATCGGAGGTCCCACCACCTGGCAGGCCCGCCAACTGTTGTTGGGCCTGTCGGGCATGAACATCGTCGGCGCCGATCAGGTGGAGGTGGCCCCCATCTACGACCCGAGCGGCCAGATCACGGCACTGGCCGGCGCCACCATCGCCCACGACGAGCTCTACCTCCTGGGCCTCGGCCGCGAGTTCCGCGCCGCCAACTGACTCGCCGCCACTGACCCGCCGCCACTGACCCGCCGCAATCCCCGCCCTCACCACCCAGCCTTCACCACTCGTTCTATGAGAGAAA
>Ga0105047_10008767_pt1 | contig 16797 bp, 10 predicted proteins | sample MAT04_FD_78384 | JGI IMG/M metagenome (GOLD analysis project Ga0105047, IMG submission 78384) | Freshwater microbial communities from Lake Fryxell liftoff mats and glacier meltwater in Antarctica - MAT-04 (megahit assembly) | ecosystem: Environmental > Aquatic > Freshwater > Ice > Liftoff...
TCGACGTCGCGGCGCTGCGGGCCGTGCTGCCGTTGCCGGCGCGGGCCGACGAGGTGCTCGACCTCACCGGACGCTGGTGCCGGGAACGGTGGCCGCAGCGCCGGCCGCTGAGCGACGGCACCTGGCTGCGCACCGGTCGCCGTGGCCGCACCGGTCACGACGCGACGCTGCTGATGGTCGCGGGCACCACGGGTTTCGGCTTCCGGTCGGGGGAGGTGTGGGCCGTGCACGTGGCCTGGAGTGGTAACCACGAGCACTTCGTCGAGCGGCTGCCCGAGGGTGCCGGCCCGCACGCCGCCGTGCTCGGCGCAGGCGAGGCGCTCGCACCGGGCGAGGTTCGGCTGGCCCCCGGCGAGACCTACACCGCCCCTCCCGTCGTCTTCGTGCACTGCGCCGAGGGGCTCGACGGCCTGACCCGCTCGCTGGTGCGGCACCAGCGCGCCCAGCCCGGCTACCGGTCAAGCCCTCGACCACTCGTGCTCAACACGTGGGAGGCGGTCTACTTCGCCACCGACCTCGACCACCTGCGCCGGCTCGCCGACACCGCTGCGGCGATCGGCGTCGAGCGGTTCGTGCTCGACGACGGCTGGTTCGGCGGTCGCCGCGACGACTCCCGCGGGCTGGGCGACTGGCGGGTCTCGAAGGACGTGTGGCCCGACGGGCTCGCCCCGCTCGTCGACCACGTCAAGGGCCTGGGCATGCAGTTCGGCCTGTGGTTCGAGCCCGAGATGGTCAACCTCGACTCCGACCTGGTGCGCGCCCACCCCGAGTGGGTCCTGGGCCCGGTGGCCGGGGTGCCGCTGCCGTCGCGCCGCCAGCACGTGCTCGACCTCGCCAACCCGCAGGCCTTCGACCACGTGCTCGAGGCGATCAGTGCCGTGATCGGCGATCACGCCATCGACTTCGTCAAGTGGGACCACAACCGCGACCTGCACGAGGCGGTGCGCACCGACGCGTCAGGCACCGACCGCCCCGCCGTGCACGCCCAGACCCTGGCGACCTACCGGCTGCTCGACGAGCTGCGGGCCCGGCACCCCGGGCTCGAGATCGAGTCGTGCTCGAGCGGCGGTGCGCGGGTCGACCTCGGGGTGCTCGCCCGCACCGACCGGGTGTGGACCTCCGACTGCAACGACGCGGTGGAGCGGGTGGCCATCCAGCGGTGGACCGGGCTGCTCGTGCCGCCCGAGCGGATGGGCTCGCACGTCGGGCCGCCGCGCGCCCACACGACCCACCGTGAGCTCGACCTCTCGCTGCGGATGCTCGTCGCCCTCGGCGGTCACGCCGGCCTCGAGTGGGACATCACCACGTGCACCCCGGGCGAGCTGGCGCTGCTGCGCGACTGGGCCGCGCTCTACCGCGAGCTGCGGCCGCTGCTCCACGGGGGCGACGTCGTGCGCTCCGACCACGCCGACGACGCGCTGCTCGTCAGCGGTGTCGTCGCCCCCGACCGGGCGGATGCCGTGTTCACGGTCGTCTCGACCCTCACCGGGCGCGGCGTCACCCCCGGCACGGTGCCACTGCCCGGGCTCGACCCCGATCGGCGCTACCTCGTGCGCGTGCGTCCGGAAGCCGGCCTGCCGGCCACGGTGCAGGGGGCGCCTCCAGCGTGGTGGGACGACGCGACCGCTGACGGCATCCTCGCGAGTGGCGCTGCCCTGGGCCAGGTCGGGCTCGCCATGCCGGTGCTCGCGCCGGCGCATGGATTCCTGCTCCACCTGGCGGCCGAGGCGCCCTGACCCGCTCCGGGTGGCACACTCGCGGCGTGGCCACCGACCCCGCCGACCTCAGCCCGGCATCCCTCGCCTTTCTGTCCGAGCGGCACCTGGCGACGTTCACGACGCTGCGCCGCGACGGCTCGCCGCACGCCGTTCCGGTGGGGTTCACCTGGGACCGCGACGCGCTCGTCGCGCGGGTCATCTCGAGCCGCAGCAGCGCCAAGGTGGCGCAGGCGCGGGCGGGGCGCCGGGCGGCCCTGACCCAGGTCGACGGGCGCCGGTGGATCAGCCTCGAGGGCACCACGCGGGTGCTCGAGGACGCCCTGTCCGTGCACGACGCCGAGCAGCGGTATGCGGTGCGCTACCGCCAGCCGCGGCCCAACCCCGAGCGGGTGGTCGTCGTGCTCGACGTCGACCGGGTGCTCGGCGGCACGTGGCCCGACCCGCTCCCGCCGTCCCCGTACCCCACCTGACGTCCCAACTTTCCCGCCCGATGCGGGAAGCTTCACCTTCGCACCCCTTCATTTCCGGTGCGAAGGTGAAGCTCCCGGTGCGGAGCAACCCGGTGCGCAGCCTTGCCCGCCACGACCGCCGACCGCCGCCGGTAGACTCGGCGGCGACGACTGGCGAGGGTGGGTCACCACCGGGAAGTCACCACGTCGGGGCGTCGCCCGCCTGGGTGCCCCGCAAGGTTGACCGACCCGACCCGACCCGACCCCGCAAGGAGCCCCACATGTCCGCCGTCTTCCCCCCCGGTCCCTCGCAGGACGTCCGCCCGGTGCGCCGCGCCCTGGTCTCGGTCTACGACAAGACCGGCCTCGAGGGACTCGTCCGCGGGCTGCACGAGGCCGGCGTCGCGCTGGTGTCCACCGGTGGTTCGGCCGCGCTCATCGAGTCGCTCGGCCTGCCGGTCACCACGGTCGAGGACCTCACCGGCTTCCCCGAGTGCCTCGAGGGGCGGGTCAAGACGCTGCACCCGCGGGTGCACGCCGGCATCCTCGCCGACACCCGCAAGCCCGACCACGTGGCCCAGCTGGCCGACCTCGGTGTCGAGGCCTTCGAGCTCGTGGTCGTCAACCTCTACCCGTTCGCGGCCACCGTGGCGTCGGGCGCGAGCCCTGACGAGTGCGTCGAGCAGATCGACATCGGTGGCCCGTCGATGGTGCGCGCAGCGGCCAAGAACCACCCGAGCGTCGCGGTCGTCACCGACCCGGCCACGTACGGCGACGTGCTGGATGCCGTGCGCGGCGGCGGCTTCACCCTCGAGCAGCGCAAGCGGCTGGCGGCCCGGGCGTTCGTGCACACCGCCACCTACGACGTGCACGTGGCCTCGTGGATGGGCAACGCCTACACCGACACCTCCGAGGGCACCGGCTTCCCGGCCTGGGCGGGGGCAACATGGGAGAAGGCGTCGGTGCTCCGCTACGGCGAGAACCCACACCAGCGGGCCGCCCTGTACACCAACGGGTTCCAGCCGCAGCCCGGCCTCGCCCAAGCCACGCAGCTGCACGGCAAGGAGATGTCGTACAACAACTACGTCGACGCGGATGCCGCGGTGCGCGCGGCCTACGACCACGGTGACCAGCCCACCGTCGCCGTGATCAAGCACGCGAATCCCTGCGGCATCGCGGTCGGCACCGACATCGCCGACGCCCACCGCAAGGCGCACGAGTGCGACCCGGTCTCGGCCTTCGGCGGCATCATCGCGACCAACCGCCCGGTCACGGTCGAGATGGCGCGCACCGTCGCCGACATCTTCACCGAGGTCGTCGTCGCCCCGGGCTTCGACGACGACGCGCTCGAGGTGCTCACCGCGAAGAAGAACATCCGGCTGTTGCAGTGCGCGGCGCCGGGTCGGGGCGGCGTCGAGACCCGTCCGATCAGCGGGGGTCTGCTCATGCAGCAGCGTGACGGGGTCGACGCGGTCGTCCAGGCCGACGGCGGCTCGGTCACCGGGGGGGACGACGTCGCTCACTGGCGTCTCGTGTCCGGCGACCCGGCCGCTGACGCTACTCTGGCCGACCTCCAGTTCGCGTGGCGCGCCGTTCGGGCCGTGAAGTCCAACGCGATCCTGCTCGCCCGCGACGGTGGCTCGGTAGGCATCGGCATGGGTCAGGTGAACCGGGTCGACTCCTGCCACCTTGCCGTCTCACGCGCTGGTGAGGACCGCGCGCGTGGTGCCGTGGCGGCATCCGATGCGTTCTTCCCCTTCGCGGACGGTCTTCAGGTGCTGCTCGACGCCGGGCTGCGTGCGGTCGTGGCACCGGGTGGGTCGATGCGCGACGCCGAGGTGATCGAGGCGGCTCAGGCAGCCGGGGTGACCATGTACTTCACCGGAACCCGCCACTTCGCCCACTGAGCGCGGCGACGACGACCTGCGCCTGGTCCAACCCGCCCCCGCCGAGAAGTGCGCCCGGGCCGGCGTGCTCGGAAGCTCAGCCGGGTTCGATGACGGTGCCGAAGGTGCCCTCGACGCCGTCGGTGATGTGGTCCAGTGACGTGATGACGCTGCGCGGCCCGCCGCCGGAGACGAACCGCATCGCGGCGTCGACCTTGGGGCCCATCGACCCCGACGCGAACTGGCCGTCGGCGGCGTGCTGCCGCATCTCGGTGAGGGTGACCCGACCGAGGTCGCGCTGCGCGGGGGTGCCCCAGTCGAGTGCGGCGTGGTCGACATCGGTGCCGATGACGAGCACGTCGGCACCGAGGGTGCTGGCGAGCAGCGCGGCGGTGAGGTCCTTGTCGATGACCGCCTCGACGCCACGCAGCCGACCGTCGGCATCGTGCACGACCGGGATGCCGCCGCCACCAGCCGCCACGACGACGTGACCGGCCTCGAGCAGCACCCGCACCGGGCCGACGTCGAGCACCTCGAGCGGCTCGGGGGAGGCGACCACACGGCGCCACCCCTTCGTGCCGCGGTCCTCCCACACCTGACCGTGGTCGACGAGGGTCTGGGCCTGCTCGCGCGGGAGGTAGCGCCCGATCGGCTTGGTCGGGGAGGTGAAGTGGGGGTCGTCGCGGTCGACGAGGGTACGGGTGACGAGCGCGGCCACGGGGCGTGCGAGGCCGGCATCCGCGAGCGCCTGGTCGAGGGCGTCGAGGATGATGAAGCCCAGCGTGCCCTGGGTCTGCGCGCCGCACCAGTCGAGCGGCACGGGCGGCACGACGTGGGCGGCGAGCTCGTTCTTGACCAGGATGTTGCCGACCTGGGGGCCGTTGCCGTGGGTCACGACGAGCTCGTGACCGGCCGCGACCAGCCGAGCGGCGGCCCGCATCGCGACACCGACGGCCTCGATCTGGGCGGCGGGGGTGGCGCTGCCGTCGGGGGCGGTCATCGCGTTGCCACCCAGGGCGAGTAGAACCCGCATGTGGTGCCACCTCTCGGGTCGGTCGGTTTCGACTGGTGCCAGCACCGACCCTAGGCAGCCGTGCTCCGGGTCGGCGTCGTCAGGACCTGCTCAACGGCGTGCTCCCCTTGGGCAAGTGTCACTCGCCCGCCGTCGGTGCGGCGGAGGCGTCGTCACGGACCCTCCCGCTCGTCGAGCTCGTCGAGCTCGTCGAGCTCGTCGAGCCAGGCCCGCACGCTTTCGTTGTGCTCCCCGAGCAGTGGGGGGTGGACGTGCTCGCGGCGCCCACCGGCGTACGCGTTGTCATCGAAGCGGATCGGTGGGCCGGGAATCTCGATGGTGCCGAGCAGCGGGTGGTCCACCTCGATCACCAGCCCCTGCGACCGGGTCTGCTCCCAGTCGTAGACGCGGTCGAGCGTGCGCACCTCACCGGCCGGGATGCCGAGCTCGGCCAGCCGCGCCATCAGCTCCGCCTGCGGGAGGTCGGCGAACGTCGCGTTGAGCAGCTCGATGACCGCGTCGCGGTTGTCGACCCGCTCGCGGTTGGTGGCGAAGCCCGGCGCGAAGGGGTCGAGGTCGAAGCCGGCGGTCAGCTTCTGCCACAGGCCCTCGCTGCCGCAGGCGAGCTGGATCAGGCCGTCGGCGCACGTGAACAGCCCGTAGGGGCAGATCGACGGGTGCTGGTTGCCCCCGGCCCGCCCGACCTCGCCGGCCACGGTGTAGCGGGTGCCCTGGAACGCGTGCACCCCGACGATGGACGCGAGCAGCGAGGTGCGCACGACGCGGCCCTTGCCGGTGCGGTTGCGCTCGTGCAGCGCGGCCACGACACCGTAGGCGCCGTACATCCCGGCGAGCAGGTCGGCGATCGGCACCCCGACCCGCTGGGGGTGCTCGACGTCGGTGCCGGTGAGCGACATCAGCCCGCCCTCGCCCTGGGCGATCTGGTCGTAGCCGGCCCGCCCACCCTCGGGGCCGTCGTGCCCGAACCCGCTGATCGAGAGCAGCACCAGCCGGGGGTTGAGCTCGTGCAGGTGCTCGACGCCGAAGCCGAGCCGGTCGAGCACGCCGGGGCGGAAGTTCTCGAGCAGCACGTCGGCGTGGGTGATCAGCCGGTCGAGCAGCTTCCGACCCTGCGTCGACTTCAGGTCGACGGTGATCGACTCCTTGTTGCGGTTGCACGACAGGAAGTAGGTGGACACCGGCTGGTCGTCCGGTCCGACGAAGGGAGGCCCCCACCCGCGCGACTCGTCGCCGTGCCCGGGGCTCTCGACCTTGATGACCCGGGCCCCCATGTCGGCGAGCATCATGGCGCAGTGCGGCCCGGCGAGCGCCCGGGTGAGGTCGATGACGACGACGTCGTCGAGGGGTCCGCTCACGGTGCGCTCCTGGCGTCGGTGGAAGGGGGTATGACGTCAACCTAGCCACGCGGCATCCGTCGCGGTTGGCAGGGCGGGCCGTCATTGCCCGGCCGGGGCTGTCAGGCTATGCCAGCCGCCGGGCGACAGCCACTGCGGCGGAAGTGACAGATCGGTGACAGGACGGCCGGCGAGGCTGCGCGGATGGCTGAGAACACGACGTTGACCTGGCTCCACGGGGGAGTTGCCCACGTGGTGACGGTGCACCCCGACCACCTGCTGATCGCGCAGTCCGGCGGGGGCGTGCGCATCGACCTTGCGCTGCCGATGATCGGCCGGCCGCACATCCCGACGGGGCCCGGAGGTGTCTGCCTGCCGGACTCGTCGGTGCGTGCGAGCGGCCCGCTACCGGCCGACCGGACATCCGGCCTCGTGTGCGCGCTGCTCGCCGAACGGCTTGTGCTGGTGCCCACCGGTGGCGGCACGGTGGTCGCGTTCGACGAGGTGGCATCGACCCAGCTCGAGCTCGCCGATGGTGGCGCTCGCTTCGAGGTCGAGCTGCGTGCTGACCTGCCCGAGCGGACCCTCCTCGACGTCTGCCTGCGGCTGGACGACGGCTCACACGAAGTCTTGGCGCCGCACGCCGTGTACCACCGGGACTCGTGGGAGGACTTCGGGCTCATTCACGTCACCGACACCCACGTCGCCCGGCGGATCGACAGCTTCCGAGGAATCCTGCGGAAGCTCGGTCGGGAGGGTGCCGCCCAGCGGATGGTCAACTGGAACGACCGGTTCCGCGGCTTCGTGCGGTTCGCGAACCAGTTGCACGACGAGGGGCACCTCGATGTCCTCGTCGGCACCGGCGACCTCTACGACTACATCCACGAACACGATGACGACCTTGCGGGACCCGGGAACGCCGGGTTCCTCCGCGAGCTCGTGCTCGGACGCGCACCCGGGCCGGAGTTCCCGGACGTCGAGGAGCTGCGGGTGCCCTGGTTCATGGCTCCCGGGAACCACGACTACCGCAAGAACCCCTACGACCTGCTCTTCGACGTGAACCTGCTCGGGCTCAAAGACCTGGGACGCGCCCGCACCTACTCGGGGCTGCACCTGCTCGACGACGAGGCCAAGGCGTTGAACAAGGCCCTCACCGGCCACGAGGTGCCCAACCGGAACTCGGACGAGGCGGCCGACATGGTGGCCATCGACCACGGTATGCGGGCGTGGCAGCTGGCGCTCGCGCCGCTCGGGCCGCACGTGGTGCCACTCGGCCGGCACCGCGTCGTCCTGATCGACAGCGCCCATGACGTCGGCACGGTGACCGAGATCCTCGACGCGATCCGCGTCTGGTGGGGGAGTGCGTCCGAGGACGAGATGACCTTCGTCGGCGGCTCTCCGAACTGTGAAGGTGTCGGGCCGGCTGAGCTCGCGGCAGCCACGGCGGCCCTGGAGAGTGCCGGCGACGGTCTCGTCCTCATGGCGTTGCACGCCCCTCTCGTGAACCTCTGGGGCAACGAGCAGCCCTACGACATGCGGGAGACCACCCGGCCGAGCCAGCCCGGGGTGGCGGAGTCGTTCCTCCATCGCCACGGCGGGCCTCGCGAACGCTTCGACGAGGGCGAGATCCGCCGCGACCACCCGACCTGGTTCGAGAACGGCGGCGCGCCCACGGCATACCTCACTCGGGGCTCGGCGGAGGACCACCTCGACGAGGGGGTCTCCCGCGGGCACGCCAACGAGCTGCTCGCGCGCCTTGCGGGCGTGGGAGGCGGGCGCAAGGGGGACGTGGTGCTGGCAGGTCATACGCACCGGCACAACGAGATTCGCATCGGGGCCCTCCCAGACGGCTCTGTGGCCTTCTACCTCGACCACTACACCCAGACCCCGGGCCACGCGTACCCGAGCCGGGTCGTGACCGGAGCCCACACGATGCCCAGGGGCAAGACGACCACTCTCGTGCTCGAGACGGAACCCAGCTACGTCGTCGTGGATGCCGACGCGTCGCCTGGCGCGGCCTCGGCAAAGCTGCCGTACGACGCGTTCCACCAGCGAGTCGTTCGGACGCCGCCGTACGCCGACCCCCTGGATCAGTCGGCGGACCCGGCAGCCTGGTGGGACGAGCACCGCCCGCTCCTGCTCCAGACGGGCGCGCTCGGCCCGATGGAGAGCAGCCAGGTGAGCTTCAGCGGGGTCCGGTTGCTCACCGTCTCAGCGGGGGTCATCCAGCGGGTCGCGTTCATCTCGGTCGAGCGACTGGAGGCCAACGGCTTCCGGATGCCGCTCGACGCGGCCTGCGCGGTCCAACCCCCCGGCCATCGGGTGATCGACGTGTCTGGGAGCCACGCGGCCGGTCGGCTCTCGTCGCTGGTCAGCGGGGCGCAGGCGTCCTCGGTCGTGCACCGGGACCGCGACGGTCGGCTGGTCGAGTCGTGGGACGTTCCCGGGTCACGCGGGTCGGGCATCCTGGCCGGGCCGGACCTCGCGCCGGGCGCGGCTGACGACCCGGTGTCCTTCGTCGACCCCGGCGGAACGGCTGTCGTCGTCTACCGGGCTGTCGATGCAGAGATCCACTCGGTCCACTGGCGTGCCGGGGCTGCCACGGGGCACGACTCCCTCGGCGCGGCGGCCGGCGCTCCGCAGGTGCAGGGTCGCCCGGCGGTGTGGACGGTCGGGGGTGGCTCGCACGCGGTCTATCGCACGGAGACGGGCGGGCTGTCGGAGTTGTTCTGGGTCGATGGGCCGGTGTCGCACGCCGGGCTGCTGGACCATGTCGAAGGCGCCCCGGCCGCCGCGGGTGACCCGGTGGCCTACGGCGTCGCAGCCGCTGGGCAGAGCATCGTCGTCTACCGCGGTGAGGACGCCCACATCCATACCCTCTACTGGGCCGACGGCCCCACGGGCCATGACAACCTCTCGGGCTATGTCGGGTCGCCGCCGGCCGTCGGCGACCCGGTGGCCTACTACTGGGCAGCCGCTGACACCCATCAGGTGGCCTACCGGGCCGCGGACGGTCACCTGCACGAGATCTACTGGCGGGGAGCGGAGCCTGCTCAGGTGTGGGACCTCACGGCCGCGGCGGGGTCGCCTGCGGCCGCCGCCGACCCTGCCTGCCATTTCCACCACGTGACCGGGCTCAAGCACGTCGTCTACGTCGATGCGCGCGGGTGTCTGCACCAGCTCACCTGGCCCCCGGGCGGGTCGATGACCTGGACCGATCTCTCGCGTGCGGCCATGGCACCGACCGCGCGGGTCGAACAGCCCACGGTGTTCTCGACCCCCGGGTCGAGCACGCTGCTGGTGGCCTACCGCGGTTACGATGACGTCGTTCGCGAGATCCGGATCGGGTAGGCGACAGCGAGTCAGCGCCGGCCGCCCGACCGGCCCAGCCTGCCCTGGTGGGCGGTCAGGTGCCGGTCGAGTCCGTCCGGCCCCGCCGGGTCATGAACTCCCAGGCCACGGCGTGCGCGATGGCGACCAGGAGGATGAGCATCGTGGCCTCGGCCTGCAGCGGGGTGAGGCCCACTGACCGTGCGATCTCGGGCGCGACCCCGATGACCGCGATGACGGCGTAGAGCAGCGCGCTCGCCCACCACAAGCGGGCGAACACTCCGGCATCCGGGTCGTCGCGCGCGGCCCGCAGCATCCGCACGGTTCCGATTGCTCCGGCGGCGGCGATGACGACGAAGCTCGCGCGCCAGAGATCCGGGGTCTCGGTGCCGCCGACCTGCGCGAACAGCCCCATGAGCGCAGGAAGGAGGAAGGAGAGGTAGATCGCGCCGACGCGGCGGCGGGTCGTCGGGTCGTGCAGCCACGGTCGGTTGCGCTCGACGACGGCCCACCACAGGCCCACGAGCGTGAAGCAGGTCGCGGAGAACAGCGCGTAGAAGGTGCTGACGTCCATGCCGAATCCCCTTCCGGGGCCTGCCGGCCGGCCCCGCGCCAGTATGGGACCAACGGTCCGCTGCGGTCGAGGGCCTGGTGCGGATGACGCGCCGTCAGTACGCGATGCGGTCGGCCTTCGCGCGCCACGCGTCGAACGGCTCCTCCGATCGCGCGGTCGGGAGGTGCTGGAGCCGAAGCGGCCAGCGCTCGGTCTCCGCTTCCGGGTGGAACAGACCGCGGAAGTGGTCGTCGTCGAACCCGGCTCGTGCCGCGGCGGAGCTGTCGGCGGCGTGCACGACGGCGTCGACCCGCGCCCAGAGCGACGCCGACAGGCACAGCGGGCACGGCTCGCACGAGGCGTAGAGGATGGCGCCGGCCAGCGAGTAGTTCTCGATGCCCTGGCACGCGGCGCGGATCGCGACCACCTCCGCATGGGCAGTCGGGTCGAGGTCGGCCGTGACGCGGTTAGCACCCTCCCCGATGACCAGGCCGTCGAGCACGACCACGGCTCCGAAGGGGCCCCCCGAGTCGGCGACGTTCGCCACGGCGAGGTCGACCGCGCGATCGAGCCAGACCTGGTCCTCGCTCATGCCACCGATGCTGTCACCGGTCCGCCGGCGTGGAACCGGGTTGTGACACACAGGTCATCCACGTCGTGGGCGGGCGTCCGAGCAGCTCCGGCAGCAGGGCCCGGTCGCCCGTCAGCCCGCCGTCGTCGTAGGCGGTGAACATGGCAGCCAAGTCGTCGCACGCCTGCACGCTCAGGGCTGCACCAGGGCCGGCTCGCCACTGGGACAATGGAATCCGCCGGTCGCTCACGGGTCGGCCCAGCCCCGCTGCAGCGTGCTCGGCCATCTGGCGGACGGTGAGCACCTGCGGGCCGGCAAGGTCGAGGGTCGCCCCGGCATGGGCACCCAGCAGCACGTCCGCCGCGACCTGCGCGACGTCGTCGAGGTCGATGTTCGTGAACGGAGCGTCGAGCGAGTAGGGCACGGCGAGCATCCCGGAGCGCGCCTGCGCGAGGAGGTTCTGGTGGTAGGCGGCAGGGCGCAGCACCGTGACGCGCTCCCCGAGAGCGGTGCGGAGCACGGTCTCCGCCTCGGCCTTGCGCAGGTGGTGCGGCATCCGCGGGTCGTCGGGGTGGAGCACCGAGTGGAACACCACGGTGGGCAGGCCCGTGGTGGCGGCGGCGGTTGCGACCCGGGCGGCCATGCCGACCTCGCCGGGGTGCAGGTTGGGCGCCAGGTGGTAGGCCGCCCGGGCACCGTCGAGCGCGTCCTCCAGCCCCTGGCCGGTCTCCAGGTCGACCGGCGCCGGCGTGCTCCCGGCGGGAGCAGCCGCCTCAGCACCCGGCCGCACGGCTGCACGCACCGGCACCCCACGGGCCAGCAGGGCGGCCGTCACCGCCCGGCCCGTCTTCCCCGAGGCACCGACGACGACCACCGGCCGTGAGTCCCGCGTCCCCGCATCGACCAATAGGTCACTGTGGGTACGCCCCTGGGCCTCGGTGGCTGTACCCCCATCGACCAATAGGTCACTGTGGGTACGCGCCTGGGCCTCAGTGGCTGTACCCCCATCGACCAATAGGTCACTGTGGGTACGCGCCTGGGCCTCAGTGGCTGTACCCCCATCGACCAATAGGTCACTGTGGGTACGCCGCCCCTGGGCCTCAGTGGCTGTACCCCCATCGACCAAAAGGTCACTGTGGGTACGCCGCCCCTGGGCCTCAGTGGCTGTACCCCCATCGACCAATAGGTCACTGTGGGTACGCGGCCGACCCGGATCCACGGAATCCACCCCCCACCCGTCAGACGAAGTCGACCTCGGCGGCGAGTGCGCCACCGGAGAGAGTGGCGTACCCCGGGCCACGGTCGAAGAACGGCTCCTGCCCGGTGCGAGCCGCCTGCCGCTCGGCGCGCAGGGCGTCGGATGCCGTGACGTCGACGACGGGCTCGTCCTTCGTCCCGCTCACCACGACGCCGTAGTCGGTGCGCGCCCCCTCGAGCGACACCTTGCCCCACCGCAGGTCGCGCTCGACCTCGTCGTAGGGACGCTCGAGCGGGTCACCCCACCCGCCGCCCCCGGTGGTGCGGATCCGGATCACCTGACCGGCCAGTACCGGCTCGGCGTCGGCGAGGGCGTCGACGGTGCGCTCGGTCGGGCCGCCGAGGTCGACGGTCACCTCGAACGACCGCCCGGCGCGGCCGCCCTTGACACCCCAGCAGGCGAGGATCGACCGGTCGGCGATCGACATGAAGTGGGCGTCGCGCAGCATCCGGATCTGCTTCTCGTAGCCGAGCCCACCGCGGTGGCGGCCCGCGCCCCCCGAGTCGACGGCCAGCCCGAGCCGCTCGACGAGGAACGGGAAGCGGCTTTCGGTGAACTCGGTCGGCAGGTTCCTCGAGTCCGGCACGACGTGGATGGTGTCCTCGCCGTCGGCGTAGTAGCGGCCGCCCGACCCTCCGCCGAGAACCTCGCGCATGAGGTAGTCGTTGCCGTCGCGGTCCGTACCGTAGACGCCGGTGTAGCGGATCGTCTCCTGGTCGGCCGGCATCCGCCCGTCGACGGCCTTGGCCACCACTCCGGCGAGCACGCCGAGCAGCCGCAGGATGACGAAGGTGCGAGCGTTGGTCGGTGCCGGGTAGATCGGGGTGAGCAGCGTGCCCTTGTCCGGGAAGCGCATCTCGATCAGCGGCACGATGCCCTCGTTGACGTCGAGCTCTGCCATCCGCTCGGGGGTGTCGGCGAGGTTGCGCAGGACGGGGGCGAGCCACTTCTTGAGGAAGTTGCCGCCCACGTAGTCGCCGCAGTGGTTGATCGGGCCCTTGGCCTGGGGGCCGGTGCCGGTGAAGTCGATGACCAGCTTCGGGCCGCCGTCATCGGGCCCAGGGCCGCCGGTCGACATCTTCGTGAGCGTGATCCGCTGGGTGTGCAGCTGCGGCTCGTCGACACCGTCGTGCTCGGCGTAGTCCTCCCAGACGTAGGTGCCGTCGGGGATCCTGCCCAGGATCTCGCGCCGGTAGGTCTCGGTCGTGGCGTCGAGGATCGCGTCGAAGGCCGTCTCTATGGTGTCGCGTCCGTACCGGGTGAAGAGCTCGGACAGGCGCCGGGCGCCCATCAGGCAGGCGGAGCACTCGGCGTCGAGGTCGGCGGCGAGGCTGTCCGGCATCCGGCTGTTGCGCGTCATGATCCGCAGCGCTGCCACGTTGGGCACCCCGGCATCCCACAGCTTGATCGGTGGCACCGACAGGCCCTCCTCGAACACGGTGCGCGCGTTGCTCGGCATCGACCCGGGAACGGCGCCGCCGATGTCGTCGTGGTGGCCGAACGCCTGCACGAACGCCACGACCTCGCCCTGGTGGAAGACCGGCACCGTGACGCAGAGGTCGGGCAGGTGGCCGATGCCGCCCTCCGACTCGTAGACGTCGTTGTGGAAGAACACGTCGCCCTCGCGCATCTCGGCGAGGGGGAAGTCGCGCGCGATCGGGTGCACGAGAGCCGAGTACGAGCGCCCGGTGAGCTTGCGCAGCTGCCGGTCGTGGATCCCGGCGCGGAAGTCGTGCGCGTCGCGGATCATGGGGGAGCGCGAGGTGCGGGCGATGGCGGTCTCGACCTCCATCTCGACACTCGCTAGGGTGCCCTGCACGATCTCGACGAGGATCGGGTCGACCGTGGAGCCCGGCGTGGTCAGCCGGTTGCCGTGCTCGTAGGCCGTGGGCAGGCCTGCGCTGTTCACTGCGCCTCCCTGGTGACCAAAAGGTTGCCGAACGTGTCGACGCGCACGGTGAAGCCGGGGTGCACGGGCAGTGTCGAGCCGAACTCCTCGACGACCGCCGGGCCGCAGAAGGTGTCGCCGGCCCGTAGGTCGGGGCGCCAGTAGATCGCGGTGGCGACGTAGCCGGCATCCGCGTCGAAACAGACATCGCGCGTCGAGCGGGCGGTGAGGGGGCCCTCGTCCTGTACCTGCAGTGACCTATTGGTCGACGTGGGTACGCGGGTGGGGATCTCGCGCAGCTCGGGGCGGGTGATCGGCCCCACGCCGGTGACCCGCAGGTTGACCCACTCGACCTGCTGGCGCGGGTCGTCGCGGAAGTCGTAGCCGTAGAGCAACCGGTGCTCGTCGTGGAACCGCGCGGCGACGGCTGCTGCGGCCGCCTCGTCGAGCGGGCCCGAGCCCACCGGCACGCGCACCTCGTACGCCTGGCCGAAGTAGCGCAGGTCGGCGGTGCGCACGTACTCGCGCTGCTCGAGGGGAAAGCCCTCGGTGTCGAGGGCCGCAGCGGCGCGAGCCGTGAGCTCGTCGAGGATCCTCCCGACCGCCGTGAGGTCGAGCGACTCGTGCCGCGCCACGTGGGTCTGCACGTAGTCGTTCTTCACGTCGACGGTGAGCAGCCCGAACGCCGAGACGTTGCCGGGGTTCTGCGGCACCACGAGGCCGGCGAGGTCGAGCACGTCGACCAGCCGGCACGCGAGCAGCGACCCCGAGCCACCGAACGTGGTGAGCATGAAGTCGCGCACGTCGAGGCCACGTTTCACCGACACCTGACGCAGAGCGTTGGCCTGGTTCCACGCGGAGATCTCGAGGATGCCGGTGGCACAACGCGCCTCGTCGAGCGTGAGCCGGGCAGCCAGCGAGGCGATGCCGTGTCGCGCGGCCTCCACGTCGAGCGGGATCTCACCCCCCAGCAGGTGCGGGGGGATGCGGCCGAGCACGAGGTGCGCATCGGTGATCGTCGGCTCGGTGCCGCCGTGGCCGTAGCAGAGCGGGCCGGGGTCGGCACCGGCCGACCTGGGCCCCACCTTGAGGGCGCCCTCGGGAGTGACCCAGGCGATCGAGCCGCCACCGGCCCCGACCGTGACCACGTCGATCATCGGGATCTTGCTGGGGTAGGCGCCGACGGTGCCCTCGGTGGTGAGCGTGGGCTCGCCGTCGAGCACCACGGAGACGTCGGTGGAGGTGCCGCCACCGTCGCAGGTGAGCACCTTGCCGAAGCCCGCCCGGCGGGCGATGAGGGCCGCCCCCAGCGCCCCTGCCGCCGGCCCGGAGAGCACCGTGGTGATCGGCTGGTGCACCACCTCGTCGGCCGAGAGCACGCCCCCGTTGGACTTCATCACGTAGAACCCACGGGTGGGCGCCCACGCAGAGCGTGGGACCCGCGCCCCCCCGTGAACCCCCCCGACGGCCTCGAGCTCGCTGCGCTCTTCCGATTCCTTCCACAGCTCTCGCAAGCGCGAGCTGATGTTGCTGACGTAGCGGCTGACGTCCGGCTTGACGGCTGCGTCGACGAGGGTCGTCATCGACCGTTCGTACTCGCGGTACTCGCGCAGCACCTCGGAGCTGATCGACACCACGGCGTCCGGGTGCTCGCGCCGCAGCACCTCGCGCATGGCGAGCTCGTGCGTGTCGTCGGCGTAGGAGTGCAGGAAGCAGACGCCGAGGGTCGTGATGCCGCGCTCGCGGAACCAGCGGGCGGCGGCCACGGCATCCGCCTCGTCGAACGGGCGCAGCTCGTGGCCCTCGAAGTCCATCCGCCCCCCGACGGTGCGCACGTGGTCGGCCGCGACGATCCGCGGCGGCTTGACCCAGAAGTAGGAGTTGCCGTAGCCGTCGGGCACGGCCTGGCGGGCGATCTCGAGCATGAACTCGTAGCCCTCGTTGGTGATGAACCCCAGCCGCTCCACCTTCCCCTCGAGCAGCTTGTTCGTGGCGACCGTCGTGCCGTGGCAGACCGCCGTGATGTCCCGGCCGGTGGCGCCCAGCACCCCGAGGATCTTCTCGATGCCGGTGATGAACCCGTCGGCGGGGTTCGCCGGGGTGCTCGGGGTCTTCGTGGTGACGAGCTCACCGCTGTCCTCGTCGAACGCCACGATGTCGGTGAACGTGCCGCCCGTGTCGATCCCGACCCTGACTCGTCGCCGCCCGTGCACCATGTCGTCGATTCAACCGGGGGGTGCAGGGTGGATTCCTCGTCAGTTTGTGCCGACGGCGGCGCCCGGCAGCGGCCAACCTCGCCACCGGGCGCTTCGTCCAGTCCGCTGTCGGGGTCGGCTCCGAACGTCCGGTGACCCGGCATGCGGGGTCGCAGATGAGAACACTCTCACCGGCATCCGCGGCGACGGTCCGGCCCCACCGGCGAAGATGGTCGACCTGCTCTCCCGCAAGCGCCTCCTGGCCCTCTGGGTCGGTGTGGGTGTGGTGGCCGTCATGGCCCTGACGCTGATGTCCGGTGCCGCGAGCCCGGCACCCGACCTCGGCACCCGACCTCGGCACCTCGATCGACCTCGACGAGGCGGCCGAGGTGCAGTCCGGCCCGGGTACCACGTCGACCCCATCGTCCGCTCCCACGACCTCCCCGTCCCCCGAGGCGACTTCCGCTCCGCCGGCGACCAAGCGCCCCGTGGTCGTCGCGCCGCCTCCGCCGGCCGTGAAGGTGCCCGCCAAGCCGAAGCCGAAGCCCGCCCCGCGACCCCCGCCTGCCGATGACGACGCGA
>Ga0105047_10008768_pt1 | contig 16795 bp, 18 predicted proteins | sample MAT04_FD_78384 | JGI IMG/M metagenome (GOLD analysis project Ga0105047, IMG submission 78384) | Freshwater microbial communities from Lake Fryxell liftoff mats and glacier meltwater in Antarctica - MAT-04 (megahit assembly) | ecosystem: Environmental > Aquatic > Freshwater > Ice > Liftoff...
GTAGACCATGCACGCTCCGGTCGGAATCTGGTCGACGACGATGCCTTCTGCGTCGACTGGTGCCGCCACCACGTCGGCCCCCGACGCGGCAAAGAGCCCGGCAACCGGCGGATACCCCGGGTCCTCGACGGCAACAACTTGGCCAGGAGCGACAAGAAGCCGAGTGACGAGGTCAATGCCCTGTTGAGCGCCGGCGGTGATGATGATCTGATCGGCGGTTGTTTCAACGGAGCGAGAAAGGCCGATCCAATGGGCGATTGCACGGCGCAGCGCAGGAAGCCCGGCCGGGTGGCCGTATCCACCGGGAGCGGTCTGCATGGCCGTAGTCGCACAGCGCCGCCACTCCACGAGTGGGAACACGGCCGGGTCGGGTCGTCCTGTCCGGAGGTCGAATGTCGGGGGGTGCTCGTCGAAGCCGCCAAGCGACCACTCAACAGCCGACGATGCCGATGTGGCGACCGGCTCTAGGGCGGCAGGCTGCAGACGGCGTTGGGTTCCAGCGGAGATGCCTGCGCTGACATAGCTCCCCGCTCCGGCATGTCCTTCTATGTAGCCCTCGGCTGCCAGTCGTCCATACACGGTAGTGACGGTGTTTCGTGAAATGCCCAGCTGACTGGCGATGTCTCGCGTTGGCGGTAGCCGGTCACCGGCTGCGAGACGTCCCGACACGATTCCGCCACGAAGCTGTTCGAACAGTGCGCTGGTCTTGCCGCCTCGGAGCGTTGGGTCGATAAACAGATCCACCTCGTCGCTCCTTGCGTGTGCCAACTTGGTCTGTTGAATGCTACCGACCTTGGACCTTCTGCCAGGCCAATTGGTTCCGTAGCTTTCGAGGCATGAACAACGCAACTCGACCCGACATACTCGTCAACGACATCGGACAAGCCATGGCAGAAGGCCGCTGGGCCGATGTCCTGGCCCACGTGGCCCCCAACGTCACCGCCCACGTCCCCGCCGTCGGCGACCTCGATGGCGTTGACGCCCTTGCCGGCTTCATTGCTGAAATCGCTGGCAAAGCCGAGGACGGCGAACACTTCGAACTGCTCGACACCCTCGTCGGCGACAGTCACGCCGCTCTCTACTTCCGCATCACCGCCAACCGGCCGGGCCGAGCACCGCTCGACAACCTCACGCTCCATCTGGTTCGTCTCGAGGATGAGCAGATCGCCGAGATCTGGTTCCACAACTTCGACGGCCTGGCAGTCGCTGCCTTCTGGGCATGACCGCGCCCCCCGTTGCCGCACCGACGAGAACTGACCCGGCACCCAGCCGAACAGCAGTTGGGAGCCCGAGCCCAAGGCCACGTCTTGGCCTCATACTCGCCACTGCGTTGGCCCCCATGGCGTGGGGGACGACCTACATCGTCAGCACCGAACTACTCCCAGCTGACCGGCCGCTCCTGGCAGGACTCCTTCGGGCCCTGCCAGCAGGCATAGGTCTTGCCCTGCTAACCCGAACTCGACCGACTGGCAGGTGGTGGGTCAAGGCAGCGGTCCTCGGCGCGCTCAACATCGGGGGGTTCTTCGCTCTCCTCTTCTATGCAGCGTTCCGACTCCCCGGCGGCGTCGCCGGAACACTCGGCGCCATCCAGCCCCTCGTAGCCGTCGGTTTCGCCGCGGTGCTCCTGAATGAACGCATCAAGCGTGTCACTCTCATCGCAAGCAGCCTCGGCGTTGTCGGAGTAGCGCTGCTCGTACTTCGATCCGATGCGGATCTCGACTCCATCGGCGTTCTCGCTGGCCTCGCTGGTGCTGTTTCCATGGCCGTTGGAGTCGTCTTGACGAAACGCTGGGGACGTCCCGTCCCACTCCTCGCTTTCACTTCATGGCAGCTCATCGCGGGCGGTCTTGTTCTGTTGCCACTGACCATCGGTCTCGAAGGATTCCCGACCACGCTCACGATGACGAACCTCGTCGGCTTCATCTGGCTCACAACCGTCGGGACCGCGATTGCCTACAGCCTCTGGTTCCGGGGCGTGCAACTCCTCCCCGTCGCCCAAGTCAGCATCCTTGGGCTCCTCAGCCCACTCGTCGCCACCTTGGCCGGCTGGATCGTTCTCGGCCAGACACTCAGCATCGGCCAACTCACAGGAGCCGTCGTCGTGCTCGGCGCGGTCTTGCTAGGACAAACCCACATGCCCGATGAATCCAGTGGCAGGCCGGTGCCGCTGACACCACCAACAACTCCAACCAAGCGGAAAAGAGCGTGACTGATCCGACCAGTTACCAGCCCTGGGCGCACATCAATTCGACTCCAGCCCTCCGGTGACCCGGGCTGACACGCACCGGCGTGGCGGCAACCGCTCTTCTCGTCGGCGTCGGGTGGTTCAGATCGCGCTCGCTTTGGGCGTGCCCTTGGGACGCTTTGCCCGGAATAGCACGCACGTGGGGACACTGCCCGACAACCTGCGGGTCGCAAGCACCGTCTCGTCGGTTGACTACGCCGCGCTGGCCGCGCTCGCCGTGAGCAGGCCGCGCTCGCCCTCTCGCCGGCGCGGCCTCCGTGCGGCGAGCGCGCTGTTTGCGCTCGGGACGATCATGAACCTGGCGTCGCCGTCAATAGGCGAGAAGTTGTTGTGGTCGCCCGTCGCAGCGGCACTCAGCGTCGTGCTGTGGCGCCGCGCTGCGCAACACGGTAGAGCTCCCGTGACCGCCGAGGCCGGATCATGAACCGGCGCGCCAACATATCGTGGGCGGGCCGCCGCCGGTGGATCACCCTCACCGTCGCCATGCTGTTGTTCGTCGGCGGCGGGGCATTGGTCTACGTGGGCGAGCAGCACACTTTCGACCTCGAGAGCGAGTCGTTCAGATTCGAATCAGGCGCGAACAAACTCGTCGCAACACTGCACCTCCCCACCAGCAACGGGCCATACGGCGTCGTCGCCTTCGTTCCAGGCGACGGCCCCGCCGACGTCGACACCGGAATTCTCCCGGTGTGGGAATCACTCGCCGACGCCGGCTACGCAACCGTCCAATGAAACAAACCCAGAGTTGGTGGTTCGACCGGCAACTGGCTCGACCAAAACATGGACGACCGAGCAGACGAGGTAGCCGACGTCCTCGAAGCACTCGCCGATCGACCTCGACCTCGACCTCGACACCGATGACCTCGGCGTCATCGGGATCAGCCAAGGCGGCTGGGTCATTCCGCTCGTCGCCGACCGCGTCAACGTCGACTTCTTCGTCGCGTGGTCCCCCGCCATCGACTAGCAACAACAGGGTGCCTACCTGACCGAACGCGAGCTCGCCAACGCACACGCCGACCCCGAACTCGCTGCCCGAGTACTCACCGCCGACCAAGAGGACCGCGGCAACACGTACCAGGACTACCGCGACTGGTACGCATCGCTCGACGACGACGTCGCCGAGTTCTTCTCAGAGGCAAGCGAAGACCGATGGAACTTCGCCGAACGAAACCACGACCTCGACGCACGCCAGACCCTGCCTGCGATGCAGGACACGCCGGTGCTACTCCTCCTCGGCGGCCAGGACGACAACGTCGATGTCACCGACACCGAACGCGGCTACCGCGAGATCCTCGGCGGACCCTGCCTCGACGTCATCCACTATCCCCGCGCCGATCACAACCTGCTCGACCACAACGAAATCGACCTCGCCCTCACCACCATCTTCGCACCCCGCAGCGTCTTCGCCCATGGCATGCCCGACGACATCGAAAGCTTCGCCGCGAGACCCCATGACTGCTGACCCTCCGCCTCAGAAACGACGGCCCCACCCAACAGACGACATCACATGGATCAAGCAGATCGGCCCACCGGCTCTGATATCCCGTCACCCGGGTTGCCGATCAGAACAACGCGAGCGAAGATACCACCACCCGCTCAGGGTCCGGCATAATCGCTGCCCCGGAACGTCCCATATCGTTCGCCGATTGACCCCTGCCGAGTGTCGCCGAAGTGCCGTTGGTGGACAGGGCGTCGTTGCCTGACACGGCACTAGCTTCGGGGCGATCAACCTCCGAATGTTGCACGAATGTTGCACAGGAAGTTCTGGCACGGCCCGAAATTGATCGGCATGCCCCGGAGCACCCGAGGCCAGAAGCCCAGCATTGGCGGGCCTCTCGACACTCGCCGTCACTCGATGGGCGAATCCGAATCGCCGTTTCAGCGCTTCCCAAGCTGCATACGAGAGTTCGATTCTCTTCACCCGCTCCACTGCAAACCCCCGCCGTTACGGGGGTTTCGTCGTTTTTCGGGGTCCGGCGGGTAGGTCTCGAATCGAGCGGCGTGACCGAAGCGTGACTTTGCGAAACGGGACTGGCCCGACTGCAAGAGAGGTGGCACCCCACCTTTGTTGATGGCACTGGTATCTCACGTGACGAGGTGCGTCCGAACTGGGCATCTCCGAGGCGGTCACGCTCGACTATCAGCACGCTGGTCGAGGCCGAGCGGCTTACGAGATCGCTGCCGGCCAGGCAACCTGGCGCCACGTTGGTCGGCTACCGGGAGCGGGCGAGCTCCTGCAGCCCGATGAGCGTAGAACCCGGCCCTCCGACCAGCGTTCGCGTACCCGACGCTTCGAGTTGAGCCGCGATCTGCGTCGCGGCGTCGGCGACCTCGGTGTTCGAGACCGTCAGCACCGCTAGGTCGACAGCGTGTGTGCTGCAGAAGTCCATCAGCTCAACGCCGGGCATGTCCGCCCCGAGTAGGTGAACCCGCCAGTTGTCCTCGCGGAGCGCAACCGCTGCCATCGACGTCGGCAGGAAGTGCTGGTCCCCCGACAGTGCCGCGACCATCGCCGTTCCGCGCCGCCGTCCTCGTGGTGTCGGATGATGCTCGCCGAGAATCTGCTGGACGATGGCCGACGCACGGTGTTCGACGAAGATCGGGAGTCGTCCCTCGTGCCAGTCGAGGCCGATCTGGCAGAGCGCTGGGACGAACAACTCCTCGATGACCGTGGTGAGCGAACTGCCGTTGTCGATCAGGCCGCTGGCCATCTTGCGCGCCGCCAGTTCGTCGCCACTGGTCAGCGCAGCCAGCATCTTGTCTCTCAGATCGCCGAAGCCGGTGCGAGGACGACGCGAGGTGGGAGCCGCCGGCTGAGACCGTTGGTCGTCGAAGGCGGCGACCACGCTGGGGTCAAGCAGGTACCGACCCTTCACCCGCTCCGCCGCCAAGAGGCCAGACCTGACCCATTTGTAGGCCGTCTGGTAGTGGACCCCAAGGCGGTCTGCTGCGGTCTGTAGGTCGATCCGATCCGGTTCCACGAGAAGATCGTACCCCGGCGGAATAAGTCTCCAACAAAGATTGCTGAATTGGACTAAGTGAAGCTAAACCACACTTAAACCCTTCAAGGAGGTTCACCATGAATCAAGCACTGGAGTTGACCCGAGGCCAGTTCGACCTCGTGTACAACTCGTTCTCGCTCACGATCGCCGCCATGGGCGCGTCGTTGATCTTCTTCCTGCTCATGCGGGAACGAGTTCGACCCAACCACCGCATCGCCGTGACCGTCACCACACTCGTGGTGTCCATTGCGCTGTACCACTACCTCCGCATCTTCTCGTCGTGGTCGGACTCCTTCACCTTCGTCGACGGCCGCTACGTGGCAGACGGTCGGCCGTTCAACGAGGGCTACCGCTACGTCGACTGGCTGCTCACCGTTCCCCTGCTCCTCGCCGAGCTCGTGCTGGTGCTCAAACTGGCCAAAGCGACCACCCGCAACCTCATCATCAAGCTCGGAATCGCTGCGGTGGCAATGATCGCCCTGGGGTACCCGGGCGAACTGGCAGCAGCGGACTCGACGACACGAACGGTGTTCGGCGTGCTGTCGACTATCCCGTTCCTCTACATCCTCTACGTGCTCTTCGTGGAGCTCGGTCGATCGCTGGGCCGCCAGAGCCCGAGGGTGCGCAAGCTCCTCGACGGCATGCGCTTCCTGCTGTTGGCCACATGGGGCGTGTACCCGCTGGCCTACATCGCTCCCTCGGTGATCAGCAACGACGCCACCGCCGAGGTGGTCCGTCAGGTCGGCTACTCCATCGCCGACATCCTGGCCAAGCCCGTGTTCGGCATGTTCATCCTCGCCATCGCCATCATCAAGTCCCGCACCGATGACGCGATGAGCGACGACGCAGCCGAGCCCGATCAGGCCATGACCCAGGTCTGACATCAGAACCGGACGGTGCCGGGGCCAAGGGGCTCCGGCGCCCGACCGCGCACCGTGCCCCCGCCAAGGGGAATCCCCTCGACGCCAACTCACCCCAACTCAGAGCAGGAACCATGACCATCACTCACTTCCCAGCATCATCCCGAATCGACTTGCCGTACCGCGAGTACCTGGGACGGCCGTTGTTCGCCGAGACCCTCACCCTCTTGCGCTGCGTCCGCGACCATGACTTCGACACCCTGTCGCGACTTTGCGACGACGATTTCGGCATCGTTGATGTCGATCCCTCCGGCGCTCCGGTGGCCATCAGGACACGAATCGAATGGGAGGCGTGGTTCCTCGGCCTCTTCGGAACGCTGTCAGAAATGCAGGCCGAGACCGACAGCGAGGTAGTCGACTACGTCGCAGTTCAGGGCGACGACCTCGGGTTCTCCGTGCTCGAGTTCCGCCAGACCCTCAGTGTGGCCGGGCTGGTCGCATCGTTCGAGTGCATTGCGACCATCGTCTGGAAACGGACACCCGAAGGATGGCGTGAGGCGCGTTGGCACGCCTCGGTCATCTCGTCCGACATTCCGGACGGTCTCCTGGCCACCAGTTCGGCGCCGGTCACCGACGCCTAGCCGCTCGATCGTCACGAGGCCGCGCTGATGAGCGTCGCTCCGTCCGGGTCCCTACGAGGCCAGGGCACCCGAGAAGACCTGCCAGGCAAGCAGCGACTTCGCCACGAAGCTGAGCACGATGTAGATCCGCTCGCCGTAGAGGTAGTCGGCCCACTTTCCCTTCGCCCGGTACTGCTTCCACTGCACGATGGCGAAGCAGTTGAACAGGACGAAGAGGGAGGCCACGATTCCGTAGACGAAGCCGGGAACCGCGGTCTCTGTCGGCCCGTTCGGCGCAGCGAGGAGGATTGCGATGGCGATCCACGGGACCGCTCCGGCGAAACAACCGAACCAGAAGGGGAGCATGTCACCGTCGCCCGGAGTGGTGTACCGCTCCTGCAGCCACCCGAACAGGATCATGCACACGTTCACGCCGAAGACGCCGAGCAGCGCGATGTAGTCCGTCGTGCCATTCAACTGGAGGATCACGATGATCATGATCGAGGACGACAACGAGTACTCGATCCACCGGTACACATTGATGTGCCGACTCAACCCGTCTGCGTACTTCGCGAAGATCTGCGGGGAGCTCACAAAGAAATGGAAGAAGGCCGACAGCGCCATGAACGCCGCCACCATGTAGCTGATGTTCAGGTTGAACAGGTTCACCGGGTCCGAGAAGTTGCCGGTACCGGGGGCCTCCGTGAGGTACGTCGCCCGCACCGGCAGCGCCGCGTCATTCGCCAGCAGCAGGATCGCTACGAACGAGACAAGGTGCAGACACCCCGCCAAGAGGTTGAGTTTTCGGAGTCTGGCAAGTTGGGCGTCCATCTGGGAAAGCTAGTAGCGCAGGGCGGAAAATCGGTGGCCGCGCCGTTCACGACTCCTGCTCGAGGCCGCCGCACACGTCATTGATGAGCTGCGCCGCTGACGCCCGAGCTATCGGCGACCCTCGCCCGCCGCCAAGTTCGAGAACGCCAGCTGGGCCACATCGGCCGCAGCGGAGCCCTGGTGGTACCCGAACGGATCGTGTCCGCGGCGACTTGCGCCGACGGTCAAGTCGGAGAATCGACGGTCGACCTCCTCGTCCACGACATCGGCGCGAGCGATGAGGGCCGGAAGCACCGATCGGGTTGTCTCCTTCTCGGCGGCCTCGGCAACACTGCGGTTGATCTCATCCAATCGATCGCCCACCCGGTTGGCGTATCCCAGGAGGAACGATGACTTGAAGGCGCGACTTCTCGCCCTGGCCCCAGGCGGGGCGTGACGGCCGGCATCGGCCAGCGCCGATTGCGCCTGGACGAGGAGCGACGTGAACAGCATCTCGGTCGAGGCCAAGTCGTGCGCGAATCCGATAACCGTCGTGAACGAGTACCGCGGAGTGAAGATGGCCCGACACCGCGACACCTCGGCCACGATCTGCAACATCAGCGACTTCATGTCGGCGTACGGGTCGTCGATCGGCACCCGCATCGTCGCCGGCCGTTCACCGGCTGATCCGCCGGTCCGCTCCGCCGTTTCGGCCACCATGGCCAGGTCGATCGCGTGACGCGTCATCAACTGCTGGGCCTTGGCCGTGAACGATTCCGCCTCGGCCTCGAACGTCGTCGACTCGGCCTGGGCCAAGAGCGCTCGTACTCGTTGGAGCACGGGGTCGGTGGCTGACCGCAGGTCGATGACCGCATCGGCCCGACGAGTCGAGCCAGGCGGTGGAATCAGCTCCTCGATCGGCCCACACGAGTTGAGTGCTGCGATGACGTCCATGACCGGTCGGATCCATTCCGGCGGGGTCATCCACCCCGAGATCGCCCAGTCGGCGAGCCACCCGTTGGTAGCTGTCGAGATCGGGTCAAGCCCTTCGACCTGCACGGCCCAGGCCGGATCGAGCGTTGACTCCGCCCGCAGACGGTGATCGGCCAGCACTGCCTGCTCGACGAGCCTCGCGCCAACAGCGGAGGTGGAGCGGCGGACGAACCGGATCAGCTCACTGGGCTGCCAACCGTTGTCCCAGAGCAGCGCGACCATCCGCAGGATCAAGCCCTCAGCCTCCAGCTCGACCAGCGCCCTGCGGGCCCCAACCAACCGATCCACCATGTCCGCAATGCCCTGTTGGTCACCTCGCTGCGCCAATCGAGACCCGAGGTCCCACCAGCCGGCGATGAGCTCGCCCTCTGTGAGAACCGGTCCGCCGTCGTCGGCGGAGCCCGTCCTCTGCGACGCGGCCCGGCCAACCGCTTCGGCCCGAGAACGCTTCTTGGCCTTGGCGGCCCGCCGTGCCTTGTTGTTCTTTCCCATCACCGCACGCTATTTGCTGGCACTGACAACGAACTGCGTTCGGCTGACCGCCGGGTTTCACAACGCCCGGTTCGGGGCATGAGACCGCGAACGAGCCGGACGTGTGTTCACTCGTGAGCTGGAACTCGAATCACCGACGAGGTGGACCATGAGCACAGTCATCGAAACGACCGACACTGCCGAGAACGCGGTAGAGCACAAGCGGCCCCACAGCGTGGAGCAACCGACGACCGCGATCGCCGGGCCCGAAGGCCATCCGTTCCATCCCATGCTCGTCACCATTCCCATCGGAGCGTGGGTCTGCAGCCTCGTCTTCGACATCGCCGCCTCCCTGTCGAACGATCCCGTGACATTCGGTCGAGGCGCGATGTGGTTGTTGGTGATCGGAGTCGCCGGCGCGCTGGTCGCCGCCGCCTTCGGCCTGATGGACCTTCGCGGCATCCCTCGCGAAACCAAGGCCCGCGCCACTGCAATGGCCCACCTCACACTCAACTCGGTCGCCGTCGTGATTTTCGCGGTCAACGCCTGGTTGCGTGACGCCGACTGGAAGCCGCCCTTCGAGACCCGCTGGTGGGGATTCACCCTCTCGATTACGGGGCTCCTCATCGTCGGAGCATCGGGGTACCTCGGCGGCAAGCTGGCCTACCACTACGGAGTACGGATGGCCGGAGCCACGAAGCAGTCCGAGGGCTACTGACCGACCGAGCAGGTCTCGCTGTCGGTGGGTCCTGGGAGACTGCTTCGATGACACCGCAGGACATCGCAGCCCAACTTCCCAACCCGGATCGCCTCGAGCAGACGTCGCGTTCGCTCGCCGCTCTCGACGCCGTCCTGAGCCCCGAGACCGACTATCGCACCTACACCTATAACCCGGCGTGGTCACCGACCGCTCGACTGGCGACCATGAACGACGGATCCGGCGACGACTACGTCATCGTGTACTCCGATCAGGGCACAGCCATTCGCGGCTTCGATCACGAGTCGAAGCTCAGCCCCTGGACCCGCGACGCCGACACGATCGCGCCCGGCGTTCTCGACGGACTGCCGGAGAACCTCCGCTTCGTCATCGACGACCTCACCCTCCACCGGCCCGGTTCCAGCAGCAGCGAGGTGACGTTCTGCTTCTGGATACCAGCCGATTCCGACCGGTGGTCCGCTGGTCCCGCCACCGACGACGGGGGCGCGGCCTGGATGCTCAACCTCGCCCACGACGGAACGGCCGATGCCTATGTCAACTACGCGATCTCCTATTTCGAGGTCGACCTGTCCCTTGAGACCGTCGAAGCGTTCTTCGCCTCGCAACCGGCGACGGCGAAGGTCATCGGGCAACTGAACCCCACCGCCGATGTCGAGACTGCGCTCGCAGATCTCCGCTCGATCGGGTACCCGGTTGCCACCTGAGGCGCTCGGGTACCCAATCGTGCGCTCCTCACCGACCGGGCCTCGGCCCACCAATTGCGGACTCGGCGCACCGACGCCTAGGAAAGGGCAAATGACACAGATCGACCGGCTCCTCGTAGCCAACGAGGACTACGCGGCAGCCCGGGCCAACGTCACCAGCTCCAAGCCACTTCGGCGTCTCGCCATCGTCACCTGCATGGATGCCCGCATCGATGTGTACGCCGCGCTCGGCCTGCATCTGGGCGAGGCCCACGTCATCCGCAACGCCGGCGGCCGGGTCACCGGCGACGTCCTCCGGAGCCTGGCGCTGTCCACCCACGTGCTCGGCGTCGACACCGTCGTCATCATGCAACACACCAAATGCGGACTCGCCGGCGTCACCGACGAGGAGCTCCGCAGGATCACCGGCGCACCGCTCGGTTTCCTACCAATCGACGACCAGGCCGCAGCCGTCGCCGAGGACATCGAGTTGCTGACCGCTCAGGCCTATCTGTCGCCGGTCACCAACATTGCGGGATTCGTCTTCAACGTCGAGAGCGGCGAGATCTCCGACGTCGTCAAGTGGGAACGCCCCGACTAGCCGACTCGGTGCAACGACGACCGCACCACGCAAGCCCGCACCGGTATCGTCACGGGTTCCGCCTGCGAAGGGCACCAGGAAGGATCACAACGATGGCCGTGCCGGTGACCGTCGAGGACCGCCTCGCCCTCCGAGAGTTGGTCGACCGCTACGCCGCCGCGGCCGATCGCCGCGACACCGAGATGTTCCATTCGCTGTGGTGGCACGGCGCCGAGCTGGCGGTGCATCGCGACGGTCCCGACCGGGCCGCCACCTCGCTGCTGCGGGCACCCGAAGACCTCGATCACGTGATCGAACGACTCAGCCGCCACCACCGGACCCTGCACCTCATTACGAATCACCTGGTCGAGATCAGCGATGACGACGATGACGTAGCCACCGGCGAAGCGAGCTGCACCGCCCATCACATCACCCTCGCCGACCCCGCCGAGGAAGGGGGCCCGGCCAACGACCACATCATGACCATCCGCTACGTCGACCGCTATCGGCGCGCCAACCGCCATTGGCGATTCGAGCACCGCGCCGTCAACCTCTTGTGGAGCGCCGATGTAGCGGTGAATGCCACACCGGGCGCCCTTCGCGACTCTCGCGAGTAGCGCGGAGAGTCAGCGCTGGTCGAGCCAGTCGGCGGCAGCGCCGGCCGCCATCACCGCCGAGCTGAACGTTGCCTGCAGCAGGTAGCCGCCTGTGGGCGCTTCCCAGTCGAGCATCTCGCCGACGACGAACGTGCCGGGTCGATGGCGAAGCATGAAGTTGTCATCGATCTCGTCGAACGCCACCCCGCCGGCGGTGGAGATGGCCCGGTCGATCGACTCGACACCCACCAAGCGGACCGGCACCGACTTGATCAGCTCGGCCAGCACCGCATCGTCGGCGGGCAACCTCACCCCGGCCGCCTCACGGAGCAGACCCACCGACACCGGCTGAAGACCGACCGCCTTGCGAAGCGTCGACGACTGCGAGTCCTTGAGTCGGCGCCGTCGCAGCCGCTCAACGATCTGCGCCGCCGTGAGGTCGGGGTGCAGGTCGAGGTGCACGACGGTTGTGCCGTCACCGGACTCCTCGATGCGGTCGCGGATCGCCGCGCCGGCAGCGTAGAAGGCACCGCCCTCGACCCCGCTCTCGGTCACCATGGCCTCTCCCCGCACCGAATGTGCCACCCCGTTGACGCCATCCACGTTCAGACGGATGTTCTTGAGGGGCACACCGGCGAAGCGGTCGCTGAAGGTGGCGGTCCACGACACGCTGAAGCCGCAGTTCGCCGGGCGGAGCGGCGTCACCGAGACACCGACCGCTTCGAGGGGCCCGACCCACGCGGCGTTGGACCCGACCTTGGGCCAGCTGGCACCGCCCAGGGCCAACACGGTGACGTCAGGGCGCACCGCGACCTGGACCTCGTCAGCATCGGTGAAGGTGAGCGCACCGTCGTCGGCCCAACCGGTCCAGTGGTGACGAACGCGGATCTGTACACCGAGCGCTTCGAGTCGGGCCAGCCAGGCCCGCAACAACGGTGTCGCCCGGAAGCTGCTCGGGAAGACCCGCCCGCTCGATCCGACGAACGTCGGCTCGCCCAAGCCCTCGCACCAGCTTCGCAACGCCGTGGCGTCGAACGAGCGGATCGCCCCTTCGAGCTGCGGGCGCGCTGCGCCGTAACGCTCGAGCAGATCGTCGAGCGGCTCGGAGTGGGTGAGGTTGAGCCCGCCCCGGCCGGCGAGCAGGAACTTTCGACCCACCGACGGCATGCGCTCGTAAACGGTGACGGTGGCACCTCGCTCGGCCAGCCGTTCGGCTGCCATGAGGCCGCCGGGGCCACCACCGATCACCGCAACGGTGGGGGCGGAGCTCGCAGCCGACGGCATCGGGCGAGACTACGGGATGCGCGCCGCCGCTCCTCGTCCTCGGGTTCACATCGCAGCGGGCAACCAGCCGCCGGCTTGTAAGGGTCGCCAAACACTCGGTAGCGTCGTTCCCGCATGAAACGATCGACCCGACAAGGACTTCGCAAGCTGGCCGCCCTCACGGCGGCGTGCACGTTGTTCGCCAGCGGATGCTCGGACGGCGGCAGCAGCGGCGGCGGCGACCAGTCCGACGGCGACGCCACGACACTCACCGTCTACAGCGGGCGCAACGTCGAGCTCATCGAACCACTCGTGGAGATCTTCGAAAAGGAGAGCGGGATCGACGTCGAGTTGCGCGGCGGCGGCACCCCCGAGCTCGCCGCCCAGATCCTCACCGAGGGCGACAACTCCCCCGCTGACATCTTCTTCGCCCAGGACGCCGGCGCGCTGGGAGCCGTGGCCAAGACGGGCCAGTTCGAGAAACTTCCCGCCGACATCATCGACCTCGTTCCCGACACCTACCGCGCAGCGGACAGCACCTGGGTCGGCACCAGCGGACGGTCGAGGGTCATCGTCTACAACCCCGACCTCGTGCCCGACCCGCCCACCGAGATCGACGGCCTGCTCGACCCCCAGTGGAAAGGCCAACTCGGCTTCGCTCCCACCAACGCCTCGTGGCACTCCTTCGTCACCGCTCTGCGCCTGCTGCGCGGCGAGGACGGCGCCCGAGACTGGCTCGAGAGGTTCATCGCCAACGAGCCCCAGGCCTACGAGAACAACGCCGTCGTCCGCGACGCCGTCGATGCCGGCGACATCGCCATGGGCCCCATCAACCACTACTACCTGTACGAGCTCATCGACGAGGTCGGCGCCGACAAGGTGACCGCCAAGAACCAGTTCCTCTCGGGCGGTGATCCCGGGGGCCTGGTCAACGTGGCCGGCGTCGGCATCCTTGCCAGCGCCCCCCACCGCGACGCTGCACTCGAGTTCGTGCGCTTCCTCCTCGGCGCCGAAGCCCAGGAGTACTTCGCCACCGCAACCTTCGAGTACCCGCTGGTCGCCGGCGTCGACCCGCCCGAGGGTGTGCCGTCGCTCGACTCCCTCGAGCCGCCCGAGATCGACCTCGCCGACCTCGACTCGCTGGAGGAGACCCTGGATCTGCTCGCCGAGGTCGGCCTCCTCACTCGCTGATCGATGGCCCGCCTCCGATCGCCGCGCGACCGGGCACCGGTGCTCCTGCTGATCCCCGCCGTCGCTGCGGCGATCGTCGCGCTGCTCCCCCTCTGGTACCTCATCGACCAGGCCACATCGCAGGGCTTCGGCGCGGTTTGGGACGAGATCGTCCAGGACCGCACGCTGTGGCTGGTGCTGCGAAGCCTCGGGCTCACCGCAGTGGTCACCACGGGCTGCGTAGTCATCGGGGTCATCGCCGCGGTGCTCGTGGTGAAGACGTCGCTGCCCGGACGCCGGATCTGGCACGTTGCGCTCACCGTGCCCCTTGCCATCCCGTCCTACGTCGCGGCCTACACCTGGGTGTCGTGGAGGCCTGAGATCGCCGGCTTCGGCGGGGCTGCACTGGTGCTCACCCTCGGCTCGTTCCCCTACGTCTATCTGCCCGTCGCCTCTGCGCTCAGCCGCCTCGACCCGGCCACCGAAGAGGTGGCGACCTCGCTCGGGCTGGCACCATGGCGGGTACTCCTGACCGTGTCGGTCCGCCAGGTTCGGCCCGCCATCGGCGCCGGAGCGCTCCTCGTGGCGCTCTACGTGTTGTCCGACTTCGGAGCGGTCGGCACCATGCGCTACGAGGCCTTCTCGTGGGTCATCTACGGCGCGTTCCGATCGGGCTTCAACCCGGCACGGGCGGCCATCCTGGCCTGCGTGCTCGTGGCAGTGGCCGCCGTGTTCGTCGCGGCGGAATCCCGCCTGCGCGGACGACCGTCGTTCATCCGCCTCGGTGCCGGCGCTCCCCGACCGCAACAAGCGGTGGCGCTGGGACGGGCCACGCCTGTGGCACTCGGGTTCACTACAGCGGTGCTGGCCCTCGCCCTCGGCTTCCCCGTCGTGAACCTCGCCATCTGGTTCAACCGGGGCCTGTCGGCCGACTTCGACCTGGGCGCCATCGGCTCGGCCCTGGGCGACACCCTGTTGTTGTCGGCCGCTGGAGCGTTGCTCACCATGGCGCTCGCCATCCCGGTGGGAGCGCTGGCGGCACGCCGTCGGGGCCCGCTGGTGCAGCTCGTCGAACGGGCCACCTACATCGGCCACGGACTGCCGGCCATCGTCATCGCGCTGTCGATGGTCTTCGTCGGAGTGCACCTGCTCGAGCCCATCTACCAGCGAACCCCCTTGGTGGCCCTCGCCTACGCGGTGCTGTTCCTGCCCCTCGGCGTGGGCGCAGTGCGCGGTGCGGTCGAACAGTCGCCGGTCGTGCTCGAAGAGGTGGGCCGTTCGTTGGGCTACTCCCCGATGGCCGTGCTGCGCCGAATCACGCTGCGCCTCGCCGCACCGGGCGTCGCCGCCGGCACCGCGCTGGTGATGCTCACGGCGGTCAAGGAACTGCCGGCGACGCTCCTGCTGCACCCGACCGGCTCCGAGACGCTCGCCATGGGACTGTGGTCGAACACCAACATCGGTCGCTATGCCGCCGCCGCGCCCTATGCCGCGACGTTGGTGCTGCTGGCATCGGTGCCGACCCTCGTGCTCACCCGCATGAGCCGCACCCTTGCCCCCAATGACGCCGGAGGTCTCACCCCGTGAGCGCACTCGCCATCCGCGACTTGCACCTGGCCTACGGGTCCACCGTCGTGCTCGACGGCCTCGACCTGACTGTTGCCAACGGCGAGGTGGTGTCGGTGCTTGGCCCATCGGGCTGCGGTAAAACCACACTGCTGCGGGTCATTGCCGGCTTCGAACGCCCCTCTGGCGGATCGGTGACCATCGGCGACGTTGCTGTCGCCGGCCCCGGCCTCTGGGTGCCCCCGGAGCGTCGCCGCCTCGGCATCGTGCCCCAGGAGGGCGCGCTCTTCCCCCACCTCGACGTGGGCGACAACGTGGGCTTCGGGCTCGCCCGGCGCCAGACGCACCGCGACCGCGATGCCCGCATCGCCGAAGCTCTCGAACTCGTGGGCCTCGGCGGCTACGAGCGGCGTCGCCCCGACCAGCTGTCGGGCGGTCAACAGCAGCGGGTGGCGCTGGCACGGGCGCTCGCTCCTGAACCGTCGATCGTGCTGCTCGACGAGCCGTTCTCGGCCCTCGATTCGGGTCTGCGGGCCCAGCTGCGCGACGAGGTTCGACGGGTCCTGGCCATCGCCGGCGCCACCGCCCTCATCGTCACCCACGATCAGGAAGAGGCGCTGTCGATGGCCGACGCCGTGGCCGTCCTCGACCAGGGCCGGGTGGCGCAGATTGCTGACCCGGTCACCCTCTACCGCCAGCCGGCCACCCTCTCGGTCGCCAAGTTCGTCGGCGACGCCGTGGTACTCAGCGGCGAACGCCACGGCGCGTTGCTCACCACCGCGCTCGGCGAGCTGGTCGACGCTACGCCGGCATCAGACGCCATCACCGGACCGGTCACGGTCGTGGTGCGACCCGAGCAGATCATCATCGCGACTGACACAGCCCGGGCCGGAGCGAACGACGCGGCAACCGGGGTCCGTGCGACCGTGGTGTGCTCCACCTTCTTCGGCCGCGACGCCTCGGTGCAGCTGCGCCTCGCCGACGGCACGCTCACCACGGCCCGCTTCGGTGGCCGCGACGTGCTGGTGGCCGGCGAGCAGGTGACCGTTCGAGTCGAGGGGTCAGCCGTCGCCTTCACCCGGTGACGGCAGGATCGAGGGGGAAGCCCCCAGGCCGGTCCCCTCGGCGGCCAGGTCGGCTTCGGGGTCGATGAGGAGCTGGCGGGGCCGGCCGTTCATCGTCACCCACACCTCGGCCGTCACCCGAGGTCGCGCCCAC
>Ga0105047_10008769_pt1 | contig 16794 bp, 12 predicted proteins | sample MAT04_FD_78384 | JGI IMG/M metagenome (GOLD analysis project Ga0105047, IMG submission 78384) | Freshwater microbial communities from Lake Fryxell liftoff mats and glacier meltwater in Antarctica - MAT-04 (megahit assembly) | ecosystem: Environmental > Aquatic > Freshwater > Ice > Liftoff...
CAGGCAAAGTCTCTCGACCCAAGGGCCACCTGAATTTGATTGCCGTGAGCGGCAGCGCAGCTTCTGGCTCCACAGGCCGGAATCAGCTATCGTTTTGATAGCTGGTTGCGCAACACCCACGGGGGCTAGAGCCTTATTGGGCTTGAGACTGTGCCTGCAGGTACTCCAGCACACCCTGCCCTGCGCGCTTGCCACTGGCAAAACAGGCGCTGAGCAAATAGCCACCGGTGGGGGCTTCCCAGTCCAGCATTTCTCCGGCGCAAAACACACCGGGCTGCGCCTCGGTCATCAGGCCGGGCGTAAGGGCTTCAAACAGTACCCCACCTGCGCTGCTGATGGCTTCGTCGATCGGGCGTGCTGCCACCAGCGTGATGGGCAAAGCCTTGATGGCTGCGGCCAGTTGCACCGGGTCCGCAATCGCTTCTTTGGACACCAATTCGTACAGAATGCCGGCCTTGATGCCCTCCAGATGCAAACGGCTCTTGAGGTGGCTCGACAACGAACGCGTACCCCGGGGGTGACGCACTTCGGCCAGCACCTTCTCGGCACTCATGTCGGGCATCAAATCCAGATGAAAGGTGGCGGAACCCGAGCGAATAATCTCGTCGCGCAGCAGGCTGGACGCGGCATAAACCAGACTGCCCTCCACGCCGGTGGCTGTGGCCACAAACTCGCCCTTGCGCTCGAACCGCACGCCTTGCGAGGTGGTGAGCGCCATGGCAACCAGCTTGAACGGCTGGCCCGCAAAGCGACTGGAGAAATGTTCGCTCCAGCCGTTCTTCACGTCAAAACCACAATTGGCGGGCAAGAGCGGCGCGACTGCCACACCACGCTCTGCCAACAGTGGCACCCAGGCGCCGTTTGAGCCCAGCCGCGCCCAACTGCCACCACCCAGCGCAAGTACCACGGCGCGGGCCGGTACCTGGACCGGACCTTGGGGTGTTTCGAAGTTCAAAACGTTGTCGCCAGACCAGGCGGTCCAACGGTGGCGCATGTGGAACTGCACACCGGGGCCGGTGGCGGGATGGCGCAGCCGGTGCAACCAGGCGCGCAGCAACGGTGCGGCCTTCATGTCCTTGGGGAACACACGCCCACTGGAGCCGATGAAGGTCTCCACACCCAGACCCAAGGCCCAGGCACGCACGGCGCTGGGGTCAAAGTCGTTCAGCAACCCTTCGATCACCGCGCGGCGTGCGCCAAAGCGCTCGGCAAAGGCATCGGCACCCTCAGAGTGCGTGAGGTTGAGGCCGCCTTTGCCCGCCAACAGAAACTTGCGGCCAATAGAAGGCATAGCGTCATACAGGTGCACGGGCAGGCCGGCATCGGCCAGGACTTGGGCGGCCATCAGGCCAGCGGGGCCGCCACCGATAACGACGACGGGATGTTCAGAGTTCATGGATTCAGTTCTATCAAAGTGCCTTGGGCGGTCAAAAACGCAGCGCGGACCGATTGTCCGGGTTGCGCCTGCGCTACCGCTGCGCGGTAGGCCAGAAGCTGCGCACGCAGCTCGGGTTGGAGGTGTGGCTGGGCGGTTGACTTGTAGTCCAGCACCCACCATTGTCCCTCACTGTGCTGCACCAGCCGGTCGATGCGCAGCATGCGGCCCTGATGGACCAGCCCCACCTCGTTGCCCTGCCACCGCAATTGGGCGGGATCCCACGCCCAGGCGCCCTCGCCGTGCAGGATGGCTTGGGCCATGCCCTGCGCCACGTCGACCTGCGCTGGCTCCAGGGAAAACTCCCGCGCAACAGCATCCCGCTGCGCCGCAGACCACAAGTGCGCTGCGGTGGCCGTGCCCCGCGATGGCAGGCGTTCCAGCAGGCGGTGCATGGCCTGGCCGATGCGGGAATCGAGACTGTCCAGCGCTTCATCCAAGTCGGCGGTGAAGTCGTATTTCGCTATGAATTTTATAGCTGCTTGCGCATATTCCACGGGGGCTACAGGCATATTAGGCAATGAAAGCAGGGTGTAGACGCCTGGAACAGGTGCTGCCGCGCTCACGGTGTCTCCGTCGGTGCCCGCATGCGGCCCAGGCTGCCACGGTGCGTCTTGCGCATGGTCCTGCAGGCGCTGCCACCAGCTCGCCGGGTTGGCCATGTGCGGCTCCAGACACGACACCACCAGCGTGCGCTGGGTACGGGTCAGCGCCACATACAAGGCATTGAGTTCTTCGCGCAAGCGGGCCGTTTGCTCGATGGCCAGCGCATCGGCTACGCAGGCCGGTGGTTTCGATTCACTGGCCAGAAACACAAAACGCTGCGGGTACAGGGCCTCACCGGGCCAATCCACCAGCACGCCCATGGTCTGGGATTTGAGGGATTCGCCGTCGGTGTCCAGCATCAGCACCAGCGGTGCTTCCAGCCCCTTGGCACCGTGGATGGTGAGCAGGCGCACGGCATGCGCATCGGCCCGCACCGGCGCCTGAATGCCCCCGGCGCGCAGCGCGCGTACCAAGGCATAGGCGGTAACGTAGCGGCCGCCGTCCACTTGCAAGGCCGCCGCCAGCAACGCACGCAAATTCGCCAGCACGCCTTCGCGCTGGTTGGCGGGCGTGGCCGCTGCGTAGTGGGCCAGTACATCACCCTGATGGTAGATGGCGCTCAGCGCGTCGTGGGGCGGCAGCGTATCGACCCAGGTTTTCCAGAGGACGAGCACTGCGCCCACAGGGGCCAGCGCCGGTGGCAAATCGGTGGCGGTCTGCAGTACCTGCATCCAGGTCACCGTGGGTGTGCGTTCGTCGACCTTTTCCGCGGCGCTGCGCAGGGCACGCTGGCGCAACACGATCTGCACCAGATCCGCATCGCTGATACCAAACACCGGCGACTTCAGCGCGCGGGCCAGCGACAGATCGTGCGCGGGGGACACCAGTGCGTCGAGCAGGCCCACCAGATCCTGCACCTCCGGCATGTCGGCCAGCTCATTTTTTTCGGGCTGCTGGGCGGGAATGTGCAGCGCAGCCAGCTCGGTCTGCATCAGACCCAGTCGCTCGCGCTTGCGGGCCAGCACCATGACATCGCGGGGTTGGAGCACGCCGGACTGCAATTGCTGCGCAATCCAGCGCGCAGCCTGGCGGCACTCCATGACTTTGCGGGTTTCTTCAGCAATCAACCGCGGGGTGGTGAGCGAGTCGCGCCAGCCACCAGGGGCAGCATCACCCGCCGCATCGTCGGCTTGCGCCTCACGGTGGATGCGGGGCAACTTGAAGATGCTCCCTCTTTCGTGCGACTCGGTGCTGTGCGCCCGAAAGCCGTCGAACTCGCCGGCCGTCTGGGCCTTCAACATCACCTGGTTGACCAGCCCGATGATGTCCGGCGCATTGCGCCGTGTGTGGTCGCAGCTGAGCAAGTCACCGCCCAGCCCTTGCGCAACAAAACGCTGCGCCGCCTTGAACACCTGCGGCTCGGCCCGGCGGAACCGGTAAATACTCTGCTTGGGGTCGCCTACCAAAAACACGCTGGGCGCATGGCCCGCTCCGGCGTAGCCTGAAAGCCAGGCGCTCAGGGCTTGCCACTGCAAGGGGTTGGTGTCCTGGAACTCGTCGATCATCAAATGGCGCACCCGCGCATCCAGGCGCTCCTGAACCCAGCCGCTGAGCACGTCGTCCGACATCAGCACCAGTGCGGCGCGCTCCAGGTCGCCCATGTCGATCCAGCCCCGCTCCCGCTTGAGGTCGGCATATTCCACGACCAGCACGCGGGCCAGGCGCGCCATGCGCTGCTGGTGCAGCCAGGCTAGGTGCTGGCCTTGCGCGGCCACGACTTCCAGCAACTGGTCTTGCGCCTGGCGCACGGTTTCGATGCCCGGCACCTTGTCGCTGAACTTGCGCGGTGTGCCGGCTTTGGTCATCAAGGCGTCCACCATGGCGTTGACATCGCCGGCTGTCACGGCCTGCTCCAGCGCCCCGGCCGCCGCAATGCAGGTGGCCTGAGAGGCGGCACCGAGCACGCGCGCGGCGTCCAGCAACAGGCTGCGCACGGCGGGCGTGGTCAACAGCGCGTGGGGCGTGTCTACCCCGGAAAACGCCGGGTACTGCTGCGCAAAGGTTTGCACCGATGCGTACACCACACCCTGGGCATCGGCCAGCGCAAACTCCACCCGCTTGTTGAGAGCGGCCTCCAGTGCCTTTTGGGTCTGGTGGCGGCCAAAGGTGGCGACCGCAGCCAGGTAGTCTTCGCGGCCCTGCAGGTCGCGGGCCACACGCGTTTGAAAACGGGGCCAGGCTTGGGCCACGGCCCGCGCATCGTTCTCCAGCAACTCGTAGTTGGATGGCAGACCCAGATCATGCAGCGCCGCCAACGGTGCGCTGCGCAACAGGGCCGCAAACCAACTGTGAAACGTGCGAATCTGCACCGGCCGGCCGCTTTTCAGCAAGGTGTGGTGCAGGTGGCGCAGGGCATCCAGTTGCTCGGCTGTGGGCTCCTGGCTCAAACCCCGGTTGTGCAGTTCCTGACGGAGTTCAGCATCACTCTGGGTGGCGAACTGCAACAGCCACTCGTGCAGACGCTGGCGCATCTCGCCTGCGGCTCTCTTGGTGAAGGTGATGGCCAGAATCTCGTGCGGCGCGCAGCCCTCCAGCAAGGCCCGCACAATGCGCGACACCAGCATCCAGGTCTTGCCCGCGCCAGCACAGGCCTCAACCGCCACGCTGCGCCGGGGGTTACAGGCAATGGCGTAGAAGCGGCTTCGCTCGACCGTCGCGCCGTTGTGTTCAAAGGCCGCTACTTCAGACATGCAGGCTCGCTCCAAAAGTCTTTGCGGCAGAGGCCCCGTGCCTGGCAATAGTCACAGGCGCTGCCGTCGCCCAGCGCGGGTAAGGGCGCACCCTGACCAATGCGCGCCATGTCATGCAGGATGCCTTCAATCAGCGCATCACGCGCGTCCACCACATCCGCCTGGGCGTAGGTTCTGGTTGCATCGCGCTCGCCCACATTCACGTAGGCGGCCTGCAAAGTGTCGTGTGGCAACAGGGCCGCATAGAACGCAATTTGTGTGTCCTCCAGTGGCTCTTTCACCCGGGCACTGGTTTTGGCCGTGGGCTCGGTTTTGTAGTCGAGCACCAGCAAGGTGCCGTCAGGCAGCTTGTCGATGCGGTCGATACGGCCGACCAGTTTGACGTCGCCCAATCGCTGGGTCTGCGCCGTTTCGGCACTGACAAAGACCACACCGGTGGCTTCATGCTGTGAGAGCCAGCGCAGATAGCCGTCACGCACGGCCGGCCACGCGGCAACAAAGGGCAAGAACTCGCCTTCGCCCAGGCCCATGGTCGCAGTCGTGGCCGCGGCGGCCTCGTCGAGCAGCAGCTTCTTTTCAGTGGTAGCAGGGGCTAGCAAGGTCAGTGCCTCATGAAAGCGGGTGAGCACTTCATGCAACCACAAGCCGAAGTCGCGCTTGCCGATCTCGGCGTCCAGTTCGTCCACCGATTTGAGGCCGAGCTGGCGAAGGGCGAAAAACCGGTACGGGCAGTGCCGAAGATCGTCATACGCACTGGCGGATAACTGGCCCACGGGCACCAGCTCACCGGTGGGCAATGGGGGAAGCACCGGCATTGGCGCAATGGGACGCCCGGTGCGCGGGTCGGCCGCCTGCACCGTTGCGTCCGCACGGTCCGCAGCCCCCGATCGGGTCCTGGCCAGTTGCATCAATTGCACCAACGAACTTGGCAGCAAGGTTTCACCCGTATCGTCACTGCAGCGCCACAGCACATCGCAATACGGCGTGAGCAGTGCATGGTGCCAGGCAGCCTCTGTCGCGGCCTGCAGCGCCTCACGCGAGGGCAACTCCAGCGCCGCGCGCTGCTGCGCAGTCCAGCCGCCAGGGGGTTCCGGGGAGGGGTTGAAACGCACTTCATCACACCCGGCCAGCACCAGCGCGGCAAAGGGACGCGCCAGCATCTGGCTCATGGGCAAAATGACCACCTGTTCGTGATCCGGATAGGGCGGTGAAAAGCTGGCTCCCTCCAGCGCCTGGTTAACCCACCCCGTGAACTCAGCGAGGTCCATGCGCCGGGAGGCCCATAGAGCCTGACCCAGAAGATGCTCCCAAGCGGGCATGGCTGGCGTGGTCAAACGCAGTGCAGCCAGCACTTTGATGCCTGCACCATCGGTCTGCAGCCCGTCCCATAAGCCACTGGACTGCAATGCGGTGCGTAGCACGTCCAGCCAGCCCGCCAGGGGACGGCTTCCGCACAGTGGCTCCAGCACGGCACCCGCCGCTGCGCACGTCTGCAAAACGGCGGGAGACTTTTTGACGCTGGGTGCGTTGGCTGCACCGCGCCAGTCCCGAACCTGATCCTGGCGCACAGCGGCTTCCAGTCCACTCACCTGCGCAACAAATGCCGGAGCGCCCTTGAGCCAGCCCAACACCCCGTCGGTCGACGCATTCCAGACACCCGCCTTGAGAAGCGCCACCACTTGGGCTGCTGCGTGACTGGTTGACAGCTTCCAGCCGTTTTCATCACGAATCTGTACTCCGGCACCTTCCAGCATGGAGCGTACGCGCCGGGTCAGGGCCCGGTCGGTGGAGACCAAGGCCAGGGGAAAACGCCCGGCTGCAATGTGCTGGATGGCGCAGGCCGCTGCGCGCTGCGCCTCGTCCTCAGAATCCCCGCAAGCGTGCCATGCGATGGCGCTTGTGCCGCCATCTGGTTGCGGCGCCTGTTCGGAGGCCAGCGACAAACCGGCCAGCTTGGTGCCCCAAAATTCCTGCAAGGCGGGTGTGAGGGCGTCGGCTGCAAAGCCTTGCACCACCAGCAGGCAATCCAGTCCGTCACGCACGGCTGTATCAAACAAGACATCACTGGCGTAACTGGACAGCGCGGCCCACTCCACCGCAATGCGGGCAACGGCTGCCTCCATCGCCAGCGCAGGGCCGTCCATACCCATGAGAGCTGCCTGGCGGGCACCTTGCGCCCAGACCACGCGCTCGTCGGGGCTGCGAGCCGCCGCCAAAGGACCCAGTTGTTGTGCCGCCTGGACCAACAACCCCGCCAAAGCGTCTTGCTGGGCGCCAAGGCCTGCGCTGCGCAGCAGGGCTTGCGCGGTCAGGGTGTCCAGCGCCATGTCGAAGGCGATATCGGTCGCGCCGGGGTTGAATGCGCCTAAGGCCGCGCTCCAGTTCATGGTGGTCTGGAACTGCGGCGCAAAACCATCGGAAAAACGCTGAACCCATAGACGCGTCGCCAACGGAATCAACTGCGCGTACGGCAGCAAGACCACGGTGCGCGCAGGGTGCGCTGCGCGCTGGTGTATCTCAGCCGCAATACGTATCAGTAAACCGTTCGCCGGATCGAGCCACAGTGCCAGCGACGGATGCGCCAGAGCCTGCGGACCGACAAGTCCGGTAGAAAGATCAATTTTCGCTATGCTCTTCATAGCAACCGGCAGCCCGGCGGGTTCTTGGTTTCTGTCACAATGACTCCAACTTTAGCTGTATCGCAAACTCCCAGAGGAATCACTATGGCCAGCGCCCTGATTAAACATGTAACCGACGCCACTTTTGAAGCGGATGTGCTGAAAGCAGCCCAGCCGATACTGGTGGACTATTGGGCCGAATGGTGCGGCCCCTGCAAGATGATTGCGCCGATTCTGGACGAAGTGTCCACCGCCTATGAAGGCAAGCTCCAAATTGCCAAGATGAATGTGGACGAGAATCGTGAGATCCCTGCCAAGTTCGGTATCCGCGGTATCCCGACCCTGATGTTGTTCAAGGACGGGCAACTGGCAGCCACCAAAGTCGGCGCTCTGAGCAAAGCGCAACTGGTCGCCTTCATCGACCAGCAACTGGCCTGATTTCGAGCACGCGACCGTGTCACGGCTACACGGTCGTTTTTTCCTGTCATAATTAATCTCGTTCATCAGCGCCTCACAAGGGTTGATCCCAATTCCCGGGTTAAGAACGCCGAGGCCAAGTCACAGGTCTTGCCTCAACCCCCTCTCCCTGTATTTCTCCAAAAAACTCCGAATTTTCGGTCAACTCCCCCACGGGGCCATTTCCATGCACTTAAACGAACTCAAGGCACTGCACGTGTCGGAAGTCCTCAAGCAGGCTGAAGAGCTTGAGATCGAAAACACTGGCCGCATGCGCAAGCAGGAGCTGATGTTCGCCATCATCAAGAAGCGCGCCCGCACCGGTGAGCAGATCATTGCCGATGGAGTGCTGGAAATTTTGCCCGACGGTTTCGGCTTTTTGCGCAGCCCCGACACCAGCTACACCGCCAGCACGGATGACATCTACATCAGCCCGAGCCAGGTGCGCCGTTTCAATCTGCACACCGGCGACATGATCGAAGGCGAAGTGCGCACCCCGAAAGACGGCGAGCGCTACTTCGCACTGAACAAGCTTGACAAGGTCAATGGCGGTGGCCCGGAGGAGAACAAGCACAAGGTGATGTTCGAAAACCTCACACCCTTGTTCCCCAAGGAGCAGATGAAGCTCGAACAGGACATCAAGGGCGAAGAGAACATCACTGGTCGCGTCATCGACATCATTGCCCCCATCGGCAAAGGCCAGCGCGCCCTGATCGTGGCGCAGCCGAAAAGCGGCAAGACTGTGATGATGCAGCACATCGCCCATGCGATTTCAGCCAATTACCCTGACAGCTATCTGATGGTGCTCTTGATTGACGAGCGCCCGGAAGAGGTGACGGAGATGCAGCGTACCGTCAAGGGCGAGGTGATTGCTTCCACGTTTGACGAACCCGCAGCGCGCCACGTGCACGTCGCCGAAATGGTGATCGAGCGTGCCAAGCGTCTGGTCGAGCTCAAGAAGGATGTGGTCATCCTGCTGGACTCCATCACCCGTCTGGCACGCGCTTACAACAATGTGGTTCCCTCGTCTGGCAAGGTCTTGACCGGCGGTGTGGACTCCAATGCCCTGCAACGCCCCAAGCGCTTCCTGGGTGCCGCCCGCAACGTGGAAGAAGGCGGCTCACTGACCATCATCGCCACCGCCCTGGTGGACACCGGTAGCCGCATGGACGAAGTGATCTTTGAGGAATTCAAGGGCACGGGCAACTCCGAAATTCACCTGGACCGACGCCTCTACGAGAAACGCGTGTTCCCTTCAATCCAGCTCAACCGCAGCGGCACGCGCCGCGAAGAGTTGCTGTTGCAGCCCGAAATTCTGCAAAAGACCCGCATCCTGCGCCAATTCCTCTACAACATGGACGAAGTGGAAAGCATGGAGATGGTCTTGAAGCAAATGCGCGCGACCAAGAACAACAGCGAGTTCTTCGACATGATGCGCAGGGGCGGCTGATACAGTCGAATGTGGCGTTTAAGTTATAATCGATGGTTTCGCGACAAGTACGCCGAGCTTTGAATTGCGCAATGGTTTGCCCAAGGGCTCGACGCGGCTGACGCATCTGATGGAGATAGTATGAAAGAAGGAATTCACCCCAATTACCGCGAAGTTTGCTTCCAGGACATGTCCAACGGATTCAAATTCGTGACACGTTCATGCGCGAACACCAAGGAAATGATCGACATGGAAGACGGCCGTAAACTGCCGTTGTACAAGCTGGACACCACCAGCGAATCGCATCCTTTCTACACTGGCACACAAAAATCCGTGGACAACATGGGTGGACGTGTCGAGCGCTTCCGCAACCGTTTCGGCAAGACCGCAGTCAAAACTGAAGTCAAAACAGAAGCCGCATAATCCGGATTCAGGTTTTGGCCTGAACCGTCGCAAAAAAGCAGCCCGGAACTCCGTGCTGCTTTTTTTTCGTCCGTATTTCATTTCCTTTTCTTTCCGTGAACCACCCTAACCCTGCCATCGTTACCCAGGCGGCCGCCAGGCGCTTCCCCCGACTGGCTCTTCTGCTGTTTTGCTGCGCCTATGTGTTGCCGGGATTCCTGGGGCGTGATGCATGGAAAAGTGCGGATATGACCGCATTAGGCTACATGGCAGAGTTGGTACACGGCACGTCAAGCTGGTTTGCGCCAACCCTGATGGGGGTTCCTGCCGAAAACCCTGCACTGCTGCCCTACTGGCTGGGTGCCTGGGCCATGCAACTAGCCCCACCAGGGCTGGCACTGGACTTTGCTGCGCGCGTACCCTTCGGGTTGCTGCTGGCGCTGGCGATGGTGTCCACCTGGTACGGCACTTACTACCTGGCACGCAGCCCCAGGGCGCAGCCAGTCGCCTTCGCCTTCGGCGGCGAGGCACTGCCTACCGACTACGCCCGAGCCATGGCCGACGGTGGGTTACTGGCATTCATCGCCTGCCTGGGATTGGCGCAACTGTCCCATGAAACCACGCCCGCACTGGCACAACTCGGCTTTGCTGCGCTGTTTTTCTACGCTTTCGGAGCGTTGCCCTATCACCGGACCGCCCCAGCCATTGCAGCAACGGTAGGCCTGAGCGGCATGGCCCTTTCAGGCGCGCCGACTATGGCGGCACTGTTTGGGCTCGGTAGTGCCGTTGTTCACTACCTTGACCAGTCACCGGATGCCAACAGCACGCGGAAACCGGGCACTTCTGCCAGAGAGAGTATTGCCCTTTTGCTGGTGACTGCGGCGATCGGTGGCTTGACCATGGCACTGGGGTTGTGGCGCTGGAAAATTGAACTGCCACACGCTCTTTGGGTCGACTGGAACGGTTTTTCCCAGTTACTGCTGTGGTTCACCTGGCCCGCCTGGCCATTAGCCCTCTGGACCACCTGGCGCTGGCGTCACCAACTATTCAGTCGTCAGGTCAGTCGCCATATCGCGTTACCGGCCTGGTGGCTGGTGGTGTGTGTTGTTGCGAGCTTGACCACAGGCTCTTCAGATCGAACGCTGCTACTGTCATTGCCCGCGCTGGCTGCGTTGGCTGCTTTTGCCCTGCCCACGCTCAAGCGCCCGGTAGCATCATTGATTGACTGGTTTACGCTGTTGTTTTTCTCGGGTTGCGGATTGACCATCTGGGTGGTGTGGATCGCCATGCAGACCGGGTTCCCCCAGCAACCGGCCGCCAATGTGGCACGCCTGGCACCTGGCTTTGAGGCCAGCTTTTCAGTTGTGACCTTTGCGATTGCCGTCGTTGCCACATTGGCATGGGCCTGGCTGGTGAAGTGGCGGGTGGGGCGAAACCGCGCCGCCATCTGGAAAAGCCTGGTTCTGCCCTCCGGCGGCGCCGCGCTGTGCTGGCTGCTGCTGATGACCCTGTGGATGCCCTTACTCAACTATGCGCAAGGCTACACCGCCCTGGTGAAACGCACCGTCAATCAGATGGACAAGTCCGGTTGCGTTGCGACCCTGGGGCTTGGGCAAGACCAGATTGCGGCCTTCCAGTTCTATGGCCAACTGCAGCTGCGGGCGTCACAATCGCCGCCGCGTTGTCCCTGGTTGCTGGTGGAGCCGGGCCCCAACATGGCGGTCCCGGCCAGCGTCAAGGCTGAACAGTGGGCATTGAAAGCAAGCATCCGGCATCCTGTGGACGCCGACGAATCGGTGCTACTTTTCCACCGAAAGTAGGGGTCTGGAAAACTGTGGAAGCGCATCCAGTGAGCCACGTATGCGCGAAGCCGGGAAGGTCATGGAGAAGGTTGAGCCCTTGCCCAGCACACTCTCTATACCCAATTCAGCCCCATGGCGTTGCGCCACGTGCTTGACAATGGCCAGCCCCAGACCGGTACCGCCCGTTTCGCGGGACCGGCTTCTATCCACACGGTAAAAACGCTCGGTCAGCCGAGGAATGTGCTCGGGTGCAATGCCCGCACCCGTGTCCTTGACTGAAAAAACAGCAGTCCCATCGGACCGCAGCTTGAAGACGACATCAATCCGCTGCTGGACCGGCGTATAGCGGATCGCATTGCCGATCAGATTGGACAAGGCACTGTGCAGTTCGGCAGCGGAACCGGCAATTTCGCAACCGGCGCTCACCTCAAAATGCAAGTCATGCGACTGCACCCACAACACCTGCGACAGGTCATGGGCGTCCTGCTCGCACTGGGCCATCAGCGTATCCACCGAAGTCCATTCGTGTGATGGCGGCGGGGGACGGCCCTCCAGCCGGGAGAGTGTGAGCAGATCGCTCACCAGCGTTTGCATGCGCTGTGCCTGCAGGGACATAAGACCCAGGTAGCGCTGGCGCTCCTGCTCATTCAAGGGCAGCGCCTGCAAGGTTTCCACAAACCCGGCCAACACCGTCAGGGGTGTCCGGATTTCGTGCGATACATTGGCCACAAAATCGCGCCGCATAGCTTCCGCCTGCTCAACCGAGGTGATGTCAATCGACAGCAAGAGACTGCGCCCCTCGCCGTAGGGATGCAAATGCACCGACAGCTTGACCGGCTTCGAACTGGAACTGTCGCGACCCGGCATGATGACGTCGTGGCGAAAATCCCGCGCCGCGAAATAAGCGGCAAATCCCGGGTCACGTACGAGATTACCAAAGTGCTGCAGCATGTCACGCCGCGAATCAAAGCCAAAGTGGGTGGCTGCTGTCTGGTTGAACCATTCAATACGCGCTTCAGAGTCCAGCAACACTACGCCGTTGGGTGATGCCTGCAGGGCAGCCAGAAAATCCTGAAGGCGAGTTTCACTTTCAATCGTAATCCGCTCACGGGCACGTATAAGGCGTCGGATGCGGTCTGAGGCTTCACCCCAGAGCCCGCTACCCAATGCAACATCGGAGGTTGTTCCCTCGCGCAGCCAGCGCAACAACCGCACTCCGCGCACCGCGTCCACCAGTAACCAGAGATAGCCGCCCAACAGTGCCAAAACCAGTGCCTCAACGACTCGGTTGCCCATCGACGCCCAATACCACCCGAAGCCTGCCGCCACCGCCTGAAAGAGGACAAAAGAGAAAAATCGCCAGAGCATGCGCGCTTGCAAAATATATCAAACGCCCGCTTTTTCGGTTACCGCTGCGGCGGGCACGGGATTCGCCGTCAAACGGTAGCCTGCTCCCCGGACGGTTTCCACCATGGACCCGGCTTGCGCCAATGCTTCACGAAGACGCTTCACGTGCACGTCCACCGTGCGCTCTTCGATATACACATGGTCGCCCCATACTTTGTCCAGCAGCTGGGCCCGGCTGTGCACCCGCTCGGAATGGCCCATCAGGAAGTGCAGTAACTTGAACTCCGTGGGCCCCAGTTTCAAGGGCCGCTCTTCAAAGGACACACGGTAGGTCGCAGGGTCCAGTACCAGCGCGCCAATCACAATGACCTCACCGACCTGCTCCGGGGTGCGGCGCCTTAGCACGGCACGGATTCGGGCCAGCAACTCTTTCGTCGAGAACGGCTTCGCGATGTAGTCGTCGGCCCCCGCATCCAGGCCCGCCACGCGGTCGGATTCGTCGCCCCTTGCCGTGAGCATGATCAACGGCACCACCTGGGTCCGCGGGTCGGCGCGCCAGCGCTTGGCCAGCACCAAGCCACTTTCGCCCGGCAGCATCCAGTCCAGCAAAATCAGGTCTGGTAGCGCGGCATTCATTTCGCGCTGGGCAGTGACGCTGTCCATCGCCCAGATTGGACGAAACCCGTTGTGCCGCAGGTTCACGGCGATGAGTTCGGCGATTGCAGACTCATCCTCCACCACGAGAACCGTGGGCATGACTCTCATTTCACCACCGACTCAATTTTTTCCATCGTGGTGTGCCGTACGTCTTCGCCCTTCACCACGTAAATAATGAACTCGGCAATGTTCTTGGCATGATCCCCGATGCGCTCGATGGCCTTGGCCAGGAACAGCAAGTCCAGGCTGGGCGAAATCATGCGCGGGTCTTCCATCATGTAGGTGATCAGCTTGCGCACAAAGCCGTCAAACTCGGCGTCGATCAGGTCGTCTTCCTTCAGGATCGAAAGCGCTGCCGCCGTGTCCAGACGGGCAAATGCGTCGAGTGCCTTGTTCAACAGCCCGGACGCCAGATCCGCCGCAACGCGCAGCTCCAGGGAGGGCAAGGCACGTGGTGCCCCACTTTGAATAATCGAGCGCACCATGCGCGCAATTTTTTCGGCCTCATCGCCTACCCGCTCCAGGTTGGCGGTGGTCTTGGAGATGGCGATCAACAGACGCAGATCACGTGCGGTAGGCTGACGGCGGGCAATAATGGAGGAGAGATCGCGATCGATCTCTATCTCCATGGCGTTCACCCTTGCTTCGTTTTCCGAGACCTCGTTGGCGACTTCCACGCTGAAATTCGACAACGCGTAAATCGCGCGTCGAATCTGCGACTCCACCAATCCGCCAAGCTCCATCACCTGGGAGGAAACGGACGTCAGCTCGCTGTCAAACTGGGTAGATAAATGTTTATCGGGCATGGTGCCTCCTCTTAGCCGAAACGGCCTGTTATGTAGTCTTCTGTTTCCTTGCGGGTCGGCTTGAAAAACATCTGTTCGGTCGCACCAAACTCCACCAGATCGCCCAAATACATATACGCCGTGAAGTCACTGCAGCGGGCTGCCTGTTGCATGTTGTGGGTCACGATGACAACCGTGTAGTCGCTCTTCAGCTCAACGATCAGTTCCTCCACCTTGGCGGTGGAAATGGGATCCAGCGCCGAGCAGGGTTCGTCCAGTAGCAGAACTTCCGGTTTGATCGCGATACCACGCGCAATACACAAACGCTGCTGCTGCCCGCCCGACAGACTGGAGCCGCTCTGGTGAAGCTTGTCCTTGACCTCACCCCACAGAGCGGACTTGCGCAAAGCCCACTCGACCCGCTCCTCCATATCCGTGGCGTTGAGCGACTCGAACAACTTCACACCAAACGCAATATTGTCGAAAATCGACATGGGAAATGGAGTCGGCTTCTGGAACACCATCCCGACCTTGGCACGCAGAAGGGCAACATCCTCCTTGCTGGTCAGCAGGTTTTCGCCGTCCAGCAAGATTTGCCCCTCGGCCCGCTGCTCGGGATACAGTTCGAACATGCGGTTAAAAACGCGCAGCAAGGTGGACTTTCCACAGCCCGAGGGGCCAATGAAGGCGGTCACCTTGTGTTCCGGGATTTCCAGATTAATGTTCTTGAGGGCGTGGAACTTGCCGTAGTAAAAATTCAGGTCCTTGACCGAAATTTTGGTTCTTTCGGCTGCAGTAGAGGTGTTCAGCATGGAATGTATTTTCAGATGAATGACTACAAAAACGTTTAGATCTTGTTACGGGTCAGTACCCGGGCAAGAATGTTCAGACCCAGAACCGCCGCCGTAATGATGAAGACGCCCGCCCAGGCCAGCTTCTGCCAGTTCTCATAGGGGCTCATGGCAAACTTGAAGATCGTCACCGGCAAGCTTGCCATGGGCTCGCCGAGGTTGCTGGTCCAGAACTGGTTGCTCAGAGCGGTGAACAACAGCGGCGCTGTTTCGCCTGCGATGCGGGCAACGGCCAGCAAGACGCCGGTAATCACACCGGTTCTGGCAGCCTTGAGCGTGATGCTCAGGATGACTTTCCATTTGGGGGCGCCCAGTGCGTAAGCCGCCTCACGCAAGCCGGGAGGAACCAATTGCAGCATGTTTTCGGTGGTGCGAATGACCACGGGGATCACCAGCAACGACAAAGCCAGCACACCGGCATAGCCAGAGAAGGACTTGAACCGTGAGACCACCACCGCGTAGACAAAAAGCCCGATCACGATGGACGGCGCCGACAGCAGAATGTCATTCACAAAGCGCGTCAACGAGGCCAACCAGCTCTTGGTATCGAACTCGGCCAGATAAATGCCTGCCATGACGCCAATGGGGGTACCCAAACCGGTCGCCAGTGCCACCATGACGAATGAGCCATAAATCGCGTTGGCGAGACCGCCTTCGTCGTTGGGGGGGGGTGTCATTTGGGTGAAGGTGGCAATCGCCATGCCGCCAATGCCCAGTCGTACCGTTTCCCAAAGAATCCAGAACAACCAGAACAACCCAAAGGCCATCGCGGAAAGGGCCAACGCCGTCGCAACCTGGTTGACGCGCTTGCGATGGGCAAACTTGGCAGCCCGGAGTTGGTGTGCCGACGCGCTCATGTTTTAGCTCCTTCGTTTTTGCGCAGTTGCGCAAGCAACAGCTTGGACAGCGACAGAATGACGAAAGTGATGAAGAAGAGAACCAGCCCCAGATACATCAGTGAGGCCTGGTGCAGACCCTCGCCCGCCTCGGCAAACTCATTGGCCAGCGCCGAGGTAATGCTGTTGGCAGCCTGAAACAGACTCAGAGAATCCAGCTGGTTGAAATTGCCGATCACAAAGGTCACCGCCATGGTTTCACCAATGGCGCGCCCCAGACCCAGCATGATGCCGCCGATGACACCGGACTTGGTGTACGGCAACACTACTTGGGTCACCACCTCCCAAGTAGTGGCACCCAGCCCGTAGGCCGACTCTTTCAGCAGCGGAGGTGTCACTTCGAACACATCCCGCATCACCGCAGCGATAAAAGGAATGATCATGATGGCCAGAATAATGCCCGCGGACAAAATACCGATACCGACGGGTGGACCGGACACAAACGCGCCCAGATAAGGCACTCCGGTGAAGGCAGCTTGCAAAGGCTGTTGCACATAAGTTGCGAGCACGGGTCCAAAGACCAGCAAACCCCACATGCCGTAAACGATGGAAGGAACGGCCGCCAGCAGCTCAATCGCCGTGCCCAGCGGCCGCTTGAGCCACGCGGGCGACAACTCGGTTAAAAACAGGGCAATGCCAAAACTGACCGGCACTGCGATCAGAAGCGCAATGAAGGACGTTGCCAGCGTTCCATAAATCATGACGAGGCCGCCAAACTCTTCCTTGACCGGATCCCATGTGGTGCTGGTCAGGAAGCCCAACCCGTACTTGTCAATCGCGGGCCACGCGCTGATGGTCAGCGACCCCAGAATGGCGATCA
>Ga0105047_10008770_pt1 | contig 16791 bp, 15 predicted proteins | sample MAT04_FD_78384 | JGI IMG/M metagenome (GOLD analysis project Ga0105047, IMG submission 78384) | Freshwater microbial communities from Lake Fryxell liftoff mats and glacier meltwater in Antarctica - MAT-04 (megahit assembly) | ecosystem: Environmental > Aquatic > Freshwater > Ice > Liftoff...
GCCATTGCCATTGACCAGTGGACGCAACCCTCGGTTTGACTGCCTATTTGCTACTTAAATGATACTGGCCAGCGCTTATTTAACAGGGGCTACAGGTCAATTTGGCAAATAAGTGCTGATAGCTTGCAACTGCTGCCTCCTGACCTGTATCGCTCAGATCAGCGGTTCACATCCACCACCACCCGCCCCTTGACTTCGCCATTGAACAGCTGGGTGGCCACCGCAATAGCTTCGCTCAGGCTGATTTCGCGGCTGATAGCGTCGAGTTTTGCCAGGTCCAGGTCGCTGCCCAAGCGCTGCCAGGCTTGCAGCCGGTCGGGTTTGGGGCACATGACACTGTCAACGCCCGCCAAAGTCACGCCACGCAAGATGAACGGGGCCACCGAGGCTGGCAAGTCCATGCCGCCAGCCAAACCGCAGGCGGTGACCACGCCGCGGTATTTGGTGGTGGCGCAGACGTTGGCCAAGGTGTGGCTGCCCACCACATCAACCGCGCCCGCCCAGCGCTCTTTGCTCAGGGGTTTGCCCGGTGCTGAGAACTGGGCGCGCGCAAGCACTTCTACCGCGCCCAGGGCCTTGAGGTAGTCCGCCTCTTCCGGGCGGCCGCTCACCGCCACTACGGTGTAGCCGAGCTTGCTGAGCACTGCAATAGCCACGCTGCCCACGCCGCCAGCCGCGCCCGTGACCAGGATTTCACCGTCGGTGGGCTTGACGCCATGGCGCTCCAGGGCCAGCACGCACAGCATGGCGGTGTAACCCGCCGTACCGATGGACATGGCTTGCTGCGGTGTGAATGCGGCGGGCAGCGGCACCAGCCAGTTGCCGTTCAAGCGGGCTTTTTGCGCCAGGCCACCCCAATGGCTTTCGCCCACGCCCCAGCCGTTGAGTAGCACCGCATCGCCCACCTGGTAATCCGGGTGCGTGCTGTGTTCAACGGTGCCTGCCAGGTCAATGCCCGGCACCATGGGGAACTTGCGCACTACCGGGCCTTTGCCGGTGATGGCCAGAGCGTCTTTGTAATTCAGGGTGGAATGGCTGACGCGCACCGTGACATCGCCATCGGGCAGCTGTGCCTCGTCAATATCCTTGAGGGCGGCACGGTAGCTCACCCCGTCCTTCTCGATCAAGATGCCTTTGAACATGTTGTGCTCCTTATGAACTGATTGTCGATAAAAGATTGAAAAAATTCAGGCCACACACCGGTTGGCCCAGCAGATCATTGAGCGTTTCCAGCCCCAGCAGGCCGATGTAGCGGTCTACCGTGGGGTTCGCGATACCCAGCGCGCTGGCGATGCGCGCCTGGTTAAGCACGCTGCCCTGGTTGTGCGCCAGCAGGGTCCACAGCCTGCCGTTGTGGCAGGCGCTGCGTAGCGTAAGCGTTGACTGGCCCGCCTAAACGCTCTAATATTAGTAGCATCTTGCGCAGGTGTAACAAGGGTTGCAGCCTTATTTTTCGCCAAGAACACGGCGACGTTCCGGCGTGGATGCCATCATCATCATCAGATTGAGAAAAGCCTGGCTACTTGGGTGCCGTCTTGATGACTTCGTCCCAATGGTGCTTGGGAATGTGGCCCGTCATGCGCTCCACCACCAGTGCCATCACTTCTGCATTGATCTCGTGGCCCAGGAAGGGAATCACATCTGCGGTGACATCACCCCCCAGCGCGACCAGGCGCTCTGCCGCCGCCACGCAGTGCCGGTAGAGAATCACCGGGTCTGATTTGCCATGGACGAAGTGCAGTGTGGTTTTCTCTGGCGCGTGGTCAGGCAGCGTGGCATAGCGCCCGGACAGCGCGACGATGCGGCCTGCCAGCCCGGCTTGCGCCTGCGCGGCCTCCAGAGCCATGATGGCCCCTTGCGAAAACCCCAGCATGGCCGTGGCGCTGGCCTCTACCCCGCTGGTTTGCTGCCAGTGGCGCAGGCTGTGAATGAAGGCGGGCATGGCCTGGGCCACCCGCGCGGGGCGGTTCTCGTCGGTGATGCCTTGCACTGAAAACCACTGCGCGCCACCCGCACTGATGTCGCTGGCATAGGGCGCTTGCACGCTGACGATGAACGCGTTGGGAAATTGTGCCGCCAGGTGCTGACCCAAGGGAACCAAATCCTGCGCGCTGGCACCCACGCCGTGGTGCATGACCAGAAGTTGGTGGGCCGTTTGGGTGGGTTGCTGGATGATGATGGCGTCAGACACGGTAGGACCCTTGCGAGTTGGAGAAAAGCGTTCAGTAGAACATGGGCGCTCCCGCTTCGCTTACAAGAGCAACGACATGGCGCCAAGCGCTGGCTGTGCCACGGGCTGCATGGCGTTGGCATGGCCGATCATTTGCTCTTGTATTTATAGCTATCTGCGCTTTATTTTCATGGGCTACAGGCGATAATGATGCTTATCCATACGCTACTTCCTATGCCCCACGCCCCTCATGCAGTTCACCGCCTGCGCACCGAGCGCCTGGCGCGCGCTGTCAAACCGTTTCGCGCCCGTGGTGGCCCGGCAGAGCGCTGCCCCGACTGCCGGGTGATGCACAGCCACTGTTTCTGCGACTTGCGACCCAGCGTGCCGACGCTAGCGGGTATGTGCCTGCTGATGGCCGACATCGAACCGCTCAAGCCGAGCAACACCGGCTGGCTGATTGCCGACGTGGTTGCCGACACCTTTGCTTTTGGCTGGGCGCGTACCGAGGTGGACCCACGCCTGCTGACGCTGCTGGCCGACCCGCAATGGCAACCGTATGTGGTGTTCCCTGGCGAATTCGTCGCGCCCGATCGAGTGGTGACTGCGCTGCTGCCCGAGGTTGCCTCTGCAGGGCAAGCGCCCAAGCGCCCGCTGTTTGTGCTGCTGGATGCCACCTGGGCCGAGGCGGGCAAGATGTTTCGCAAAAGCCTGTACCTGAACCACCTGCCGGTGCTGAGCCTGCACCCGGAGCAGATTTCCAACTACCGCCTGCGCCGCTCCAGCCGCAGCGACCACTTTTGCACCTCTGAAGTGGGCGCGCTGTGCCTGGCGCTGGCCGGTGAGCCGCATGCGGCCGAGGTGCTGGCCACCTATCTGGATGTGTTCACCCACCATTACCTGCAAGCCAAAAACCAGCAGCCGTTGGCCCTGCAAGACGCCGCGCACCAGCGCCTGCGCGCGTTGAGCGCGCAGCGACAATCCAGCCTTTGCGAGTCACCCCATGAACCCCAACCCAACCCCACCGACTGCCACCCAGACGACACCGCTGTGTGAACCGTGCGCGGCTGTCCAGCAAAACTGGCGCCGCGCCCCCGGCCATGCCGAGCTGGTGCAAGGCGCCAACCGCAAAGAGCTACGCGGCGATAAGACAGTCACCGTCACCCGCTACCGCTGCGACCACTGTGGCACGGTGTGGGACTACGAAAACAACAAGGCTAACCAGCACGCCGGTTGGTCGGTGATGGGTTAAGCCACCGAGAATGCTCTTATTTTTGAAGCTATCAGCGCTTGATTGACAAGGGCTAGAGTCCAATTTGGCACTCAAGAACGGCGCTTGACCTGGCGAAACGTCAGGTTGATGCGTCGGCACCCCAGGAGCGCATGCTCGCCATCAGCCAGCGCGGCCACACCATGAAACGCCAACCGAGACGGCCCGCCCCAGACCACACCATCACCATGCACCAGTCGATAGCGCTGCGGGCGGTCTTTGCGGCTGGGCGTGCCAAACAAAAACACCGCAGGCAGGCCGAGTGAAAGCGAGACGATGGGTGCGGCCATGTCTTGCTCGTCCCGGTCTTGGTGTAACGAGAGTTTGGCCCCGGGCAGGTACTGGTTGATCAGGCAGGCGTCGGGCTGAAAGTTGGCATAACCCGCCAACGCGGCGGCACGCTGCGCCAACGCCAAGCCACAGAGCGGCATGGCTGGCCAGGGCTGATTGGAAAGCGGGTCACACGCGGCGTAGCGGTAACCGTGTGGGTCAGACACCCAGCCGAGGTTGCCGCAGCTGCTGGTCGACACCGACATGGTGTAGCCACCCGGTGTTTGCATGTGGCGCAGCGGCGCCTGCTGCAGCAACGCCTCAACGGCTTGCAGCAACTCTGCGGCCTCACCCAACGCCAAACCACGCAGCAGCACGGCGCCCGGTCCGATGGCGGTGGTTGCCGCATCAGGCTGCGGGGGCAAGTCGTCAAAAAGGTCCATGGTATTCCCGAATTACCCTCATATTGATAGCGGATTATCCTTGATATATATGGGCTAGAGGCCGATTTTGCCAATAGTGTGCGACGGCCCAAGCGAGCACGCCGACTCAAGCCTGCAGCAGCTCAAACGCGCCCAGCGGCGCTTGGCCGTTCAGATTCACCGCCACCGAGTGCGTGCCAGGGTCGTGTGTGCGCGTAGTCATGTGCCAAGAAAGTTTTTTGGACAGCCGCTCGGTTTAGCCCGGGGCCAGGTCCAACGTGCTGAGCTTGAATACTTTGGCGCGGGTCTGGCCATTAGCCGTGACACAGTGCACCGCCAGTCCACCAGCACACGTTGTGGCTGGCTTTGGGTGTTGGTCAGCGCCAAGCTGATGACCACCGCGCCCCCCAAACAGCGCCTGGCCCGGTGTGATCTGGACCTGGCCCGCATCCAACTGGGCAGCGTTGCCAAAACCCAGCAAGCTGGCGCCAAGGTGTCAAAACCGTCCAGCACCTTGTGCACAAAGCCCGCACCGTCAAAAGCCGGGTAGACCTTGGCGATCATGCTGGCAATGGCCTGTGGCGCATCAGGGCCGTATTGGTTGATCCACCGCGTCAAGAGCTACCGCGTCGGTGATCTGGAGCGGTGTTTTCCGCCCTGTTGGCGGTCGACCTGGGTTATGTGACAAGCAGGGCAGTGCCTGAAGCAGCTTTTGCCCAAGCGCTGGAAGACGAGTTGGCACGGCTGCGCAACTTTTTTACCCTGCCTGAAACAGCGCAGTAGGGCTTCAACCGGACGCGTCGGGCTGGCAAAAGGCGGTGGGGCTGACAATTGAGCTCCCCCAGCCAGACGCCTACACCCCGATGAAACCACCTGCCCGACTGTTATCCCTGATCGAAGAAGGCCTGATCGACAGCGTGGTGCGCCAGCTCATGAGTGGCAAGGAGGCCATGGTGTTTGTGGTGCGCTGTGGCACTGAAACCCGCTGCGCCAAGATTTACAAAGAGGCCAACCAGCGCAGCTTTCGCCAGGCGGTGGACTACACCGAAAACCGCAAAGTGAAGAACTCGCGCTCGGCCCGGGCCATGGCCAAGGGCAGCAAGTTTGGCCGCGAGGAGCAGGAAGCCGCCTGGCAAAGCGCCGAGGTCGACGCGCTCTACCGCCTGGCCGCTGCCGGCGTGCGGGTGCCCCAACCCTATAACTTTTGTGACGGCGTGTTGCTGATGGAACTGGTAACCGACGCCCAAGGCGACGCCGCCCCGCGCCTGAACGATGTGGCCTTTGCCCCCGAGCAAGCGCGCCAGCACCACGCCACACTCATCAAAGAAGTGGTGCGCATGCTGGGCGCCGGGGTAGTGCACGGCGATTTGTCCGAGTTCAACATCCTGCTGGCGCACACGGCTTTGGCGGATGGCGGCGCGGGCGTGGACGAACCGGTGATCATCGACCTGCCGCAGGCGGTGGATGCTGCGGGCAACAACCACGCCCAGCGGATGCTGCTGCGCGACGTGGCCAACCTGCGCGACTTCTTTGGCCAGTTTGCCCCAGAGCTGCTGACCACCGAGTACGGCCCGGAAATCTGGAGCCTTTACCAGGCCGGGTTGCTGAGTACCGAAACTGTGCTGACCGGCCGTTTTGAGCGCGCCCGGGCCAGCGTCGACATGCAGGCAGTGCTGCGCGAAATTGACGACGCCCGCGCCGAGGACGCCGCGCGCAGGCTGCGTATGGCCACCGCCTGAGCATGGGTTAACGCACCCCGTCGTCCGTCACCGCAGCGGACACCGGCGCAGTCACCGGAACGGCAACGGGCGCCGCCCCTTCCATTGCGCTGGCGGGTGTTGCCGCGGGCGCTGCTGACGCCGCCCACATCGGCGCGCTGGCAGGCAGCGCCACCTGCAACGCTACAAACTCGACCGGTTCGCTGGCTGGCACAGCGGGTTCCACCGCGACCTCCTTCGGTGCTGGGGCTGTTTGACGCACGGGTTTCGGCACTGGCTCGGGCGCCATCAGGCCTTGAGCCCAGTCACGCAGGCCCTTGGCCAGCTGGCTGAAAAAGCCGTCTGGCGGTGCCTCGAATTTGGCGCGTGGGTCAATCAGTTTGGCGCGTAACGCCTGGGCGGTGACATCGCCCACAATGGGCAGCGCGCTGTGTGCGCCCTGGCCCCAGTAGTCGCTGCGCAGGGTGATGCGGCCATCGTTGAAGCCTACCCAGGCGCCCGCCACCAGCTGCGGGTGCATCAGGATGAACCAGCCGTCGGTGTTGTCCTGGGTGGTGCCGGTTTTGCCAGCCACGTCGGCGCGGATGCCATAGCGGCTGCGAATGGCCACCCCAGTGCCGCGGTCGATGACGCCACGCATCGTGTCAAGCAGGGTGTAATTGGCCTGGGCGGACAAGGCGCGCTGCGGTTTGGCCGGGGCAAATTCGGCCAGCACCTCACCCTGGCGGTTTTCGATGCGGGTCACCAGCATCGGCGCCAGGTACTGGCCGTCATGCGCGATGCTGCTGTAAGCGCTGACCATTTCTTTCAGGGTCACCGGGCTGGTGCCCAACGCCAGCGAGGGCACGGCCGCCAGCGGGCTCTCATTCACCCCCATGGCGCGGGCCAACTTGGCTACCCGGGCCGGGCCGACGCTTTGCATCAGTTGCGCGGTGATGGTGTTTTTGGAATAGGCCAGCGCATCACCCAGGCGCATCGGGCGGTTGCTGGGCGGGCCACCGTCGCTGGGGCGCCAGACCTCACCACCGGGCAGGGGAATTTCCACCGCCTGGTCCACCAGGGTGTCGTCAGCTTTGGCACCGTTGGCAAACGCGGCGCCGTAGACAAAGGGTTTGAAGGTGGAGCCGGGCTGGCGCCGCGCCTGCGACACATGGTCAAACGGCTCTAGCGCAAAGTCGCGGCTGCCGACCCAGGCGCGCACTTCACCACCACGCGGGTCCATGGCCAAAAAGCCTGCCTGCACGCGCGTTTTCTGGGTGCGCAGTTCGCGCATGAAGTTGGCATCCTTCAGCAGCACCTTCAGCACCTCGTCGGCGTTTTGGCCCGCATCTACCGCACGGCGGAATTCCGGCGTCTCGCGCACCAGGGTCTGCACCAGGGCACTGTCTGGCCCCCAAGCGCTGCGGGTCTGCCAGGCGGCATCGGCCAACGCCTGCAGGCTGCGGCTTTGGCGGGCCAGCGCCAGGTTAGCCATGGTTTGCAGCCTTGAGTCGATGGTGGTGCGCACCACTAGGCCGTCGGCATAGAGGTTGTAGCCATTGCCATCGGCCCAAGCGATCAGCCATTTGCGCAGCTGCACCGCAAAGTGCGGCACCGGGCCGGTGGCTTCCACTTGCCGCTCAAACTCAATGCGCAGCGGGCGTTTTTTCAGGGTGTCGTACTGCGCGGTATCGAGCTGCCCGCGTTTGACCATCTGCGCCAGCACGGTGTTGCGCCGCAGCAGGGCTCGCTCGGGGTTAAGCACCGGGTTGTAGTAGCTGTTGCCTTTGAGCATGCCCACCAGCGTGGCGCTTTCCAACACGCTGAGCTGGTCGGCCGATTTGTCAAAGTAGGTGCGCGCCGCCATCTCGATACCAAAAGCGTTGTAGAGAAACGGCACGGTGTTGAGGTAGGTCTCCAGAATCTCGGGCTTGGTGTAGAGCGCCTCGATCTTGAAGGCGGTGATGGCTTCCTTGAGCTTGCGTGTGAGCGTTGGTGCGCGACCAATCTCTTGCGGAAAGAGGTTGCGCGCGAGCTGCTGGGTCAGGGTGGAGCCGCCCTGGCGGTCACCTGAGAAAGTTTGCAGCGCGGCCGAGGCGGTGCGCCGCCAGTCCAGCCCGAAGTGCGCATAAAAGCGGTGGTCTTCGGTAGCGATCAGCGCGGTCACCACCGAGGGTGACACGTCTTTGAGCGGCACCCAGACGCGGTTGGCCCATTTGAACTCGGTCAGCAGCTTGCCGTCGCCCGACAGCACCTGGGCGGGTAACTCCTGCTTGGCCTTGCGGATGTCGCTGATGGCCGGGGTGAAAGGAATCAGCAGCAGCGTGTAGGCCAGCAGCAGCGCCGGTAGCGCCGCCACGGCCCAGGCCAGCTCGCGCGGCTTGGGGCGACGCAGCCGGCGCAGATGCGCAGTCAGAAAATGGGTGAATGGGAAGAATAAGGACACGCCGGAACCAATGGGCATAGACTGCCACGGCAGGCGGATTATCCGCCGCATTCAACCGCATGTACCTGGACCAAAAGGACGCCCCATGACCGACCTCTCTGCTTTTGCCATCACCCAGAAATGGCCTGCCCAGCACCCGCAGCGCCTGCAGCTGTATTCGCTGCCCACGCCCAACGGCGTCAAGGTGTCGATTTTGTTGGAAGAAACCGGCCTGCCGTATGAGGCCCATCTGGTCAGTTTTGAGACCAATGACCAGCTGTCACCCGAGTTTGTGGCCACCTTCCCGAACAACAAAATCCCCGCCATCATTGACCCCAGCGGGCCCGGCGGCCAGCCGCTGGCGCTGTTTGAGTCGGGCGCGATCCTGTTGTATCTGGCTGAAAAAACAGGGCAGTTCCTGTCAAGCGACCCGGCTCAACGCTATGAAACCATCCAGTGGCTGATGTTCCAGATGGGCGGCATTGGCCCGATGTTTGGCCAACTGGGCTTCTTTAATGTGTTTGCCGGAAAGGACTATGAAGACAAACGCCCGCGTGATCGCTATGCCGCAGAGAGCCGCCGCCTGCTGGCTGTGCTGAACCAGCGCCTGGCCACACGTGCCTGGGTGATGGGAGATGACTACACCCTTGCCGACATCGCCATCCTGCCCTGGGTGCGCAACCTGATTGAGCGTTACCACGCTGCAGATCTGGTGGGTATGGCCGACTTCCCGCATGTAACGCGCACGCTGGCGGCCTTTGTGGCGCGGCCAGCGGTGGCGCGCGGCTTGTTGGTGCCGCAACACACCACGCAGTAGACGGCACAGTGCCCGCATGCTGTTGGGGGGCTGTGCAGTTTTTTACTGGCCGCAACACACCGCGCAGTAGACGGCGTCGTGACCGCCCTGCACCGGGCTGCCAGCAACGTAGTTAATATTAATTTGATAGCTGTTGGCGCTTATGGGATAAGGGCTACAGACCAATATGGCTTAAATTCTGCGCAGCAATCTGCCTGAAACCGTCTGACACCCTAGCGTCAAGCGCAGCGGTTTGCCAGAAGCTGGCGGCCAGCGCACGCGCCTGTTGCCACTCGGGCAGCGTGGCGGCGGTGGGTTGTAGCGGTCGTGCTGCAAAGTCACGCGCCACCAGTTCACCGGCCACTGGCGCGTAGAGCATGGGCAGCATGTCGTAGGTGGGTGACAGCACCCAGTCGTCGTCTTGGATCAGCAGCGAGATGTTGCCGTAATGCCGGTCGGTGTTGGCGATGAGCTGGCCGTAGGCTTCCAGCAGGCGCAGGGTGCGGGCGTCTGTCGGGTTGAGCAGCTTGCGCGCCACCATGCGGTTGGCGGTGGCGGCCCAGTTGTCCATCTCGCCCACGTACTCGGCGTCATACACCTGCAGCGACACCATGCCAATTCGCCCAAGCTGCCCGGGCTGGCTCGCCACCCCGGGCGCGGCGGTTGTACGGTCAAAGCGCTCGGACTCCAGAAAAACCCGGCCCGCACCGCTATAAATTTGCGTGCGCGCGGCGGAAATGCCAGCCTCTGCCAGCGTTTGTAACGCCAGGTGTTCACACACCAGCAGGTCACGCGTGCGCTGGTCTACCGCACTGTCACCTGCGGGGGAAAACTTCACCAGCACTGCCCGCCCGGCGCTGATGGTGCAGAACTTGGGCTGCTCACCACCCGCCGACGAACCTGGGTGTGTGCCTTGCATGGCTTCATCAGCCAGGCGCGGGTAGTCAGCCGCGGAATCGATGCGGCTGGCGCGCTCAGGCAGGGTGTGAAAGCGTGCAAACGCGGCCTCGCCCAGGATCAGGTTGCCGGGCAGGTCGTCACCAAACTGGGTGAGGGCGCGCAGCATGTCGTCGTCACTCCAGTGGCGCGGGTCGCTGCCCAATTGCAGCTCGGGGTGGGCGTGGGCAAAGGTGCGGCCCATGAAACCTTGCGGGCGCATGTCGTCCAGAAACCAGGGCAGGCCGTCATGTTTGGCGCTGACACCGTCGGCCTCATCGACCCAGAACGCGCCACCTTCCAGCGGCACCAGCCGTGCAAAGGGCGCGGGCTGGCCCAGGGCGTCGACGCGCATCACCTGCACCTCACGCCCCACGCCAGCAACGTGGCGCGCCAGCACATAGCGTTGCGAACGCGCCGCCCCCACCTTGAGCACCTGCCCTGACTGGATCAGCGGTGACAACGCACGCGACACGGTGGGCTGGCTGACGCCCAACCGCGCTTGCAGCTCGGCACTGGTGAGCACGCTGCCTTGGCGGCGCAGCGCCAGGAGGGCTTGTTGGGTGAGGTCGGTTGCGGCAGTCATGGTCAATTATATGAATAGATAAAAAATTCACTTAATTGTTTTAATTCAACGCTTTAAATTATTTATTGAATAGATATATTAGATTTACGCACGCTTTTTCACCCGCGATTCAGGGGCGCTGGCATGCCCGGTCCGTCTGCCTTTGAGACGCGGCCAACGACGCTGCGCAGGCTGCCGGTGCCGTTAAGATCAAGGGTTGTGCAAGGAGCCGTTCATGCCAAAACCTGGCAAGTATTTCAGTCGCCTGCCAACCCCCGAGCAGATACTCGGCAACCGTTGGCTGGCATGGTTGCGCCCCTGGCTGAAAGAACCCAAACTGTGGCATTGGTCGCGTCGGGGGGTGGCCATGGGCGTGGCTTTGGGCGTGTTTTTTGGTTTGTTGATTCCGATAGCGCAGATACCGCTCTCAGTGGCAGCGGCTATCGTTCTGCGGGCCAATGTGCCAACGGCTGTCGCCAGCACCCTGGTCAGCAATCCGGTCACTTTCGGCCCCATCTATTACGGCGCCTACCGTTTGGGAGTTTGGGTCACAGGCAGCAAAGAGCGCCCAAAAACGCTGGACCTGGCCGATCCGCAGTCCCCTGCTGATAGCGCCAAAACCACAGCGTGGCAGCGCATCACCAACCTCGGCAAACCGCTGCTGATGGGTTTGTCCATCACCGCCGTGCTGATGGGCTTGCTGACCTACGCGATGATCTCGCTCATCTGGCGCTGGCGCACCTGGGCCAAACGACGCAGCAGAACGCGGCACAAAAACACCTGACAGATCCTTGCATGTGCAGCGCAAACCGCGCGCTTGCACTGCGGCGACGCGTGTCGTCTTGCGGGCAGCGCGCCCATCTGGCTAAGTGACTCAGGTCACCGTGGCCGGGCAGGTGCCACTTGTATGATCAAAAAATTTGAGTAATTTGCTGGAGATTGAGTTTTTATGAATGCCACAATTGCGTCGGCCGCTGCCGCACCCATCGCCGCCGCCCAAGGCCGCCTTGAACACATGCCGGTGTCCATGTTCTCTATCGTCATGGGCTTGGCCGGCACCACCATTGCACTGGAAAAAGCCGAGCACCTGTGGGCTTGGTCGGTATCACCCAGCGCGGTGATGCTGGCATTGACGGCGCTGGTATATGTCGCCATCAGCGTGGCCTACTCAGCCAAGTTTGTGCTGCACCGCAAGCATGTCGTTGCCGAGTTCAACCACCCGATTCGGTTGAGCTTCTTTCCGGCCATGTCGATCGGCATGCTGCTGCTGGCGATTGCCGCCATGGGGCATTACCCAGGTGTGTCGCTGGTCCTTTGGGCAGTGGGTGCCACGGTGCAACTGCTGTTCACGCTGGCGATTCTGTCGAACTGGATGCACCATGAAAAGTTTCAGGTGCAACACAGCAACCCGGCGTGGTTCATCCCGATTGTGGGCAACATTCTGGTGCCCATTGCGGGTGTGCCACTGGGTTTCCAGGAGGTGTCGTGGTTCTACTTCAGCGTTGGGCTGATGATGTGGACACCGTTGCTGGCGGTGCTGTTCAACCGCTTTTTCTTTCACCCGATGGTTCCGTCCAAACTGCTGCCCACGCTGTTCATCCTGATTGCGCCGCCTGCAGTGGGCTTTATCTCGTGGGTCAAACTGCATAACGGCGTGGTGGATGACGTTGCACGCATCTTTTACTACTTTGGCCTGTTTATTACCTTGTTGCTGCTGGCCCAGGCCAAGTATTTCATGAAGGTGTCGTTTGCCCTGCCCTGGTGGGCTTACACCTTCCCGGTGGCGGCTTTGACGATTGCCACCTCGGTGATGCTGGAAAAAGTGGGTGGCAGTTTCTTCGCCATGTTGTTCCCGCTGTTGCTGTCGGTACTGGTTGTGCTGGTGTCGGTGATCTGCGTGCGGACCGTCATTGCCATGATGCGCGGCCAAATTTGCGTGCCCGAGTAGCTGCGCTGATATTTTTATTTGCTTTAATTAATATAGCTACCATCTCTTTCTGGTAAAGGGGCAGAGATCATTTTTACGCTTAAAACAACTGGTGCCGCGGGTGAATAGTCGCGCTGGTAATTGTGTACTTTTGACGCCAAATCAATAGAATCGCCGATCAAACGCCGGATAAACCAGCGACAGGGCGTAGTTCAACTCAACCAGGCGCAAACATGACCGACATTGACGCATCCACTTCCGAGGAACGCAGAAAGCGTGACCCCCGACTTGTCAGTAACCTGACCCGCAACACCTTTGCCATGGTGCTCGCCGGAGGCCGTGGCAGCCGTCTGCGCGAACTCACCGACTGGCGTTCCAAGCCAGCCGTGCCGTTTGGAGGCAAATTCCGCATCATCGACTTCACCTTGTCCAATTGCGTCAACTCGGGCGTGCGCCGTGTCGGCGTGGCCACCCAGTACAAATCACAAAGCCTGATCCGGCACTTGCAACTGGGCTGGAGTTTTCTGGATGGCCGCCTGGGCGAGTTCATCGAGATCATGCCCGCGCAGCAACAGGTGGACGAGTCGCATTGGTACCAAGGCACGGCGGATGCCGTTTTCCAGAACCTGCGCGAGATTCGCCACACCAACCCACAATACGTGCTGATCCTCTCGGGCGACCACATCTACCGCATGGATTACGGCCGCCTGCTGCTCGCGCACGTGGAAAGCGGAGCCGACGTCACTGTGGCCTGCATCGAGGCACCGCTGGAAGAAGCCAAGGGCTTTGGCGTGATGGCTGTGCAAGACGACGGCCGCATCGTCGAATTCCAGGAAAAGCCCGAGCAACCCAAACCCATGCCCAATAACCCTGACATGGCCCTGGCCAGCATGGGCATTTACGTGTTTAACGCGGGCTTTCTGTTTGAGCAGCTCGCCCGCGACGCCGAAGACCCCGAATCCAGCCACGACTTTGGCAAAGACATCATTCCAGACTGCGTCCAACGGCACTTCGCCTTTGCCCAGAACTTTGCGGATAGCTGTGTGATGGAACCCGGCAAGCCCGCCTACTGGCGTGATGTGGGAACGCTGGACGCCTATTGGAGTGCCAACATGGACTTGGTGCAGGTGACGCCTGAGCTCAATCTTTACGACGACGCCTGGCCCATCTGGACCTGGCAGGAGCAGCGCCCGCCCGCCAAGTTTGTCTTTGACGACGAAACCCGTCGCGGCAGCGCGGTGGACTCCACCGTGTCAGGCGGCTGCATCATCAGTGGTGCCACGATCCGCCATTCGATGCTGTACTCGGGCGTGCAGGTGCATAGCTATTCACTGGTGGAAAATTCGGTGGTATTGCCCAATGTGCATATTGAGCGGTACTGCGTGGTCAAGAAATGTATTCTGGATCGCGATTGCCACTTGCCCGAGGGCACGCAGATTGGCGTGAACCCGGAGGAAGACCGCAAGCGCTTTCACGTGACCGAGTCCGGCATCACGCTCGTGACGCCTGCCATGCTAGGTCAGAAGATCGAGATGATCGGCTGAGAGAGACAGAGACAGGCACCAAAAAAAGGCCCGGGCTGCCAAGCAGCCGGGCCTTTTTTGATGGGACGACGTTCGTTACTTGGCGACCACGCGCACCATTTCCAGGCACTTGTTGGAGTAGCCCCACTCGTTGTCGTACCAGGCGATCAGTTTCACAAAGGTGCCATCCAGCGCAATGCTGGCATCAGCGTCAAACACGCTGGTGCGGGTCTCGCCGCGGAAGTCGGTAGCCACCACTTTTTCGTTGGTGTAGCCTAGCACGCCCTTCATGGCACCTTCACTTTGCGCCTTGATTTCGGCGCAGATTTCGGCCATGGTGGCGGCGGTGTTGAGTTCGCAGGTCAGGTCCACCACGCTCACGTCGCTGGTGGGCACGCGAAACGACATGCCGGTGAGCTTCTTGTTGAGGTCAGGAATGACCACGCCCACCGCCTTGGCAGCGCCGGTGCTGCTGGGGATGATGTTTTCCAGAATGCCGCGGCCACCGCGCCAGTCTTTGTTGCTGGGACCGTCAACAGTTTTTTGCGTGGCAGTGGCTGCGTGCACAGTGGTCATCAGGCCGCGTTTGATGCCAAACTTGTCATGAATGACTTTGGCTAGCGGGGCCAGACAATTGGTGGTGCAAGACGCATTGGAGATGATGGCCTGGCCAGCGTAGGTTTTGTCATTAACACCAAACACAAACATCGGGGTGTCGTCTTTGGAAGGTGCCGAGAAAATGACTTTCTTGGCGCCTGCAGCCAGATGCTTCTCGCCGCCTGCCTTGTCCAGGAAAATGCCGGTGGATTCGATCACGATGTCGGCGCCGACTTCGTTCCACTTCAGGTTGACCGGGTCGCGCTCTTGGGTCAGGCGGATTTTCTTGCCGTTGACGATCAGCGTATTGCCGTCCACCGAAACGTCGCCCTTGAAGCGACCATGCACCGAGTCGTATTGCAGCATGTACGCCAGGTAGGCCGGCTCCAGCAGGTCATTGATCGCGACGACTTCAATGTCTTCGAAGCTCTGCAGTGCGGAACGCAACACGTTGCGGCCAATTCGGCCAAAGCCGTTAATACCAATCTTGATCGTCATACTTTTCTCCGGGAGTTAATTAAAACCAACCTGTGGCTTGCGCGGCGCTAGCATCCGACGCGGTCATGTTTCAAGCAGGTCAGGGCATATTTTACCGATCAGGGACTGCAACGGCAACAAAGCATCCACAAGACTTTTCGCAGCCTGCCCCGCGCCGTGCGCTCGCGCTGCGGTGGGCTATGCTTCAGGCTCTCACCGCCAATGTTGTCACGCCCCATGAGTCTGCTTTTCTCGCCGCTGCACCTGCCCTCAAAACTTGGTGGTATCACCTTGTCCAACCGCATCGTTGTGGCGCCCATGTGCCAGTACAAGGCCGCAGATGGCTGCGCCACCGACTGGCACCTGATGCACTGGGGCAACCTGCTCAATAGCGGTGCGGCGCTGTTCACCATCGAAGCCACTGCCGTTCTGCCAGAGGGCCGCATCACCCCACAATGCCCGGGCCTTTGGGACGACACCACCGAGGCTGCCCTGGCTAACTATTTACACCGTGCCCGCGCGCTGGCACCGGCAACGGCGGTCTGCATCCAGCTGGCGCACGCCGGGCGAAAAGCCTCAAGCGCGGTGCCCTGGGAAGGCGGGCAACTGCTTTCCCCCGAGCAGGGCGGCTGGCAGGCGGTAGCGCCATCGGCTTTGCCGCAGTTGCCATCCGAAGCGCCGCCGTTGGAGATCAGCGCACAAGCATTGGTGCGCGTGCGCGAAGCCTTTGTCAGTGCTGCCTTGCGTGCGCAGCGCATCGGCGTGGACGCCATCGAGTTGCACGGCGCGCATGGCTACCTGTTGCACCAGTTCTTGTCGCCCTTGGCGAACCAGCGCATTGATGCCTATGGCGGCAGCTTTGAGAACCGCATCCGCTTCCCACTGGAAGTGTTTGCGGCGGTGCGTGCCGCCTATGACGGCGTGCTGGGCTTGCGCCTGTCAGCCTCTGACTGGGTGGAAGGCGGTTGGGATCTGGCGCAAAGCGAGGTGTTTTGCCAGCGACTGAAGGCGGCAGGCTGCGACTTCATCCACGTCTCTTCCGGCGGGGTATCGCCAAAGCAGAAGATTGCGCCGGGTGCGGGGTATCAAGTGCCGTTTGCGCGCACCATTCGTGCTGCCAGCGGCATGCTGACCACCGCGGTGGGCCTGATCACCGAGCCTGCCCAGGCCGAAGCCATTTTGCAGGCCGGTGACGCCGATCTGGTGGCGCTGGCGCGCGCCTTTTGGACGACCCGCGCTGGGGCTGGCATGCGGCCGCTGCGCTGGGCAGCACGGTGGCGGCCAACCCGGTGTATTGGCGCTGCCTGCCGCGCGAGGCGCAGGCGGCGTTTGGCAACGTGAAAGTGGGCATGCGCTGAGCCGCTGGTATGCAAGGGCTGCACCTCACCGCCGACCTGCACCGCTGTGCCTGCGACGCAGCTTGGTTGCTGGATGCCGACGCGCTAGGCGCTTGGTGCCTGCAGGCCGTTGAGCGTTCAGGCCTGCAGGCGGTGGCGCAGCTCTTTCATACATTTCCGGCCTCAGCCCACGGCCCTGGTGGGGTAACAGCTACTGTATTGCTAGCAGAGTCGCACCTGTGCGTGCACACCTGGCCCGAGCAGCGCGCAGTGACGCTGGATGTATACGTGTGCAACTTTGGCGGCGACCACAGCGCCAAAGCGCAGGCGCTGCTGGATGATTTGATCAGCCTTTTTGCGCCCGGCCACACCCAGCAGC
>Ga0105047_10008771_pt1 | contig 16785 bp, 12 predicted proteins | sample MAT04_FD_78384 | JGI IMG/M metagenome (GOLD analysis project Ga0105047, IMG submission 78384) | Freshwater microbial communities from Lake Fryxell liftoff mats and glacier meltwater in Antarctica - MAT-04 (megahit assembly) | ecosystem: Environmental > Aquatic > Freshwater > Ice > Liftoff...
AACATCAGCGCGGACCAGAGGCTCATCGCATGGTTGCTGAGGCCGAGCTGGTGCTCATACCACATGCGCCTCAAGCCTGCGCCGTCCAGCAGGCCGCTTTGCCCACCGCTCTTGTCGAACAGCACCGACTCGGCCCGCGACTTCAGCCCACCTTTGAGCCATTCCGGGACAGGGACCGTGAAGCCCATCTTCTTGCGGTCGAACACCCGCGGCGGGAGGACCTTCCGCGCCACCTGCTTGAGGGCGATCTTCGTCTCACGGCCGTCGATCTTGTCCTTCGACGGCAGGCGCGCCGCGCGCTCCACGATGCGGTGGTCGAGCATCGGCACCCGCACCTCGAGCGCGTGGGCCATCGATGCGCGATCGACCTTCACCAGGATATCGTCACAGAGATAGGTCTTGAGATCGAGATACTGCAGGCGCGCCAGCGGATCCTGGGTGTTCGCGTTGCTCAGGTGCTTCTCGAAGTGGATGAACGGATCGTAGTCGCGCATCCCGCCGAGGAAGTCGCCGGACAGCATCTTGGGATAGTCGCGCTGGGTGAGCGACAGAAAGTACGCCCGGTCGAACGACGTCCCCAGGTTCGTGAGGGTGGCCTTGGCCCGCAAGTATTGCGGCAGATAGTCGGCCTTCGGATAGATCCGTCCCAGCGGGGAGAGGATGCTCTTGCGGAGCTTCTCCGGGACCCGGCTGCGCACCGCTTCTTCTGCCAGCGCAAAGGTATAGCGCCGATAACCGCCGAAGCTCTCGTCGCCGCCATCGCCCGACAGCGCGACCGTGACCCGCTCGCGGGTCGCCTGACACAGATAGTAGGTCGGCAGCGCCGAGGAGTCCGCGAAGGGCTCGTCGTAGAACCAGCTGAGCCGATCGATCACCGACACGGCGTCGACCTCGACGACCTTCTCGACGTGATCGGTGTGGAAGAGCTCGGCGGTGTCCCGCGCGTAGGCGCGCTCGTCGTACTGCTCCTCGGTGAACCCGATCGTATGGGTCTTCACCGCCTGATCCATCTGGCGCGCCATCATCGCGACCACCAGGCTGGAGTCGACGCCGCCCGACAGAAAGGCGCCGAGCGGCACGTCCGATCGCAAGCGCAGCTTCACGGCGTCCGACAGCTCGCCCTCGAGATCCTCCAGCTTCCACTGCGGATCGACCTGCGAAAAGTCGACGTCCCAGTACTTGCGGATGTTGTGTCGCCCATCCTTGACCACCATCAGGTGGCCGGCCGGCAGCTTCGAGATCTTCTGCATGATCGAGCCGGGCCCGGGCACGTACTTGTACGCGAGGAAGTCGACCACCGCGGTCGGCTCGAGCGCGCGCGGGATCGTCGGATCGGCCAGCAGCGCCTTCATCTCCGAGGCGAAGACCAGGCGATCGTCATCGAGGTAGTAATAGAGCGGCTTTTTTCCCAGCCGGTCGCGCGCGACGAGGAGCGAGCGGGTCTCCCGATCGAGCACCGCGAAGGCAAACATCCCGTAGAATCGCTCGACGCACGCGTCACCCCACTCGCGAAACGCGTGGATGATCGTCTCGGTGTCGGAGTTGGTCTGGAAGCGGTGGCCGCGCGCCTGCAGCTCCTGGTTGAGCTCGCGATAGTTGTAGATCTCGCCGTTGAACACCACGCCGACGCGCTTCTCCGCGTCCCACATCGGCTGGAGGCCGCCCGCGACGTCGATGATCGAGAGCCGACGGTGACCGAGGCCCACGCCTTTGCCGACCCAGACCGCGCCCGCGTCGGGACCGCGATGCATGAGGGTGTCGTTCTGCGCTATCAAGCGGTCGCGATCGACCGGCCGATCCTTGTCGAAGTGATAGACGCCAACCAAGCCACACATAAATCTACGGTATCCTTCGCGATAAAAAGGGCCCGATCGCGCGGGTGAGAGGGACCGGGAGCTTCTTCCAAGTCTCGATGGCCTTGGCGTACTTCGGGTTGGTCGGGTTGATGTTCGGCAGCTCGTCGACCAGCACGAGATCGTACTGGTACTCGAGCGGGATCGGCGCCATGCCGAAGTTCTCCTTGAACTTGAAGGGCCCGGTGTCCTTCTTCGAGCGGCCGAAGTCGAAGGTGCGGAAGCCGCGCGCATACCCGGTCTCGAGCATGCACCAGTAGATGTAATTGTTGACCCCGACGTCGCGCGCGTCCGGGAGCACGCCGGCGAAAAAAGGCAGCATCACGTCGCGAAAATAATAGTTCATCACGACGCCGACGACACGGCCGGACTCGCGCACCGACGCGAAGTCGCAGCGATCACCCAGCTCCTCGAGCGAGGCGACGAACAGCTCGCGCGGGAACATCGGCGTGCCGAGATTGCGCAGCGACAGCGCATAGAGGTCGAGGAATGGCTCGAGGTCTGTCCGGTTGTACTCGAACGTCAGCCGCGCGCGCTCGCCCTCGCGGAGCACCGCCCGGCTCTTCCGGGGGATCGCGTTGAGCTGTTTCTCGCGGTCGTCGAAGAGCTCTTGGCGGAAGCCGAAGTAGAGATCGTCCTTGGTCTTGAGATCATCGAAGACCCGCTTCTCGGATTTGTATTCGATGTATCCGATCTTCTCGCGCTCGGCGATCGCGCGGGCCCCCGCCCGCAGGATGCGCGCGCTCTCGTCGTCGGATGCGAGCACACCTCCGGCGACGCCGACCGGGACCGAGCTGAGCGCGCGAGAAAAAGGCTTCTCTCCGCTGGCAAACAGCGGGAGCACGCCGCTGACCGCCCCGTCCCGCATCGTGTACAGATAGTGCGCGCGGTGGGGAAAAGCGCGCTCCAGCACTCGCCGCCACGACGTCTGATGGAAGAACGTGGCGCGCTCATGGCCCAGGACGTACGCATCCCAGCGATCGGCGTCAGGGCCCCGTGCGTCGTCCAGGGCGAACAGCGCGGTCACACTTGTCACGACGCACGACGCTAGCCTGTACGCCGCCGGGAGCAAACACCGCGTTTCGTCCTTTGCACGCCCTTGATGAACGCGGGGTCCGATGTCATGGATGTCTTTTGGGAGACCAGGGATGACGTTCCGAATCGTGGTGTTCACGGCCGGTCTCGGCCACAACGTGCTCCGGACCATCGATCTCGTGCTTCGCGAGCACGCCGACGTCGAGGTGATGATCTTCCATCACACGCCGGTGAAGACGCCGGAGAAGCTGCTCAAGAACCAGATCAAGAACGTCGAGCGGCACGGCTGGCGCTGGATCCCATATCAAGCGGGCAAGCTCGTGAAGGACCTCACCGCTCCGGCGCCGCGCGCTTCGCGGATGGTCGGCGTCACGTCGAGCCTCGCCGCGATCACCGCACACCCGCGGGTGACGCTGCGGCGCTACCCCTCGATCAACAGCCCTCAGGCGATCGCCGAGCTGGTGGAATGGAAGCCCGATCTCGGCCTGGTGATGGCCGCGCCGATCTTGAAGAAGGATCTGTTCGAGGTGCCGCGTCTCGGCAGCCTGAATCTGCACAAGGGCAAGCTCCCCGAGTATCGCGGAATGCCGCCTGCGTTCTGGGAGATCTGGAACGGCGAGAGCAGCGTCGGCGTCACCGTGCACAAGGTCGCCGCCGGCCTCGACACCGGTGAGATCCTGCTCGAGGACTCGGTCCCGCTCGAGAAGTTCGCGACGCCCGGCGTTCGCGTGCGGCTCGACGAGCGCGGTAGCAAGATGATGCTCGAGGCCGTCGGCCTGATGCGGAGCGGCGCGGCGGTCTTCAAGCCGCAGGTCGGCAAGGGCGAGACGCGAACGCGACCAACGCTGGCGCAGGAGCGGGAGCTCGAGAAGCGCGTGCGACCCGACAAGCACGATCTCAAGCGCCGGGCGAAGTCCGCGTTTTTCAGCGGCTGGGCGCCGGCCAAGGAGCTTTTGCCGGAGTCGTCGCGCCGGTTGGTGATCCTGCTCTATCACCGCGTCAGCGACGAGCTCCGCGACTCGGTGACGATCGGCGTCGAGCAGTTCGAGGAGCACATGCGCTACCTCGCGGCGAGCCACCACCTCGTGACGATGGAAGACATCATCGCGGACCGGCCGCTGCCGAAGGACGGGCCGCTGGTGGCGGTGACGTTCGACGATGGCTATCGCGACAATTACATCAACGCCGCGCCGGTCCTGCTGAAGCACGGCGTGCACTCGACGTTCTTCATCTCCACCGACAAGGTCGGCAAGAACGAGCCGTTCGACCATGACCTCAAGAAGCTCGGTCGCGGTCTACCGAACATGTCGTGGAACGAAGTGCGCGAGATGCACGTCGAGGGGTTCTCGTTCGGATCGCACACCGCCAACCACGTCAACATGGCCAAGGCGACCGACGAGCTGGCGGCGATCGAGCTGGAGCGGTCCCGGACGGCGCTGCAGACCGAGCTGGGTATCGCAAAGCCGATGTTCGCCTATCCGTTCGGCAAGCGCGCCGACATGACGCCCGCGCGGCTCGAGCAGGTGAAACAGGCCGGGTACGCCTGCAACTGCTCGGCGTACGGCGGCGTGAACGAGCTCGGCGTGGATCGCTGGGACATTCGCCGGCAGGGCGTCGACCACACGATGGATCCCGCGGCGCTCCGCGCGAAGATCGCCGGCTGGAAGCACGACCGCTACGTCTAGGCCTTCGCGGCCAGCACCATCACCGCCGCCAGCGCCTTCGCGAAGCCGGCCGGATCACCGAGCTGCCCGCCCTCCGCGAGCACCGCCTGCCCGTAGAGCAGGCGCGCGTAGTCGGCGATGAGCGGGCTCTTCGCGTCGCTCTCGTGCACTGCGTGCAGGCGCTCGATCACCGGGTGCGCGGGGTTCACCTCGAGGATGCGCTTGGTCTTCGGCACCGCCTGGCCCATCTGGGCCATGAGCTTCACGAGCTGCGGGGACATGTCGCCCTCGTCGCCCACGAGGCACACGGCCGACTCGGTGAGCCGGTGCGAGGGCCGCACCTCCTTCACCTCGTCCTGGAGCGCCACGCGGAGCGCGGTGAGCAATCCCTTGAGCTCGATCTCCTTCGCCTCCGCGTCCTCCTTGGCCTTCTTCTTCTCGTCGTCGGTGCCGAGATCGACGTCGCCCTTGCCGACCGACTTGAACTGCTTGCCGGAGAACTCGCCGTCGCGCTCGAGCCAGATCTCGTCGATGCCGTCGGCGAACAGCAGCACTTCGTAGCCCTTCGACTTGAAGACCTCGAGGTGCGGCGACCCGCGCACGGCGTCGACGTTGGGGCCGGTGAGATAGTAGATCGCGTCCTGCTCCGGCTTCATGCGCGAGACATAGTCGGCGAGCGTCGTGGCCTCGGCCGTCGAGTGCGTCGAGGAGACGAGCATCAGGCCGAGGATGCGATCCTTCTCGGTGACCTCGGGCGAGAGCAGCCCCTCCTTCATCACCGGGCCGAACTCGGCCCAGAACTTCAGGTGGTCTTCCTTCGCGCTGGTCTTCATCTCGTCGAGCGTGTCGAGCACGCGCTTCACGAGCTGCTTGCGAATCGCCTGGATTTGCCGGTTCTTCTGCAAGATCTCGCGGGAGACGTTGAGCGAGAGATCCTGCGCGTCTACGACCCCCTTCACGAAGCGGAGCCAGGTCGGCATCAGCTCCTTGCACTCGTCCATGATGAAGACGCGCTTCACGTAGAGCTGCACGCCGCGCTTCATCTCCGGCTGGTACAGATCCCACGGCGCCTTCGACGGGATGTAGAGCAGCGCGCTCGCCTCGAACGTGCCCTCCATCTTCACCGAGACGTGGCGGAGCGGCGGCATCCAGTCGTGCGAGACGTGCCGGTAGAACTCCTTGAACTCCTCGTCGGTGACCTCGCCCTTGGGCCGCGCCCAGATCGCCTTCATCGAGTTGAGGACGGTGTCCTCGAACACCGGCGCGGCCTTGTCTTCCGACGCATCGAAGTCCCCGACGGGGGACTCGCCCTGCTTCTTCCAGACCTGGGTCTTGATCGGGTAGCCGACGAAGTCGGAGTAGCGGCGCACGATCTCCTTGATGACGTCGCTCTTGGTGTAGTCGTGCAGGCCGTTGTCGTCGTCCACCGGCTTCAGATAGAGCGTCACGGTCGTGCCGTGATCGCCGCGCTCGGCGTCGGTTATGGTGTACTTGCCGTCGCCGCTCGAGCTCCACTTCACGGCGGTCTTCTCGCCGGCTTTGCGGGTCACGAGCTCGACCTTGTCGGCGACCATGAAGCTCGAATAGAAGCCCACGCCGAACTGGCCGATCAGCTCGGGGACGCCAGACGACTTGGCCTCGGCGAGCTTCTGGCGGAGCTCGGCGGTGCCACTCTTGGCGATGGTGCCGATGTTCTTCACCACCTCCTCACGGGTCATGCCGATGCCGAAGTCGGAGATCGAGATCGTGCGCACGGTCGGGTCGGTGTCGACGCGGATCGCGAGCTCGCGATCGGTGCGCAGGGACTCGTCCGTGATCTGGGCAAAGCGCAGCTTGTCGAGCGCGTCAGAGGCGTTGGAGATCAGCTCGCGGAGGAAGATGTCCTTGTTCGAGTAGAGCGAGTGGATCATCAGATCCAGCAGCTGCTTCACCTCGGCCTGGAACTCGTGGGTCTCGGGGGCCGGTGCGTTCATGGCGCCGGGAAAACGCACCCGGCACCGTGCGTCAACTCTCAGGCGGCTGACCGAAATAGATTTGCCACCTTGGCCGCCGATCCATCCCGCCCAGCGGCGTTGTGCCGCCTCGGCAGACAATGAGTATGCCCTCGGACGGCGCGCCTTGCTGGACGGGCGCCTCGGCACCCAAGCTGACAAATCTATTTCGATCAGCCGCCTTAGAGATCGATACGGACGGCGGCGCGGCCCACGACGAATTGATCGAGCGCGCCGCCTGCGACGAAGGCGTCCCCGACCTCGGGCTTGAACGCGTAGAAAAAGTGCTGATAGGTGAGGCCCAGCTCGAACGCGACGTGCTCGAGGACGTCGAACCCGAGGCCGATCTTCCCCTCCAGGCCGTTGACGCTGCCGACCTTGAAGAAGGTATCCGAGATGATCTCGCCCGGTGTGCCGACCAGCAGGAACGCGCCGTTGCCGGTGAGGCGTACGATCGAGAACAGCGGCGAATCGAAGCCGAACCCGAGGCGCAGGCCGGAATAGCTGACGTTCGGGAGCTGGTCCTCGCGAACCCCTTCGACGGCCGCGAGGTCGAAGCTGGTGCTCGACCAGCTGATCGAAGGGATGAGCGCGAAGCTGTCGAAGCCGTCGCCCAGCTGGATGCGGTACAGCGCGCCCACGTCCCAGCTCGAATAGGTGGTCGGGAACGAGATGTTCGAGTTCGCGCGGGCGCTGGAGACGCCGAGCGAGGTCTTGAAGCCGAAGGTGACGGCGAGGCCGGCCAGCGCCGAGTTGCCCGAGAGGGTCAGCGGATAGAGCTCGAGGCCCACGCCGGGGGTCGGCATGAAGGTCACCGAGTACGGGCGCAGGTTCGACGTGACCGGATCGTTGTAGTTGAAGCCGCGGCCGACCGAGCTGAACTCGACGCGCGCGCGCAAAAACGGGCCCATTCCGGGGGCGAGGCTCAGGCTGCCGCCGAGATACCCGCCGCCGTGCGGTCCGCTCGGGCCCGACGGCTCGGGCTTCGAGGCGATGTCGCGGCCGTCGCCGCTGTCGGGCGGGGGCGCGTCCGCGACGCGGGTGGGCTCTTCCGCGGCGGGCTCGGACGCGGGCGGCGGCGGGGGCGCGACCACGGGCGCGGCGGACTTTCGACCACCGGGACCACGGATCGGCGCGTCGGCGACCGGCGCGGTCGCGACGGGCGGCTTCGCGGGGGCCTCTTCCTCTTCGTCCGGGGCTTCCTCTTCGCTGACCGGGGCGGTGCGCGCCGCGCCGGGCGAGAGGTTGTTCGCGAGCCAGGTCTTCACGGTGGTCTTGCCGGAGCCCTCGAGCTTTCCGCCCTTGAGGTCCGCGCCGGACGCGGCGATCGGCTTTCCGCCGACGAAAAGGCCGAGCTTGAGGCGCTTGCCCTTGACCTCGGCGGTCACCACGGCGCGCAGGCCCTGCGATTTTTCCGCTGCTTTTGCCCACGCTTTCCGCTTGGCGCCCTTGGGTGGAGCCTTCGCGATGACGACCGCTTCGGCGCTGTCGCCGATCAGCTCGAGCAGCGTCGACTCCAGCGCCTGGGCGTCGGGGCTGAGGCCGAGCCCGACCTTCCCGGCCGGCGCAGCGCTCGCTGCGAGCGGCAGCGCCAGCGCGAGGATCAGGGCGGCGCGGATCATGGGACCCCCAGGTCGATGATCCATTGCCGCATCATCGTCTTCTCGGCGGGCGTGAGCTCGCCGCCTTGCGGCATGCGATCACCGCACAGCGTCGCGCTGGTCGTGAGCTTGAGATACATGAGGCTGTTGTCGGGATCGCCCGGCTTCACCATCGTTCGGTTGCGGCAGAGCGCGGTCATCGAGCGCACGTCGACGATCCGCGTCTCGACGTCGCCCGGGGCGCCGGACATGTCGAGCATGCCCTGGGTGGCCATGGCCCCGTGGCAGCCGGGGAACGCGCACTTCGGGGTGATGATGCTGGCCTGGATCTGGGCGGTGGTGACCAGCATCGGCATGCTGGTCGAGGTCCCGGAGTCGCAGGACCCGGAGCCGCCGTCGAGATCGCAGCTCACGATCGGGGCCCGGAAGCGATCGGGATCCTCGAGGGACCCTGGACAGCCGTAAAGAGCGCCGAAGAAGGCTCCGGTCACCGCGAGCACGCTGACTGCTGGAACTTGCCACCACTGGGTTTGGGACACGCGCGGGGATATTCGTACGTCGCACCCCGTCCCGCAAGTTCGTTGGAAGTGTGTCGCGCGCGGGAGGGGTTTGCTACCCTCCGTGCGCGATGGTCGAGTCGTAGCCCGCCGAGGCGAGGCGGCCGTCGGGCAGCGAACAGACCGCGCGCACGAAGTCCCGGTGGGCCTCTTCGCCGATCAACGCGCCATGCCGCGACCACACCCGCACGGCGTCGTCCTCGCCCCCGCTGGCGATCTCGCCGTTCGGTCGCGCGGTCACGCAGGTCACCGCGGCCGCGTGCGCGCGGAACCAGCGGAGCACCTCGCCCGAGCGCGACACGACGAAGATCCGGCCGTCGCGCGCGCCGATCACCAGCCCATCATCCGTGCGCGCCACGCAGAGGAGCGGGACGCCGAGGTCGATGACCCTCGATCCGATGACCAAAAGACCGTCCTCGCCCACCGAGACGATGGAGCCGTCGAGCTCGGCGAGGCCCCAGATCCAGCCCTGGTGACGCCTCTCGCGCGCGCCGCCGGCGGTCGCGACCACCCCGTCCGCGCCGGCGCTCACGATCTCGTTACGCAGCGCCATCACCGCGAGCACCGCGCCGTCGTGCGGCGTCGCGGTCGAGACGAGCTCCAGCTCCTCGCCCGTGATCCGCCACGTTTTCACGCTCCGATCGCGCGATCCGCTCACCAGCGTGGTGGCGTCGATCACCGCGAGGCACGTCACCGACGCGTCGTGCGCCCGCGTGCTCGAGATGCAACGGCCCTCGCGCCAGAGCTTGATCGTCTTGTCGCGCCCGCCGCTCGCCAGCAGCGCGCCCGCCGCCGCGAGCGACCAGACGTACCCGAGATGCCCTTCGCGATCGTGCGCTTCGACGCGCGTGTACATCACGTCGGTGCGGAGGACGTGCTTGATCCCGGCGCTGACCGGCGCGCCGTCGTGCCAGAGCGCATGATCGAACACCGCGGTCGTGCCGGTGCTCGGCGCGATGGTGCGTGTCACGGTGCGCCCGTCGCGATCGGCGAAGAAGCGCGTCTCGCCGCCCCCGAAACCCTCGTCGAGGTACACCAGCACCGAGAGGAACGATCGCTCGCGCGCGCTGATGTGGCAGACGCCGTCGCGGTGAATCCCGAACCACTGGCCGGGGCGGTAGCGGCAGGCGCGCATGCGCGGGTTCAGCCGGCTGAGGCGCCAGCGATCGCCCGCCGCGTCGATCTGCTCCGCGGGTAGCGCGCCGAGCAGCGCGAACAGCTCGGCCGCCAGCGCCGGATCGTCGGCCACCCAGCGATCGTTGGTCCGGTACGACGGCGGGTACGCGGGATCCGCGGGCGCGAAGTCGAGCCGCTCGATCATGCTCTGGCACCATGCCCGGGGTAACTTGGTCATATAACCAAATTACTCGCCGTCTGCTGACTCGTCAAGCCCGCCACGCTAACGGCCTCCGCATGTCGTTCGCGGACGCAACGCAGTGGAAGAAGACGGGCGCCGGCGTGTACGAGGGCACGATCGAGGAGGGCTGGTTCCAGGGCCGCGGCGCGTTCGGAGGGCTGGTCGGGGCGGTGATCGTCGAGGCGGCGGTGGCGGAGGTCGGCGATCCCGCCCGCGTGGTGCGCACCGCCAACATCCACTTCAGCGCGCCGGCCGCCGCGGGTCCCGCCCGCGCGATGGTCGAGGTCCTGCGCAGCGGCAACCGCATCACCCAGGCGGCCGTGCGCATCGTGCAGGGCGACGCGATCGTGACGTTCGGATCGGTGACGCTGTCGAAGCCGCGCCCCGACACGATGGCCTACGCGCGCGCGGTGATGCCGGACGTGCCGCCGCCGGCCGCGATCGCGCCGTTCCCGTCGTACCCAGACGGGCCGAAGTTCCTCCAGCACTACGAGCTGCGCTTCGCGTGGGGCGTGCCATTCTCGGGCGCGAACGAGCCGAGGATGGCCGCGTGGATCCGCCCGCGGGTGGGGGTGCCGGTGACCGCGGGCGTGATGCTCGGGATCAGCGACGTGCTGCCGGCGGCGTGCTGCGCGATGATGGCGGCGCCGCGCCCGATCGCCAGCGTCGATCTCGGGTTCAACGCCCTCGCGCCGCTGCCGAGCGCGCAGGACGCGTTCTACCTGGTGAGCATCGAGTCGCGCTGGGCGGGTGATGGATACACCGAAGAGCTGCGCGATCTGTGGGACGAACGCGGGGTCCTCGTCGCGCAGTGCCGGCAGGTGATCGCTCTGCTATAAGCGCGCTCCATGCGAGCGGTCTCGGAACGGGCGATCATATTTTTAGTCGGCGCCGTCCAGTTCGTGAACATTCTCGACTTCATGATGGTGATGCCGCTCGGGCCCGACTTCGCGGTCGCGCTCGGCATCCCGCAGTCGCATCTCGGCATCATCGGCGGCAGCTACACCGCATCGGCGGCGGTGTCGGGGATGATCGGCGCTTTGTTCCTCGATCGCTTCGACCGGCGAAAGGCGCTCGCGGTCGCGATGTTCGGCCTGGTGATCGGCACGTTCGTGGGCGGCCTCGCGACCGGGCTCGGCACGCTGATCCTCGCGCGGGTGATCGCCGGCGCGTTCGGTGGGCCGGCCACCTCGATCGCGCTCTCGATCGTCGCCGACGTCATCCCCGCCGAGCGCCGCGGCAAGGCGATGGGCGCCGTCATGGGCGCGTTCTCGATCGCCTCCGTGCTCGGCGTTCCCGCGGGCCTCGAGCTGGCGCGCGTCGGCGGGTGGAACATGCCGTTCTTCGCGGTCGCGGCGCTGGGGATCGTCGTCGCGGCGGCGGGCATCTTCTTCATGCCCCCGATGACGAAACACATCGAAGAGAAGGCCAAGCGCACCACCCGCGACGCGACCGCGCTCGAGATCATCCGCCGGCCGATCGTGATGTGGTCGCTGGCGGCGTCGGCCTCGATGATGCTCGCGAGCTTCGTGCTCATCCCCAACCTCTCGCCGTTCGTGCAGCACAACCTGGGCTACCCGCGCGACAAGCTCGGCTCGCTGTACATGATCGGCGGCATCGTGAGCTTCGCCGCGATGCGCGTGGTCGGGATGATGGTCGATCGCTTCGGCGCGGCGATCGTCGCGAGCATCGGCACGATGTTCATGGTGGCGACGGTCGGGCTCACCTTCCTCGACGATGTCTCGCACATCCCGGTGATGGTGATGTTCATCGGCTTCATGCTCTCGAACTCGTTCCGCAACGTCGCCAACAGCACCACCGCCTCGAAGGTGCCGGCGGCGCACGAGCGCGCGCGCTTCATGTCGACGCAGTCCGCGGTGCAGCACATCGCCTCGGCGGCGGGCGCGATGAGCGGCTCCATCCTTCTGAGCGAGCGGCCCGATCACGCGCTGGTGGGGATGCCGCGCGTCGCCTTGACGTCGATCTGCGCGGCGCTGTTCCTCCCGCCGCTCCTGTTCAAGCTCTCCTCCGAGCTCCGCGAGCGCGCTGCAGCGAGCACATTGACGCCCAACCCCGCGGTGCGCTGACGCCGGGGTGTGGGGTGCGCGTTGCGTTGCTGGGCGAGGATCCCCTCGCGCTCTCCGCTCTTTCGTCCGGCATCGATGCGGCGTTGATCGCGGCGCCCTCCCGCGTCATCGGCCCCGAGATCGACGTCATCGTCTGGGACATGGGGCTCGATCCACGCGACGCGCTCGACCGGCACCGCGCGCTCTTCACCTCCGATCGCCCCATCATCGCCCTCCTCCCCGACGAGACCCTGGCCCCCGAGATCCTCGGCCGCGGGGCGCGCGCGATCCTCGATCGGATGGTCGATCCCGCGCGTCTGAAGCTGGCGATCGACGCGGTCCACGGCGGCCTGGTCGTGCTCGATCCCGACGCCGCCCTCGCGCTCGCGCGCGCGCCCAGCGAAGGCGCGCCCACGCTGACCGGCCGCGAGCGCGAGGTGCTCGAGCTGATGGCCGAGGGCCTCTCGAACAAGGCGATCGCCGCCCGCCTCGGCTTCAGCGATCACACCGCGAAATTCCACGTGAACGCGCTGCTCGCGAAGCTGGGCGCGGTCTCGCGCACCGACGTCGTGGTGCGCGCGGCGAGGCTGGGCCTGCTCTCGTTGTGACCCTGCCCTACCCGAACGGGCAGGTTCCTGCGCGATCGCGGTGGCGCAAGCTCGCTTCATGAGCTTGGAACAAACGTCACGGGACCTTGCAAAAATCGTCGAGAAAAATGGGCCCTCGGTGGTCATGGTGGACGCCGGCCATCGCCGCGGCGCGAGCGGCGTCGTGTGGTCGGCCGACGGCCTGATCGTCACCGCCGCGCACAAGATCGTGCGCGAGGAGGGGATCCAGGTCGCGATCAACGGGGGCGAGCCGCTCGCCGCCGAGCTGGTCGGTCACGATCCCAGCACCGACGTCGCGGTGCTGCGCACGAGCGGTCAGAGCGGGCTCTCGGCGATCAGCTGGGGCGCGCCGGCGAGCGCCGCGGTCGGGCAGCTGGTCCTCGCGCTCGCTCGCCCTGGAAAGACCGTGCGCGCCGCGCTCGGCGTCATCAGCACGCTGAGCGCCGACGTCTGGACCTCGCCGGGCGGCGGGCGCCTCGATCGCTACCTCGAGACGGACATCGGCGGGCGCGCCGGGTTCTCGGGCGGCCTGATGGTCGGCGCGGACGGGACCGCGATCGGCATGAGCACCGGTGGGCTCGTGCGCGGGGCCAGCCTCGCGGTGCTTCCAGGGACGCTGGGTCGGGTGGTCGAGGCGATCCTCGGGCACGGGCGGGTGACGCGCGGCTGGCTGGGCGTCGGCGCCTATCCGGTCGAGCTGCCGGCCAAGATCGGCGGCCACGGCCTGGTGCTGGTGCACGTCGCGCCCGACGGCCCGGCGGACAAGGCGGGGCTGTTCCTCGGCGACGTCCTGGTCACCGTGGGCGGCGCGAAAGTGCCGGACATCCGCGCGCTTTCAGGGGCCCTGGTCGCCGACCAGGACGTCGAGATCGCGCTGCTGCGAGCGGGGCAGCTCGAGACCCGTAATGTGCGCGTAGGCTCACGATGATCGGTTGCGGCCCCGCAACAATTACCGGATAACCCGGATGTGCCTCGCGTTTCATCGACGACTGGACCCACGCTGAAGCTCGACAGTCCGAGCGTCGTACCTCTCAAAAAGACCGGAAAAACGAGCCTGGAAGTGCCGATTCCTTCCGGCGCGAAGGGCCTCGGGACCGTCACCACGCCCTCGGTCGGCCGCGGGGGATCGGCGAAGAAGGTCGCGCTCGGGGCCGGCGAAGACGGCGTGGCCCTCTCGATCAGCGCCACCGGGCGCATCCTGGTCGGCGGCAAGCTCCCCAGCGACTCGCCCGGCATGGCCGGCGACGTGAAGGCCCGCGTCGCGGCCGCCAACCTCGCCACGCTGCAGGGCGGCGTGTTCCCGAAGATGGACGCCGTCACCGAGACCAAGGTGCGCGAGCGCCTGCTCGAGGGGCTCGACTTCGCGAGCAAGCTGAAGGGCGTCACGCGCAGGGAGCTCGAGAGCTCGACCACCGCGCTCCTCATCGATCTTGCGTCGGCGAGCCCCAGCGGAAAGCGCTTCGCGGCCAACGCCACGGCGATCATGGACACCATCGCGAAGCTCCCCGATCGCGAGATGGCGGCGTTCTATCTGTACAGCGCGCGCACGGTGCTGGGACCGCGCCTCACCGCTTCGAGCAAGGTCGAGATCGCCGAGCAGAAGGCGAAGCTCATGCCCTCGGGCCCGCCGCTGGAAGCGTGGACCGAGAACCGCACGAAGCCGCTGGTCGTCCGCCACACCATCCACCCCGAGTTCTGGAAGGAGGAGCTGGCGTTCTTCGGCAAGAAGAACGGCTTCACGCTCGTCTCCAAGAACGCGAAGGACACCGAGCGCTCGTACACCGGCGTCCTGAAGGATCCGGCGGGCAAGAAGCCGGATCTGAAGGTCGAGCTGAAGGTCCGGAAAGACGAGCTCGATTACCTCGAGCCGATGTCCGATCCGAAGGTCCACGTGGTGCTCTACTCGGGCCACTCCGCGCTCGGCGGCAACGGCCAGCAAGCGATCGACGTGGCGGCCGCGATGAAGGGCCCGCACCCGAAGCTGGTGATGGCGGCGAACTGCCGCGGCAAAGACAACTACGCCTCGTTCACCAACAAGTATCCCGAAGCGCACGTCATCATGACCGACATGCCGACCTACTCGATCAGCGGCCAGGCGCGCATCGAGGCGCTCTTCTCGGTGCTCGCGAGCGGCGACGACTACGCGAAGATGCGCAAGCTGAGCGAGAAGGCCGCGTGGGACGAGCCGGCGAACAACTATTTCTATCCCGACGAGTGGCGCAAGTTCGGCTTCATGGACGCGGACTCCGACGGCAAGGTCGACGGCAAGGAGGAAGTGCTCGATCGCTACTTCGATCCGGGCACGCGCGCGTCGGCCGACAAGTTCGTGCGCGCGCTGAACTTCACGAACACCGAGCTGTTTTATCACTGGGAAGTCGAGGCCGAGAACGGCTCGAAGAGCTTCTTCGGCAAAAAGTACGGTGACGCGCTGCTCGCCGACGGCGCGATCCGCGGGAGCGAGCCGCTCCCCGGTGATCGGCTGATGGAGGTCACCCCGGTGAAGGGCAAGGTCGGGGACAAGAGCGTCGAGCGCTGGCGGGTCCGCTTCGATCCGTCGAAGGCGAAGGGCGTCGACGAGAACATCTACGCGGCGCGCACCATGATGCAGACGGCGCTCGCGCTGACGTCACTCGCGAAGGCGCCGATGAACCGTGAGGCGGCGCTGCGCGCGGTGCTGATGGGCGCGCAAGGCATCCACTACATGGACGTCTACGAGGACACAACCCGAAGAGCCAGAAGGCCTTCTTCCAGCAGATCGGCCTGGGGAAGATCGAGCCGAAGGACATCGACAACCTCTTCGAGAAGTTCGACGCCCACGCCAGCGTCCCGCAGGTCGCGGCGTTCGATGCGCTGATGACCACGAAGTACGGCGTGGACCTCGACGCCTGGCTGCCGAAGTTCCTGGCGAAGAACGTCTGATCGATCAATTGCGGATACAGATGCCTTCGCCGTTCGGGAGGTTGGGGTGCGGGCTACACGAGCCTTGCGAGCAGGGGTCGCTGTTCGAGCAGCGCTCGAGGCACTCCTGGGCGGGCGTGAAACACGTGAACGAGCGCGGGCAGAACGTCGTCGAGTCGCAGTGCGAGCCCTGCGTTCCCAAGCCGGTCGGACGGCACATGACCTCCGGCGTCTCTTGCGTGAAATCGACGTAATCGCAGTACTCGACCGCGGTGCAGGGCTGGCCGGTGACGAGATCGCACTCGCGCGGCGCCTGGCCGCAGACGTTGATCCCCGGCAGGCACATGAACATGTTGCCCTGCGCATCCGGCGCGCAGGTGTCGCTGCTGCCGCACGGATCGCCGGGCCCGGGGCCGCAGCGTCGCGTGGTCTGCGGGCAACGTCCTCCGGAGCAGTGGCGATCGTCGCTGCAGGTCTCGCCGCGCTGTCGCGAGCGCTCGGCGTAGCAGGTCGCCTGGGTACGGCCGTCGAACGCCTCGCAGAACAGGCCCGCGCCGCAGGCGTCGATCCCGAGCAGGATGCAGCACGGCTGGGACAGGCCCTGCGACGCGCCGACCATGCACGGTCCAGCGTCGACGCGGGGTGCGGCGTCGGCCGTCGGGCTGGCGTCGCGCATCGACATCGGGCCGGCGTCGCTCATCGACATCGGAGCGGCATCGGGGAACGTCGGGCCGGCGTCGCGCGGCGTCACGCACTCCACGCCGGACGCGCGGCACATCTTGCACTCCGGATCGCAGGACTGGCAGCCCGTGTCGCAGGCGGTGGTGACGTCGCACGCGCAGACGGCGTCGCAGATCGGCAGGCTGCAGCTCGGCTTGATCGTCGACGGGTTGGTGTTGCCGGGAGGCACCGTGCGCCCACGGCCGTCGTCACACGCGCAGAGGAGCAGAAGGACGAGAGCGCCGCGATGCATGCGCTCTCGGTCGTCGAGCGGACGCCATGCTGTCAAGTCAGCGCGATCAGCCCGGCACGATCAGCCCGGGCGATACGAGGGGCGCTTGAGCGCCGAGAGCTTGCGCGCGGGTGGCTGCGAGGGGACCACCGGGCTCGCGATGCTGCTGTCGGGCATCGGGACCGCGCGCTCGGGCTGCGTGC
>Ga0105047_10008773_pt1 | contig 16785 bp, 12 predicted proteins | sample MAT04_FD_78384 | JGI IMG/M metagenome (GOLD analysis project Ga0105047, IMG submission 78384) | Freshwater microbial communities from Lake Fryxell liftoff mats and glacier meltwater in Antarctica - MAT-04 (megahit assembly) | ecosystem: Environmental > Aquatic > Freshwater > Ice > Liftoff...
CTGTGGGGACTGACGGCACTCATGATCGCGGCCGCACTCAGTCTCTCTGCGGGTCTCATCGTCGCACTCGTGAAACGGTAGGACATCCCCCATGCAAAACACCAAATTCTTCCACACCAACCTTCCGCCCGACCTCCGCGTCCTCAAAGAGGAAATCGAAGGGCACGCCAAGGCCTACGGGCTCGACTTCTACGAGACCATCTTTGAAGTTGTCGACGCCGACGACCTCAACGAGATCGCGGCCTACGGCGGCTTCCCCACGCGATACCCGCACTGGTCTTTCGGGATGCAGTACGAAGAGCTGAAGCGAGGCTACGAGTACGGCCTGAGCAAGATCTACGAGATGGTCATCAACAACGACCCGTGCTACGCGTACCTCATGCGCTGCAACTTGGTCGTCGATCAAAAACTCGTCATGGCCCACGTGTACGGGCACTCCGACTTCTTCAAAAACAACGCCTTCTTCGCCCACACCAGTCGCAAGATGATGGACGAGATCGCCAACCACGGTGCCCGCATCCGGCGTTTCGCCGAGCGCTACGGCGAGGACGAGGTCGAAGCGTTCCTTGACCGCTGCATGTCGATTGACGACCTCATCGACATCCACTCCGTCGCCATCAAGCGCCGCGACGAGCACCCGAAGTTCGAAATCAAACCGGACGATGACCGCTCCGGGGAAGACAAACCGGTGCGGTTCAAGTCGAAGCCGTACATGGAAGACTACATCAACCCCCACGGCGACGACGAACTCCCTAAGCCGAAGGAGCCGCAGGCGGCGCACTTCCCCGACGAGCCGCAGAAGGACGTGCTGCTCTTCCTCATCGAGCACGCCCCGCTGAAAAATTGGCAGCGCGACATGATCAGCATCGTCCGCGACGAAGCCTACTACTTTTACCCGCAGGGGCAGACCAAGATCATGAACGAGGGCTGGGCGTCGTTTTTCCACAGCGCGATCATGACGGAAAAAGTACTGCAGCCCTCCGAGCTGATCGACTACGCCGACCACCACTCGGGCACCATGGCCACGAGCGGGCAGCGCATCAACCCCTACAAACTCGGCATCGAACTATTGCGCGACATCGAGTTCCGCTGGAACACCGGCCGCTTCGGCCCCGAGTGGGACGCTTGCGACGACTACGAAGCCCGGCGCACTTGGCACAAACCGACGAACCTCGGTCGCAAGAAAATCTTCGAGGTTCGCAAGGTCCACAACGACATCACCTTCATCGACACCTACTTGACACCCGAGTTCTGCCGGGAACACAAGCTCTTCTCGTTCGCTCACCAAGACGCGACCAAGAATTACGTCATCGAATCGCGCGAGTTCGACCAAGTGAAGAAGCGGCTGCTCTTCAGCCTGACGAACTTCGGCAAGCCGTACATCGAGGTGATCAACGGCAACCACCGAAACCGGGGCGAACTGCTCCTCCGACACCGATATAATGGGGTAGAGTTGAAGTTGAGCGACGCGCAGGAAACGATGGTGAACCTTCGGTACATTTGGGGCCGGCCGGTGCACATTGAAACCGTAGTAGACGAAAAACCGATGCTGTTGAGCTTCGACGGTACCGAGCACACCCGGCAACCCATCGTGGGGAAATCATGACCCCCACGGACGCCCTCTTTCAAACGCTCGACACTTGGCAACCGCCGACGCCGGGCCGTACACCTCGAACCAACCGGGTTGGCAGACGACCGTGAGCGCCGAGGCAAACTCCGAAGGAACGATCACGCTGAATCCAAAGATCCAGCGAGAAGGGGTGGTACTGCGGCCAACTGGTCGAGGAGTACGACGCCGATCTCGGCGGTCGGCTCAGCTTGAAGGCGATCAGCCCGAAGTTTCTGCTCAAGTATGAGGAGTGATTTCCGCCTGCCGTACCTGGGGTACAATATTGATGCGCAACTCCCGGAAACCCACGGAGGTCAGTCATGACTGCATCGGACGCGCTGATTCCGGCCCTCAATACTTGGCAACCGTCGGGGCCGGGGCCGCATTCGCACTCGACACAGCTCCCCGGTTGGCAGGCGACTGTCACCGCGGAAGCGAACGATAGCCTGGCAACCAAGTGCCAAGAAGTGATTTTGAAACGCACCGCCCCGGCGCCAGCCGGGAGTACCCTGCGCGGCTGGGCCGACGGCCTCGTCGCGAATCCGGCCGGCCTCCCCGAACCGCTCGCCCTCCACGAGATCGACACCGACGGCGGAGTCGCGATCCTACGCAGTGCCCAACCCACGCGCAGAGGGGACACCGTCGGCTACTACGAAGCGACCCTGGCCGGCACGGAAGAAGCGAAGCTGCGGCGGTATACATCGAACACTGCGGATCGCACCCCCCGTGAAGCGGTACCGTTCGTGCTCACGCACGAATCGATCGGAAAAATTGCGGAAACGTTCGCGGAGTGAGAGACGCCTATGAGGAATCGGCCGAACTTCAACTACTCGACCGGTTCATCCCTTCGGCAGCTTATTCGCGTTCTGCCACAACAACTTCAGTGTTTCTTTCCCGGCGTTCAGCGCTTGGCCGATCACCTTGCGGGTCTTGTCAACACTGGCTTCGGCGTGGAGCACCCGCAGGAATTGCACTCCGCGGGCGTCGTCGAGTTGGTTCGCGAGTGCCGGCAGCAATTCATCCTTGACGCCGTACTCCCGGTCGTGGGCGGTGCAGACCGGCACCGCATCAACGACGCCCTTGGCGAATTGTTCCTTAGCCGCGGCGACCGCTTCGCGGATCGACTCTTCTTTGGGTCGGTCGCCGGTTTTCCAATCGTAGGGCGGCACCCATTCCATCGCCGGAGTCAAACCGTCGATGTGCGAGAGCACCAACACCACCGGCGGCAGTTTCAATTCCGGTTTCTTGGCGAAGAGCGCCCGGACTCGTTCCAGAAATTCGACCTCCGGCTTGCGGGCTGCCGAGCGAGCCGGCACCACCAGCAGCGCGATGTCGGACTTGGCGAACGCATCCGCCGCCGCCGCGACATCGGCGTCCCCGGCACCCCGATAACCGAACCCTGCGGTGTCAATGAGCGACAGCGGCATGAACCCATCGGGGTGAAGGTCGTATCGCGTCGCCGAGAGCGTCAAAGGCGTCGAGGCCACGCCGGCCTTTTGTTCGCCGAAGATCGCGTTGACGAGGCTCGATTTCCCCGCCTTCACCGGGCCGACAATGGCAATGGTGATTCGGTTCGGGTCGGTCTGCATCCGCTTGCCGGTGGCCGTGGGATCGGGGACTATGGTTCCCTCGGGCGCGCCGGTGTCAGCCGGCGGGGCTTCTTTCTTTTCCAAGAGTTCGCGATAGCGTTTCACGCCGATGCGCAACCGGCCGCTGTTCAGTTCGATGAGGTAGCGCCCGAGTTCTTGCAAATAGGTCGTGTAAAACCACGTGAGCACGTTATTCTGCACTTGTTTCAAAGTTGTTTGGAGACCGGCCTTCGTCGCTAGAATCTGGGCTCCTACCCGGACGGGGTCGAGGATCGCGGAGAAGACCCAGTACAAATTGCGGCCGCGCTCGTACCAATCGACCGCCTGCTTGACGCGCTTGAAGTTGTCCACGCTGATGGCGTGGCTACCGGGGATGTAGCGGTCGACGAGTTGCGCGAGGTCGGCCGCGACGAGTTCGGCGCAGGCCAAAATTTCCGGCAGCGTCAAATGGCCGAAGGGATCTTTGGCGCCGGGGCGGTAGATCGCGGCGACCTTTTCGACGAGCGCCTTGGCGTCCGCCGCGTAGCGGTTCATGTCGCTCAGGTCTTTCTCCGCGAGCGGCGGCACACTCTCGGAGTATACCTGCACCACGGCCCACGCTTCTTTGTCGCGTTCCGTCCAATAGTTCGGCGCGTCGATTTTGCTCTTCGGCAAGATCAGCGTTTTCTTCCGACGGGTCCAGTACCACGTTAGCCCGTAAGCGCCCAAAAAGCAGAGGGCCATCGGCCACCACGCCACGAACGTGTAGCCGCGATCCCAGAGGTGGTAGACGCCGGTGCCGATGAGGAACAGCACTGGCGCGGCGAAAAGGAATGCGACCGCGACGATGCGGATCTTTGCGGCGCCGGGCAAGTGGAACATCATCTTCATGCGGGCGCTCCGGGGGTGGTGCCCCACTTGTGCTCAGCTTTGTTCATGTGGTCGCGGTAGATTTTTTTGATCGTCTCCGCATCCGGGGCGTGCCCCGCGTGGGCCTGCTGATCGTATTCGATGAAGGCCCGGCCGAGCGCGTAGGTCGACGAATACGCCAACCCGGCCCCGACGGCGGAGCCGACGTACGGGATGAACTTGGCGATCTGCCGGATGGCCTGCTGGGCCAGCAGACCGATGCCGATGGAGGCGGAGAGTTCGAGGAACCGCTTGCCGCCGCTGGGACTGCCCGACAGATCGGCGAGCGCTTTCACCATGCGAACTTGGATCGACGGCAGCACGAACAGATCCACGAATGGGATCGGGATTGCCCCGGCCGTCGCCGCGAGGGTGCTGTAGCCGATAATCACGGGGATCGCCCGCTTCAAATAAATCTCTTTGAACTGGGCATTCACGCCGTCCAACCGCAGTAGCGTTTCGCGATACGCCGCCGGCAGCAATTCGACGAGCTTCGCCTTCAGCGCGGCCCCGCCGTACTCGGTATCGTCGAAGCCTTCCAGCGGCTTGGTCAAGTCGATGGGCATGATGGCGTCGAACATCCCGGCGAATTCGGTCTTCTGTTTTTCGATCAGGCCTAGCGTTTCGGGCGGGGCTTGGAAATACGGCTGCGAATGCTGTTGCTGCGGATACGATTCATGGAGACACGTCAACGCCAGTATCACCGGACGGCGCGGGTTCACCGCCCGAACCTTGCGCAGGGCGTCCTTCAACCCGCCGTGGGCGAAGTCGCGCACTCGGCAGGTGACGAGCATCAGATGGGCCCGGCCGTCGAACGAGGCGAGATCCTCGGCCGGGTCGTACGACGGTTCATCGAGCCCACGGGTGTCCAGGAACGTCAACACCGGGGCATCGTCGGTCGGGAATGGGTAGATGCGCGACGACTTCGTGCATGGCCGGAACCCGTTGCCGATGGTGGCGTCCTCAGCACCCGTGAGGTAGCGGATGATGGAGGTCTTGCCCGATTGCGTTTTGCCGAAGAGCCAGAAGACGGGGGCCGGCGTCTTAACGCGCACCTCCGCGATGTCGATCTCGCGGATCGGATCCGGCTTCCAAAATTTCCGCACATCGCCCCAGAATCTGCCCAAAAGATTCGGGGGATCCATTTTCTGTTCGTCGCTCACGCTGCAACCTCGTTTTCGTTAACCCACCGCCCCCAAACCCAATCCGGTCAATTGCCCCGTATTCAATTGACCGTCGGTCGTGGTGAACAGCCCTGGGAAGCGTGCTTCCCATTCTTCGTTCGCGGCGGGAACAAATTGCCGGGAGTTCGCTTCGATCGCGGCGACACCGGGGATGTGCGCCGCCAAACCGGCTGAGTGGATCAGCGAGGCACCGGGGCAGGTGAGGTCTTGCACACAGCGGAACAGCCCAAGTTTCTGGGCCGCCGCCGCGAGCAAGAGCGATTGCGTCTGCCCTTTGCAGGCTTTGAAAGCCACGCCGGTGTAACCCAAGTCACGGGCCAAGAGCAGCGACTCCAGATCGAGCAGCGATTCGTCGATGACGACGGGCTTCAGCGTCGCGGCCTCGTGCATGCGGTTGCTCGGATTCGTACGCAAATCGCGGGCCGTGGGTTGCTCGACGTATTGAATGCGTTCGTAACCGACGGCAGTATCGGCCTTCACCCTCTGGAGGACTTCGAGGAGATATTCGACATTCGGGCAGCGCTCGTTGAAATCGAGAGAGAATCGGAAATCGCGTTCGGGCACCGTTTGCGAGGCGACCGTGTGAACCGAGACGATCCGCCGAATATCCCAATCGAGGTCGTCGCCGTTGAGCTTGATCTTCAAATGCGTCAGCCCATCCCGGCGGATCCAATCGACGAGGTGCTCCGGCCCACCGCCGCCTACCGGTGATGCGACATCGGCCGCAGTCAAAGGATCGAGCGCCCCGACGAGGTGATACAGCGGCATCCGGAACTGCGGTTCTCGTGCGATGTACCGATTCAACTTCTCACCGGCGAAATCGGCATTCAGGTATTCACCGAGGTCGTCGTCGAAGAACGGGGACTCGTAGGTGTGGTAACAGTTCAAGCCGTGGGCCTTACCGTACGCATCGTGCAGGGCCGCATCGAAGGCGCTGGCGACGACGAACGTCGCGAGCAGGGGTGCGTGGGGATCGAGGGCCACAAACTGTTTTTCCAACTCGTGCGTGAGGCGGATCGGATGGCCGACGAGTTTGCATTCGACATAGACCTTCGCCACTTTCGCCGCGATTTGTTTCATGAACCCCATCGTTTGCGAGTAGGTCAACTCCCGCGAAGGCCACGCCCAGACATTGCCAAGAGGCATCGACCCGAACCCTTCGGCGACGGTGCCCGCCCGCGTTTCCACCGTCATCATCACGTTCAACAGCGTCACTTCCGTCACCGGGACACCGCCGAATTTCAACGGGGTGCGGTAGCGGAAATCCTCGAAGCCGAAGCTCATCGCGCGAATGCGGACGTCGGTCGGATGCATGGAAGCTCCTAGCGGAGAAGGACCAAACGGGTGCGGCGCTGGCCGTCCTTCACCGCTTCGCGGGCACAGTTCTGCAAGATGGTCGCCTCGGCCGGCGGGATCGACAGCGGCGGAAGTCCAACCGGATCGCGGTCGAAGAGCTGGCAGTAGAAAACGCACGCCGTGAGATAGGTCCCCGCCGGAGTCGGGTGGCCGCCGGAATCGGCGTAGGGGTTCCAGCCGGGGATCGCGAGCTTGGCGCGCTCGTAGGCGATCCCCGCCGGGGCGACTTCGGAGTGCGTCAACTTCGTGATTTGCACGTAGGAATCGATCCAACCCTCGGCCGGGAAGGGCGTGTCGGGTCGCTTCCACGTCATGTAGAAGAGCGGAATACCTTGGCGGACTTTGATCTCGCGGACGAACTCTTTGGAGAAGGGAAAGAATTTCTCCTGTTGACCGTAGGCGGGGAGCGCCGTTTGGCTCTGTTCTTGGAGCACGACGAAATCCCAGTCGTCCGATTGGATTTTCTTCAGCGCGAGACCTTCCTCCCAATGCTGTTGGAGGGTGTGACCGCCAACGCAATGCTGATCGGCGATGATATCTGGTTGGAGCCCGGACGCCTTCACAAGAGCCGCGAGCGTGCCGGGAAGATCGTTCGTGGTCGTGTAGCTGTTGCCGATGAAGAGCACCTTCAGCGGCAGCGTCCGGCGCTCGGTCGTCCCGAGTTGCCGCTGTTCGTGCCAGCTCGCTCGCTCGACGGCGCGGACGCTATTGCGCACGCGCTGCACTGCGGAGGTTGTCAGCGCCAGCAGCACGGCGAGGATGCCAATGACCACGAGCAATTCGATGAGACTGTACCCGTCCCGGCGCGGCGGCGAACGCATCTGAAGTCCCTTGGCTAGACTACAACACTACTCTACTGACCCGCTGCACCGTGGAACGCAACCGCATGATCCCCGATTGGCAACTCCCCCCCGGCGTCGACCGCGGTCTGCACGACTACCTCCGCAGCACCGACATGGTGCGGGGCTACGACGCCATGATGGCGATCTCCCCGCTGGCCACGGTGGATTGCGAATTCTGCGAACGCTGGTTCCCGTCGCCGGGCCGATTGCTGGACCTTGGCTGCGGCACCGGCCGGCTCGGCCGCCACTTCGGTCCGAAGGGATTCGAATCTGTCGGCGTCGATCTCTCAGAGGAAATGCTGGCCGTAGCGGAAGATCAGAAAGCCACCGAACGCGAGTCGTTCGCGAAGGCGAACCTCGTCGAACTCGACGTGGAGACATTCCAAAACTTCGACTACGCCGCATGCCTCTTCAGCACTCTCGGCATGATCCGCGGCACCGAGAACCGCGACGCAGTGCTACGGAACGCTTACCGTGCCCTCCGCCCAGGCGGACGCATCGTGCTGCACGTCCACAATCGCTACTTCTACGGCGTTGGTTTTCGAGGTTGGCGCAACGGAGACCTCACCATGCCCCAAGCCTACGGTGGCGCCTCGCTGACACTCCACCACTATTCTCTGGGCGAAGCGCTACGCATGGTGGGCGATGCCGGCTTCCGGATTCTTGGAGTGATGCCGGTGAGCGCGGGGGGAAAGTTGACACAGGGTCGATGGCTACCGAGGTTGCGGAGCTACGGGTACTTGATCGCGGCGGAGAAGTAGGATCTGGCTATCATCTGAAGTCTGTCCTCTGTCATCTATTCTTGAAGACAGAGGACAGACTTCAGATGGCAGATGGCAGTTCCGACTCACACCCGCGGCCAGACGCTGGCCGTGGCCAACAGTGGCACGGTGCGGTCGTAGCTTTGCCCCATGAGGGGTGACGAAAACAAATGGTCGGCGGTGATGCGGTTGTTGGCGACGGGGATATTCCAAACGACCGCGAGGCGCAGCAGGGCCTTCACGTCCGGGTCGTGCGGTTGGGCGCTCAGGGGATCCCAGAAGAAGATCAGCACGTCCACGGCGCACTCGGCGATGAGGGCGCCGATCTGCTGATCGCCGCCGATGGGGCCGCTGAGGTACCGCCGCACGGGCAGGCCGAGGGCCTCTTCGACGAGCTTCCCGGTGGTGCCGGTGCCGAGGAGTTCGTGTAGCGCCAGTTGCTCGCGATGCGCAGCCGCCCAGAGCAGAAGCTCCGGTTTCTTGCTGTCGTGCGCGACCAGGGCGATCCGCTTACGGGCTCCGACAGAAATTGCGGACATTTCAATTCCCTCGAATGCGGCGGACGACTTCCTGTGGTGCCACCTGGTAGGAATCCGGTTCCATGCTCGCGTTGGCCCGGCCTTGGCTGAGGCTACGGACTTCGTTGGCGTAGGTGAACAATTTCTCGAGGGCCACGAACGCAACGACCTCGGCCGTGGAGTCGCCGGTGATCTCTTTCACTTCGCCGCCGCGTTTGGCGAGGTCGCCGGTGATGTTACCGAGGAAGTCTGAGGGCGTGCTGACCGTCACTTTCATGATCGGTTCGAGCAGGTCGATGTTGTCGTCGCAGGCTTGGCGGTAGGCTTTGTTCGCTGCCACGACGAAGGCGTCTTCGGAACTCAATTGCGGGTCGAATTTCGCGTCGGTGATGGTCGCTTGCAAATTCATCATCGGGTAGCCGAGCTCGCCGGTTTGGCAGGCATCGACGAGTCCGCGTTCGGCCGCGGCGGCGAAGAGCACCGGGAGCGAGTCGCTGCCGACCGAGTTGCGCACCGTCACCGGTTTCTCGGTTTTGAAGGTCGTGAAAGAAACCCGTAGGTAGGCGTAGTTCGGTTTGTCGCCGAGTTTGTCAACGGTAATCTCGACCGTCCTGCCGGCGCGCAGCATTTCGCGGAAGCTCACGCGCGGCTTGCCGACGCGGACTTCGAGCTTGAAGTCGCGCTCGAGCCGGTGGACTTTCACTTCGAGGTGCAGCGTGCCCATGCCGGACATCAGCACTTGGCCGGTGTCTTTGCTATCCTGCACTTTGAACGTCGGATCTTCGAGTTGCAGCATCTCGAGTGCGTTCGCGAGCTTGTCTTTGTCTTTGCCGCTCTCGGGCTCGATCGACTGGCTGACCACGGCCTCGGCGAAACTGATCGGCTCCAGCAAAATCGGGTGCTGGGTATCGCATAGGGTGTCGCCGGTCTTGGATTCCTTCAGCCCGACGACCGCGACGATATCCCCGGTCGGGGCGGTCTCGACTTCTTCGAGGCCCCGGTTCGGGTCGGCGTGCACGTGGAACAACTTGGCGATGTTCTCTTTCACATCGCGGCCGGTGTTGAAAGCCCGCGCGTTGGGCCGCAGGACGCCCGAGTAGACGCGGATGAAAAACCGGTGCCCGCTCGGGTGCCACGCGGCTTTGAAAACCAGCCCGCAGAACGGTTCTTTCGGATCGGGTTTGCGGCGCTCGTCCTTCCCGGTCTTCGGGTTCGTACCGACGACCGGCGGACGATCCAACGGGCTCGGCAGATAAAGCGTCACCGCATCCAGCAGCGGTTGGATCCCGATGTGCTCGCGCCCGGAACCGCAGAGCACCGGATAGATTTTCCGCGACAGCGTTTGCTCCCGAAGGAGTCGGCGCACTTTGACGAGGTCCGGTTCGCCGCCGTCGAGGACGACCGATGTGATCAAATCTTGCTCGTCGTGCTGCGTGAGTGCGTCGAAGAGTTGTTCGCGGTATTTCTTCACCGCGTCGAGTTCGTCTTCGGGGATCGCCTCGCGGGTGATCGTTTTGCCCCCGTCGGCGGGGTCGAAATAGATCGCTTGCTGCTCGAGGATATCGATGACGCCGCGGAAAGGCTTGGGGCTGTCTTTGTCCGAACCGTAACCGATGGGGATTTGAATCGGCACCGGCCGGCCGTTCGCGGCGAAATCCGGCGTCAACCGCTCGTGGATCGTGGCCAGGGCTTTGTCGTAGCTCGCGCCGACAACGTCCATCTTGTTGACGAAGATCAACCGCGGCACGGAATATTTATTGGCCTGCTTCCAGACGGTTTCGGATTGCGCCTCGACGCCCTTCTGCGCGTCGAAGACACACACGGCCCCGTCGAGGACGCGCAGGCTCCGCTCGACTTCGGCGGTGAAGTCGACGTGCCCCGGCGTATCGATCAGATTGACGGTGAACCCGGCCCATTGAAAGGGGATGCACGCGGAGTAGATCGTGATGCCGCGTTCTTGCTCTTCGGGGTCGTAGTCGGTCTGCGTCGTACCTTGATCGACGCCCCCGAGTTTGTGCTTCGCCCCAGCGTAGAAGAGCAGGTGCTCGGTCGTCGTCGTCTTCCCGGCATCGATGTGCGCGATCACCCCGAGGTTGCGAATCTTCGCGAGATCGTCGGTCGTGGTGGAAGATTTGGCCATGCGTCTGCACCAGAAAAAGAATTCACCACAGAAGCGCAGAGGTCACAGAGAAGGAGGGAATCGGGAGATCAAGTTCTCCGATGCCCGTCTTCTCTGTGCTCTCTGTGCCTCTGTGGTGAAATTGTATTCGGTTTGAATTACCAGGCGAAGTGGCTGAAGGCCTTGTTGGCTTCGGCCATCTTCACGGTTTGTTCCCGTTTGGCCATCGCTTCGCCTTCGCGGCGGGAAGCAGCGATCAATTCGTCGGCGAGGCGCTGGAAGGTCGGCCGGCCGGCTTTGCTGCGGATGGCAATGAGCAGCCAGCGGATCGCAAGCGATTGCTGGCGTTGCGGCTTCACTTGCATCGGCACTTGGTAGTTGGCCCCGCCGACGCGACGGGAACGCACTTCGAGCGCCGGCTTGACGTTGTCGATAGCTGCTTTGAAGACTTCGACCGGGTCGGCGTCCGGGATGCGTTTCTTGATGAGGTCCATCGCGTCGTACACGATCCGGGTCGCGACCGACTTCTTGCCGTCGTGCATCAAGCAGTTGATGAACTTCGTCACGAGCAACGAATTGAACCGGACATCCGGTACCATCTTGTCGTAGCTGGCGGTGCGTGCCTTCGTGCCCATTGCGTTCCCGATGTTAGCCCGACGCGCGAGCGTGGGGAATGGCGATTCGAATTTTCTAACCCGCGCTGGCGCGTCGGGCTAACGGTGGATTACTTCCCGTCCGACTTCGCCCCGTACTTCGAGCGGGCCTGTTTGCGATCCGTGACCGCTTGGCAGTCGAGCACACCGCGAACAATGTGGTATCGCACACCCGGCAAGTCGCGGACTTTACCGCCGCGGACGAGCACGATCGAGTGTTCTTGTAAATTGTGGCCTTCACCGCCGATGTAGGCCGTGACTTCCACGCCGCTCGACAGGCGAACCCGTGCGACTTTCCGGAGGGCCGAGTTCGGCTTCTTCGGGGTCATCGTCTTAACCACGGTACAGACGCCGCGCTTTTGCGGGCACCCTTCCATCGCCGGGTGCTTCGGCTTCGACCGCTGCGGGGTGCGGGGTTTCTTCACCAACTGGTTGATCGTCGGCATTCCGAACCTCGGGCGCTACTCGTACAAATAGGTGCCTCCGCACGGAGTGCCGCGCAGTGACAACCTGTAATAAAGCAAATCGGTGCCCGTTCTGCTAGGGCACCTTGGGATAAATTTTGGGAAACGCGACGAACCCGCTTCAAATGCGAGCCCACGTCCATGGCGTACCCGATCAATTGTGCGCCGGGATGCTCGTGTAGCCCGGTTCCACCGGCATGTTGATCCGGACTTCCGACTCGTGGTGCAGCTTGAAGCCGGTCCCGGCCGGGATCAAGTGGCCCAAAATCACGTTCTCTTTCAGGCCGACGAGCAAGTCGACCTTGCTGGCGAGGGCCGATTCCGTGAGCACCTTCGTCGTTTCTTGGAATGACGCGGCGCTGATGAAGCTATCGGACTGCACGGCGGCTTTCGTGATGCCGAGGAGTTGCACTTCGCTGTCGGCCGGGGTCGGCGTCTCGAAGGTCGGCAAACGTTTCTTGCCTCCACCGGCCGCGACCATGTTGGCCCGCTCTTCGTCGTAGGCTTCGCGCGTCACAATTTCGTGTTCGCGGAATGAAGTTTCACCGGGGCTGACGACCTTCACGCACTCCTCAACCAACCGGCGGTTGATCTCGCCGAAGTTGAACTTGTCCATCACGAGGCCCGGCAGCAGCCCGGTGTCCCCGGTCTTCTCGACCTTCACTTTGCGGAGCATCTGCGAGCAGATGATCTCGATATGCTTGTCGTCGATGTCCACGCGCTGGGCGCGGTAAACGGCCTGAACTTCCCGGACGAGGTACTCTTGAACGGCCTCTTGGCCTTTGATCGCCAAAATGTCGTGCGGGACGAGCGGACCGTAGACCAATGGGTCGCCGGCCTTGACGTATTCGCCCGTTTGGACGCACTGCTGCGCGCCGGCGGGAACTTGGTGTTCCTTCTCCGGGGCGCCCGTCGGCTTGCCGTCTTCGGTTTCCGGTTGAACCCAGATGATCCGCTTGCCACGCTTCTTGACGGGATCGAGGCGGACCTTCCCGGAAATGCTGGCCATGACCGCTGGGTTGCGCGGACGGCGGGCTTCGAAGAGTTCAGTCACGCGGGGAAGACCCCCAGTGATGTCCTGCGTCTTCGACGCTTCCCGCGGCGTCTTGGCGATCAGCGTCCCGGCCGCGACTTCTTGGCCGTCCATCACCATGACGTTGGCGCGCTCGTGGATGAAGTAGGCCCGGAGTACGGTGCCGCGTTTGTCTTCGATGAGCACCTGCGGGTGGAGATCCCCCTTGTGCTCCATGATCGTGAGGCGTTCGATGCCCGAACTGGCGTCGCGCTCGCGGCGGAGAGTCTCCCCTTCGCGGATGTCTTGGTACCGGACTTTCCCAGCGTCTTCCGAGATAATCGGAATCGCGTTCGGATCCCAGCGACACAATGGCGTGGCCGGTTGAATCTCCTGGTTTTCGGTCACGAGCAATTCGGCCCCGTTGGGAACGGCGTAGCGCTCGATCGGCTCGCGGTCTTTCGGCCGAACGATGACGACTTCGCCGGTGCGGGCCAACGCGATCCGCTGACCCTGCTCGTTGGTGGTGACCGTGATCCGCTCGAAGGTCACGATGCCGCCTTTCTTGGACTTCGATTCGCTTTCCGACGCCACCCGCTGGGCGGCCCCGCCCAAGTGGAAAGTCCGCATCGTGAGCTGCGTGCCGGGTTCGCCGATGGACTGCGCGGCGATGATCCCCGCGGCCATCCCCTCTTCGACGAGCGAGCCGGTGGATAAGTCCATGCCGTAGCAAAGCCGGCAGATGCCAAGGGTCGCTTGGCAGGTCATCGGACTGCGCACCGTCACTTTGTCGATGCCGAGCTTCTCGAGCAAGCGGGCTTTATCCGGCGTGAACATTTCGTTTTCCTCGACGATCGGTCCGCCCGTTTGCGGGTGGACGATGGCGTTGCGGCTGACCCGCCCGCGGATGGCGTCGTACAACGGGCGATCGACTTCGTCGCCCTTGTACATGATCCCTTTGGTGACGCCCTGCGTCGTGCCGCAGTCGTACTGGGTGAGCACGACGTTTTGCGCCACGTCGGCGAGTTTCCGGGTCAAGTAGCCCGAGTCGGCGGTCTTGAGGGCGGTGTCGGCCAAGCCTTTCCGGGCCCCGTGCGTGGAGCTGAAATACTCCAGCACCGTGAGACCTTCGCGGAAGTTCGACTTGATCGGCGTCTCGATGATTTCACCCGACGGCTTGGCCATGAGCCCCCGCAACCCGGCGAGTTGGCGGATCTGTTCTTGGCCCCCCCGGGCGCCCGAGATGCTCATCAGGTAAACCGGGTTCAAGTACGGCACCACCTTGCCGGATTCGTCCGGCCGACGGTCGTGGGCGAGGTCGTACATCAACTGCTTCGTGATCGCTTCGCGGGCACCGTTCCAGTTGTCGATGGTCTTGTTGTAGCGCTCCGAGTCGGTGATGATGCCCTTCTCGTATTGCTTGCGGAGCTTCTCGACTTCTTTGTCGCGCGCCTTCAACTCGGCTTCCTTCATATCGGGCGTGCGCAGGTCGCTCGCGGCGAAGCTGAGGCCCGACTTGGTCGATTCTTTGAAGCCGATTTCTTTCATCTTGTCGAGCAGCTTGATCGTCTCGCGGCGTCCGAGGATCTGGTAGCAGTCGGCGATGATCCGGCTGAGGTACTTCGTGCCGAGAGCGAGGTCGTAGAAGGCCATCTTCTCGTGGAGGATGTCGTTGAAGATCACGCGCCCGACGGTGGTGCGGACGAGACCCTTTTTGCTCGGGATTTCTTCCGGCTTGCTGGCGCCGCGCTCGTCTTTGACCTCGCTGATGATCTTCTTGTCGAGCGGCAACCGTACCTGGATGCGGGCGTGGATGCCGAGCTTCCCTTCGGCGTACGCTTGGTAGACTTCCATCTGCGAGTGGAAGGTCATGCCGTCGCCTTTTTCGATCTTTTCCCCTTCTTCGCCGCGGGACGCCGTGAGCCAATAGCAACCCATCACGATGTCTTGCGACGGGGTGATGATCGGGTTGCCGTTGGCCGGGCTGAAGATGTTGTTCGTCGACATCATCAGGACGTAGGCTTCGACCTGGGCTTCGATCGACAGCGGCAAGTGGACGGCCATTTGATCGCCGTCGAAGTCGGCGTTGAAGCCTTTGCATACGAGCGGGTGGATGCGGATGGCGTTGCCTTCGATCAGCACCGGCTCGAACGCTTGGATGCCCATCCGGTGGAGGGTGGGTGCACGGTTCAACAGTACCGGGTGGTTCTTGGTCACCTCTTCGAGGATGTCCCAGACCACATCGTCTTTGCGTTCGAGCATCTTCTTCGCCGACTTGATCGTGTCGGCATGGCCGAGTTCTTTCAAGCGGCGGATGATGAACGGTTGGTAGAGTTCGAGCGCGATCTTCTTGGGCAGCCCGCACTGGTGCAGGCGGAGTTCGGGGCCGACGACGATGACCGAGCGGGCGGAGTAATCGACCCGCTTGCCGAGGAGGTTTTCGCGGAAGCGGCCCTGCTTACCCTTGATCATGTCGGTGAGCGACTTCAGCGGGCGATTGCTACTGCCGAGGACGGGGCGCTTGCAGCGGTTGTTGTCGAACAGCGCGTCCACGGATTGCTGGAGCATCCGCTTCTCGTTGCGGATGATGACTTCCGGGGCGTTGAGATCCACAAGCTTCTTGAGCCGGTTGTTCCGGTTGATGATCCGACGGTAGAGGTCGTTCAAGTCGCTCGTGGCGAAGTTGCCGCTGTCGAGCAGGACGAGCGGGCGAAGGTCCGGTGGGATGACCGGGATGCACTCGAGGACCATCCACTCGCACTTGTTGCTGCTGTCGCGCAGGGCTTCGACCGTCTTGAGGCGCTTGACGAGTTCCTTCAAGCGCTGCTTGCTGGCCTTCTCGCCGCGCTTCATTTCGGTTTCGAGGCGCTCGCGCAGGTTCGCCGAAAGCTCGACGAGGTTGAGCTTCTCGAGCAGCTTCTTGACCGCTTCGGCGCCCATGTCGACTTCGAAGGTATCGCCGAACTCTTCGCGTTTCTTTTTGAACTCGTCTTCGGTCAAGAGCTGTTTTTCTTTCAACCCCGTAACTTCTGCGTTACCCGGATCGGTGACGACGTAATCTTGGAAGTAGATGATCTTTTCCATGCTGCTGGTTTTCATGTCCAGCAGAGTGCCGAGGCGGCTCGGCATCGCTTTGAAGAACCAGATGTGGACGACCGGAGCGGCCAGTTCGATGTGGCCCATGCGCTTGCGGCGGACGCGGCTGTGCGTCACTTTCACGCCGCAGCGGTCGCAGATCATTCCTTTGAATTTCATGCCGCGGTATTTGCCGCAGGTGCATTCCCAGTCCTTTTCCGGCCCGAAGATGCGTTCGCAGAACAGCCCGTCTTTTTCGGGGCGGTAAGTGCGGTAGTTGATGGTCTCGGGCTTCTTGACTTCGCCGAAACTCCACGAGCGGATGTCGTGGGGGCTGGCGAGGCTGATGCGCACGGCCCCGTAGTCGTTGATGCGGTCGTAGTTGCCAGTTTCGGCGGCGCTGGCGGCGGCTGCGGTCGCGGTGCTCATATTCAATCTCCAAGGCGGAGTGTGTCGTTGGGAAAATGAAAATAACCGCCGCTAGCTTGCGAGCACGACTTCGTCGCTCGCAAGCTAGCGGCAAACCGCGTTACTACACCCGCTTCTTCTCCAGTTGCATGTTCAGCCCGAGGCCGCGGATTTCGTGGGTGAGCACGTCGAAGCTCGCCGGGGTGCCGGCTTCGAGGGTGTTCTCCCCTTTAACCATACTCTCGTAGATCTTCGTGCGGCCTTCGACGTCGTCCGACTTCACCGTCAGCAGTTCTTGGAGGATGAA
>Ga0105047_10008775_pt1 | contig 16784 bp, 12 predicted proteins | sample MAT04_FD_78384 | JGI IMG/M metagenome (GOLD analysis project Ga0105047, IMG submission 78384) | Freshwater microbial communities from Lake Fryxell liftoff mats and glacier meltwater in Antarctica - MAT-04 (megahit assembly) | ecosystem: Environmental > Aquatic > Freshwater > Ice > Liftoff...
CACTTACAGGCGGCGACTCCATTTTGAGGAAAGGGCGATCGAGCCTTTGCTTTTGAAGCTAGGAAAATGTGCTCCGGTGTCGATCGCCGATCGGGAAAGTTGAGATCGAGAACGTTTGGGTCTATCCTATTAAACTGAGGGCATCTCAAAACATCCGAGCTGCTAGCTCAGGCTTTGAGTGTCCAAAAATAATCAATAGCGATCGAAGCATTTTTAAGAAAATGGCACAAAATCACAAGTCAACAGTTATTATCACCGGCGCATCCTCCGGCGTCGGCTTGTACGGCGCGAAAGCCCTTGCAGACAAAGGATGGCACGTAGTCATGGCCTGTCGCGACGTGGTGAAAGCCGGAGACGCAGCCCAAGACTTGGACATACCTCAAGGCAGTTTCTCCATTATGCACATTGACTTGGGCGATTTGGAAAGCGTGCGACGGTTTGCTCGGGAATTCAAGGCCAGCGGCAGGCCTCTAGATGCTTTGGTGTGCAACGCGGCAATTTATATGCCTTTGATTAAAGCACCGCTGCGGACTCAGGAGGGTTACGAGTTGACGATGACTACGAATCACCTCGGTCATTTCCTGCTGTGCAACCTGATGATGGAAAATATGAAGCCTTCCTACTATAACGATCCGAGAATCGTGATTTTGGGAACCGTGACTCACAATCCTGACGAGTTGGGCGGCAAGATTCCGCCGCGCCCGGATTTGGGAAATTTTGAGGGCTTTGAAGCGGGTTTTAAAGACCCGGTTTCGATGGCTGACGGTAAGCAGTTTGAACCGGTCAAGGCTTATAAAGATAGCAAGGTTTGTAACGTGCTGACGATGCGGGAATTGCACCGCCGCTTTCACGAATCTACGGGGATTCATTTCACTTCGCTATATCCCGGATGCGTTGCGGATACGCCGCTGTTTCGCAATCACTATCCTTTATTTCAGAAGCTGTTCCCGCTGTTTCAGAAGAATATCACCGGGGGTTATGTGTCGCAGGAATTAGCAGGGGAAAGACTAGCAATGGTGGTTGCCGATCCAGAATATAAGCAATCTGGGGCTTATTGGAGTTGGGGAAATCGTCAGAAAAAAGATGGCAAATCTTTTGTGCAGAAGGTTTCTCCGCAGGCGCGGGATGATGAGAAAGGTGAGCGGATGTGGGATTTGAGCGCTCGGTTGGTGGGTTTGAGTGACCAAGCTTCAATGGGTGCGGCTAGTGCTGGTCGATCGGCATAATTCCAAATAAGACTCGGCGGTTGAAACCGCTAAGAAGACTCGGCGGTTGAAACCGCGTCTACACAAACGATGTCCGGATGGTGCGCGGACAAAGAGAGTGAACGGGGTATTAAAGTCTCATGCACCAAAATTAAAGAAACCGGGTTTTTTACGCTCATCTGCGGTTTTTAACGCAGTATTTTCGAGAAAAACCCGGTTTCTGGCTACGCGCTCCCATCAAAGAAACCGGGTTTTTGGCTGAATCTGCGGGTTTTAACGCAGTATTTTTGAGAAAAATCCGGTTTCTTGCTACGCCCTTGCGAAACAACTGTTGGCTGTCGCTGTTACTTTTTTATGGGTTTAAATTAATTTAAAGTTTAGGGTGCACGGGTTCCTGAAAATATTTTCACCCAATTATTCGAGATAACTATATCCTATGGCTTGTCGATCGCAAAAACTTTTTTTACTCGCTGGCATTTTTGGGTTAGTTTGGTTGGGAAAACCAGCTAAAACATCCGCTAGCAATGTTGCAATTTTTACCTCCAATGTTGAGGATTTCGCAGCAGTCAGCAACGATCGCGATCGATACGAACGAAGCACTGATACTAATCTTGACAGTCGCGAAGACTTGCTCGCCCCAGCATCTGATCGATCGGCTTTGCCACCAATTATACCTGCAGAAACTCCAGACTTACAGCCAGAAGTTGCCAATTCTGCCGATCGCACATTCAGTACAAAAACTCAAGAAACCGCGCTTTCTAACTCAGGTAAACCGCTAGAAGAAAGTATTACCGCCAAAAAAATTGGTTTGGAGGGCGATCGAGATTCGCAACTGATCTCAAATCCGGTGACATCGGAATTAGATCCGAGTCCTGTCTCGCTAGCGGGTACAGGGATCGCCGGTACAGGCAATTCTGATCACAATCTGAGCCAACTGCCCAACCCAATTCAACCCAGGGAGCCGGAATTTCCCGCACCTACAGCCCCGGAACCGCCCCCGCCTTCTCCCCTGCAGCCAACCCCAGAAACACCTGCTCCCGGCGATACCAGACCGGGGATTCCGGGTACAATTCGGGTTGAGCGCTTTGAATTTGAAGGCAACACGGCTTTTAGCGATCGCGAATTAGCAGAAGTTACGCAACAGTTTGCGGGGCGCGAAATCACCTTTGCTGAACTGATCGCAGCAGAAGCAGCCGTCACTCAAAAATATGTAGCAGCCGGATACATCAATTCCGGGGCTGTAATTCCCGCCAACCAAAGCTTTCCCAGGGAAGGAGGCGTGGTAAAAATTCGGATTGTCGAAGGCGGGTTAGATGAAATTAAGATTGCGGGAAACAGGCGCTTGAATTCAAATTACGTGCGATCGCGCCTCGAACGCGCCACCATTCGGCCGCTCAATCGCGATCGACTGCTGGAAGCCTTGCAAATGCTGCAACTAGACCCCTTAATTGCCAATATATCCGCCGAATTGCAAGCCGGAAGCCGCCCGGAAAACAGCCGTTTGGAAGTGCGGATCAAAGAAGCAGACAGCCTTAGCGGCGAAGTTTTCCTAGACAACAACCGATCGCCCAGCGTGGGAAGTTTTCGGCGCGGTGTGCGGATCAATCAAGCAAATTTGCTCGGTTTGGGCGACGGATTGGAGGTATCCTACGCTAACACCGACGGTAGCAACGAATTTAACGGTAGCTACACAGTTCCCGTCAACGCGCGCAACGGGACAATTCGGTTTGCTGCGGGTGCTGCGAGCACTAACGTGATCGAGGAACCCTTTGCTGAGGCCGAAATTGAGGGGAAATCGCGCACTTATGAGTTAACTTACCGCCAACCGATTGTCGAAAAGCCCGATCGCACTTTAGCTTTGGGAGTAAGTTTATCGCGCCAAGAAAGCGATACATTCCTTTTGGGAGAAAGATTTGCGCTATCGGCTGGAGCAAACGATCGCGGGGAAACGCGGGTTTCGGCGGTGCGGTTTTTTCAAGAATATGTGCAGCGGAATACCCGACAAGTGATCGCGGCGCGATCGCAGTTTTCCGTCGGTACTAATTTGTTGGGCGCTACTGCGAACGATAGCGGCCCTGACAGCCGCTTTCTGGCGTGGCGCGGACAAGCGCAGTACGTGCGGCTGTTAGCGCCGGAAACCTTGCTAATAGTGCGTTCCGATATTCAATTTGCCGATCGCCCGCTGCTTTCCCTCGAACAAATCGGGATCGGTGGCGTTCAAAGCGTGCGCGGATATCGCCAAGATTTGCTGTTAACTGATAGCGGTGCGATCGCCAGCGCGGAAGTGCGAATCCCGGTGTGGCGGGTGCCGCAAGTCAAAGGATTGTTACAAGTGGCTCCGTTTGTCGATTTTGGGGTAGGCTGGAACAATTCGGGGGAAAAAGCGAATCCTGAGTCTGACACACTGTTGGGTGCGGGTTTGGGCCTAGTTTGGCAAATGGGCGATCGGTTGAATGTGCGTCTAGATTATGGTATTCCTTTGATTAATGCTCGATCGGGCGATTCCCTACGGGATAGCTACGCTTCACGAACTTTCCAAGAAAAAGGGATCTACTTTCGGATTAATTACTTTGCTTTCTAGTTATTAGGTTCCAGGGCTGTTTCATTCTAGGAAAAATAAGGGTTTTGTCTTGTAGGGGTAGTGCCCCCGTGCCTACCCTCCGACGATTTTTAGGTCATTTCACGGGCCAGGGCAACCACGGGGGATTGCCCCTACAAGAGAATGAATCAGCCTTGATTAGGTTCTAGAAGAGACTTATTGGATAAATCTTTGATAGAGCCGATCAACCGCAGATGTCAGGCAGATGTACGCAGATGAACGCAGATAATTCAAGGATAATTTGCGAATGAATGCCATCTTATCTAAGATAATGTAGTTAACACAAGAGGGATTGTCTTATGGTTCAGACAAAAACTAAATTAACATTTGCAGACTTCCTGCAAAACTACCCAGACGGATCTGGCATCTATGAACTTGTAAATGGGGAGATTGTCAAAGTGGAAGCAACCAGAGCTCATAAAAATGTGGCAAGATATCTAGTATTTGGCTTTAACGATGAAATCAGGCGCTTGGCACTGGACTACATCGTTGACAAAGATATAGTTATCAGAACAGTCAAAGCTTCAGGACAAGAACAAGGCAGAAATCCTGATGTTGGCGTGGTTAAGGCCTCAGTATGGAATAGCAATGTACGTGGCTATGGAGCTCTTACCGAACCTATCCAATTAGCAGTAGAAGTTACCTCAACTAACTGGGAAGATGACTATGTTGATAAGCTAGATGAGTATCAACGGCTCGGTATTTTTGAGTATTGGATTGTGGACTATTTGGCGATCGCTTCCAGGGCTTATTTAGGCAATCCCAAAGTTCCCACAGTTTTCGTTTACTCTTTGGAAAATGACCGCTATGTAGTTCAAAGTTTTAGAGATAATGATCGGATTATTTCCCCCACTTTTCCGGGACTAGAAATCACTGTAGAGCAAATTGTACTCAGCAGTCAAGTTCAAAACCTTTAAATCTGGACTTACGGACATAGAGGAGATAAACCTAGTTTTCAACCCTGATTTTTCGCGCTATACATTATATTTTTGTCAAAAAACAGGCTGATGCTCAATCAAATCGATCGACCATCCAGGTTTCGGTAGCGACGGGTTTACAGAATCTATAAATATATTACAGATATTGGTGAACCCACGCCTACAGGTCGATCGCAAATGCTGCTTTCATATCGGGTTAAATAGATATAATTGTGGTAGGGGCGGGTTCGCGAAGGTCTATGAAAAAACACGATAAATCCTGTAAACCCGCCCCGGACTCGTGGGTGGGGGCGGGTTTATTAATCTGTTTGTCCCAGTTAAGGTGATTGGTGAACCCGCCCCTACAGAAATCGCGGTCTTTTCACCAGACATTATATAATTTTTTTAGATAAACTTTCCGGGTGCGCCAATTTAGGATGGATATCAGACAAATGAATACAGCAATAAATGTGTAATTTTTATTTAGCCCTTTTCTTCCCATTTCTAAAACAGGAATTACTCTATGACTCGCCTGCATTTCACTTTACTTTTGGCTGCTTTAGTGCTGTTTCCCGATCGCGCGATCGCCCAAATCGTCCCTGACAGCAGCTTGGGCGCGGAAAATTCGCGCCTTGTCCCCGATACTATCAACAACTTACCCTCAAATAGAATTACCGGCGGCGCAACTCGCGGCTCTAATCTCTTTCACAGTTTCGGCGAATTTAACATCAAGAGCGGAGAGGGAGCTTATTTTGCCAATCCCAGCGGAATTGCTAACATTTTCACCCGCGTCACGGGCGGTAAATCCTCAAATATTTTAGGAACTCTGGGAGTTTTAGGAAATGCTAATTTATTTTTAATTAACCCGAAAGGGATTGTATTCGGGCCAAATGCGCGGTTAGATTTGCGCGGTTCGTTTATCGGTACAACCGCTGACAGTGTTGTGTTTAATAACGGCTTTGAATTCAGCAGCACCAACCCGCAAACATCACCGCTATTAACAGTTAATATTCCCGTGGGTTTAAGATTTAGAGACAATCCCGGTACAATTGTCAATCAATCGACGGCGACGGGAAAGAGCAACCAGCCAGCATCTCCGATGCCAATTCCGATTACAGATCGAGTTGGTTTAGCCGTAGACCCTGGTCAAACTTTAGCACTGATTGGCGGCGACATCGAAATTCCAGGCGGCAATTTAACCGCCAATGGCGGACAAATTTTGCTCGGTAGTGCAGCCAGTCCCGGTTTAGTTAATTTTGCAATTACAGCGGGGGAAAATGGAAATTTAAGTTTAAATTATGACAAGATTCAGAACTTCGGCAATATTCAAATATCCGATGGAACGTTCATAAATACCAGCGGCACCGGTGGCGGCAGAGTAGAGTTGAAAGGTGGAAATGTCACCCTCGACGCTGCGCGATTTTATGCGATTACACTGGGCAATATTGATGGTAGAGGTATTGATATCAACGCCCAAAAGTTGCGATCGCAAAACGGCACGCAATTTTCTACTTTGACTTTAGGAGATGGTGCCGGAGGTAATATCAATTTCCGCGCTGCTGATTCAATAGAAATGAGCGGGCTGGGAGTTGATGCCTTTCAACAGGTGGCAATTACATATCTGGTATCGGGAACCACAGACCCGTTTGGCCCGCTATTTACGCTGTTTAATGCTAGTGCAGGTGCTGGTGCTGGGGGGAGTATTACCTTCGATACCGGACGCTTGCTATTTAACAATGGGGTACTCGGTAGCGGGATAACTTTTGGTGCTGGCCGGGGTGGCAATTTGATTGTTCGCGCCAATACTTTTGAAATGGCGGGTTCTGGAGTCAACAACGGGACGACGAAAGAAAGTACCGGGGCGGGAGGAGGTATTAGTATTGATGTCAGTCGATTAATTATGCGCGACGGTTCTCTTCTGGGTACTACGAGTTACAGCAGCGGCCCGTCTGGGAGTATTAATATTAAAGCTGCTGAATCAGTCGAATTGTCTAACAGTGGCCCGAGAACAGTTGTGTCAACCGGAATTAGCACGCTGACTATCGGTTCTACCGGACGTGCTGGTAATATTAATGTTGAGACGAAGCGGTTGAGTCTCTCTGGCGGTTCTGCGTTTACATTAGGAACGGGTGTTTTAGTTGGCAGGTTTTTGTTTTCTCAGGATGGCGGGCCTGCTGGAAATTTAACGGTTAGGGCTACTGAATCAGTAGAAATTTCTGGTATTTCTCAAGTTTTGACTAGCGGAATTCAGAATGCTAGCGCGCTGACTTCTGGTACTTTGAGTTCTAGTCGGGGCGGGGATATTCGTGTTGATACGCCCAGCCTGATTGTGCGGGATGGGGGGATAGTTTCTACGAGTTCTTTGGGTAGGGGAGATGTGGGGAATATTACTGTGAATGCCGATCGCATTTTGGTCGGCGGCACCAGTAATAACGGTTTGTTTGTCAGTACGATAGATGCTTCGGTTGGCAAGACATTCGGTACTAATCCCGATGCTACAGCAAATGCCGGCTCGTTGAATCTGACGGCGCGCGATCGACTAACTGTCACAAATGGAGCTACAATCACGGTGCAGGCTACGGGAACCGGGCGGGCTGGTAATATTAATGTTGTCGCAAATTCGATCGCCCTTGACAACAAAGCGAGAATTGACGGCACAACTGTATCGGGTACAGGAGCAAATATTAACCTGCAAGCACAAAACATCCAATTGCGGCGCGGGAGTCGAATTACCACCGATGCCGGTGTTTCTGAAGGTGGCAATATCAACATCAAAAGCAATACTTTGCTGGCTATTCCCCAAGAAAACAGCGATATCACAGCCAACGCCCGCACAGCAGCCGGCGGCCGCGTGAATGTCAATGTCCCCAATGTCTTCGGCTTTACAGCAGTCAGCCGCGAACAAGTCAGAAGCAGGTTGAATCTCAGTGACGCTCAATTTGCAGCTTTACAAGTAAGTCCTACTTCTTTAGTTCCCACCAGCGACATCGCCGCGATTTCCCAAAGTGCCGGCCCGGCTTTGCAAGGGACTGTTACTTTTAGTTCTTCTGGGGTGAATCCCGCTCAAGGTTTAGTAGAATTGCCGCAAAATGTTGTGAATCCGGCTGCGTTAATTGCGGCAAATCCCTGCATTGAAGGGGACGAGAACGAGTTTACAGTTACTGGAAAAGGGGGAGTGCCAGTGAGTCCTAATGATGCTCTCAGCAGTGCAGAAACGCCGTTTCCGTGGGTGGAAGGTTCGGCAGCGGATTCTGTAACGGATGTAACGGATGTAACGGATAGAGCGAAGAGGGAAGAAGCGGGAAAAAAAGATCGGGAAGTTGTTCCGGCTCGCGGTTGGGTGGTGAATGCAAAAGGGGAAGTTACGCTGGTTGGATACAATCCGGGTAATGCTGCTGACTCTCGCAATCCTCGATCGAACTCTGGTTGTGTGCCGCGCTGAAAATAGGTTTGGTTTACAGCAGGTGAATGGTAATTGCAGAAGTCCAATCGATCGGACACGAGAGAATTATCGTACAAAAACTAAGTTTTTGAGGGAGCATCTGAATGGATGAATGGATGAATGAATGAATGAATGAGAGTTTACCGCCAATTTATTTTTACATTCCTCAAAGCCAGTGGCCAGTGGGAAAAATGCCACAAATTCCTCAAGAATACTGGCAGTGGATGAGTTCTTGGGGCAGTAGGTACGGCCGGGGAAAGTATGATTGGACTCTGCAAACTTATCTTTATTTGAAAGCGGACGGGTTGCGATGTCAATTAATAGATTTTATGCCGGATGAAGGCATCGTGCTATCCCATCGAGATTTTTGATCCGATAATTTACAACCGCTGCCAAAGTTGCTGGTTGTTTGTATTAAAGTGGATAGAGAACCTCACCCTTACGCTCAGTTGCAAGTCGTGCAGAACGATCGCGATTCGCTATTTCATCGATCGCCCTTTTTATGGCAGTGTCATCCGCTCAAATCTTGGCTACAACCAGGGTTAATTCCACGCGATAGCAGCCGGGGCGAAATCTTTGAAAATGTAGCCTTCTTCGGCGTGTTAGACAGTCTAGCACCGGAATTGCCAGCACCATCCTGGGGCGAAAAACTCCGCGCTTTGGGTTGGGATTGGCAATGGTGGGGTGCGATCGCTGGCACGATTACAGTAAAGTTGATGTAATTGTAGCTGTTCGCAGTTTTGAGGGCGAACTCACTTTTGACTCGAAACCTCCCTCGAAATTGATTAACGCTTGGCACGCGGGCATTCCGGCGGTTCTCGGCCGCGAATCTGCATACCGCAGGGAACGCAAAAGCCAACTCGATTACATAGAAGTAGCTTCGCCCGATGAAGCGATTGCTGCTGTTGAGATGCTGCGGGGCGATCGTAATTTGCGCCTAGCCACGGTCGAAAATGGTAGAATCAGAGCACAGGAAACGGCAAATGCCCAGATTATTTCGCAGTGGCGCAATTTTTTGACAAACGTAGCTGTTCCTGCTTATTATCGTTGGTGTAAATCATCAATTTGGCAGCAGCAAATATTTTTAACCCGCCGCTATCTAATTATGAAAGCAAACCGCCTCCAAAGCCGCATCAATCAATTTGTCTCCGAGAAATAGCCGTGAAAATTTGCTATTTTATCCAAACTCATCAAAATCCCCAACAAATTTATCGCCTGATTCGCACGATAAAAAAATAGAGTCCTCATGCTCAAATTCTGATCAATCACAACTTTAACAGATGCGATTTAGACTTAACTCCGCTGCAAGAATTGTCAAACATTCATTTATTGACTAATCAAGAATATTTAATCCGCGCAGATTTTTCTTGTCAAGTTCAACCCTATTTAAATGCAATTGACTGGTTATTTGCAAATAACTCTGATTTTGACTGGCTGATTAATTTAACAGGCCAAGATTATCCCACTCAACCGCTGTCAAAAACTGAAGATTTTCTCGCAAAAACTGACACGGATGGTTTTATTCGGTATTGGGATGTTTTGGCTGAGGGAATACCTTGGGAAACGCAGAAAGGATTCAAGCGCTATTATTGCCGTTACTGGCGAATTCCCGGCCGCTGGAGTTACAATTTTTTGAAAGAGTTTCAGCAGTTGTCGGCGGTGCAAAAATTGACTCCGCTGCAATTTTACCTGAGTTACGGCCCGCTGGTGGGGATACCGCGCCGATCGACCTTATTTAGCGATCGGTTTATTTGCTACGGTGGCTGTGGTACACTCTTTCTAGAAAGTGCGCTGCATATATCAAAGATTTTGTTAATACTCGCCCGGATTTTGTGGACTATTATCAAAAAACAGTAGTCCCAGAAGAGTCTTTCATCCAGACTATCTTAGTCAACAATAAAAACTTAAATCTCGTGAATGACGACAAACGCTATATTGATTATACAAATGCGATCGCAGGTTCACCAAGAACGCTGACAGTGCAAGATTATGCGACAATTACTAACGGCAATTTTCACTTTGCGCGCAAATTCGACATCAAACAAGATGCGGAAATTCTTGACAAATTAGATTCCTTAATTTTCGCTTAAAAACCAGGTTCGTAGTGAGGACTTCAGGGGATCATCTCAGTTTTGATTTTATAGTGCGAGCTTAAGAGCTCGCGATCTATCCAACTCGCGAGATCTTAAGCTCGCACTGTAAAGAAATTGCTTTTTCAGTTTTGCCAAAAGCATTTTTTTTATGATAGTGCGAGCACCTAAGCGAGCTCGCACTATAATGCAAAACACCAGATGCTCCCGGACTTTAGTCCGCTTCAAAACCTAAACGCTAAAGTCCACACAACGAAAAGCCAAACTAAAGTAGTTAAATTTTCAATCGCCTGTTTACAACTACTTGGATAAGTGGAAAGATGCTTATGCGATCGACAAACCGATTAAAGTCATGCACTGCACCTATCCCTACCGCCCGCAGTACGCAAAGAACGTCACGCGATCGCTCTTGACTCGAATAGTCGATCGCGCAGCTAAAATATTTTTACCAAATCAACTTAACAACCCTTGGCGTTTAAAATAAACTTTAGAGAAGACGGCGGTTGAAACCGCGCCTACAAAAACAAAGTCCGCCTCCGCGGACTCAAGAAAACAACGTACTTTCAACCGTCCGGTCTTCTTATCTTCAACCCGCGGAGGCGGGTTTGGTTTGTATAGACGCGGTTTCAACCGCCCGGTCTTCTAATATGGCTCGTTACCAGGAAGAGCCTGGTAATGCAGATCCGGAGGAAGAGCCTCTCTTTACCCCTGGGCTTCTGGAGAGAGGAGTGTGGCAGATGTTTGATTTATTAAATTTTCGTTCCTAATAGCGTCAATACATCCGAGAATTTACCTAGATCAAGTAAGAAACGAGAGGGCGGGTTTTGCCCATTTTTTACTCATTTATATCATATATCCTCTTCTAAACCCGCCCCTACTAATGACTGATGACTAATGACTGATGACTAATGACTGAGGGCGGGTTTTGCCCATTTTTTACTGATTTATATCATGTATCCTCTTCTAAACCCGCCCCTACTAATAACTAATGACTGATGACTAATGACTGAGGGCGGGTTTTGCCCATTTTTTACTGATTTGTATCATATATCCTCTTCTAAACCAGCCCCTACTAATGACTGATGACTGATGACTGATGACTAATGACTGAGGGCGGGTTTTGTCCATTTTTTACTGATTTGTATCATATATCCTCTTCTAAACCAGCCCCTACTAATGACTGATGACTAATGACTGATGACTAATGACTGAGGGCGGGTTTTGCCCATTTTTTACTGATTTGTATCATATATCCTCTTCTAAACCAGCCCCTACTAATGACTGATGACTAATGACTGATGACTAATGACTAATGACTGATGACTGAGCTTTCCCTTGGTTAAAAACTCCATTTCTTTGGTATGGAAATCCAAGTTTCGATCGCCTTGACAAAAAGTCGGTTAAGCAGGAAAATCAAATAAATGTAAAAAAAAATACTCAGTGAAAGTTTCATTAGTGGTGAGCGATTTATCGGGAGCAAGCGCAATTCGTGCCTTTCTCTTAGCTCAAGTCCTGATTGAGCTTAACTATGAGGTAGAAGTTGTCGGATTTAAGTTTGGTCAAGAATTGTACGCGATTCCTCCTGCAAACATCCCAGTCTGTGCGATACCAGGGACAAACTATCCGACGTTTTTGATGGATGCTCAAAAAATTTTGAAAACAATAGATGGAGATATCATTTATGCAGTCAAACCTAAACCCACAAGCTTTGGTTTATCGCTGCTAAAAAAACTCGATACTCGCCGCCCTGTGATTTTAGATATAGATGACTGGGAACTTAGCTGGTTCGGCGGGGATGAATGGAAATATCGCCCTTCTTTTAAACAACTTTATCGAGATATTTTCAAACAAAACGGTCAATTAAGAAAACCCGATCACCCGCTATATATCAAGTGGATGGAAAGTTTGATCCACCATGCTAATGCAGTCACCGTTCATACTGAGTTTTTACAACAGCGTTTTGGTGGTGTATATTTGCCTAACGGTAAGGATACTAAAATGTTCTATCCTGCTAAATACAATCCTGAATTGAGCAGAGAGCGTTATGGCTTGTCTGGGTATAGAATATTAATGTTTCCGGGTGCGCCTCGACCTCACAAAGGTGTTGAGGATGTTTTGATGGCCCTCGAACAGTTAAACGAGCCAGATTTAAAATTAGCGATCGTCGGCGGAAGTCCTTATGATGATTATGATGATAGACTTATGCAACAATGGGGGCGTTGGATTGTTAAACTGCCAAGGTTTCCAGTCGAGACAATGCCTGAAGTTGTGGCGGCGGCTCACGTTGTCGTTGTTCCTCAGCGAGAGACTCTGACAGCGGTGGCTCAGTTTCCGCTCAAGCTGACAGATGGGATGGCAATGGCTAAACCTGTTTTGTCTACACGGGTGGGGGATATTCCGGCAATTTTAGGAGGAACTGGTTATTTAGTCGAGCCGAGTTCTCCCGCTCAAATTTCCCAAAAAATTCAATGGATATTTCAAAATTTGACCGTCGCGAATTTGCAAGGAATGAAAGCTCGGGAAAGATGCGTGAAAAAATATAGCATTCAAGCAATGGCACCGATACTTTCAGATATAATTGCAGGTTGTATAGGTGACATTTAAGCGACTGAATGGATGAAAAAAAACTGGGTGCAATTAAAGTATATTTTGATCTGCCATACTGTTTAGCTGGGAACGCTTCATGTCTGCGAATAAGCTACTCCTAAAATTTGCCAGACGATATCCCGGCAGGATTTTGTTAACTGTGATCCTGGGCTTTTCTGGGGCTTTATTCAGCGGTATCAGCACTACTCTGATTGTATCGGTGCTTTTAAATTTTTTGGATGAAGCGGTGGAGCTACGCGGCGCTCCAACTCTCATTAAAACTTTGATGTATCCTTTTGAAGGAATGCCCAAAAATCAGCGTTTAATGTTGATGACAGGGGCGATTTTTCTGGCAATTCTTTTAAAAAATATTGCGAGTTATATCAATACTTTAGTGGCTACTTCTCTGACGCGCTCTCTGACTTTTGATTTACGAGAAGCAGGTTTGCGGTTGTTGTTAGAAGTAGATTTAGATTTTTACTCTAAAACTAAAGTCGGGGATTTAATCAATAGATTGGGCGGAGAAATTGGCCGGACGGCTAGTGCAGTCGGGACGGCGATCGGAATGTTTACTACTTCAATTACTGTTTTGGTGTTTGTGGGTTTGCTGCTTTCTATCTCGTGGAAACTGACGGTGACAGCTACAGTTTTGCTGGCGTTAGTTGCTTGGACAAATCAATATATTATTAACCGTTCCAAGCATTTTGGTCATCTGCTTTCTGAAATGTCGAAGGATTATTCGGTTAGGGTGCTGGAAACTATAACTGGGATTCGGCTGGTTAAGTCAACGGGGAACGAGGAAAGGGAGTATCAGCGGATCAAGCATTTAATTCAAAGGCGAGAACAAGCGGATTTTCAAGCTCAGGTAAATTAGGCGGCGATCGCCCCAATTAACGAAGTTGTTAATTTGATCGTTATGCTTTTGATTGTATTTATAGGCCACACAATATTTGCCCATGAAATAGAGTCTATTTCAACAGTTTTGTTGACCTATTTATTGGTACTTTTTCGGTTAATTCCTTTGATTTCTCAGTTGAATAGCGGGCGCAGTCAATTTGCGAACACGTCGGCTAGTGTAGAGGTAGTCAATAATTTTTTGAGCTGCGATGACAAACCGTTTATGCTGAACGGTTCTGTGCCGTACACTCATTTGCAATCGGGAATTAGTTTTAATAAAGTATCTTTTAGTTATCCGAATCACAAGAATTTAGTTCTTCAAAAAGTTGATTTATTTCTCCCTCACGGCACTACTTTGGCTTTGGTAGGAACTTCGGGTTCTGGTAAGTCAACTTTGGCAGATTTACTGCCGAGATTTTACGATCCTACTGAAGGTAATATTTCTATAGATGGCACGGATTTGCGCGAATTTGAGCTAAAAAGTCTCAGAAAAGCGATGGGTATTGTTAGCCAAGATACGTTTTTGTTTAATGCTTCGGTGCGCGAAAATATTGCTTACGCTAGGCCCCAATCGACTGAGGCAGAAATTGTGCAAGCGGCGCAGGGGGCGAATGCTTATGAGTTTATCGAACTGTTGCCGGAGGGGTTGGATACTCAAATTGGCGATCGGGGTGTAATATTATCGGGAGGGCAGCGTCAGAGAATTTCCATTGCTAGAGCTTTGCTGCAAAACCCGGAAATCTTAATTTTAGATGAGGCTACGAGTTCGCTGGATACGGTTTCCGAAAGATACGTGCAATCTGCGATCGAGAAATTGAGCTGCGATCGCACAACCTTAGTAATCGCCCACCGCCTCTTTGATGGAATTTAAATCGGGAAATATCGCTGCAATTTGGTGCGAACCGGATAACCCGCACCAGTTTGCACAAAGCATTCAAGATTGTTTAGCAAAATATCCGAGAAGGGGCGAAGGTTATCCAGAAACATTGGATTTTGTCAGGCAGTTTTCGTGGGAAAATAGAATTGAGAAAATTTTGAGTTATGTAGATGAGTCATTTGTAGGGTGCGTCAGTCAGAAGCCGAAAAATAACTGATGAAATCATCAAAAATGACGCACCATTAACTGTGCAGTGCGTCAGCTTGCTCGTTACTTTCGCTCTGCCTGGTAATGCAGATCCGGAGGAAGAGCCTCCTTTTTTCTTGCAACTTACAGGAGAGAGAACTGTAGGAGGTGTTTAAGTTATTAAGTTTTCGATCCTCAAATACAAGTGCGATCGATTACCATAACAAAAACGGTTCGTAGTGCGGACTTGCATACGCAATAATGAGCGTATGCAAGTCCGCACTACGAACCAATCTGAGTTGTAGGGTGCGTCAGCCAGAAGCCGATAGATAATTGATGAAATCATCAAAAATGACGCACCATTAACTGTGCGGTGCGTCAGCTTTTATATGATCAATTATCCCGAAGATAACCAAAGCTGACGCACCCTACTAATTAAAATAGAACCTACCAAACATCAAATTATGAAGCCAAAAATTATCGCCACAATCACCACCTATCCAGGCATGAATCAAAGCGACTGGCTGTGGCAGCAAACCCCTCACTACTTCGGAAAATGGGGCAACATTCAAATGCTCGCAAATCATCCAGAACCAGATTATTTGTTGATGTATCAATTCGACTTTCCCCGACAGCCCAAACAGCAGTCCTGGCTCGATAGAATACGCAACTACAGGCATTTAAAACCAGAAAATGACATTCGAGATAAATTTCGCACAGTGCCAAAGGAACGCATTATTTATCTAATTCGAGAGCCTCCTTTAGCAGAGGTAATTGAGATTACTAAAACCAACTACGAACAAGCAAAACTTTATTGCGGTTATGTTTCCTGGGCCGATGATTTGGCACCAAAACCCGATTATATGCCCGCGATTTGGTATCACTCTAACTCATTTAGAGAACTAAATGAAATGCCGCCACCAACTAAAACTAAGTCCTGTTCTTGGATTACTTCAGGTGTTAGCCGCACAGCCAATCACCGGCGCAGATTAGACTTTATCAAATTGCTGCAAGAAGCAGAATTAGATTTTGACCTTTACGGGCGAAATTTGCCAACTTGGGCGCGGGGAAATGGCACGGTTAACAATAAATGGCACGCCGTCGCACCTTATTATTACAATTTGGCTATTGAAAATTATGCAGAAAATGATTGGTATGTCAGCGAGAAACTTTGGGATGCTTTGTTAGCTTGGAATTTGCCGATTTATTATGGCGGTGTGGCGGCGGATAAGTTGTTGCCTGCGGGAAGTTTTTTGCGCTTGCCTAGTTTGGATCAAAAGGGAGTAGAATTTATTAAAGAGGTGATTGCTACTGCGGATTATTGGCAGGAAGCGAGGGAGAAGATTGCTGAAGCTAGGCAAATTATTCTCCATGAATTGAACCTGCTTAATTGGTTGTCTAATTTTGTATCTTAGGAAATGGTTACAACTTAAAAATCGTAGGGTGCGCATTGCGCACCTTACCTAAATTTCCCAACTAAATATGAATGCAATTTGCACGCTAGCCAATGATACAGTTTACGATCAACTAATTGCTTTACTTAATAGTATTGAAGTGATTTTAGGCTCAAATACTCCTGTCTGTATTTATCCTTTTGACGAGGAGATACAACAAATTCAAGCTGAAATTGCCAATCGTCCAAATGTTTTTATGTATGAAGATAGCGCATCGATTCAGCGCTGGGATAAATTCATGGAATCAGCCGCACCTGAGCGCTTAAATCGCCAAAAGTTTCGGCTTTATGGCGCTCACCGGCGCTTTTGTGCTTTCGACGGGCCTTTTGAAAGGTTTATCTATATGGATGCTGATACTTTGGTGATGAATTCCCTTGATGCGGTTTTTGATAAGTTAAATGAATCGGATTTTGTGGTTTATGATTTCCAATTTACTGATCCAACTAAAGTATACAATATTGATTCTCCGAAACTGCTAAAAGTATTCGCGCAAAATCGTATTGATTCAGAAATATTTTGTTCGGGTTTTTA
>Ga0105047_10008777_pt1 | contig 16782 bp, 12 predicted proteins | sample MAT04_FD_78384 | JGI IMG/M metagenome (GOLD analysis project Ga0105047, IMG submission 78384) | Freshwater microbial communities from Lake Fryxell liftoff mats and glacier meltwater in Antarctica - MAT-04 (megahit assembly) | ecosystem: Environmental > Aquatic > Freshwater > Ice > Liftoff...
AGCGGAAGAACGTGCCGATGCAGAACAGTCCTGGCAACATCGATCACCACCCCAGCGAGGAAGTCTCGGCGCTCGAGCGACTTTACGCCCGCAAACCGTGGTATCGCGTCATCTCGCAGAAGCTGGGGCTTCAGGCCAAACTGGTTATCGCATTCGTCTTGATGATCGTGCTGGCGCTCGGCGGATTTCTGCTTTTGTCGGTTCGTGAAACCGGCGAACGCATGGTCGGCGAGGTGAACGGTCAAGCCCGGCAGATTTCACTGGCGCTGGGGGCACTGGCGTCGGATTCACTCCAGAACGCCCGAACCGATCACCTTAAAGCGGTCGCTACCGACTTGGTTCGCGGAAGCAGCAACGTGGTGGAGGTCGTCTTCTACGATGCCACCGGCAAGCCCGTGGCCGGGCATTCACGCGATGGGCAGCAACCCGGCCCGTTCGATCCCAAGAACACGTCATCGCTCGGCCAGGTCGTACACACGCGCGACCGAGTCGGAGAACGCGTCGGGATGATCTCACCCGTCTTTTCGTCGCAGGACCAGCGGATCGTGGGCTTTGTCCGCGTTGACATCACCACCGAACAACATGCCAAGCAAGTCCTTTCTGCCGCCCGGACGGCATTGCAGGTGGGCGTGGTACTCGTACTTTTGACCATTCCCGGCGTCTGGCTCTTGGTCCGGCGAATCTTCCTGCCCATCAGGCTGCTCCTTCAGGCAGCCCGGCAGATCGCCGGCGGAAACCTGGAATGCCGGGTGGAAACCGATCGCCCGGACGTCATCGGCGACCTTGCCCGCGCGTTCAACGACATGTCGCGCACCGTCCGCCATCAGCAGGAAGCGCTCCGCCAGGCTAACCTTAAGCTTGGCGACGCCAACCGCGACCTGGAATCCAAGGTCGAGCAGCGAACCGTCCAGTTTGAATCCGCCAACAAGCGATTGAGTGCCGAGATCGCCGAGAAGGAAGACTTCCTCCGTGCCGTCTCGCACGATCTGAACGCACCGCTGCGCAACATCAGCGGCATGGTCACGATGCTGCTGATGAAAAAGAAGGACACGCTCGACGCAGACACGATGCACCGCTTGGACCGCATCAAGAAGAACGTTGAAGTGGAAACCGACCTGATCAATGAACTGCTCGAGCTGTCGCGAATCAAGACCCGCCGACAGGCGATGGAACCGGTGAACCTTGAAGAAATGATTTGGGACTTGCGCGGCATGTTCGAGAACGATCTGAAGACGCAAGACATCCACCTCATCGTGGATACCGCGTTACCGACGCTGCATGCCGAGCGGGCGCGGGTGCGCCAGGTGTTTCAAAACCTGATCGATAACGCCATCAAGTACATGGGGGACGGCGAGACCAAGGAAATTCATGTTGGCTGCCAGATCAGGTTGAGCGAGGCGGAATACTACGTCCGCGATACCGGCGTGGGCATCGATGCCGAGGACGTCAGCAAGGTGTTCTTCGTGTTCCGTCGCGGCAAGAACACGGCGTTGCAGAACGTCACGGGTAAAGGCGTGGGGCTGGCGAGCGTGAAGAGCATCGTTGAGACGTACTCGGGGAAGATTTGGGTTGAGAGCGAACTGGGCAAAGGGAGCACGTTCCGGTTCACGATCAATGGACAATATGTACCAGCGACGAACGGCGGTTCGAGGACGAACCGCGCGATCGAAAGCCGCGCCGAAGCGGCGTGAGGACGGGTAGCAATGACTGCGAATCAATGCCACAAGGCGAAAGTGTCTGATACGGGAGAACGAATCATGTTGGACGCCAACAACAAACCAGTCTCGATTCTGCTGGTGGACGACGACCCCGACTGCCGGATGCTCATCCGCGACGCGATCAGCGAATGCAAGGTGAGCAACGACGTCTGGGAAGTCAGCAACGGGCAGGAAGCGCTTGATCTGCTCACCAGGCACCGCGACGACTTCGCGTCGCTGCCCGGGCTGATCTATCTCGACATCGAGATGCCCCGGATGAACGGGCTTGAGACGCTCGCGAAGATCAAGAGCGACGAAAAGCTCCGCCACATCCCCTGCGTCATGATGACCGGGGTCAGCGAGGAAGAGCAGATGCGAAAGGCCGCAGAACTGGGCGCAAACAGCTACACGCTTAAGCCGGCGAATGCCGAACAGTTTCTAAAAACCGTGCTCGCGAGCACAAACTACTGGCTGGCGATCCACCAGTATCCGGACCATCACTTGCCGCAATCTCAGTGCAGGCGTTGAGGCAGGCAATCTGTAGCGTTCATGCCGACGCGCCGAAGCGCGAAGAAACAGAACGACTATCTTGCATGTGTCGAGTCTGAATCGTAAGTCTTGCTTGGTCAGGGACGTATAAACGTGCAAACACTTAAACTGCTAATGGTCGAGGACGACGCGGATCAGCGAGAGCTGGTGCGCGAGATCATCGAAGACCACTTTGGCAAGGGGACGGTCGTCTGCGCAGGTAGCCGCGCCGAGGCGATGCAGAACGACCTTGCCAGCTTCGACCTCATCCTCACCGATTTTAATCTTCCGGACGCGACCGGCATGCAACTCCTGGGCGAAATCCGCGCGCAGTGCATCACCCCGGTGATCATGATCACCGGCGAAAACTCCGGCGAACTCGCCGCCGAGGCGATTCGCAAGGGTGCCACCGACTACGTCGTCAAGGTCGGCGACTACATGTTCACGATCCCGCTCGTGATCGAGAAGAACCTCACCGTCGCCAAGCTGCGCACGGAGAACGAAACGCTCCGCGACAGCCTGGAGAAGGCGCTCACCGACGTGCAGGCGACCAACCAGCAATTGCAGGATTCACTGAAGCGCGTCGAACAGATGGCCGCCACCGACCCCCTGACGGGCCTGTATAACCGCAGGCACTTCAGCAAGGTGATCGATCAGATGTTCGCCGACGCCCAGCGCTACGGCCACGACCTTTCGGGCGTGATGATCGACCTGGACGCCTACAAACAGCTCAACGACACGTTCGGCCATGCGGTCGGGGACCAGCTCCTGGTCCTCACCGCCAAAGTCATCACGTCCAACCTCCGCCGCGGCGACGTTGCGGCGCGGTACGGCGGCGACGAGTTCGTCCTGTTGCTCCCCCACGCCAGCGCGGCAGAAGCCGAGGCGGTGGTGGATCGAATTCGACAGGATTTCAAGGCCGCCTCGTCGCAGATGCTGAAGCGCCCGCTGGGCGTCTCAATGTCGATCGGCCTTGCCGCGTTGTCGGCCTGTTCCAGCGCCAGCGCCGACGAACTGATGGCCAGCGCCGACACCGCGCTCTACGCCGCCAAAGAAGCCGGCCGCGACCGCGTCAGCTGCGCCCGTGGTGCCGCCCGACTCGAGAAAGTGCCCGCCTGATCACCGGCCCTGGCACCCCCCTTTCGCAAAGCCAAGCCCGAACCGCCGCGCCAAGCCCAACTTCATCGGCATCTTCGTCCACCAGCACATCGACCCCGTGATCGATTCCGTCGGCTCACGCCTTCCATCGAAAAGCGCGCATACAAAAAAGGCGGCGCGGGCCTCTCGGCGTCCCGCGCCGCCCAGGGAAGGAGGGCTGCGTAAAACTGTCATTACTACATACGATACAGGACGCCGTGCGGTTCAATTTTCTGTCAAAAAAATGGATCGCTTTTGTATCGCGGCAAAAATGCAGTTTCGGCGGCATCCGCTGCGTCGCCTTCCCCCGCTATACTTCGGAGCATGACTGAGTATGTGGCCGACTTGCACGACATTTGGAAGATTTACCGTAAGCCGGGGACCGATGTCGAAGTGTGCGCTCTCAAAGGCGTCAGCCTTCGCATTCGTCGCGGTGAATATCTCGCGATCATGGGCGCAAGCGGATCGGGTAAATCGACGTTGATGAATATCCTCGGCTGCCTCGACCAGCCAACGCGCGGGCACTACATCCTTGGCGAGCACGACGTCAGTTCATTGCCGGACGATCAGCTTTCTGAAATCCGCAGCCAGTCGATCGGATTCGTCTTCCAGAACTTCAACCTCATCCAGCAACTCACAGTGGTGGAGAATCTCGAAGTACCGATGTTCTACCAGGGCGTTCGCCCTGCCGAGCGACATGAGCGGGCGCGGGCGCTGGCCGAGCGCGTCGGGCTCGGCGATCGCGGCGATCATCGTCCCATGCAGCTATCTGGCGGACAGCAGCAGCGCGTGTGCATCGCTCGGGCGCTGGTGAACGATCCTCTCATTCTCCTGGCCGACGAACCGACCGGAGCGCTGGACAGCAAGACCGGCCTTCAGATTCTCGACATGTTCGATAATCTGCACAAATCCGGCACGACCGTGGTGCTGGTCACGCACGATCCGAACGTGGCGCTTCGAGCCCAGCGAACCATCTGGCTCCAGGACGGCGAGATCTATCGAGATACCGCCAACGAACAATCCGCGGTGTCGGCGATGCCCATCGGCTGAGCCGCGGCTACGATCGGTCATGCCTTCGCGCCGCGTGCTCATCTTCGCCAATCCCACCTCCGGCCGCGGGCGAGGGACGGGCATCGCTCGCAAGCTCCAGCCCGTGCTTGCCGAAAACGGTTGGACCGTTGACACGTTCCTTCAGCATCCGCAAAAACTGCGTGAGATTCCCAATGCCGCTTCCATCGCCGCGATGATCGTCATCGGCGGCGACGGGACGCTCCGGGCGGTGATCGAGCGGGTAATGGAGCTGGTCGGTGCCGATAACGTACCGCCGGTGCTGGTTATGGGATTAGGCACCGCAAATCTCATGCAGCAGCATCTCAAACTGCGGTATCGGCGTGTCGGATTGGAGCAGGATGTGATGGAACTGCTGGAGGCTCGCAAGACGGTGAAGGTCGACACCGCCGTCGCAGGGAAATCTTTATTCTTGCTGATGGCGAGTTGCGGTTTTGATTCGAGCGTGGTGAAGCGACTCGCGGCCGGCCGGACCGGGCCAATCACGAAGTTGTCGTACGTCACGCCCATCCTCGCGTCGCTGCACGATTACGATTTTCCGCCGCTTACGGTGGAGGTTGACGGCCAGATCGTCCACGACAATCAGCCGGCGCAGGTGTACGTGGGCAACGTGCCGGAGTACGGAACCGGCTTTCCAGTGCTCGATCTGGCCAGTTCGTTCGATCAACGGCTGGATATCTGCGTCATGCCCTGCCAGACTCGGAACGACCTCATCCGTCTATCGATGCTGACACTCGTCGGCAAGCATCGCGACGCCAGCGGCGTCATCTACACCACCGGGCGCGACGTGCGCATCACCAGCGATTTACCCGTGCCCATTCAGGTCGATGGCGATGATGCCGGGACAACGCCCGTTCACATCCACTTGCTGGACACCAGCGTCGCCTTTATCGTTCGCTGAACATGCATTCAGCCCTCCAACTCGACCCCAAGCGTTTGTTCCTCATCGCCGGCCCGTGCGTGATCGAATCGCAGGACCTGTGCCTTACGATCGCGTCGCACGTAAAGGCGGTGTGCGAAAAACTGGGCATCCAGTACGTCTTCAAAGCCAGCTTCGACAAGGCCAACCGTTCCAGCGGTTCCAGTTTCCGTGGCCCGGGCCTGGACGACGGCGTGGCGGTGCTGAAGGTGATCAAGGACAAGCTGGGCGTCCCTGTCCTGACGGACATCCACGAAACCGCCCAGGCTGCGGTGGCGGCGGAGGTGGTGGACATTCTTCAGGTGCCTGCGTTCCTCGCGCGGCAGACCGATCTCCTGCTCGCCTGCGGCCGCACAGGTCGCACGATCAACGTCAAGAAAGGCCAATTCATGTCGCCGATGGAGATGGCAAACGCGGTCGAAAAAATCCGCTCGACCGGCAACAACTCGGTCCTGCTTTGCGAGCGCGGCACGTTCTTCGGATACAACCGGCTGGTGAATGATTTCACCGGCCTGGCGGAGATGAAAACGCTCGGGTGCCCGGTGGTATTCGACATCACCCACAGCACCCAGCAGCCCGCCGCCCAGAAAACCCAGAGCGGCGGCAACCCGCAGTTTTCTCCCCTGCTCGCCCGTGCCGCCATCGCCACCGGAAGCGTCGACGGGCTATTCCTCGAATGCCACCCCGACCCGAAAAATGCCAAGAGCGATGTCGCGACGATGCTGTCGCTCGACGCGGTCGAGCCGATCCTCACCCAGTGCGCCGAACTCTTCGCGCTGCGATCCAAATGGACAATCTGATGATCGGGACGGAAACGCTATAGGGTTCGTCGTGCGAACCGTCCCCACGCCGGATCGGTTCGCACGGCGAACCCTGCTGGAAGACTCGCCGGTCGAAATGACCTACAGCTTCCCGCTGTTGCGCAATGTAAGGATGCGGCGCATCAGCGTCGTGGCCTGTTCCGGCTCGTAACCGATGATTCCGTCGATCGCGTTGCCGACCAAGCCAACACTGAGGTCGTCGGGGCTGTAGATCACGCCAATCTTCTCGTTGACCGTCAGGGCGCGGATGCGGAAGCGCGTGGCGTCGGCACCCAGCTTCTGCATCGCATAGACGCGGAACTTCGGCTCCAGCTTCTCGGCGGCACCGGAGGTGTAGAGGGCGTGGTCTTTCTTTAAGGGTTCTGCGATCTGCGACACCTCGTTCGGAAGAATTTTTGACAGCTCCGACTGCACCGACGCATCAAACTCCCCGAACCCGCCCGCCGCATCGATCACCAGCAGCCCACCGCCGGCGATGAATTCCTTGAGCGCCACGCGCTGCTCTTCCGTGAACTGTAGCGGATCGGTTCCGGTCAGATGGGCGATCTTGTAGTCCTTGAGCGATTCCTTGCCCAGTTCAACGGTCACCGTTTCAAGCTTCACCTTGTCCAGGTTGTTCATGACCGCGGTGAGGCGCTTCCACCCACCCGGCTCCGGATCCCAGCGGCCGTTGTACTTGAGGCGGGCGACCTTGATGGTGGTGGACGGGGAGATCTTCGGATCGGCGCGGACGACGTGAGTTTCGCCTTTGTATTTCGCCTGGGTCTTGTCGATCGAATAGAGGAATGCGTTGGCGAAGAACTCGAAGATTTCCTCACGGTTGAAATCGCGCCGCTGCATCGTGCGGCTGAAATCGTCATTCGGGATCAGCACCATGAACAGCCGTGCCTGATTACCCAATCCCTCGATGCGCGGCTTGCGCTTCCATTCGGTGGCTCTGAACTGCTGGTTGACCAGCATGGGGTGTTCCATCTTGTCCTGAAGCTGCTGGAACTCGTTTCCGGGGAAAAGCTCAGTGCCCAGTTCGCGGAACGACTTGGTGAAATCACCCTTGGCGACGTCGGCGTTGCCGATGATCATCCCGCCTTCCTCAATGTACTGCTTGAGCATCGCCTTCTCCTTGTCGGTGAAGGCGAGCGCCTGATTGCCTGCGATGTAGAGGATGCCCGAGTCGTGCAGGTCGTTGATGTTGGCGACGCCAAGGTTAAGGATCTGCCAGTTCAGCCCGCGTTCGGTTTTATCCGAAACCCAGCGGGTGGCGTTGGCAACATCGCGGGGGCGCTGGTTCCAGTTCGCTTCCTTGCTCTGGTTGGTCTTGGGCGCGGTGATGCTGTACTGGAGCTTGTTCATCATGACCGGCGCGCGGCCACGAGAGAGGAACAGCAGTGCCAGCGCCGTGTTCTCCCTGTCATTGCCGTGATTACCCGAAGGCCAGTCCCCGCCGGGCTTCTGCATTTTCACGATCGCGTCGGCACCGGCGCCGAACCAGTCTAACTGTCCGAAGTACTTGTAGCCGCTGGCGACACCGATACGCTCGATTCCGTACAACGCGTAGAGGCTTGGCTTAGCGACCAGCTCGGGTAAATTCTTTGCCACCCAGCCAAGACCCTTGTTGATCCACGGGTCGGCGATATTCCCCTTGTTGCCCTCGATGCCGTCATTGGCGTGGAGAAATTCCTGCGTGATGAACAGCGTCGCCACGCCGGCAGCGGTCATCTGGATCGTCGCGCTGCCATTCTCGTCTGGTTTGAGGCCCGCCTTCGGCTTTCCCGAGTAGCCCCAGCCACCGTCGTCGCCTTGCTGGTTGCGCCACGAGGTTTCGACGAGCGTCCAGAAGGGCTGCGGGATTTCCTCGATTCGCTGGGCAGCCGCCCACGCGCCTAGCACGCCGTACTGCGCACAGCTGATATCGAGTCGACCTCCGCCCGGCTGATAGTCATGGAACCCTTTATTCCCGCCGCTCTTAGAGATGCCGCTCAGGAGCAGGCGCGCTTCTTTCACCATCGCCTGCTTGTTCAGGTCCGTCTCTGGCAGGTTCAGCCACACGTTGGCGCGCAGACCCAAAGAGTAGTGTCCGGTGATCGGCGCGGTGCGGAGCCACTCGGTCGCCTTGACGATGCCCGGGTCCAGCGGCTTTTCACCCGCCGCCAGCAATGCGTAAGTACACAGCGCGGTGCGGCCGCCCCACTGGCCTTCGTCGGCACCGCTTGAGCCACCCGGGTGGACCTGGACTTTCTCCCAGTTCCCCTGCTCGTTTTGGGTCTTGTAGAGGAACGCGACGCCCTTCTTGATCGCCGCGTCGATCTGCTCCGGCGTGGCGGCGAGCGATTGCGCCGCGCCGATCGCCATCGCGACCGCGGCAGTGAGCACGAACTTCATCATCAATCGCTTCGACTTCTGACTGGTGGAACACATCATCGAAATCCTCCGCAACTGCCCGTTGCGTTCACTGACCGCGACACAGGAACATCGGCCGCGGGCTCAGCAGGTCGCTGAGAACGTGCGGGTCGATGCTCACCTTCATATTTCCGACTTCCGCCTGCACCAGGTTCGACCGCGACGCCCGCGACTGACCCTGGCCGGCAAGCGATTCCCAGAACGAAACCTCTCGCGTGTACCGCACCACCTGTGCGCCGCTGAGGCCCGCCTTCTTCGACGCGATCCGCACCGCGTCATCAAGAAACCCCACGTCGTCCACGAGTTTAAGACTCTTGGCGTCCGGCCCGAGGAAAATCTGCCCCGTCGCCAGCCGGTCGACCGACGCCTGGTCCAACTTCCGGCCCGTAGCAACCACCGACTTGAACAGCGCCATGTGCGCATCCACCAATTTCTGCCGGTAGGCAAGTTCGTCGGGGGTCGGCACATGGTAAGGCGAGCCGGCGGTCTTCAGTGTTGAGCCGGTGGAAACGGTGAAGTCTTCCTTCACGCCATATTTGTTCATCAGTTCGGCAACGTTGATGCCGCCCCACAGCACGCCGATGCTGCCGGTGGAAGTCGTCGATTGCGCGACAATCTGATCGGTCGCGCACGCAATGTAATACCCGCCGCTTGCGGCGTAGCCCTGCATCGACGTGATGACCGGGATTTTCTTTTCAGCTTTGAAGCGGAGCAGGCGGTTGTACATCTCGTCCGACGCGGTGACTTCCCCGCCGGGCGAGTCGATCTCGAGTACGACGGCTTTCACCGCGGGGTCGGCTTCGATCTCGTCGAGGAGCTTGTCCAAGTCATCCGCCGACGCGCCCCAGATCACGCCTTCGACGGGTACGACCGCAATCACCGTCTGTATGTCGCCCGAAGTCAGCGTTTCCTTCTTGATGCCGGTTCCCGATTCACCGCTGAACAGTCCCTGCGCGATGAGGAGGTAAATGTTGAGTGTGATCGAGAAGCCCAGGATGGAGACCGCGAGCGTGGTGAAGATCGCGCGGGCAAACCCGCCGCGCTCGCGCGGCGGTGGCGGGTAGAACATCGGCGGCGGGAAGTAGACCGGCGGCATCTGGCCCGGCTGCGGATAGGGCGGCGGCAGGTTGGGGGGGGGCTGCTGGGTCATGCGCGAGTGATTCCTTCAAGTAACAAAAACGACAACTGTGCAAGTATAACGCGGCCGCGCGCTCTTGCGAACCTTAACGGCAATTCCCGACACGAATTAGACCCGCGAGCGGGCGAATGGTGAGGCACCCGCCGCACTTAGCCCGGCCGTCCACCGCCGGTTCCCCGGGTCACATGCGAATGCACCAAACGGCGCGGTTTCACCGCTTGCCGCGCGACTTCGGCGTGTATCGAACCGTCACAATACCCGCAGTCCCGCCACGCACCGCAAACTCACCGACAACAGTCATCTCTCGCGGTTTCAACGTCGCAACCAGATCGTCCATGATCGTGTTCACCACCGACTCATAGAAAATCCCCTTGTTCCTATAAGCCAGAAAATAGAGCTTCAGACTCTTCATCTCCACGCAATACCGGTCGGGCGTGTAGGTGATCGTGATCGTCGCGAAATCCGGCTGACCGGTCACCGGGCAGACGCTGGTGAATTCCGGAAAAACAAACTTCACCTCGTAAACCCGCTCCGGCCGGGGGTTATCAAAGGCCTCGAGGATCGTCCGCGGCGAATCGACCTGCGCATCCGTCAGGATCGATTGCTTGCCCAGTTCACGCAATTTCAGCTTCGACATTCCGGACCATTATAGGCGCGAAAAGCTCCAGACCAACCGCTGGCACGGGCAGAACCGAGATGATTCGGTCGATCTTGAACATACGCTGTTCGTTCTTCAGGTGGCAATGCGCGACGAGCGTCAGCGCTCCCCCAATCCGACGAACGAATCTGGGGGTCACGACGCGGTCCGTGCGGATGTTGCGCGCGTCAAGATAGCGAATCTGTACCGCCGACCCGTCGGTGAGGGCTTCTGAGATTTCGGCCGGCAGGACGGATGTCCGCGTCCGGACGTCGCTGAGCATCCAGGCACCGCCTTGCAGTTCGCAAGCGCGCTGAACCGTGATCTGCCACGCACCATGTGGTTCGATCAGCTTGTGCAATACGCCAGCGGTGGTTTCGCAATCGACCAGCGCCCGGTGCGCCGACGCAGGTGCCAGGCCCAACCGGCCCGCCAGCCTCTGAAGTCCGTTCCCCCCGCGTCCGAGCTGCTTCCGGGCAATCCGGACGGTATCCAGCACATGGATGTCGCCTAATGCGTCGCACAACGCCCCGCAAAACCGTCGACATTCGCCGGCGAGGAACGACAGATCGAATCCGACGTTGTGCCCCACCAGGATCGAGCCCTGTAGCAGAACACGGGCGTGCTCCCAGACGTCGCAAAACGCAGGCTGGTCAGCCAGCATCTCCGACGTGATGCCGGTGATCGCACTCGCCCCGCCGCTGATGCGCCGGCCGGGGTTCACGAGCTGTTCATATCGCGCCACCACCTCGCCGCGCTCGATCCGCACAATACCGAGTTCGGTCACGCGGTCGCCATAGTCTATCGACGCGCCGGTCGTCTCGACGTCGAGCACGCAGATCGGGACATCAAGCAGTCGTGAGTGCAGCATGCGGCGACATCCGTGTCTGATTCAAGGTACGGCGCGACCGACAATCCGTCGCGGCTGCGGGATTATAACAAAACCCGAATCCATCACACAAAAATGTTGCTAAATCTCACGCACTTTTCCGACGAGGATGCCGCGTCGCCGCCGTGCGCGACGGCTTGTTCGCCGCTAGCGACTTCTTCAACGCATCCATGAGGTTGATGTTGCGCGGGATCGGCGAATCTTCCTCATCGTCGAAGACATCCACCGTCTTCTTGCCTTTCACCTTCGCCTGGATCAGCGCTTCAAGCTTCTCGCGGTAGTCGTCTTTGAACTCCGCGAGGTCCAGCGGCTTCGTCATCGCTTCGATCAATTGTCTCGCGATCTGAAGTTCCTTCGCCGGTGCCTTGGCCTTGCTGACCGTGCCGGGAAGCGCCTCTTCCAGTGACAGCACCTCGTCCGCGTAGTGCATCGTGTGCAGCACGACGCCTTCGCCGACCACGCGCAGCGCGCACAGGTTCTGCCTCTCGCGCATCACAAACCGCGCCAGCCCAATCCGGCCGCTCTCTGTCATCGCTTCCACCAGCAGCTTGTACGCCTTGCTGCTGCCGTCCGCTGGCGTCACGTAGTACGCCTTGTCGAAGTAAATCGGATCGATCTCCTCCAACTTCACGAACTGCTCGATCTCGATCGCACGTCCCTTCTCGGGCTTGAGCTTCTCGATCTCCTTCTCATCGACCAGCACGTACTCGTCCTTGGCGACTTCGATCCCACGCGCCGTGTCGGCGTAGTCGAACTCCTTGCCCGTGTCGGGGCAGTAAAGCTTGCGGCGAAGTCTGCACGCACCATCCTTGGAAAGCAGATTGAAATTGACCGTCTTCTCCCGAACGGCCGTCTCGAGCTGGATCGGAATGCTGACCAGCCCGAACGTGATCGAACCCTTCCAGATAGGTCGTGCCATAAAGCAACTCCTGAGTGTTAGTGCGCATCGCCCACCGCCTTTCGCAGATCGACACGAGACGAATCGAAGTCACGCCATGGATCGCGTTTCTTCAACTGCCTCGCGGCGCTGGCGACGGTGAACTGTGCCGCAGATTTGAGCCTCGATAGATCCTCCCAGTTGATCGGCATGGAAACGGGGGCGTCCGTGCGCGACCGTGACGAATACGGCGCCACCGCCGTGGCGCCTCGGCCATTGCGGTGGTAGTCGATGTAGATCTTCCCCTTCCTCAAGTCCTTCCTCATGTTCGCAACAAACCGATCCGGCTCGGCATCCGCCATCGATTTGACGATCGTTTCGCAAAACGATTTGGCGGTATCCCAGTCGATGGTCGGCTTGATCGGAATGACGATGTGCAAACCCTTGCCGCCTGACGTTTTCAGGAAACTCGGCAGTTTCAGTGCGTCGAGCTGTTGTTTCAATGTCTTCGCCGCACGCTTCACCTCGCGCCAGGCGACGACTTCGTCGGGATCGAGATCGAAGATGAGCTGATCCGGGTGCTCGATGTCCGGCTTACGGCAGCCCCAGGTGTGAATCTCCAGCACGCCAATCTGCACCAGCGATACCAGCCCCGCCACATCGGTGATCGAAACGTGAAGGTCTTTTTTCCTGCCTTCGCCAACGTTGATCCCCACCATCGCGTCCGGTAAGGCGTCGGTGTAGTTTCGTTGGAAGAAACATTTTCCCGCTCGCCCGTTCGGACACCTCACTAGCGCCAGCGGCCGATCGATCACGTGCGGCAGCATGCGCTCGGCGACACGCTGGTAGTAATTCGCCAGATCCTGCTTCGTCGTTCCGGTCTCGGGATAGAGCACCTTGTCCGGATGCGTGAGCTTCACCCCCGCTGAAGCGTCGGCGGGAGCCTCGGGCGTTGTCGCCGCAGGACGCTCGCGCACGACCTGCGATGCAGACTTGTCGGTTCGCAATCCCATGAACGCCGGATGACGCAGCACGCCATCGCGCGTCCAGCCGGTGAATCGAACCTCGCCGACCAGACTCGGTTCGACCCAGTGCGCGTGCAAGCGTTCGCGTGCCGGGACGGGAACGTCGGTGGGAGACGATTTGCGGGCCAGCTCTTTGAGCTGCTTCATCAAATCGCCGAGCAGTCGGTCGTCAAATCCCGTCCCCACGCGACCGGCATAAACCAGCCGCTTCTTGTCGTCGTGAACCCCGATCACCAGCGACCCGAAATGCTTGCGCCCGCCTTGCGGATCGGTGTAGCCGATGATCACGAACTCCTGCCGCTCCTGGCATTTGCTCTTCAGCCACGTCGCTTCGCGCCGGCTCACATAATGCGAATCTGCGCGCTTACTGATGATCCCCTCCAGCGACATCCCGCACGCCTGCTTCAGCACCGCAGATGCGTCGCCTTGCGTGTGATCGCTGTACTCCACCCGGCCGCCGATCTTGCTGGCACGGAGGATCTTCGCAAGCCGCTTCTTTCGCTCGATCAGCGGCGTTTGCGTCAAGTCTTCACCATCGACGTGCGGCAGATCGAACAGATACAGCACCGGCTCGACCTTCTCCTTGTGCTTCAGCATCGCCTGAAGCGCCTGGAAGTCGCTGCGGCCGTCTTTGTCGAGCACGACCACCTCACCATCGAAGATTCCGGCCGACACTTTCAGCCTCGCGCAGGCCTTGGCGATCGTCGAAAACTTGTGCGTCCAGTCGTGCCCGTTGCGCGTGAAGAGCGTCACACGCTTGTTTTGCACGTGAACCAAAATCCGATACCCGTCAAACTTGATCTCATGCACCCACTCGTCTCCGGTCGGCGGCTTCTCGGCCAGCACCGCCAGTTGCGGCGAGAAGTTCTTTGGCAACTTGTGGATCGCCGCGTGCGCGCCGTTCTTCGCTTTCTTCCCCGAACCGTTGCTATGCCAGACTTCATCGCCTTCGGCAATCTCATCCATCGACCGGCCGGTCTTGATGCTTTGGTCCTGTGTTAGCACGTCGCGCTTCGATACGGCTTTGTCCTTCACTTTCATCAATAGCCAGTTCTTCCCATCATCCCCCGCGCGGCCGTGCATTTGGACGATCGCCCATTCGCCGGCGAGCTTCTCGCCGTGAATGACGAAATGCAGCTTACCGCTTTCGAGACCCTCGGCGGGGTCGTGCAGCGGCTCCCACGTCCCGCGATCCCACAGCATCACCGTCCCGCCACCGTACTCGCCTTCGGGGATGGTGCCTTCGAAGTCGCCGTAGTCGAGCGGATGATCCTCCACCTGCACCGCCAGCGACTTCTTCGCCGGATCAAGCGAAGGCCCTTTCGGAACCGCCCAGCTTTTCAGCACGCCGTCGAACTCGAGTCGGAAATCGTAGTGGAGCCTCGACGCATCGTGTTTTTGGACGACGAACTTCAACGCCGACGCCTTCGACCGCCCGGCCTTGCCTTCGGGCTCGGCGGTCTTGGTGAAGTCGCGTTTGGCGTTGTAGGCGCTTAGTTCCATCGACAACAAAAAGGACGCCAGCCGCTGCGGCTTGCGTCCTTGCTCCTGATCAAAGTGAAAACTCAGTTCGAGTGTCCGTGGCGTCCTTACCACCCCATCGTAGATAGGCAGCCGCCTGCGCGACGGGATGAAATCGGCTTTACTGGCTTCAGGCCACCGTACAGGCGATTCGCTCGAGCGCCTCGGTCAAAATCGCCCGGCTAGTCGCAAAATTGATCCGCACAAAACCCTGATACCCCTCCCCAAACTGTGGCCCGTCATTCAGCCCCACTTTCGCGTCCTTCAGCAAGTGCTGGTGGATGTCGCCCGCGCGCGGGTGCCGACGGAAATCGAGCCACGCGAGATAGGTCGCCTGCGGCGGGATGAAATCGACCAGCGGCAATCGTTCGCGGACAAACGCCTCAAGCAGCGTGCGGTTGGCGCGCAGATAATCGAGCACCGACGCCAGCCACACGCCGTCGTCATTCAGCGCCGCCCGCCACATCGTGATACTCATCGTGCCCGCGTGGCCGAGCAGTCCGGCACCCGCCTTCTTGATGCGAGTGATGAGTTCGCGGTTGTGACTGATCATCGCGACGATCCCCAGCCCTGCGGTGTTGTACGCCTTGCACGGGCCGGTGAGCGTGACGGTCCGCATCCGCAAATGCTCATCCGCGACGGCCGTGAAAGGGATGAACGGACCGTCGAGTGTGAGATCGGCGTGAAGTTCATCGCTGACGACAAAAAGCTGATGCCGATTCGCGAAATCCACCAACTGCGATAACTCATCACGCGACCACACCCGGCCGGTCGGGTTGTGGGGATGGCAGAGCATCAGCAGCCGCGTCGTGGGCGTGACGGCCGCATCGAGCGAAGTGAAATCGATCTCCCAGTCCTGCGCACCCTGCACCAGCGGCGACTGCTTCGCGACCCGGCCATGATCCGTAATCGACGCCAGGAACGGCGGGTAGATCGGCGTAAACGTCAGCACCTCTTCGCCGGGCTGCGTGAGCGCCACCACCGTCGCGTACAACCCCGGCACGACGCCGGTCAGAAACGAAATCGCACCCTTGGCCGGTAGTTCAGGCATGCCGAGTCGATGCAGTTTTTGTCGGAGCAGTTCGTCGAGATCCGTCTTGATCGACTGATACCCGATCCCCAGATCCAGCCGCGCGTGCAGCGCCGCGTGGATCGATGGCGCGATCGGAAAATCCATGTCTGCCACCCACAACGGCAGGATATCGTCCGCGTGGTAAGTCCACTTGAAACTGTCGGGGTGGCGCAGGAGATTGTCGGACAGGTCGTCAAAAGGTGCGTGCATAATCGCACGCAAGTGTAGGGCGTTTGCCGCAACTCGGCGAGCTTCAGTCTTCGGACGGATTCAGCTTATCCCAGATCGCTTCGAGCAAGGGATCGATCCCCTGGCGAGTCGCGCCGGAGATGGCGAGCACCTGGAGCGGCGCGAGTTCGGCGCGGAGTTTATTAAGCGCGTCGTCGTCGAGCGAGAGATCGGTCTTGTTCGCGGCGATGATCTCGGGCTTGGAGGCTAAGTCGCGGGAGAAGGCTTCGAGTTCCGCGCGAATGGTGCGGTAGTTGTCGGCCGGGTTGGCAAGGTCTACGGGGTAGAGATCGAGCAGGTGGACGATCACCTTCGTGCGCTCGATGTGCTTCAGAAACGCGTGGCCAAGGCCCGCGCCGTGCTGGGCGCCTTCGATCAGCCCGGGGATGTCCGCCATCACCAAACGGCGTTCGCCGATCAGTTCGGCGATGCCGAGCTGCGGCTCGAGCGTGGTGAACGGATAGTCCGCCACCTTCGGCCGCGCGGCGCTGCACGCGCGCAGCAGCGTGCTCTTGCCGGCGTTGGGCATGCCGACCAGACCGACGTCGGCGATCAGCTTCAGTTCGAGTCTGAGATTGCGTTCCTGACCGAGCGTGCCGGGTTCGGCGTAACGCGGGGCCTGGTTGCTGGGGTTGCGAAAGTGAAAGTTCCCGCGCCCACCCTTGCCGCCGCGAGCGACGGTGACGATGCGGCCCTGGCGATCAAGATCGGCGATGATGATGCCATGGTCGGTGTCGTAGACGAGCGTTCCGATCGGCACGGGCACGATCAGGTCGGCGCCGCCTTTGCCGTACATCTTTTTGCCCATGCCGTTCTCGCCTTTAGGCG
>Ga0105047_10008778_pt1 | contig 16782 bp, 15 predicted proteins | sample MAT04_FD_78384 | JGI IMG/M metagenome (GOLD analysis project Ga0105047, IMG submission 78384) | Freshwater microbial communities from Lake Fryxell liftoff mats and glacier meltwater in Antarctica - MAT-04 (megahit assembly) | ecosystem: Environmental > Aquatic > Freshwater > Ice > Liftoff...
AGCATCATGGACTTCGTGTGCTGGGGCACCGGCGGCCGCGGCAGCCGACAGGACACGGCAGAGACAGCGAGTCGCTGGAGCGGCGCATGCGCACCCGCGATCACGGGCGGTGCCATCCATCGCATCACCGGCACCGATGGTGCTGGCGCGTCCAGCTACGACATCACGTCGACGCCCACGGGCGCCACCTGCGCGCCCTAAAAGGGGACGGTCCTCGATAGTTCGATAGAGCCCTAGCACAGTAAATAATAGGTTTTTCTGGAGATAGGGACGGTCCTCGATAGTTCGATGGAGCCTACCGCCCGCCAGCGCGCCTCGGCTATCCGTTCGCTTCGAGCTCGATCAGCAGCGCCATGCTGCCGATCAGCGCCCGCAACGTGAGCGGCATCCACACCGGGAACCCAAGACGGCTGCCGAGCATCTTCTTCTTCGCCTCCATGCCGATGCGGGCGAGCTCGGAGAGCTGCTCGGGAAGCACCCGCGCGTCGGTGGCCAGCGGCGTCAGCGCGCGCACCAGCATGTCGACCGTGGGCTCCCTCGCGGCGCTCTGCTTCACATCGAGGAGCTTGCGCACCGCGGCTCGCGCGGAGGCCTCGTCGCTGCGCGCGATCGCGTCGAGCGCTTCGCCTACCAACCGGCGCTGGGGCGCATCGAAGCGGAGCACGCTCCCGAAGTCGAGCACCGTGACCCCGCCGTCTTCGCCGAAGATCCAATTGCCCGCGTGGGGATCGGCGAACAACAGTCCCTGCTCCACCCAGATCGTCCGCATGAACCGGCGGATGGCGCGCGCCTGGGCTGCCGCATGCGGACGGCGCGCAGCCTCGGCGACGGTGAGCCCTGTGACGAGCTCGGTCGTGAGCACCCGCTTGCTCGAGTGGCTCTTCACCACCCGGGGCACCGAGAGCTCGACATCATCCTTCACCAGCTCGGCGAAGCGCTCCTGCCAGCGGGCCTCGGCTTCGTAGTCGAGCTCTTCTTCCAGACGCGCTCGCACCTCGTCGACCATGTCGTTCGCGGTGGGGACGGCGAGCAGCGCGGCGACGCCGCCGAATCGCGCGGCGTTGTCGAGATCGGCGCGCAGCGCCTCGTCGATCCCCGGGTGCTGCACCTTCACCGCGACGGTGAGCCCTCCATCATCTGCCTCATGCATCACCGCGCGGTGGACTTGGCCCAGCGACGCGCTCGCGAAGGGCGCGCTGTCGAAGGAGGCGAAGAGCGTCTCGATCGGCTGACCCAGATCGGCCTCGAGGAGCGCCCGGATGGCTGCGGGATCGGACGTGCTGGTGGCGGCGCGCAGGCGGGCGAGGATGGGCTCGGCGCGCGCGCGATCTTTCGGCGGCAGCATCGCCGACCAGATCCCCGCCATCTGCCCGGCTTTCGTCGCCAGTCCGCGAAGCTCCGCCAGCGTGTCGGCCGCGCGCTCCAGCGGCGCGATGGGATCGGAGGAGAAGGTGCCGCGCAAGAGCCCTGCACCGGCGCTGGCCATGCCCGCGAGGCGACCGAGGCGACCGGTACGCAGGCTGCGCTTCTGACCAGGCGGTGTGGGATTCGAGGCCATGGCAGAGATCTAGAGATCGGTGCGCAGCGAGAGGACGCCGCTCGCTTCACCGCGGAGCAGCGCCAAGAGATCCACCTCGACCCCGTGCGGGGCGCTCTCGACGATGCGCCCCACCTCGGCGCCATCGCGGCGCACGATGATGGTCGGCACGTAGCGGATGTCCTGCCCGTCGGTCAGCCCATCGGGATCGTGCTTGCTGCGATCGACCGCGACCATCCGCACCGAGAATGGCGCGGTCGGCGCGCGCTCCAGCGCGACCAAGAGACGCGAGAGCACCCTTCGACTGTCGCCGCACCACGTGCCGAGGAAGACCACCACCTCGGCGCCCGGGGGCACCTCGTTCAGCGCCCGCGCCGAAGCATCGTCGATTGAAGCGGCCGCGAGCTCATCGCGCCACGCGGGCTCCCTGGTCTCGATCTCGTCTCGCGTCACCACGCCCGTCAGCATGTCCATCGACGTGCTCTGGCTCCCGCATGCGCTCAGCGCAAACGAGATCAGCGCGAACGCGATCCATGGGACGACGGCCATGCGTCGAGCGGCGATCACATGCCGCTGAAGAGCTCGTCGACCCGGGCCAAGAGGCGGATCGCGCGACGGCGGGCCAGCCGGTTGGCCAGGCGCACGGTCTCGTCGGGATCGCCGCCGTCGATGACCTCACGCAAGAGCGAGATGAAGAGCGCGCGGTTGCCGGTGTTGACCGCGTAGGCGCGGGCGTAGTTGAGCTGCACCGTGAAGAAGTGACGATTCGTCCCTTCGAGCGCGCGCTCGAACGCCTCACGGCCCCGCTCCGGGTGGCCGCCCATCGCTTCGGCGAAGGTGCAGTCGATGACGCCCTGGAAGACCAGGCCGGCGTAGTGGAAGTAGGTGGGATCCAGCGCCACTGCGCGATCGACGAACGCGCGCGCCATCGGCAGGTTCAGGATCATCGAAGGATCGGTGCGGGCGACGTTGATGGCCGAGGCCCACGCGTAGCCGGTCCAGAAGAGCAACGCGGCGGCGTCCTGGCTGGTGTAGTGGGTGTCGAGGAACGCGGTGACCTCGGGCACGCCCCCGTGGATCGCGTCGTCGATCCCTGCATCGCGGGCGCGCAGGTGATGAAGGCCGATGTTGCGGGCCCGCTCGTAGAGCAGCCGAGCGCGGCCGTTCAGGGCGTCGGCCGTGTCGATGTCACCTTCGGAATCGGCGATCTCCGCGCCTTCCTCGATCCAGCCGAACGCATACGACGAATAGGCGCGCGCCAGGCTGATGCCGAGCGGCTCGTTGTCGGGCACCACGCTGTAGACACCCTCGAGCGTCATGATCGAGCCGGGCAGGCCCGAGCCGACCAGCTCGGTGTCCCAGTGTCCTTCGACCGCGGTGCTGCCACGGGTGAAGAGCGCGGCGCTGGAGTTCGCGGTGAAGCGGGTCAGGTCGCAGGCCGGCAGGGTGGTGAGGCTCAGCGCGAGGAGGACGAGGACGGTCAATCGCATGGGCCACCCTTATCCAAGAGGGCAAGGTCCGCTGTCAACGGCCTCGGAGGGCACGGAGCCGTGTTAGACCCCTGCGGGTGACGATAAAGGCCCCTCCCGCGCCCGCTGCTCCGCGACCCTGGTACCTCTCGGGGACCCTGGTCATCGCGCTCGCGCTGGTCCTCGGCGTGGTGCTCGGTGGCTTCTTCCCCCAAGACAGTCACCCCCAGGCCTACCAGCTCTTTCGCTTCTTGAGCCGCGCGTTCATCGCGCTGATCAAAGGGCTGATCGTGCCCCTGATCTTCTCCACCATCGTGGTGGGCATCGCCCAGACTGGGGATCTGAAGGCCGTCGGGCGCATGGGCGCCAAGGCGCTGATCTACTTCGAGGTGGTCACCACCATCGCGCTCTTCATCGGCCTGGGAATCGCGAACTACGTGCGCCCCGGCGACGGGATGCCGATGGATCTCACCTCGACCAGCACGGTGGCCGTCCGCGAGCCCCAGAGCGGCTGGGACATCGCGCTGCATCTGTTTCCCAGCAACCTCGCGCATCACTGGGCCGAGGGTGATCTGTTGCCCATCGTGGTGTTTGCGGTGCTCTTCGGGATCTCTGTCACCCGCATGGGCGAGCGCGGCAAGCCGATCCTCGAGCTCTGCGAGTCCGTCGCGCAGGTGATGTTCAAGTACACGGACATGGTGATGCGGCTCACCCCGCTCGGGGTCTTCGGCGCAATGGCCTACAACGTCAGCCACATGGCCTCGGGCCACGAGGTCGACGGCGTGATGATCCGAGGCTGGGACGCGGTGTTCTATCTCGTCAGCCGCTATGCCCGGGTCGTCGGCTCGCTCTACTTGGCGCTCGCCCTGCTGGTCTGCCTGGTCTTCATCCCGATCATGCTGGTGACCGGCATCAAGATCTTCGCGTTCTTCCGCGCGATCCGGGTGCCGCTGATCACCGCGTTCACCACGGCCTCGAGCGAGGCCGCGCTGCCTCGGCTGCTCGAGGACATCGTGAAGTTCGGGGTACCCCGCCGGGTCGCGAGCTTCGTCATCCCTGCGGGCTACTCCTTCAACCTCGACGGCTCGACGCTCTATCTGGTGCTGGCGTCGGTCACCATCGCGCAGGCCGCGGGCATCGAGCAGACCTTCGGTGAGCAGATCATCATGATCTTCGCGTTCATGCTCACCAGCAAAGGTGTGGCAGGCGTACCGCGCGCCACGCTGGTGATCATCGCGGGGACCTGCGCCAGCTTCGGTCTGCCGGGTGAGGCCGGCGTCGCGATGCTGCTCGCGGTCGACGAGATCATGGACATGGCCCGCACCGCGGTGAACGTCACCGGCAACGCGCTCGCCTCGGTGGTGATCGCGCGCTGGGAAGGCGTGTACGGCAAGGTCGAAGACGACGCGCCCACCGTGGCCGTCGACTAGCGGGACGCTGCTCGTGCGAGCGGGTCGGTCAGGCGGTGGGTGCGGGTGCGTGGCCCACGCGGGCTTCGTCGGGCAGCTCGGGACGCGGCGCCGCGCTCGGCTTCGGGAGACCACCTCGGCCCTGGTTGGCGGGCGCATAGTCGAAGAAGCCGCTGCTGGCGGCGGGATCGGGCCGCACGGCAGGGGTGGGCTCCCACGCCGCCGGGAGCGCCGGCCGGGTGAGCACGCCGCCCTCGAACGAGTGAGGCGAGGGGAGCGTGCCGGGCGGAGGCTGGGCGCCGCCGGGGTTCGCGCGCGGCGCGGCGGGAGCCCGCGCGGGCGCGAGCGGAGCGGCCTCCTCATAGGCGTAGGCTTCTTCGTAGACCTCCTCGGCGACCTCTTCGGCGGGCTCCTCGCTCGCCATGTAGGCTGCCACGTGGGCCGGCGCGTAGGCGGGCTCGTGAGGCGCCTCGGCCTCTTCGTACCCGACGTCCGCGGGCTCTGCTGCTTGGAGTGCGGCCGCTTCGGGCGCGGCCGCATGGAGCGCACCGGGCTCGGCGTCTTCGAACATCGCTTCGTCGCTGGCGACGTCGGCGATGGGCTCGGGGATCTCCCCCACGAATTCGTCGGCGACCTCGACGGGCGCCTCGGCCGCTTCGAGCTCCGCTATCGAGACTTCACCCGTGCCGGGGTCGGCCGAGGCCATCGAGTCGCGCGCGACCACGATCCGCTCGAACACGACCTCGCTGGTGCCATCGAAGGAGAGCTCCTCCAGCACGATGTCGAAGCGGTACTCCGCAGGGTGCTCCTCGCCGTTGTCGTACGCGCCGCTGACCTTGCCCGTGCCCTCCATGGCCACCGAGTTGTCGGCGTAGAGCACCTGGAACTGCACCCACTGACCTTCATCCACCCCGGTCGGGTAGGGGAGCATCAGGCGCCCCTCGTCCACGCGCTGGGCGAAGTGCTCGGAGAGCTCACCGAGCTCGGCAAAGGGAGTGGCGATGATCAGCGGTTCGGCCATAGGGGGCGCAGCATCGCTCAGCGCGGAGGTGATCTGCAACGGGATCCTGCTCGCGCGGGGGTGCGGAGGCGTGTGAGGGCAGCGGGCGCGGTCGCCGCGTGGCGCGTCGTCGTGAGTGTCAGAAGGAGAATCGAATCCTTGCTTCGAATCCATGCAGACGAGAAGGCTCAGCGGCCCCGAAGCGACCAAGACGAAAGGCCCAGCGGCCTAGAAGCGCCCCGTGTTAGAAGGTCCGTCCCATGAGGCGCGCCAAGATCGTCTGTACCCTCGGCCCCGCGGTCACCAACGTCGAGATGATCGACCGCCTGGTCGCCGCCGGGATGGACTGTGCTCGGCTCAATTTCTCCCACGGCGATCACGAGGCCCACCGCGCGGCCGCGAAGCTGGTGCGCGAAGCTGGCGCGCGCGCGGGTCGACCTCTGGCCATCCTCGCGGATCTCTGCGGCCCCAAGATGCGCGTCGGCCGCTTCGGCCCCGATCCTGCGGGCGGCGGCAAGATCGAGCTCGTGGTGGGACAGCGCTTCACGCTGACCAACCAGAAGGTGCTCGGCGATGTCCATCGGGTCTCGCAGACCTACGAGCCCCTGCCGCGCGACCTCACCCCGGGCACCCACATCCTCTTGGATGATGGCCTGCTCAAGCTGCGGGTGGTCGAGTGCACCGACACGGATGTGATCACCGAGGTCGAGGTGGGCGGCGAGCTCTCCGACCGCAAGGGGCTCAACGTCCCGGGCGCGGCGCTCTCGACGCCGGCGCTCACCCCGAAGGACCGTGAGGATCTCGCGTTCGCCGTCGAGGAGCTGAAGGTCGACTACCTCGCGCTCTCCTTCGTGCGCCGCGCCGAGGACGTGCTCGAGGCCAAGCGCATCGCCCGAGGCACCCCGATCATCGCCAAGATCGAGAAGCCGGAGGCGATGGAGAACCTCGCCGAGATCCTGGACGCGTCCGAAGGCGCGATGGTGGCCCGCGGCGATCTCGGCGTGGAGGTGGGCAGCGAGTTCGTGCCCCTGATGCAGAAGCGGATCATTCGCGAGGTGAACGCGCGCGGGAAGCTGGTGATCACCGCGACCCAGATGCTCGACTCGATGATCCGCAACCCGCGCCCCACGCGCGCCGAGGCGGCCGACGTCGCGAACGCAGTCCTCGATGGCACCGACGCGGTGATGCTGTCGGGTGAGACGGCCTCGGGCCGCTACCCCATCGAGTCGGTCTCGATGATGGACGCCATCGTGCGCGAGGTGGAGCGCGAGATGCTTCGCACCGCCTCGGGTCCGGCGGCGCTGCCGGCGATCGCGCAAGAGTGGGGCTTCGCTGACGCGGCTGCGCGCGCGGCCGCCCGGATGACGTTTCTTCTGCCGCTCAAGGCGCTGGTGACCTTCACCCGTGACGGACACACGGCGCGGGTGCTCTCGGAGAACCGCCCTCGCGCGCCGATCGTCGCCATCACCGCGCGCGCCGAAGTGGCGCAGCGCCTCGCGCTCGAGTGGGGTGTGATCCCTCGGGTCGAGATCCCGCCCGAGGATCTGGAGAAGACCGTCCACATCGCCACCGCGCTGCTCATCCGAGAGAAGCTCTGCACCAAGGGTGACGAGTTCGCGCTGGTCATCGGCTGGCCGCTCTCGACGGCGACCAACACCGTGAAGCTTCACCGCCTGTAGTCCTTGCCCACACCCCAACGCATCGGCCGCTACGTCATCGAGCGCCTGCTGGGTCAGGGCGCGATGGGACTGGTGTACCTCGGGCGCGACCCTTCGCTCGATCGCGGCGTGGCGATCAAGACGGTGAAGGATCTCGATCTCGAGCCCGAGAAGAAGCAGCGCTTCCTCGACCGATTCAAGAACGAAGCGCGCGCCGCGGCCCGCCTCTCGCACGCCTCGATCGTGCAGGTCTACGACGTCGGCGAGGACGAGGCGTTCGGGCCCTATCTGGTGCTCGAGTACATCCGCGGCGCCTCACTCAAACAAGAGCTGAGGGACAACGGCGCGCTGATGCCGGCGCGGCTCTGCGAGATCGCGCGCGACCTCGCGTCGGGCATCGACGTCGCCCACGCCGCGGGGATCATCCACCGCGACATCAAGCCCGACAACGTGCTCATGGGCGACGATGGCCACGCCAAGCTCGCCGACTTCGGCGTGGCCCGGGTCCCCGACGCGGCGCTCACCAAAGAGGGTCAGTTCCTCGGGACGCCCTGCTATGCGGCGCCCGAGACCCTGTCGTCGGGCAAGTACTCGCCGCGGAGCGATCTCTTCTCGTTCGCCCTGGTGCTCTACGAGCTGGCCAGCGGGACCCGCGCGTTCCCCGGCGATGACGCCATCGCGGTGGCCCACCAGGTGATCCACGAAGAGCCGCCGCCGCCGAGCGAGGTCGCCACCGGACCGAAGATCCCAGCCAGCGTCGATGCGCTCTTGGCCCAGGCGATGGACAAGGATCCAGCGAACCGTTTCGGCTCGGCCACCGAGCTCGCCGATCGGCTGCTCGCCGCCTACGTCGCCGCCGGCGTCGTCGATTCGACCACCCAGACCATCCGCGCGAGCGGCTCGGTCAGCATGGTGACCCAGGGTGGCGGCAGTGGCGCCGGACCGCTCGGCGCGCTGCTCGGGTTCTTCCTGCTCGCGGCGGTGGGTGTGGCCATCGTGCTCGGCGTCACGGCGCAGGGCGGCGGCGCCATCGACCTCGACGCGGCGGACGCGGATGCCGGAGCGGCGCTCGATGCGGGCGCGCCTACCCGCGTGCCGACCTCCTCGGACGCGCCCCCGCTCGACGCGGGCGTCGATGCGCCGATCGATGCGCCCGATGCGCCCGACACCCCGCCCGAACTCACCCGCGCCGAGCGCGAGGATCTCGCCAAGGACGAGCTCGATCGGGCCCGCGAAGCCATCGAGGCCCACGACGCCCGCGGCGCGCGTCAGCACCTCAGCCGCGCCCGCGAGCTCGATCCCGAGAGCTCGGACCTCGAAGAGATCCAGGCGCTGCTCGACGCGTTGCCGTAGATCCGTCGTCGGCCTCGTCGCCTTTGAACGAATCGCGACGACACGTTGCGTCGCTTCGCCAGGGCCCGAAGGATGCGGCCGTGCCGTTCACCACGACAGAGCAACGCCTTTGCGATCAGATTCTTCGATGAGGACCGCGCGCAACAGGTGCAGACCGAGGCGCACCTTGTGGAGTTGGCGTTCGAGCTCGACGGCGATGTGAAGGCACCGGACGGCACCGCCTTCCCCGAGCTTCGGCTGGTCTACCGCAAGCGCTCCACCAGCATCGTGGCGCGCGCCGCGCGGCAGCTCCTCGGTGCGTTGCCGCCCGCGCGGATCTTGGTCCTGACGCCTGTGGGCTACCGGATAACCCAGCGCCGTCACCTCGAGGGCAAGCGGTTCCTGTCCAACGGTCGCCCGCGCCTCGCGCGCTACCGCGCCAGTTCGGTCACCAACCTCGCGACCTTCCTCGATCTCTACGCGGGATGGCTCGTGAGCTCATGAGCGCCTTGCGCACTGGTGCAATTCGGCGAGCATGGCGCGCATGAAGAAGCGCATCGGGATCCTCACCGGAGGCGGCGACTGCCCCGGCCTGAACGCGGTGATCCGCGCGGCCGTCATCCACCTCACCGAGCACCACGACTGCGAGGTGCTGGGGATCGAGGACGCGCACTCGGGGCTCATCGATCTCGAGTACCGCAAGCCCCGCGGCAACCGCTGGCTCACCTCGGGCGACGTGCGAGGGACCTTGGCGCGTGGTGGGACGATCCTCGGGACCAGCAACAAGTGTGATCCGTTCCGCTACGTGGTGAGTGAGGGTGGCGTCGAGCGAGAGACCGATGTGTCGGCCACCGTGATCGCGAACGCCGAGAAGCTGGGCCTCGAAGGGGTGATTTCGATCGGGGGCGACGGCTCGATGAAGATAGCCCAGCGTCTGCTCGAGGCGGGGCTGAAGGCGGTCGGGGTGCCCAAGACGATCGACAACGATCTGGGCTGCACCGATCAGACGTTCGGGTTCGACACCGCGGTCGGCATCGCGACCGAGGCACTCGATCGACTCCGCGACACTGCCGAGAGCCACGATCGGGTGATGCTGGTCGAGGTGATGGGCCGCGACGCCGGGTGGATCGCTCTGCACGCGGGCGTCGCTGGAGGCGCCGACGCGATCTTGCTGCCGGAGATTCCCTACCGCCTCGAGCCGCTCGTCGAGATGCTGGCCGAGCGCACCCGAGGCGGTCAGTGCCACGCGCTGGTCGTGGTGTCCGAGGGCGCGCGCCCGGCGGGAGGCGAAGTCAGCGTGGGCGAGATCAAGCTGGGCCGGATGCCGCGCTTGATGGGCGCCGCCCATCGGGTCGAAGAGCTGCTCTGTCAGCTCACCAGCGCCGAGATCCGGACCACGGTGCTCGGTCACCTGCAGCGCGGCGGCGCACCGTCGAGCTTCGATCGGATCTTGGGTACCCGCTTCGGTCATGCAGCGGCCGAGCTCGCGGCGGGCGGCGCGTGGGGCCAGATGGTCGCGCTCCGCAGCGGCGAAATCGTCGCCTGTTCCATCAAGGAGGCCATCGCCGAGCCCAAGCGGGTCCACCCCGATTCGTCCCTCGTCGCGACCGCTCGCGCCCTCGGGGTCAGCTTTGGATGACCACTCACACCACGAGCATCGGCCGAGTTGCGCTACCCTCCGCCGCCCATGACCCAGCCCTTCATTCACCTGCACGAAAAGGTCGCGATCGTCACCGGTAGCAGCCGGGGGATAGGCGAAGCCATCGCCCGCGTCTACGCTGGCGCCGGCGCCAAAGTCGTTCTGGCCTCGCGCAAGATCGAGGGGCTCGAGGCCGTCGCAGCATCCATCCGCGGGAGCGGCGGCGAGGCCCATGCGATCGCCTGCAACACCGGCCACCTCGAGCAGATAGAGCAGCTCTTCGAGAAGTCCATCGCCCACTTCGGCAAGGTGGACGTGCTGGTGAACAACGCCGCGACCAACCCCTACTTCGGCCCGATGCAGCACGTCGACCAAGGCGCGTGGGACAAGACCTTCGACGTGAACGTGAAGGGCTATTTCTACACCAGCCGCGCGCTCATTCGGCACCTGCAGTCCCGCAACGCGCCGGGCGCGATCGTGAATCTCGCCTCCGTCGCAGGACAGATGGCGATGCCCCTCCAAGGCGTCTACGCGATGACCAAAGCTGCCGTCATCTCGATGACCAAGACGCTCGCGATGGAGCACGGCTCGGAGAACATCCGAGTGAACGCCATCGCGCCCGGGCTGGTCGAGACCAAGTTCGCCGCCGCGCTCACCATGAACGAGGAGATCAGCAAGATGGTGAAGGACAAGATGGCCCTCAAAGAGTTTGCGAAACCCGAGGACATCGCGGGTCTCGCGCTCTTGCTCGCGAGCGATCAGAGCCGCTTCATGACCGGCGAGTGCGTGGTGATCGACGGCGGGTGGACCCTCTGATGCCGTCCGCTCACGAGATGCTGCAGCCCGTGGTGGCGCTGGTCGCCTGGTCGATGGTGATGTGGACCTGGATGTACGTCACCCGCATTCCCGCGATCTTGGGCTCGAAGATGGAGCTCGATCCCCAGCGCCCCCGCGGCGAGCAGATGGCCGAGCTGCCGGCCAACGTCCGCTGGAAGGCCGACAACTACAACCACCTGATGGAGCAGCCCACGCTCTTCTACGCGGTGGCCATCGCGCTGGCGCTCGCGAACTACGACCGGATCGATCAAGTGCTGGCCTGGACCTATGTGGGCATGCGGGTGGTGCACAGCCTTCTGCAGGCGAGCATCAACAAGATCCAGATCCGCTTCGCGCTCTTCTTCCTGTCGTCGCTCGTGTTGATCGCGCTGACGATCCGTGCGGCGCTCGAGATCTTCTGATCCGCGACCCGCCGGTGCCCGGCCGACCGACGTCGTGACCTCCGCACGGCCGCAACGTAGCTGGTGAGTTGCAGGTCGGGGTGTGTTGTCACCCCTGCGTCCGCTCCGAGCAGAACAGCAATCGATCGTTGACTTACCTGCGCCGCGCTTGCGAGAGTCCTCGGGTGTCGAGGCGGGTCTCGATGCGCGAACGGGCGGAGGCGATGCACCAGCGTGCGGGAAAAGTGGGCGAGCGATGAAGGACCAGGCGGTCATTCGATCCCTCCTGATGGTCCGCGGCGCTACAGAGCTGCGAGACCTCGCCAGCGACCTCGATCTCGCGCGCGGTGGAACGAAGGCGCAGCTCTCGGATCGCATCGCCGAGGCGTACGGCAACGACGCTGAGCGCTTGATCCGACGATTGGTGCCAGTGCATCGAGGACATCAAGGGCGACAAGGTCCGGCAGACCGTCGCGGCGATTCTGGACTGGGCTGCGGCGCAAGCCCCCAGCGCGGCGAGCCCAGTGTCCGCCAATGTGCTCGAGCGCATCGCCACCGATGGTGCACTGCCCCGCACCCCCTACGACTACCAGCTCGAAGCGGTACGGGCGCTCGACCGCCTCACCCCGGGCCAGGGCGGCATCCTCGCTCTCCCCACCGGCGGTGGAAAGACCAAGACCGCCGTGTGGTGGATGCTCGAGCGGATGGCACGACGAGGCGGGCGCGTGCTCTGGCTCGCTGGCCGCGCCGAGCTGCTCGATCAGGCCACTGCCGAAGTGCGCGCCCACGCAGGTCTGCTTCGGTCGAGACCTCAGGGGAAGGCGATCCCAGGAACGGGCATTGCGATGCGTGGGAAGGCTACAACGCCGCGACCGGCGCGACCTGGCCCTTCGACATCTCGAGGACCTACGGCACGCTGGTGCCAGGCGTGGAGATCGACGACCTCGTCCCGTTCAGCGTGATCGCGAACATCGAGGTCGAGAGCTACGACCCGCTGAACATCAGCGACTTCGAGACGAACCAGCGACTCGACGGTTCCGTCACTGGCATCTACAGATACCGAGCGAGCGAGAGCCACCGGACTGTGGACAATGCGGACTCGGAGAGCGTGAGGCAGGTGACCCTCACCATCGAGAGCGCGTACTGGCCATGACGGGAACCCAACACGGAGTTGGTAAATGAAGACGAAGCCGTCTGTCTTGGTGTGCCGCGTGGGCCGCCTCTACTGGTACCACTCGACACATGACGAGGGTGCGTTTCCCGCGGGCGGAGGGGCCTTCAACGACGGGGACGAGCGAGGGACGTTCTTCACCGTTTCTCCCGGGGAGCATCGGTCGCGATTGCGGATCCACGTGTCGAGTACGACGAGACCCGCGACGTCCTCGGGGTTGGTGATCTGACGGAGCGCCTCTTCACGACCATCCCAGGGGTCGCCGTCATGCAGACGGGTGACGAAGGCGGCACCCGCCTGTGCTGGAAGGCTGGCGGTCTCCTCCACCGTCTTCAGCTCGACTTTCGCTACCTCCGCTGCGGCGAAGTCGGCGATGCAGTGGTCGAACGTGGGGATCCCCAGGAGCTTGGCGCACTCGATCCCCAGCACCTCGGCGGCGAGCACGTGCGGCCCCTCCGGGTTGCCGACGAACTTGGCGAACACCGCTGCCCCGTTCGTGATCGCGTGCACCGGACGACTGCTCGTCTCGATTACCTGAACGACGCTGACGATCGTTGTGGGCGGCCAGACGCCATCGTGTTTCGCCCCGCCCGTGACCGTCCGCGGTACCTACCAATTCAAGCCGGGTTGCAAGCGGACCCTCGATCCGACCGCTCAACCGAAGCGGGTGACGAACGCGAGGTGATCGGGTGCGCCGAGCACGTTCTCGGGGAGCATCCCGCTCTCGATCGAGGTGACCGTGATGGTGTCGCCCTCTGAAGTGAAGCGCGCGTACCACTCCTTCACCGCGATGCGCATGCCGTTCTGATCGCGCTTGATGCGGCGGTACGCGTGGGGCTGAGGACCCAGCGCGAGCGCGGCTCGCAGACGCTCTTTTATGTCGATCCCTCGCTCGCGCAAGAACGCCAGCTGCTCGTGGGCGCGGGCATCGAGCACCACGTGCCACGTCGGCCTCGGATCGGCGGGCCGTGCGCCGCCAGGCCGCGCGCCCTCGGGCGGCTCTAGCCAGCCGGTCTTGGCGTCGGGGATGGCGTCGGTCCAGGGCACGTAGGGCTTGATGTCGAGCACCGGTGTTCCGTCGATCAGATCCAGATCCTCGACCGTGATCGTGAGCCCTTCGACGCCGATCAAACGCACGACCGAGAGCCCCAGCGGGTTGGGCCGCTTGGGCGCGCGGGTCGAGAGCACGCCGCGCTTTCGCTCGCTGCGCGGCGGCAACACCTTGGGCTTCCAGCCGTCCGCCGCGTGAAACCAGAAGATCACCCAGACGTAGTCCCAGCCGCTCAGATCCTCGACCGCGTCTTCGAGGTTCATGCCGCGGGTGAGCTCGATGGTGCCCCGCACTCCTTCCGCCGCACGCGGCTGGCGCGGGGTCTCGGCCAGCTCCTTGAAGGGGCTACGCACCACGCCGATCGGGCGAAGGGTCAGCTCGTTCATGTCGCGCTCGTTCATGTCGGGCTGCGGCCAAAGCGCACCAGCGCCCAGCCCACCAGCGAGAGCCCGCCGAAGCCGTAGGTGTTCAGCGGCGCGTGCCACGCGATCATCGTGTCGAGATCGAGCGCGCCGAACGTGTAGAGGATCGCCAGCGGCAGCGCGCCGAGCGGCGCCAGCGCCCCGAGACCTATCGCGATGCGAGCCGGCACCGGAGGCAGCCTCGCTATCGAGGGAAAGAGCACCACCGCGTGGGTGAGGAAGGCGAGGGTGAAGAGCACGGCGCCCGCCTGCGAGATCCGCTCGCCCAGCCCCGCGTCGCGCGCGCCACCATCCACGGCCTGCGGCGAGAGCGTGATGCCGAGCGCCACCAGCGCCATCGCTATCGCCAGCGTCACGAGCGTCGCGTGGAGCGCGCGCCGAGCGCCGCCCTGCACGTGTGCGCATGCCATCGAGACGACGGTGAGCGCGGCGAACGCGGCGTAGTGAAAGTGCGCCGCGGTGAGCGCGACCAAGAGCGACGACAGGTGAAGCGGCGATGCGCCCACGCGCGCCATCACCAGCCACACGGCGCCGACGGGCAAGAAGATCCACGCGAGCGCAACGCCTCGATCACTGGGGTGACTCGCTGCCCGCATTCGACCGAGACCCATCACCGCGATCACGATGCACGCGACCACCCAGAGCGACGCTGCTGCGCCCGCCGCGGGCCCGCTCGAAAGAGTGAGCGAGACCAGCGCGCCGAGCTGCGCCGGAGGCAAGAGGTAACAGAGCAAGGTGAAGTAGGGCCGCTCCGCCTCTTTGGCTGGCGCGATGCTCAAGCCCAGCGGCACCACCGCACCAATGGCCAGCGCGAGCGACTGGCTCACCGGATCGCCCCCGCTCGGGAGGTGCTCACCCAGCACCACCACCAGCGCCCACCCGACCGAACCTATCGCTGCGATCGAGGCCAGCGTGCGCTGGGCGGCGAGCGGAGCCGCGATGGTGAGAGCCGTCATGGGGCCCGCGGTCTACGCGGACCTTCCGGACTCGGCCAGTTCCGACCGACGAGCGGGGCGTTCTCGATGTTGGACCGTTAGGGCCCGAGTATGAATAACATGCTGCATTCGGCCGCGTACGCGCCCTCGAAGCGACGCAGTCATTCTCCGTCATCCGCCGGCCCATGTACCGCGGGCACGAGGCGCGAGGGCAACCGAAGACGTTCGGGCGGAGGCCGCGAGTGAACGCCTCACTCCTCTAGCTAGCACCGGACTTCCGATGTGGGGCAAGTTCCATTCAGCCGACGGGGTACGGACGGGCGCCCTTCACCTGTGGAACGTCACCGTGGTTCGCAGGCCCGTCGTCACTGCGAGGCTCACCCGCGCGAACCCACCCACCACGGTGACCGGCGTGCTCACGCCGTCGACCTCCGCGAGCACGGGGCCAGGAGTCGAGAGGCCGGAGGGGAGGGCGACCTCGAGCACCCAGGTGTCTGTGGCGCCTGGCACGTACTCGATCTCGACCCGATCGGGGGACCACGAGAGTGCGAGCATGGGAAAGCGGACCGCGAAGGACTCGGTGGGGACCCGCGGGTCGATCCGCAGGCCCTCGGCGCGCGGCTCGATGCCGAGGAGACCAGTGAGCGCGCGGATAGGTCCGAGGTGGACGTGCACGTTCAGTGCGGGGTAGTCGGTGAGCGCGGTGGCCAGGTGCGCATCGGCCTCCCCGGCCCGGGGGTGGTCAGGCCCATTGTAGGAGTCGGGGCCGGTCCAGATCCCGTACCAGATCTCGGGATAGAGCGTGGCGTGCTGGGCCAGCGTGTTCCGAAGGAGCGAACTCCAACCGTCGCTGGGATTCCGCCTCGCGAGCGCCTCGGTGACCCAGGCACTCGCCACCGGCCACACCCCGCCGACCTGCGGCTGATCGATGCCGCCCGGGCCCGCTCCGTCGAATCCTACCGTGGTCATGGCTCCGAGCGGCGTCTCGAAACGCGCGTTCACCAGGTCGAGAAGCGCATCGCGCCGCGCGTCGTCCACCAGGCCAGACAGGATGGGCAACACCTGGGGCTCCACGAAGAGATAGTCGGGGGCGAGGGGATTGCCGGAGTCGACGAAGCCTCGGTGGTAGCGGCCACCGACCGGATCCCAGGCCCCCGCCTCGATGGCCGCGCGCTGCGCGGTGACGATGGCGCTCAGCCTCGTCGAGAGCGCCGCGTCATGCGGGCGGAGAACGCCTTCGGCGAGCGGAAAGCCGCGGACGGCGAAGAGCGCGTTGAAGACCGAGGAGGTCCCGGTGGGCGTGGTGGGCTCGTCGGCGAACGCCAACACGCCATCGGCATAATCATTGGTACCCATCGCCGGCAGTCCGCGCGCCCCGTATCCCAGCACGTCTTCGGCGTAGTCGAGCGAGCGACTCAGGTGCTCGAGCACGGTTCCAGTCTCGCCTGCGTGCTGCGGCCAGAACGCCACCTCGCGCGCGAGGAACGCGCTCCGACGGGTGGCAGCGACCAGGAGCGCGGCCGAGGTGGGCAAGAGCCAATAGGCATCGCTCCGCTGGTGGTAGATGCCCACATCGCTGAACTCGCCGACTCCGGTGGTGGCGTAGGGATACCGGTTCGCGCGGTCGCCCAGACTGCCATGCTGGCTCGTCAGACAATAGATCAGGGTGTCTTCGGCGAGTGCGGGGTCGAGGAACAGCACGGCATCGGCGAACAAGGCGAGATCACCGATGGCGCCGTCGAGCCCGTGGATGAAGCGATAGCTCCCACCTTGACCCAACAGGCGAACACCGCGGTACTCGTCGAACGTGACGCTGGCCAGGGTGCCGTAGCTCGACCATGCGAGTTCCCGCTGGAGCGCTCCCGCGCTGGGCAGTCCGGGAAAGGCCGCCCAGAGGAGCCGGTCGTGCCAGCGCGCGGCGGTGTCACGGGGCAGCTCGCCC
>Ga0105047_10008782_pt1 | contig 16780 bp, 9 predicted proteins | sample MAT04_FD_78384 | JGI IMG/M metagenome (GOLD analysis project Ga0105047, IMG submission 78384) | Freshwater microbial communities from Lake Fryxell liftoff mats and glacier meltwater in Antarctica - MAT-04 (megahit assembly) | ecosystem: Environmental > Aquatic > Freshwater > Ice > Liftoff...
TGCTGATGATGTATATGCAAAAATTTTTATTGATGGGCGGGAGGCTGGACGATGGCCAACTTCCGGTGATTATGATATGCGCGTCGGAGATGAAGCATCCATCAACACGGCATTTAGTTTTAATAAAGATTTGAAGTTCGAGCTGTGGGAATATGACAGCACCTCGGCTGATGACTACATGGGGGCTTACATATTTAGTGCAACGGGTTCAGCTTCGGGAACGATAAAGCTGACCGATCCAAAAGAAGGGAACGTCTATGAATTGAGTTATGAGTACCTGGCAACCAAGCTCAAGGTCGTCAGGCCCCATTCGGCGAAGTGTGTAGCCATGTCAGGCAGTGTAAGTTCTGGGCTTGTTCAGCAGGCTGCAGGTTTGTCAAGCGCCGTTGCTACTGCTGCAGCTAAAGTCCTAGATAACGTTCCAAACCCTAAAGCTCAACTGGTTGCAACAGCTCTGAACGCAGGTGCAGCAGTTTTGGAAAAGATTCCAGGTTTGGTAGAGGCAATTGCAGCAGCAGGAAATTACCCCGATCAGCTGTACATGACTTTTACTAATCAACCAGGGATTGAAAAGCGGTTTTGGCCTCAACCCGGTAAATTCTATGAAATTTATGCTGGTCAAATTGTACGGTTTGATGGATTGCGTTATCCTCTCACTCAGCCTCTAGATATCAGCCTTTGGGAATACGATTATGGTTCCGGGGACGATCAACTCGGGAGTTTCGCAATTGAGAAGGAGACCGCGCCAGGAAGTTATGTAGTAACAGTCGCAAGTGCGAGTGAAGCTTCTATCTACTTGTTCGCATACACCGTGGCAGAAGAAGAGTGGTAGTTAGATGGAACAAGTAAAGTTCCAATCGCCAACCGGATAAATACTGCCTAAAAAGTAGTAGATCTTCGGTGAACAAACAACAAGTAAACCCACAACTAGAATGGAAGTAATAATTATGAATACTCGTTTCTTCTAAGTAAAGCACTTGATCAGCAGTCACTTATCGCTGCTCAAGACTAAGGCTAAACCGAGTGGAAACTTACCACTCGGTTTAGTAAGTAGGGTGGGCATTGCCCACCCTGCCCTGTCAAGGTGGTGAATTTGAGCAGGAGAAAAAGGAGAAAACCGCTATTTCACGTTCCGATTTTTCAGACTTCAAGCAAGGAAAATTGCTTGGGGGAGCTTGGGCGCGCGTTGCATCAAGACGCTGAAACGCCGATCAACAGGTGCCGGCGCGGTGCTGCTCAAACTCAACCGGTGCGCAGTGCACACCCTACAAAATACGAGATTTCAAGCGGAGAGAGGGACTTTTTGACCACCTTGACAGGGCTGGCATTGCCCGCCCTACTGATTGAGAAGCTATCTAGATGAAACTTGCCAAATTCACAATCTAATTTTTTGCCAACAGGATTCACATCAACCATGCAGCAAATTATTTGGTTTATAAAAACAATAAATAAATATCTCGGCTCCTACCGATGGCAATTTATTTTAATGTTTGGCTGCCTGATTTTCGATGCAGCCTTTGATTCTGTACTAAGAGTTAGTTTGAAATTTATTGTGGATGCAGCAATTATTCCTCAAAACTATAAACTTTTAGTTTTAATCATATCCCTATTTGCTGTAGGCGCAATTCTCTACACTGTCATTGGTTTACTGGGTAACTTTTTAGGAGCGCGTTTGGGCATTGTCATCATCAACAATATTCGGCGCTCCCTATTCGAGCATCTCCAAAATCTGTCAATGGAGTTTTTTGGGCGACGTTCAGCCGGAGATATTGTCAAATGTCTGATTTCCGACGTACAGCAAGTAGAGAATGGTTTAATTACGATGGGCCTAACCGTCGTTGTTTTAGAAATTAGCAGCATCCTATTTACTACTATTTTCATGTTCTTACTTAACTGGCAGTTAGCTACTCTAACTTGCATTGGTTTAACCATCTGTATCATTGCCCCTGCCCCCATTGCTCAGATGGCTACTGCTCAAGGCTATCATGTGCTACAAAAGGAAGGAGAAATTGCCAGCATTGTTGAAGAAAATATTCTCTCCCAATCAGTTGTCAAACTATTTGGGATGGAACGCCGAGCTACCCAGGATTTTACCGCTGATTTGAATGACTTGCAACGGGTTTATGTTCGGGCCACATTTTTGTCCTACTTGGTGCAAAAAGTCCCCATGATCCTGTTTGTCATAACCCAGCTTGCGATTTTGAGTATCGGTGCAGTGATGACCTACCGCAATTCCATTTCTGTAGGAACTCTAGTGTCCTATCAGGTTTTGTTGTTGGGCTTAAATCTGAATATTATTGGCTTTACTGGTTCGCTTCCAATTGTCATTGATGGAGTAGCCGCTCTACAACGCATCAATGATATTCTGTCAGAAACGCCTACGGTTCGGGACACCTCAGATGCGGTTGCATTGCCGCATTTGACTCAAGAAATTTGCTTTGATAATGTCACCTTTAACTACTCTGCCGAAAGAATGGGGGTGAAAAATCTATCGCTGAAGATTCGCCGGGGTATGTCATGTTTGTCGGGCAGAGTGGCGCAGGCAAAAGCACGATTGTGAACTTACTAACGCGCTTTTACGACCCCGATAAAGGACGCATTTTGTTAGATAAAATCGATTTGCGTCATGCAACAGTACGCTCCCTCCGTTCTCAAATTGGACTGGTTTCTCAGGAGGTGATTCTGTTTAACACAACTGTGCGGGAAAATATCCGCATGGGGGATTTAGAAGCCAGTGACGCACAGGTAGAAGCCGCCGCCAAAGCCGCACAAATTCACGATTTTATTCTCACTTTGCCCCAAGGTTATGACACTCCTGTGGGTGACAGAGGCGGACAATTATCGGGGGGACAACGGCAAAGAATCGCCCTTGCTAGAGCCTTAGTCAGAAATCCCGCTATTTTGATTTTAGATGAAGCCACATCCGCCCTTGACTTGGTAACAGAAGCGGGTATCCTCGCCACTATCGATCGCATTGCCAAAAAATGTACTGTGATTATGATTACCCACCGCATCACCCATGCCTTGCGTGCCAATCAGATTTTCGTATTAGAAAACGGCAGCATTGTTGCATCGGGTAGCCATACCGATTTGCTGGAACAAGAAGGACTCTATGCCACACTTTGGCAACAGAGTCATCGCTCCCATAACGACCTGACAATGCTTGCCCATTCTTAATCACAAACTTGACCTGTACTGAATACCTGGGAGTTGAAAATAATGACTAACACAAATGATTCCAAATGGCTCATCCCTTCTTCTAGTCGCCTTGCCTCAAAATCTCTTGAAGAAGAGAAAGCGATGTGGGATGAAAACCACAAAGATTATGCTGGCAAGGCTTTCAGCCTGACACAAGACCCTGACCTTTGCAAAGCCCTGATCCGTCCTTATAATCAATCTTCCTGCTTTGATATTCCCAATTCTCCAGACATCCAAGTTCTGATTCCTAGCTGTGGCTCGGAAATTCATCTTCAGAAGGCATTACTAGAGTTTTGTCCGCAAATTGGCAAAATTTACTGCACAGATTTTTCCCAAACCGGAATTGAAAAAGCACGGGAAAATTGGCAAAAAGCAGATGGAGATTCCCGGATTAAGAGCCAACAATTAGTTTTTGAGAAAGTTGATTCTACCAAAATAATAGAAGAAAGACCCGATTGGAAAGAAAAATTTGATTATGTCCTAGCGGTTGCCGCCGTTGTCTCCAGTGAGGATGAAATCAATCGCCAGATAATACACGAATTTTCTAAAGTTCTCAAACCCGGTGGTAAGCTCTACGGCTTTTTTCCTACCATCTTTTGTCCTTTAGAAATTGCCCATTTAAGTAAACCCCACGCTTATTGGGTAACACAAGGGCTAGTCAATGTACCGCACAACACGCTTCACGGGCGGGATTGGCATTATTCACAGATACATTATACGCCCTTGCGCTTGAATCGCATCTTTAAAGAAGTGGGTTTTAAACGGCTAAATTTTGAGATTTATTTTTTGGATTCGGAAATTTTAGCTAACGTTCTGAAAGAGGATATCGAGCATGATGATCCCGATATCTATCTCTGGGATCTTCTCGTGCGGTATGAGAAAGAGGCTCTCGTTTGACGATTTTGGCAAAGCACCTGCATTGACAAAGAGGACATGATGAAAGTCTCAGAAACCCGGTTTCTTCCTAAATTTATCGTGACTCGTCCCAAAACTCGTAGAAACCGGGTTTCTAGCTACCTATGCGTGGCCTCAGAAACCCGGTTTCTTCATAAATTTATCGTGACTCATCCCAAAACTCGTAGAAACCGGGTTTCTAGCTACCTATCCCGTGGCCTCAGAAACCCGGTTTCTTCCTAGATTTATCGTGACTCGTCCCAAAACTCGTAGCAACCGGGTTTCTAGCTACCTATGCGTGGGATCAGAAACCCGGTTTCTGCGTAAATTTATCGTGACTCGTCCCAAAACTCGTAGAAACCGGGTTTCTAGCTACCTATCGCGTGGGCCATGAAACTGTCGCCACCTATTGCAGTTCCAGAGACTCACGAACCGCATACCACTTCCCGTTTATCCCATAACCCACCAAAGCCCTTGCTATAATTGAATACTGCTGAATTTTCTTTAGGCAGCAGTAATTCTCAACATGATTTCACTGCCAGATATCACAATTATCAACCAAATCTACGAAAGTGCTAATTCCCTGATATACAGAGGCATCCTCAATAAAAATCAGCAACCTTTAATATTGAAACTACTCAAAGAAGATTATCCCACCCCTGCCGAACTCTCCCGCTATCAACAGGAATACGAAATCACTCGCCGTTTCAATTTAGAAGAAACAATTAAAGCCTACGAAATGCGGAAATACCAAAACACACAAGTCATGTTGTTAGAGGATTTTGGAGGAGAGTCCTTAAAAATCCTGCGCGAGAGTCGTCCCTTTACTTTAGCAGAGTTTCTCCACATTGCCATCCAAATTGCAGATGCGTTAGACAAAGTTCATCAAAACAAGGTCATTCACAAAGATATCAATCCATCTAATATTGTCTTAAATCCTCAAACCAGACAATTAAAAATCATTGACTTTGGTTTATCTACCCTTCTACCCCAAGAGAAGACCAGCCTCAAAAGTCCCAATGTTCTAGAAGGAACATTGGCTTATATGTCTCCCGAACAAACAGGCAGGATGAATCGCTCGCTGGACTATCGCACAGATTTTTATGCTCTCGGTGTCACATTCTATGAATTGCTAACCAACCAACTCCCTTTTGAATCACTTGATGCACTTGAGTTAGTCCATTGCCATATTGCCAAACAACCGATACCTCCTCATGAAGTCAATCCAGAAATTCCTTTAAGCGTCTCAGAAATTGTCATGAAATTAATGGCAAAAACGGCGGAACAACGATATAATAGTGCTTGGGGAATCAAGGCAGATTTAGAAACTTGTCTTGCTCAATATAAAAACGGTGCAATCCAAAACTTTACTTTGGGATGCCAAGATATTTCTCATCAATTACAAATTCCTCAAAAACTGTACGGGAGAGAACCGCAGATTGAGTCCTTATTAACCGCCTTTGAGCGAGTAGGGGCGGGTTTAGCACATAACCTTAGTAACCCAACGATAACTCAAGAACAAAACCCGCCCCTACGGGCGGGTTTAGCACCTAACCTTAGTAACCCAACGATAACTCAAGAACAAAACCCGCCCCTACAAAGACAAACTGAACTCATGCTAATTTCTGGATACTCTGGCATCGGGAAATCAGCTTTAGCCCAGGAACTCTATAAGCTGATTACTCAAAAATGCGGATACTTTATTGCAGGCAAATTTGACCAGCTTCACCGCGATATTCCCTATCAGGCATTGGTTGCTGCATTCCAAGAATTAATTCGGCAATTGCTCACCGAAACCGCACCTCAGTTACAACAATGGCGAGAGAAGATTCGACGTGCATTAGGAGACAACGGTCAAATTATTATTGATGTCATTCCCGAAGTAGAACTGATTATTGGCAAACAGCATCCCGTCCCCGAATTACCTCCAACAGAAGCACAAATTCGGTTTAATTTAGTTTTCCAAAAGTTGCTCCAAGTCTTTTGTCAAAAAGAGCATCCCCTCGTCCTATTTCTAGATGACCTTCAATGGGCGGACAGCGCCACGCTGCAATTGCTCCAGCTTATCATGACCAATACTAATACTCAGTATCTGTTTTTGATTGGAGCTTATCGAGATAACGAAGTCAGTGCAACTCATCCTGTCATGTTGACTTTATCGGAGATAAAAAAGCAGGGAGTTGTAGTTAATAATATCTCCCTTTTACCCTTAAATTTAAACCAGGTTAATGAATTCATTGCGGATACGCTGAAGAGTCAGTGCGTCCATACCCAAAAATTAGCTGAGTTGGTTTGGGGAAAAACACAGGGAAATCCCTTTTTTCTAAAAGAATTTCTGAAGTCACTTTATACAGAGAAATTCCTTAAATTTGATAGGAAGGCTAGAGCTTGGTCTTGGGATTTAGCACAAATTCAAACTAGAAACATCACTGATAATGTTGTTGAGTTGATGGCTGAAAAAATACAAACCTTATCAGAATCGGTACAAAAAAAAATACAGTTAGCCGCTTGTATTGGCAACCAATTTGATTTGGCAACACTTTCAATCATTAATGAAACTTCTCAAAAACAAACGGCTCATAAATTATGGGAGGCCATTCAAGCGGGATTGATATTACCCGTCGGCGATGACTACAAGTTTATTCAAACAGACCGAGAAGAGCATGAATTAAAAATTAGTTATAAATTTGCTCATGACCGTATTCAGCAAGCCGCCTATTCCCTAATTCCCCCAGACGACAAGCAAGCCGTTCACTGGAAAGTTGGGCAACTGTTGTTGAAAAATACGCCACCACAGGTACTCCAACAAAAGATTTTTGATATTGTCAATCAACTCAACTTCGGTATTGCGGCAATAGACGTTCAGTTAGAAAGAGATAAACTCGCTCAATTAAATCTCATTGCTGGCAAAAAAGCGAAGGCATCCGCCGCCTGGGAACCCGCATGGAATTACTTAAGAATTGCCAGGGATTGCCTCAGTGCAGATAGCTGGCTTCGTCAGTATGAGTTAACCTTGGCACTCTATGTAGAATCTGCCGAGGTAGCTAGTTCGCGAGGCAACTTTGAGGAAATGGAGAAATTGGCTTCCCTTGTGCTGCAACAAGCTACTTCGTTGCTGGACAAAGTGAAAATTTATGAAGTCAAAATCCAAGCATATACGGCACAAAATAAACCGCTGTTAGCCATCCAAACGGCATTTTTATTATTGAAGCTGTTGGGAATTAATTTTCCCAAAAAGCCGAATAAATTAAATGTTTTACTTGAACTGGTGACGACAAAGTTAAGCTTGGTAGGAAAACGCATCGAAGACTTAATCGACCTACCAGTAATGATTGATTCTCATAAGCTAGCAGCTATGAGTATCCTATCGCGTGTAGCCTCTGCTGCCTATTTGGCAGCGCCTGAATTGGTTGGGCTGATTGTGTTGAAACAAGTTAATTTATCAATCAAATACGGGAATACTTCTGTGTCTTCCTATGCCTATGCTGCTTACGGACTCATTCTTTCTGGGGAAACTGTAGGAGACATTGAGGCTGGCTATCAATTTGGTCAACTGGCTCTTAAGCTGGTCGATAAGTTTAATGCCAAAAAATTCCAAGCTCGGATAATTTTTATTGTTAATTACTTTATCAAGCACTGGAAAGAACATCTTAGAGAAACCTTAAATCCTTTGCGGGATGCTTACTCGCTCGCTTTAGAAACTGGAGACTTAGAATATGCGGCTTATTCAGCTTGCGTATACTGTTACCATTCCTATGTATTGGGCAAGGAATTGGCAACAGTCGAGGGAGAGATGGCAATGTATAGTAATGCTTTGGGCCAACTCAAGCTAGAAACATCATATTACTATAACCAACTCAATCGACAGGTTGTATTGAACTTAATGGGGCAATCTGAAGATAGGTGTCTTTTAATCGGTGAAAGCTATGATGAAACAAAAATGTTACCTCTGCATATAGAGGCAAATGCTGAAAATATTTGTCGCTCCCTCTATTTTCACAAGTTAGTTCTCTGCTATCTTTTTCAAGATTATGAACAAGCTCTTTCCAATGCTAAGTCAGCAGAAAAATATAGCGATAGTGCTGTAGGAACGATTCCTCTCTACCATTTCTACCATTCTTTAGTCCATCTTGCTATTTATTCTGATGCACCAAAATCCGAACAAAAACTTATCCTCGCAAAGGTGAAAGCTAACCGAAAAAAACTCAAAAAATGGGCGCAGTCTGCTCCGATGACTCACCTCCATAAATTATATCTAGTGGAAGCAGAGCAACATCGAGTTTTGGGTCATAAGGATAAGGCAATAGACTGTTATGATCGCGCTATTAATTTAGCCAAAGAACATGAGTATCTCAACGAAGAAGCTTTGGCTAATGAACTGGCTGCCAAATTCTACATCGGTTGGGGCAAAGAGCAAGTTGCCGAAGCCTATCTCACAAATGCTTATCACTGTTATTTGCGTTGGGGTGCAACAGCTAAAGTGAAAGATTTAGAACGACAGTATCCGAAACTATTAAAGCGTTTTACGAAAGCCAATACGTCCATAGATTCGCGCAACAGCTTGTCTAATACGTCTGGTAATATTTCAGGTGAAGTCCTAGATTTGGCAGCGCTGATGAAAGCTTCTGGGGCAATTGCCAGTGAAATTGAGCTTGATCAACTCCTGACGACTTTGATGAGAATCTTACTGGAAAGCTCTGGCGCACAAACGGGCTATCTAATTTTAGAGTCTCTTGGACAACTGAGGATCGAAGCGTCGGGCGAGGCTAATTCAAATCGGGTGATGCTGTTGCAATCGATTTCTATAGAAAGTTGCTTGCCTTTGTCGATTATTCACTATGTTGAAAGGACTCAGGAAGGACTGATTGAAACTGATGTCGCTGGTAATGGCAGATTTTCTCAAGATGCTTATATCCAAAAATATCAGCCCAAGTCTATCCTTTGTGCTCCTTTGCTCAATCAGGGTAAACTGATTGGGATTGTGTACTTGGAAAATAATCTAGCTGATGGTGTTTTTACGCCCGATCGCCTGGAGGTGATTCAAATGCTCTCGACACAAGCGGCGATCGCCCTTACCAATGCTAGACTCTATAGCCAAGTACAATCAACGCAAAATCGCCTGAATAAATTCCTCAATGCCATACCTCTGGGCATATCCGTTCACGACGCAAAAGGACAAATCATCTACACCAATCAAATTGCACAGCAGTTACTCAACATTCAAGAGTTACCCAAAGCCGAAACCGAGCAACTTTCAGATACCTATGGCGTTTATCGGGCTGGTACTGGGGAGATCTACCCCGTGGAAGAGCTACCTGTGGTGCGATCGCTCGGCGGTGAAACAGCTTGGGCGGATGACTTGGAACTGCACCAGTGCGATCGCATTGTTCCCATAGAATCAACCAGTACGCCGATTTTCGATGGGGCGGGTAATGTCGAGTATGCGATCGTAGCCTTTCAAGATATTAGCGATCGCCAGCAAGCCCACAAAGCCCTGATCGAAAATGTGCGCTTAGAACAGGAAATTAGCGATGCCGTGGCGGCAGCTACGCAACGTCAACTTGTAGAAAAAGAACTGGAACGGGCCGCATTAGCCGCTGAATCTGCCAACCGTGCCAAAAGCACCTTTCTTGCCAACATGAGCCACGAATTGCGAACTCCCCTGAATGCCATTCTCGGCTTTTCCCAACTCATGAACCATGACCCAAATCTCTTAACCGAACAAAAAGATCACCTCAACATCATTCATCGCAGTGGAGAGCATTTGTTAACTCTAATTAATCAAGTGCTCGACCTCTCCAAAATCGAAGCTGGACGGATGGCTAAAAACGCAACTAACTTCGATCTCCATCACTTAGTGACTGATGTCGAAGATATGTTTTCCTTGACAGCCAAAGAGCGAGGCTTGAAGCTAGGATTTGACTGTGCTGCTGATGTCCCTAAATATATTTGCACCGATGCAGTTAAGCTGCGGCAAGTCCTAATTAATTTAATCAATAATGCGATTAAATTTACATCATTTGGGAGCGTGTCCGTGCAGATATCCGTCATTAGTCATCCATCATTAGTAATTGGTCAAGAAACAACACGAATGACCAAGGACAACCAAGGACAAATGACCATCAATTTTGAAGTAAAAGACACGGGAGTTGGTATGGCGGCGGACGAATTGGAGAACCTATTTCAACCCTTCGTGCAAACAGCATCGGGTGAGCGAATACAGCAAGGAACGGGATTGGGGTTAACCATTAGCCGTCAATTTGTCCGCTTGATGGGAGGTGAAATCACCGTTATCAGTCGCGGAAAAGCTTTTACCTCTGGAATGCCTCTCCAGGATTTCCACGACGAAATAACAGATATACCCACTTCTGGCACAACATTTAAATTTGACATTTCTGTGGATATTGCTGATACTATCTTGATTCAAAACCAACCCCACAGTCGTCGCGTCATTGCCCTAGCTCCCCACCAACCCAACTATCGAATCCTAGTTGTTGACGATCACGATTACAATCGAAAACTGTTAGTTAAAATCATTACTGCCCTTGGTTTTGAAGTGCAAGAAGCCAGTAACGGTGAAGATGCGATTGAAATTTGGAATTCATACTCACCGCATCTGATCTGGATGGATATGCGAATGCCGATTATGGATGGTTATGAAGCAACTAAACGGATTAAAGCTACCACTAAAGGTCAAGCTACTACTGTGATTGCTATTACTGCTAGCGCTTTGGAAGAAGAAAAGACGATGATTTTATCCATCGGTTGCGATGACTTTGTGCGAAAACCCTTCCAAGAAAAGACTATTTTTGAGATCATGGCTAAACATCTGGGAGTCAGTTATGTTTATGAGTCGTCCGAGTTAAATTCTAGTCCAGACAATCAGGCTGGAGAACCTGTGAATTTCACAATTTTGCTAGCAGCAATGCCAAGGGAATGGATTATAAAATTGCATGAAGCCGCTCTTGAAGCGGACTCGGAATTAGTATCTAGATTGTTGGATACAATCCCTTCATCCTATGTGCTGGAACTTCAGACTCTTAGGGATTGGGTTAATACGTTTCAGTTTGAAAAGATTCTGGATTTGACCGAACCCTTGGTGGAGCAATGATTACAGAAACCCAGTTACTCCGAAAAACCTGGTTGATGAGATTATTCTAAATGTGCTTCCATCTTTACCTTAAATTCAAGTAGTTTAAACATTGTGATATCGCGGACAGTAATCGAACAACCATCTCCAAATTTTACGGCACTCAAATAATACAATATTTGAGAGTCATCTTTTTCCCAATAAAATTCTTGTTCGAGCGCTTCTCCTGTCTCAACTATCTGTACAAGTGAATCAAACAGTGTGGGAGTAAGTTGATTGAACATTTTTTTCAGGATGGTTTTACCCATGAGGTTTTCTCGCTTTTGACCAAATAACTTGGCAAAGACGGGATTAACCACCAAACAGCGAAAATCGTGAATTTCTTCGGTTATCGGCTCTCTCACCGCTTGCACGGCGGCAATTCCATCTTTGGAAGTATTTAATAAACTTGCAAGTAAAGTGCGAGATTGGTAGAGAATTTCTGCGGTTTGTTGATGTGCTTCGATTTGCTTCCTTAACTGGTGTTTTTGTTGTTGGATAGTTAGTTGAGTTTGAATCCTAGCGATGAGTTCTTCTGGTTGAAATGGTTTGGTGATATAATCAACTCCGCCTACTTTAAAAGCTTTTACTTTATCTAAAACTTCATCTAGCGCACTTAAAAAAATCACCGGAATTTCTGAGGTATCTTCATCTAGTTTGAGAGCTTCGCAGACTTCATATCCATCCATTTCTGGCATTTTAATATCGAGTAAAATGACATCGGGAGGGTGATTATGAATTGTTCTTAATGCCATCTTACCGTTAGTGACGCTGCGAACTTTATAACCATGTTTGTTCAATACTTTTGTGAAGAATTGCAGGTTTTCAATCAGGTCGTCAACAATTAAGATATTGCCTTTGGGAGTTGCGCTTGGATTAACGTCACTTTCTCCTGTGTCAGCGGGGGTGATAGGCGCTTCTTTACCTTTTGCGCCAACCATCGCAGTTGCGCCGCTTTGCTTTTCTAGCAGAGGCAGGAAGTTATTCTTAGTAACTTTTTCTCCCATTGCGTCTGAAAGACGCTGCCACAGGAGAGAAGCTAAATCTTTGATATGTCCTACGCTCAGGTACAAGCTGTCAGCAACTGCACCGTAGGTTGCGTTTTCCCAACACGCTTTTAAAATTTCCTTCTCTAGCAAACTTAACGGTTTACCCCTCTTGGACTCCAAGGCAGTTTCTACGAATTCCAGGGCTTCTTCAAAAGTCATATGCCACTCACTGCACCAAGTAATATTGTTGATTATTGCACCCTGGTAAGTACAATAGAAGCTAGAAGGCTCCAGAGGGCAGAAGGGAAAAGAACCCACTTATCTGGTTTTGGGCGATCGGCAGGATTGGTGTAATTTTGTTCACATAGCCAACTGCTTTATTGTAGCACAATTAGTAGGGTTTCCTGTCGGAGAAAACCCTAGTTTTTCGTACTAGATCCAAAAATGAGGCACCCTACAATCCGATGAAAGTGTGACAATTGCGTCCAGGACTGACCTTAATTCAGCAACAGAGTTTAGAATATAGAAGTCTACGCCGATCGAGAGGAGCAAGGACTGGTTTCCTTTGACGCTAGGCCAGAAAGCGCAACATATAGAGGTTCTGCGTCCTGGAATGATACTTTCCAAGTGGTGTAAATAATGATTAAAGTGACTTCAAAATGCCACTTTCTAACTGATAAATTGCTGCCATAATCCCGGTTTCAGGATTTTTGAGTAGGGACTTTTTGAAATCGTTCAAGTAACTTACAAGGTGTTCGCGCAAAATCGGTCTTTCGACTTTGACTGTGTGATTGTAATCCCACAAATCCCAGATAATAATACCGATGCCGACAATCGGATCAATTAAACCTACTCCCAACTGACTAGCAACTGTGCCGCCTGTTTTTGTTGCTAATTTGGCGGCAGCTTTGCTGGCAACTTTTGCCGTAACTTTACTACCAATCTTGGCTGCTACTCCCAATATTAAAGGTTTAGCAATTAAGTAACCGCTGCCGCCAACTAATACTTTTAATGATAAATTTGAGACGTTTCCTTTATCGCTAATTGTGGTGGCAATATCGTTTAGATATTTGTCCCATTGTACTTGAGGTATGTTATAATTGTTTTGAACTACTTTCACATTCTTGCTCACTTCGGATATGTACAAGTTAGCAGTATCTTGAGTTATTAATTGGAATCTGAGTTGAGCATTTTTGGGCAGCAGGACGCGGTTAGCAAATTCTCTTTGGAAATCTTCGGTTAATTTTTCGGAAACAGCACGAGATGCTGCTGTCATGTCAAATCGGTTGAGTACGGCTGATTTGACGAAGTTGAAAGGTACGGTAAACTCCATCTTTTTTTGATTGAAGTAATCGAAGTACCAATCGAGAAAGCTGTTGTCTACTCGTGCTACTACTTCGGTTTCCCATTTGTCCAATTCTTTTGATGCGAAAGTTTCGGATGTTATATTGGCTGTTTGGATGGCGTTTTTAATGTCTTGGTTGACTTTGCTGAAGTCGTGGGGCGGCGAGACTACGACTGCTGTGGTTGCAGTATTTGTTAGCGACTGGGATATGAGAAAGTTGCCTAGTAGGGGAATAATGACTACTAGAATAACAACTGTCCAAATCATCGGTGTCACTGTTTTGATAAACTGAGCTATAACCTTGAGGCGCTCTGTTTTTTCTGAATAGGTAGTTTTTTCGTTGTCCTGATTCATGGCGGTTCCTTAATTGATGAGAATTTCTGGCTAGTTTAGATTATAGGCGGCGTTTTGTGCGATCGACCTTACAGATGTCTGGCCTGGGATTCTGGAAGGGTTGGGCCCAAAGTGCGATCGCACGATCCGTCCTGACACTATAATAGTAACAGGGTGAATTACAAGGCTCAGGTACTGCCTTCCCCCAAACTATAAAAAAAGATGGTTCAAAAAATAGCTCTATTTAATCACAAGGGTGGCGTTAGTAAAACAACCACTACATTTAATTTAGGATGGATGTTAGCCACCAAGGGAAAAAAAGTAATCTTAGTGGATGCAGATCCGCAATGCAACCTCACAGAGATGGTTTTGGGGTCTTCAACTAAGGAAGAGCTAGAGGAAATATATAAAAAAGAACAGAATATTAAATCAGGCTTAGCACCTGCATTTGAATCAAGGCCTAAGCTAATTGAGGCTGTAGATTGTTTGCCAGTAGAAGGGTGCGATGGTTTGTTGTTATTGCCCGGTCATGTGGGATTTGCTGAATATGAGGTAACATTAGGCATTGCACAACAGCTAAGCAGTTCAATTCAAACACTGCAAAACTTACCTGGTTCAATTTCATATCTTTTGCAGAAAACAGCAGATAAGTTTAAGGCTGATTATATTTTGATTGATATGAGTCCAAATTTAAGCTCAATCAATCAGAACCTAATGATGACCAGTGATTTTTTTATCCTTCCTACCACTCCAGACTTCTTTTCAGTAATGGCGATCGATTCTTTGGCAAAAATTTTGCCAAAATGGTATGCTTGGGCTCAGAAAGCTTCAGAAATGAGGATTTTGAAAGATGCCGACTATCCATTTCCCAAAGTTACACCGCGCTTGCTTGGGACTATTGTTCAAAACTATACAATCAGAAATGGAGAGGCTGCTGCGGGTTTTCAGAAGTGGATTGATGCAATTGAAGAAGCTGTCTCCACTAAATTAGTGCCATCTTTGCAAACAAACAATATGCTGCTAACCGATGAAATGTATGGCTTTCAAAGAATTAAAAGTGATTTTTGCCTTGCCAAAATTTCTGCTTTTAATTCCTTGATTGCTAAGTCTCAACATCATCAAACACCTATTTTTGCTCTCACACCCGCTCAAATAGGGCAAACTGGTACAATTTTAATAAACACTCTAAAAGCACAAGATAAGTTCAAAACTACTTTTGATAAACTAGCAGATAAAATTATTGGGTTAACTGCCAATGCAGTCAGCAATTGATCTATTTCGCCTCAGTATTGCTCGCGTTCGGCATCTGATTGCTGTGCATAATTCTCTAAAAGCTCAAGCTAGCAGTGTTCTGGATCTTTCAGATATCCTGAGAGCTGCACTTGTTCTAGCGGTTAGCGCTTTCGATTACTATATCCATGAAGTTGTCAGGATAGGAATGTTAGAAATTCATCGGGGGCAACGTCCAGAACCTCCAGCATTTTCGGGCTTTCAAATTTCACTGGGTAACGCTCGTGCAGGTATAAACGCAGGACAAAATATTGATTACTGGTTAGAAGATGAAATTCGCCAACGCCACAGCTACAAAAGTTTTCAGCAGCCAAATGCTATAGCTGATGCTGTCCGGCTGATTTGCGATAAAAAGTTGTGGGAAGAAGTCTCTATTAACATGGGTAGCCCTGCTAAAGATATAAAACAACAACTAAGTCGGATTGTCGATCGCCGAAATAAGATAGCACATGAAGCAGATATAGATCCTTCATACCCAATAGGCGATCGCTGGCCGATTGATGAACTATTAGTTAATGAAGCGGTTGATTTTCTTGAGCAAGTTGTTGAGAGCATCCACAAGATTTTTTAACTGTCGCACTCTTAATCCGCGTTCATCTGCGTTAATCTGCCTGTATCAGCGGTTCATGAAAAATTCAATAACGATCGCCCTTAAACCATCCCTCAAACGCGATCGTCCCGATAGGATTATATTTTATATTTTAGCCAGCCTTACTCAACAAAGCTAAAATATATTGTTCAATACTAACTCCTTTCCTTTCAGCATTTTCTGCTAAACTCCGGCGCAGAGATTTAGGGATTTCCAACGATAAACTTCCGCTATACTCAACCTCGGTTAAAGGTAAAGGAATCTCATCGCCACACTCATAAGCAGTCTCTATCCACAATTCCCTAGCTTCCTCAATGTTCTCCATCGCTTCTGACAAAGTTTCCCCCACAGACATACAACCCGGAAAATCTTTTATGATTGCTGTGTAGCCTCCTTCTGGATCTGGGTAAAAACTTATAGCATATCTCACATTCAAGTAATAGTCTAAAGATTTATTCCTCAATTCTATCTTCTGATTCATTGCTCCATTCCTCCAGTTTTAATAGCGCAACAATTTGCTTTACGTATATTCCTTTTACCTTTTGACCGCCTTTTTTAGGAACTGTAATCTTTAATCCATCAGCATTACGAAAAGTATGATGACTTCCTTTCGATCGCTTTTCTTCAAATCCAAAAGCAGTTAGGATATAGCACACATCGTCAAACCGCACTTCAGGTGGATTTGCTAAAAATTGTTCTACCAGTTTTCCTAACTTGCCCATGAATTTTTACAGATGCTTGTACTATTCTAATAAATAAGGGCGGGCATTGCCCACCCTCCCTAAGAATCAGATGTAATTTAAAAACTAAACCTGAGCCTCATTCTTCACCAAATTACCCCAACCCAAATCCTTCAGCGAATTATTCCGGCGCAGCGGACGAGTCACCAACTCCAAAATATCCCGCGCGTTTCCAAAGCCGTGAATCTGTGCGAAAGTAAACTCAACAGACCACTTAGTATTAATCCCGCGCGCTTCCAAAGGATTAGCGTGAGCCATACCAGTAATCACCAA
>Ga0105047_10008785_pt1 | contig 16778 bp, 14 predicted proteins | sample MAT04_FD_78384 | JGI IMG/M metagenome (GOLD analysis project Ga0105047, IMG submission 78384) | Freshwater microbial communities from Lake Fryxell liftoff mats and glacier meltwater in Antarctica - MAT-04 (megahit assembly) | ecosystem: Environmental > Aquatic > Freshwater > Ice > Liftoff...
CGCGCGTATCGCATCGGTGTCGCTGAGCACCGAAATCGTCTCTTCGAGGCTGGCCAGATCGTCGGTGCTGATGAGCACGATCGCTGGCCGGCCGTTGCGGGTGACGACCACGCGTTCATGTTCACTCTCGACACGGTCGACGTACTCGGAGAAACGATCTTTTACCGTTCGAAGCGCTTCGGTGCTCATGGCTACAATTGTGCCACGGAAGTCGCCATCGGGCAACCCTCCTTAAGGCAAGGGCGATCTGCACCTTGGTCTCGTCGCCAGAGTCGCAAACCGCACAGAGCGGCGCTCGGCGGCAACTCGATCGCACCGAACACAGTTCGCTCGCGACCTGCTGGACGCGATGTGGGCGATGGAGGAGTACATCGAGCATGAATGGTGGGAGAACGCAGCGTTGCTCGACCTACTCGGGTACTCGCTCGACCGCCGTACCCGATACTGCGAGAGCCCGTCGCCGATGATCAACCATCTGGCTTGCGGATATCACCCCGACTTCGAGACGCGACTTATGAGGATGATCGCGGATCGACAAACACTCCCATCGTCGTCAGACGCTCGATGATGAGGTTCGCCGCGTCCGCCGCGGCGGTGGTCGTCGTGTCGATGTGCACTCTCGGGTTTTCAGGCGCTTCGTAGGGCGAGTCGACTCCGGTGAAATTGGGTAGCTGCCCGCTGCGCGCCTTGGCGTAAAGGCCCTTAACGTCGCGGGCCTCCGCCACGGCGATTGGTACGTCGACGAAGACCTCGCAGAACCGATCGTCGCCGATCAGCTCGCGGGCGAGTTGCCGCTCGGCACGAAACGGCGAGATCAGCGAGACGAGCACGATCAAGCCAGCATCGGCCATCAGGCGCGCAACCTCGCCGACGCGGCGGATGTTCTCGATGCGATCGGCCTCGCTGAAACCGAGATCGTGGTTCAGCCCGTGTCGCAGGTTGTCGCCGTCGAGCAGGAACGAGTGTGCGCCGCGATCTCGCAGACGGCGCTCGACTTGGTTGGCGATGGTCGACTTGCCGGCACCGGAAAGACCGGTCAGCCACACGACGCACGGTTGGTGACCCTTCAAGGCGCTGCGCGCCGCGGGAGTGACATCGACCTCTTGCCAATGCACGTTCGTCGCCCGACGCAGTCCGAAGTGCAGCAGACCAGCGCCAACGGTCGCGTTGGTCAGTCGGTCGATGATGATGAATCCGCCCATGTCGCGGTTGATCGCGTACGGGTCGAAGGGGATCGGGTGATCGGTGGTCACGGTGCAGACCCCGATCTCGTTGAGCGTCAGCGTGCGCGCGGCCAGGTGTTCGAGTGTGTTGACGTTCAGCTTGTACTTCGGCGCGCTGATCGTCAGATGGGCAGTAACCGGACCCAGCTTGAGCATGTACTGCCGTCCGGTATGCAGTGGGTCTTCGTGCATCCAGATGATCGATGCCTCGAACTGATCGGCCAACTGGGCCGGATTGTCGACTGAGCTCAAGACAGTGCCGCGCCCGACATCGATGTCGTCGGCGAGCACGACGGTGACCGCCTGCGCCGCGGTTGCTTCGGTGAGGTCGCCGTCGGCGGTTAATACGCGACTGACTTGGGTGATGACGTTGGAGGGCAACGCAACGACGCTGTCGCCCGCCTTCACCTTCCCGCTGACAATCGTTCCCGACACGCCACGAAAGTCGGGGTTCGGCCGGTTGACCCATTGCACCGGCAGCCGAAACGGCGCGTCATGTCCAGAATCACCGACGCTCACGGTCTCGAGATGTTCCATCAGTGTCGGCCCGCGGTACCACGGCATGTTGGTGCTTTGCTCGACGATGTTGTCGCCGCGCAGCGCCGAAATCGGAATGCACACGATCTCGGGCAAGCCGATCTGAGTCGCGTACGTGCAGTAATCGGCGCTGATCTGATCAAAGGTTTGCTGCGAGTAGTCGACGAGGTCGAGCTTGTTGACCGCCAGCACAATGCGGGTGATGCCCAGCAGCGAAACGAGATAGCTATGGCGACGCGTCTGCGTGATGACACCGGTGCGCGCGTCAACGAGCATGACTGCCAGCTCGGCGGTCGACGCGCCGGTCACCATGTTGCGCGTGTACTGCTCGTGGCCGGGGGTGTCGGCGACGATGAATTTGCGTCGGTCGGTCGAGAAGAATCGGTAGGCAACGTCGATGGTGATGCCCTGCTCGCGTTCTGCGGACAGACCGTCGACCAGCAGCGCGAAATCAAGTTCGTCGCCCTGCGTGCCGAACTTCTTCGAATCTTGCGCCAACGCGACGAGCTGGTCGTCGAAGATCAACTGCGACTCGTACAGCAGGCGACCGATCAATGTGCTCTTGCCATCGTCGACGCTGCCACAGGTGATGAAGCGCAACAGCGTCTTGTGCTCGTGGGCGGTCAGATAGGCATCGATCTCTGTCATCAGAAGTAGCCGTCCTGCTTCTTCTTCTCCATCGACGCCGACGAGTCGAAATCGATGAGTCGTCCTTGACGCTCTGACGAAGTCGACGACAACATCTCCTGAATGATGGCGGGCAGAGTGTCGGCCTCGCTCACCACCGCACCCGACAGCGGGTAGCAGCCCAGCGTACGAAAGCGAACCTTCCTCGTCTGTGCGACCTCGCCAGGCTGAAGCTGCAGCCGGTCGTCGTCGACCATCAGCAGCATTCCGTTGCGCTCAACCACCGGTCGGTCGGCCGCAAAGTACAGCGAGACGATGGGAATCTTCTCGAGATGGATGTATTGCCAGATATCGAGTTCGGTCCAGTTCGAAAGCGGGAACACACGCACGCTCTCGCCGACGGATTTACGCAGGTTGTAGTTCTGCCAGAGCTCTGGGCGTTGCTGCCGAGGGTCCCAGCGGTGTTGCGCCGAGCGCATGGAGAAGATGCGCTCCTTTGCCCGCGACTTTTCTTCGTCGCGGCGAGCACCGCCGATGGCCGCATCAAAGCCCCACTTGTTGAGTGCTTGCTTCAACCCCTCCGTCTTCCACATGTCGGTGTGCATCGCCGAGCCGTGTTCGAACGGGTTGATACCCTGCGCGACGCAATCTGGGTTCTGGTGGACGAGCAGGTGCATCTTGTTGTCGGCGACCACCTTGTCGCGAAACTCGTACATCGCGCGGAACTTCCACGTCGTGTCGACATGGAGCAGCGGAAACGGCGGTGTGGAGGGGTGAAATGCCTTCTCGGCGAGGTGCAGCATGACGGAACTGTCCTTGCCCGCCGAATACATCATCACCGGCCGTTCGCTCTCTGCCACCGCCTCGCGCAGAATGTGGATGCTCTCGGCCTCGAGCCGTTGCAGGTTCGTCAGCGTTGGCATTAGGTCGACTCTAGACGGATCGTAGTTTTCGCAGCCGTGACAGATTCCTGAGTCGACCTTGCCCGGACCCGTTCCGATGACTACACGTAGAATCCCGTGGTCTACGACAGGAGAGTTTCAATGACCCACCGCATCCGTAGAAGCGCAATGGTGCTTGTCCTCATCGCTGGCGCATCCACAACCGTCTCACTTCTCGATGCCTCGCCAGCGAGTGCTGCGCAGACAACGATCAATTTCAGTATTTTGCCCAGCAGTACGGACGGAACCGTGTTCCTCGATGCCAACTGGGATGGCTGCGGTGGCAAATCAGCCACCCGACATGCATGGGCACCAGAAAGACTTCAAGTCGGCGCGGTTGCCGCGGTTGGTTATAGAGGTCGACCGCCAGCAAACTGGCGCGACACCCATATTGCTCCTCAACGATGAGGGATGGTCCCGAGCTACGGTGTTCAGCATTGCCAGTAGCCAGACGATCACACTTCCCAACTTCCTTGTGATTGGTGCCGGCCGCTCGGGCACCACTTCGCTGCACCACTACCTGATGCAGCATCCCGACGTCTTCGTCCCGTCAGCGAAAGCTCCGAGCTTCTTCTATGCGGTAGACGAGAGCCCGGACCGTCGCGCCACGCGTGATCTCGCAACGCAGCGAAGCTTCGTGCGCGATTGGGACTCGTACGTTCGCCTCTTCGACGCCTGGTCGGGCCAGCGAGCGGTCGGCGAGGTTTCTCCTGCCTACCTGATGGCGACGGGGGTGGCGAGTCGCATCGCCGATCGTCTCCCCGAGGTCCGGCTTATCGCTGTACTTCGCGACCCACTCCAGCGGGTTCACGCCCGCTACGTGGCCCGCCGACGCGACGGCTTGGAACGAGCACGCACCTTCGAGCAGGTGGTGGCCGACGAGATGGCGCGTCCATTCGATTTGAACGACACAGCCGGCACATACGTGGCCGGCGGATTCGTGAGCCATGTGATCGAAACGTATCTGGATCGGTTCCCACCCGAACGTATCCGGTTCTTTCTCCACGACGATCTGAAGTACGACACCTCGTCAGTTGTCACCGATCTGTGGTCGTTCCTCGAGGTTGACCCGCGATCGCCCGCGCCGCACGACGTTCACAATCGCAGCGGCGGCGTGATCTCCCAACCGCTCGTGCGAGCGGCCTGGACTCGCTCGGCAAGCATCCGCCAACGCATCGGTCCGCTCGTGCCAAAGACCTGGCGTGATCGAGCCTTCCGCTTGGCAACGCGGCAGCTCGCTCCCTTGGAGATGAACGCAACAGTACGCGCGCGACTGGCCGACCTGTACGAGCCAGAGGTGACGCGTCTGGGCCAGTTGATCAAGCGCGACCTGTCTCACTGGTGTGCCCGCGAGGACTCATAGTGACCGCCACCGATGTTGCCGCCACCCTCGTCTTGGCTGCGGCTCCAGTTCCCGCACTCCGTCTCCCGCTCGACCGTCGCTTCCGCAAATTGTTCGGCCGGACTGCTTTCTTGGTCGTGGTGGCCGTCGGTGCCTGGTGGGTCGGCGTGGCGGTGCTCGCGGCCGTCGCGCGTCAGGGTCTTGTGGTCGTCGCCGTGATCACCGGGGTCTCGTCGTTGGCTCTGTGGTGGCGTGCCCGGCCAGCACGCGGGCGGTGGCGTGGTCATCCCCGTGGCTCGCTTTCCTTGACCCGCTCGCTGCGCGGGTTGGCCCACCGCGACGACTATCAGGTACAGGCCGAACGCTTCGGTGCAGTCTTCCGGATGATGCAGCCCTCGGGGCCTGTCGTCTGTGTGGTCGGCTTGGAGCGCGGCCAGCGGATCATCCGCGAGCACCGCGATGCCATCGGTCCCAGCCCCCTACCGTTCACCCAGCAGGTGCTCGGCGGCTTTCTGCGCTACATGGACGACGACGTCCACGACGTCTACGGGCCGCTGTTTCGCCGGGCAATGTCCCGAGCAGTCACCGACGCCGCCGCGCCGGTTGCCCGGGCAGCCATGCACAGCGAGTTGCAGGCGATCGGTTCCGACGCGCACGACCCCTCGCCCTGCCTCCAACGAATTGCTCGGGCGACCGTGCTGGCTGCCTTGCTCGGACTGCGCGCTGGCGACACCCTGCTCGACGAGTGGGTGCGCCACGACGCCGCTGCTGCCTGGTCACCGCGATTACGCCAACGCAACCGCCGCTCGCTGGAGGGCCTCGCGTCGCTTCGTGAGGTCGTCCGCCGACAGGGGGAGGCACTTCGAACAGAGCCCGAGCCAACTGTGTGCGCGCTGACCGAGCTAGCGGCACTCGATCCGTCGATGCCCGACGCCACCTGCGTCGACAACCTGATCTTCATGGTTCGAATTGGAAGCGCCAACGTCGCCAGCCTGCTGCGCTGGGTTGTCCAAATGCTCGCCGCTGAACCCGGTTGGCGCGATCGCCTGGCCGACCAGTCAGCAACCGCCGACCCCCTCACGCCGGACTTGCACGACGCGTTCGTGATGGAGGTGCTACGTCTGGCCCAGAGCGAGTACGTCTATCGTCGGGTGCTGTCAGACGTGAACTTCGAGGGTGTTGTCGTACCCCGGGGATCGCTGCTGCGCATATGCGTGGCCGAGAGTCATCGCGACGCGTCGATCTTCCCGGCTGCGGACGTTCTCACCGACCGCTTCCACGGTCATCGACCACCCCAGGCGGAATACTCCCCCTTCGGGTTCGATCGCCACGCCTGTAACTCCATCGGACTGTCATCAATGATTGCCCGGACCGTCGTCGAGGCCATCGTCAGTTGTCCCGATCTCGCGCTACAAGCTGCCGGCGGTGTTGCTCGCGATTTGCGCCACTGGAGCCACTGGCGCCCCGGACCCGACCTGGCATGGTCGCGGTCAGGGCCGTCGCCACGCTGACAGCTCACGTCCGAGATACTGCTCCAGGGCAGCCAGGTCGGCGTCGAGCGCGGCAACGATGCGCGCGCGCAGCATCGGATCGAGCGGTGGCTTGTGTACATCGGCCACAAAAGGGCGACCGATGGCGGTGCGCAGCCGGGCTGGCAGATAGGGCCGCAGGGCCGTGCGGGCGCGCACCGTGCTCGTCCACACGGTTCGTCGCAGCCGGCCGCGGATCTCGCCGGAGCGATTCAGCCGTTCGACCGGTGTCGGCTCGAAGGACGAGTCGACACCAAGGAACCCGAACACCTGGCGCAACACTGTGGCTGGGTCGGCGGCGAGGTCGTCGTAGAGGACGATGAGCATTTGCTCGGGGGCGAAACGCTCCAGGTAGGGCGACAGGAAATGGTGATAACGGCCGCAGCCGATGTAGTGGCCGAAGGCCACGTCGTCGGGCAACGGATCGGCCAGTTCGGTTCCGACCTTCTCCTCGAAGGTAGCCACCGGCTCGATGCCGTCGCGCCGCCGCCCGATGAAGTGTGCATACGCCCGTTCCGCCGGGTCGCGCAGAATCGCGACCAGCTTCGCCCCCGGGCATCGCTCGTGCAGCGCACGGGCCGCGTCCACCGCCTGCAGGTACACCGGCGACACCTCACCGATCGCGCACTGCGTTGTCGCGGCATCAAACAGCGACTCGTAGCGCAAGGGGTCGGCAACCCAGTGCCTGGCCATCGCGACCGCTGCCGGGTTCTCCCAGGGTGGCTGGGCCAGATGGGCGGCAAAGTGATTGGGTGACTTTGTGGGACACATGAAGACGTCGGGGTGTTGACCGAGCAGGCGATGCAGCGACGTCGTTCCGCAGCGCCCTGCTCCGATGACGACAAAGTTGGGGAGCGTCACGCCAACACCGTTCGTTCCGCTTGCACGGCAACGAAGTGTCCGGTGAGCTGGCGGGTTGGCCATTTTGCCAGTCGCTCCCACGACATCAGACGGCGGATTGTGCCCTCGTGCGGCGGCGCACCGCGACGGTCACGGCGGTCTGCAAGTGGGATGGCCAACACGCGGGGCACATGGATCAACGTCTTCGTGTGACGCACGCTGAACCCGGCCCGCGTGACCTCCCGGCACAACGCGCGCAGCGTCAGAGTCGGCCCCACGTGGTACGGCACCACGCCGGTCGCGCGCAGAAGTCGACGCGGAAGGATCGCGCGCAACGCGATCACCGGGTTCATCAGGTTGTCGAGGGTCACGATCAAGGTGCCGCCAGGTTCGGTGACCCGTGCGATCTCCACCAGCGACTCAGCGATGTCCCGGCGCCGAGGAAAGTGGTCGAGCGTCGAGTTCGACAGCACCAAGCCGAAGGCCGCACTCCGGTACGGGAGGGTGCGCACGTCGGCTATCACGCCGGTGAGACCTTCGTGCCGGTCGCGGGCGGCGCGGACCACCTGGGCAGACACGTCCAATCCGTGAACCTCGCCGGCGACATCCGCGAGCGCGTGGGCGAGGCCGCCACCAGCCGCTTCGTCAAACATGTCGGTCTTGAGGGCACGTGCCACCGCGGATTTCGGAGCCCAATCGCGCAACAGTGCGCCGTGCACCCGGTCACAGAACTGGCGCCAGGAGACGTGCCGGTCGCCGGTGACGAAAGGCACCGTCACATCGTCCCAATAGTCCGACGGGTCGGACGTGGTTCCGGCACGTTGGCTCATGGTCGCTTGCGGACTGTAACGGCTCTTCGTCGGGGAATAGCTACGGTGGAATCCGTGGTGCCAGCCCTCGTCGTCGTGTTCAATCGGCCCGACGTCACCCGCATGTTGGTCGACAACCTTCGAACCGTGGCTCCCCGCCGGCTGTTCGTGGCCGCTGACGGCCCCCGAGACAACCATGCCGACGATGCGGGGCGCTGTCACCAGGTGCGCAGGGAACTGGAGCGAATCGACTGGGAGTGCGACGTGAGCTTCCTGGCCCATGACCACAATCTCGGCCTCCAGCGAGCCATGGTGACCGCCATCGACTGGTTCTTCGGCGAGGTGGAGGCGGGCATCGTGCTAGAGGACGACTGCGTCGTCCACCCAGATTTCTTCGACCTTGCCGCTGCGGTACTCGAGCGGTATGCCGACGTACGTGAGGTGATGTATCTGACGGCAACCAACATGAGACCCGACCGGACCTTCGGCGACGGGGCAAGTTGGCACTTTGCGTCGGCGGGACACATCTGGGGTTGGGCCACGTGGCGGCGGGCCTGGGAGGGCTACGACTCTCAACTTTCGGACTGGCCCAGCTACCAGCACGAGTTCGGCCCCGGGCAGGGTGCGCTGCGCCGTGCGCTCGGAGCAAAAGCCGACGCGGCCCATCGGGGTAGCAAGCACACCTGGGCGCGTGCGTGGCACTATCACGTCGCCAAGCAGCGCGGGCTCGTGGCCGTGCCAGCCACCAACCTGGTCAGAAACGTCGGCGTCGGGCCCGACGCAACACACACCGTCTCGCGTCGTCACAGCCTGATCGGCCTGCCCGTCGACAGTATTACCCGGCCCTTCGTCGCGCCGACCCGCACGGAGCCCGATCCAGGATACGACGCTGTGCTCACCAGCTATCACAGGTGGGGTTGGCGGCGGCGAACTCGCGAACTAGCACGGCGCACCTTCAACCGACCGGGAGGAACTCGACACCCTCGGTGAGCGAGCCCCCGCGGAAGTGATCCGTCGTGGTGCCATATGCCACCAGCGCGTGCCGCGGCCTGTTCCAGTGGTCACCCCATCCCTTGTGGATGGCATCCTGGGTCGACAAGATGAGCGTGCCTGCGCTCGCGATCACTCGTCGGGCACGGCGTGCTGGCACCAAGAACCGCATGTCGCGCTTGGCTCCTGTGGAGAGTGCGTTCGCAAAGTCATTCAGAATCTTGCGCCCGAACCAGCGATGCGAGCCCGGCACGATCGTGTAAGGGCCATCGCCGTCGATCTCGACATCGTTCAGATAGACGAACGCCTTGAGCTGCGGGGGGAAGAAGCCGTCGACGTGAAACCCACGCTTGGTGGCGGTGTCGATGCCGTCGAACTGGATACCGAATCCGTAAATTTCGACACGCTCGCCGAGTCGAACCTCGAACAGGTCTTGAATCGTTCGGCGATGCAACATCGACGCGAGGCCTTCGTCGATGTCTTGCACGTTGAGAAGTTCTCGCACACCGGTGTTGCGCCCATGGCTGGCCTCGGACTTCACCCACGTGTAGCAGGTTCGCTCCACGCGGTGCCCCGGACCTGGCAGATGCACGTCGGCTAGGCGGCTGAGGCGGACGCATTCCTCACGCGATAGGAATCCCTCGATGACTTCGAAACCATTCCGGGTGAACTCGTTGGCCGGCTTGTGAGCCCAGAACCAACGGGCGCGTCGATTGCCCCAAATCGCCGCCCGACAGGTCGCCCACCTGGCACGTACGCCGCTCATCCCGCCAGCCTATGCGAGCGGTATCGGGCTGGTCGCGTCAGGATAGGTTGCCCGCCATGGCAGCAGCGCATACGCCACCCCCACATGTCTTTGTACTCATCGGCTCGGACGGCGTCGGCGGAGTCGGGAGGTTGGTGAGCACCCTCGACACCATTCTCGAACGCCATGGGGCAACGAGTCAGGTCATCACTCTCGGCCCGTCGAAGGAAAAGACAGGCATCCTCGTTCGTCACGGCGTCACTGTGCTCGACTCGCGGGTACCGGGTGGACCGCTTCGCCGCCTCATCCAGCTCGTGGCCCTCCGACGACTGCAGCGCACGTTGAGACCCCATGCCGTCGTCGCCTTCGGACCCAGCGCCAATGCAGTCGCAGCGCTGGCGCGCCGGCGCGGCATCAAGACCGTCATCGCCGAGGTCGGAAACCCGTTCATCGATCGGCGTCGCCGCTGGAACCGTTGGTGGATGTGGACCTACCGGCGAGCCGACACGCTCATCCTCCAAACCGAGCGACTCGCGTCAGAATTGCGCCCGCATCGCTCCCTTCCGCGCGACATCCAAGTAATCCCAAACGTATTGCCTCCCGCGGTTCCTCTCGTAGCGCCCGGAACGGACCGCGCTCATGTGGTCGCCGGCGTCGGTCGGTTCGTCGCGATGAAGCGGTACGACGACCTCCTCCACGCGTTCGCTCACCTCGGCCCTGCGGCGACAGGCTGGCGAATACTTCTCGTGGGCGACGGCCGGGAACGCGCACGTTGGAACGATCTCGCCGAACGGCTCGGCATTGCTGATCGGATCGACATGCCAGGGATGCACGATGCGCCATGGCAACTGCTCGCCACGGCGAGTGTGTTCGTGCTGTGCTCGCAACACGAAGGATTCCCCACGGTCCTCCTGGAGGCCATGGCCTCCGGGTGCGCTGTGGTGTCGAGCGACTGCCGATACGGACCGCGCGAGGTGCTCGCGCCATCCGCGACAGAACCTGCCGCAGGGCTGCTCTATCCGGTTGGCGATGTCGAAGCCCTCAGCGAACACCTTCGAAACCTGTTGGGCGATGCCGAGCTCCGCACACGACTGGCCCACCAATCCGCGCAGCGAGTCACCGACTTCACGGCTGACGCCATTGGTCCGGCATGGGCCAGAGTGCTTGGCCTCGCCCAGCGGGTCGTGTCGACCGAAGCCCCCATCGCCACACCCGGTACGGTCGACTCATGATGCGCTCCACGTGGCGCCGACTGCGCCCGATGCTCGGACGCCCTTACCGTCGGCTCGGCATCATCACAGTGGCGGGACTCGCCGCCGGTTTGGCCGAAGCCGGCGTGATCGTGATCGTGGTTCGCGTCGCCGTCGCGATCGCTACCGATACGACGACCGCGATTCAACTCCCGTTGGTGACGCACCCACCGTCTACACCGATACTGCTGTGGATGGCCGCGGGTATGACGTTCGTCGCATTGGTCATGCATCTTCTGCTGGCCCACTTCACGGCCCGACTGTCCTCGGAAATCCTGGTCACCGTTCGCAACCGAGCCATCGATGCCTTCGGGCGCGCCGACTGGGAGCGGCAAGCTGCTCAGCGCGACGGCGCGCTGCAACAGACCGTGTCAGTACTTGCCGGTAACTCAGCCCAACTCGCCAACGTGTTCGCGATCGGGATCTCGTCACTTCTCAGCCTCATCATGCTGGTGGCGGCAGCCGCGGTTGTCGACCCGCTGGCAATGGTGGTCGTCGCCGCGTTCGGTGGACTGATGAGCCTGTCGTTCCGTCCCTTGGCTCACATCACCCGCCGCCGCTCACGGGCCTTCGTGAATTCGACCAACAGGTTCGCCGAAGACGTCAGTCGGATGACCACCATGGCCATGGAGCTTCGAGTGTTTGGCGTGCAGGAGCAGGCCTCTTCGGAGTTGCGCGCCGCCGTCGATCGCACGGCCGATGATGCCTACCGAATGCGCGTTGTCCAACGCCTGGGTTGGGCGCTCTACTCGGACGTAGCGATGATGTTCGTGGTCTCCGCGCTCGGCGTGCTGTACCTCATCGCGACCGATGCCCTTATTGGCGCGGGAACCGTCGTGATCTTGGTCCTGCGCGCGCTCAACTCGGCGCAGACGGTGCAGCGCAACCTGCAGACCATCAACGAACTCGGCCCGAACCTCGACGCCCTCGTTGAGCACCTGAAGGTCCTGGAGGCTGCCGCCCCAGCGCCGGGCGATCGGCCCCTCGACGAGATCAAGTCCATCGAGTTGGTACGCGTGACCTATGAGTATGTGCCCGGCGACGGTGCCCTTCGCGATGTCGACCTACGCATTGCACCCGGAGAGGTGCTCGGTGTCGTTGGTCCCTCTGGTGGCGGTAAGTCGACACTGGTCCAGGTTCTGCTGCGGCTGCGAATGCCTCGATCCGGCTTGGTGCTTGTCAATGGCGTGCCCTATCAGGACCACCGCGACGGCGACTGGACCCGCCTCGTGACGCTGGTACCCCAGGAACCGCGCCTGATGGAGGCCTCGATCGCCGAGAACATTCGCTTCTTCCGACCCGGGATCAGCGACGAGCAGGTGCGCGCGGCGGCGCGCGCGGCCCACGTAGAGACCGAGATGATCGCCCAACCGCACGGTTTCGACACGGTGCTTGGGCCTCGTGGAAGCGGCTTGTCGGGAGGGCAGAAGCAACGCCTGGCAATTGCCCGGGCGCTGGTAGGTAACCCGGCAGTCATCGTGCTCGACGAACCGACGAGTGCCCTCGACGCCGAGTCCGAGCGCCACATTCAAGACACCATCAGAGAGCTGAAGGGCACTGTCACCTTTGTAATCGTTGCCCACCGCGCCACCACGCTGGCGTTATGCGATCGACTGGTCGTCGTCCGCAATGGCTCGAGTGAACAGGTAGCGTCGCTGATCGATCTACCCCCCGATGTCTTGCCTGACGTCTTGCCCGACCCCACTGCCCGACCACTTGCCACGTGACCATACTGCCAAACGACAACATCGACCGCCGCGCTCTGATCCACATCGGGTGGCCCAAGACTGCTACCACGTCGATGCAACGCCAAATGAGGTCATGGCCGAACGTTGCGGGACGACCATGGAATCGACCGGGCGGCGAGGAAGCCCGCTTACTCATGCGCGCTCTCGACAAGGGCCATGGCGTCTCGCCGAACGAACTTGACGACCTGCTTGACAAGTCGTGGCACGACACCAATAGGCCGGTCATTCTGTCCGACGAACAATTGGTCTCCCTCCCACCTTGGAAGGACAAACCGGATGAGCCCGACCCCCGAGAGATCCCAGCGATATGGGCCGCGTCGTCGTGGCAGCGCACGGTGATCGCCACACTCCGCGAGCCGCGATCGCTCTTGCGTTCGTCGTACCGTTACTCCGTGCGGGGCGGAAATTTCGGCAGTTACCGCCGCTACCTGACTGAGGTTCGAGATGACCTCGACCGAGAACGGGGCCCGATGTTGTTCGCCGGGGTCCTTCGCGCGTGGGAGGAGATTGTCGGGGCCGACGCGATAGTGGTTACGTGGATGGAAGACTTCGTGGCGGACCACCAGGCTTTCTGGAGCCACGTCGCCGGCGCGTGCGATGTGCCTGAACTGGCACGCCTCGGCGACGAGCCCACCGTCCACCTGAATTCCAACAGACTTGCGCCGTTGTGGTTCGAACGGAGCATGAACGCGCTCCTCGCACCACATCGCGGCAAGAGACGGTCGGAATTCGGACGGCACGTTCGGCGCTTCTACAACTTCAACGTCAGCCGTCACATGCCCAAAGCGCGCCAACCCGTGCAGATCGGATGCGAAGAACTTGAGGCCGAGGTGGTCGACCGGCTCGAACGTGAACTAGATCTGGTGTGCGAGCGCTATGAGACCCGCCGCCCCTACCAGCGGCCGCCTACCTGACCGGCAGCCTGCCGACGGCGAGCGACGATTTGTCTTCCCGACGGCCCAGGTGGGCGCCGAGCGCGAGGCCGAATCCGAGAGCTGACACGCCTGCGTGAAGCAGGTGAAGTGGCACACAGAACGCGGCGAAAGCGCCACTTCGTGTGCGGGCCAGAAAGCGCCAGAGCGAAACGTTCACCGCCAAGAACACGACAGCGGCACCGCCAGCAAGGCCAGCGGCCAGCAGTGCTAGAGGGGCGTCCGCGAAGTTGAGCACAATCGCCGCGGCCGTGGCCGCGGCGATGATCCATGAGCAGGCCGCGCTAGTTACCTGTTCGCTCGACGTCACGAATCTGTCGGAGCGCAGGTGGTCGCGCAGCATGAGTGTCGACCACGGGATCGCCCGGTCGAGTAGGTCGGTCTTCACCATCGACGTGAACGTGAAACGCTTCATATGGGTGCCCTGGATATGCGGCAGGACGTCGACGGTGTGCCCCGCGTCTACCAGCCGGTGCCCGAACTCGACGTCTTCCATGTTCCGCGCCCAGTTCCCTTCGTCGAGACCGCCGAGCGCCACGAACACGTCGCGGCGAACCGCACCCAAACCTGTCCAGAAGTGAGTGGCCCGGCTGCCGTGCGTGTGATGGACGTAATGGTGAAGCAGGTTCCGGTACTGGCTGACCCACGACTTCGCCGTCGGGCGGTCGTCGTAGGCTCCGATCAGGCTGACCCGGCCGGGATCGTCGTCGAACGCCGCGCAGATCGCGCCGAGAGTGTTGGTATGGACCGCGACATCGGCGTCGACGAACACCAGCACATCACCCGTCGCCGCCTGTGCTCCAAGATTTCGAACAGGACCGCGGCCGATGTTTTTCTCGCTGCGAACCACGCGAACACGCTGGCAAAGAAAGTCTGGCAGCGACGCCACCGCTGCGTCGGTGGAGCCGTCGTCGGCGACGATGATCTCGTCAACGTCGGCGGCGCCGGCCGCGAGCGCAACGAGACATGCCTCAAGCGTCTCGGCTGCCTGGTAGATCGGCACGATCACCGACAGCCGCAACCGAAGCGAGGTCACGGCGGAGTCCCACCCTCGGTCAGCTGGTCGGCGAAGCAGACCACGAAGCGTTCGGTGAACTCGATGGTTGGCGGACTGGTCCAGCCGTCCTCGCACCCGGGCGGAACGTTGTCGAAACGGCTCACGATTGCCACCGGCCGTCTCAAACGCACCTCCAGGCGTCGCGCCTCGCCGACGACGTCGGCGGCGGGTATGGCCCGGCGCACTTGGCCGCGCCGCCAGATGACGTAGGTGAACGGATCGCTGTCAGCGCGCATGTACGCGGGCTCGCCGAGACGGATCGCCACGCTCGAACAGAACGGGGCGCCGGTGGCGCACAGGATGGCCGGAGTTTGGTCGCTGTGGGTGCGGATCCACGCAGCAGCGCCCTGGCCACCCGAGAACGGGAAGCGAACGTCGACCGCTACGGGCCACACAGCACCGACGGCCGAGCCAAGCAGTATTAGCGCGACACCTGCGCGCACAACGAACCGTCGGGCTACATCGGCCACGACGACATCGGCCACGGCGACGGTCGCGTCCGCGCCATGATTGTCACGCTGGTCGAGCCGATCCCGTGCCACCATCCAACCGGTAGCGAACAACACCACCCACAACACAGTGAGCTGACGGGCTTGCATCGGCAGCTTCGCGCCCTGAGTCAGCAGTAGGAAGCCACCGGCGCCTAACAGCCAGGTAACCAGCGCAGGCCGAGTCCGCCGAACGACCACGGCGACCACGACCAAAACGGCACCACCGAACCACCGCTCGAGGCCCCCAAGGTCGTGGGTGATGTATTGGTTCCAAAAGGTCCCAACATGTTCGAACAGCGGCCACGCGACCCTCACTGGACCGGAAAGGACGCGCCGAATCTGATCACTGTCGACGACGGGTATGTCGAGGTTCCGTGTTCCCCGTGGTGGTCGTGACCACAAAAGCGACGCGGTCCCGGCGGCGAGGACCGCAGCACCAGCAGCCGCTGTACGCAGCGGTGCCAACGTGCGGTAGTGGCGAATTCCTACGCCAAGCGCCAGCGCACCCGCCAGTGGGACGGCCTGCGCGGCGGTGGTGGCCAGCAACACCAGCAGCACGACGACCCACCCCAGACGTAGTCCACCTTCGGAACGCGCGGCCCCGAAGGAGATCGCTAGCACGGCGGCGGTCAGTACAAAGACCAGCCCGTAGCTGCGAGCGAAGACACCCATCTCATACAGCGGGTAGTAGCCGAAAATGATGAGCGCTCTGATCGGCAAGGTGGCTGGCAGGTACATCAGGACCAGCCACGCCGCTGTGGCCATACAGGCAAGGCTGATCAGGTGGGCCATCCACGGGTCGGAGGTGATGTGCGTACCCAGCCACAGCAGCAGGTGCCAAGTGGGCGGATGGCCCTCGAAGCGGGTGTTGGCCACGACATCCCACGGCCATGTCGATTCGCGAGCGATGGCCCACGCCTGAAGCTCGTCGCGCCACATCTCATGGCGGAGCGTGACGATGATGGCGATCAACAGGTGGAGCGACCACACGGTCAGATCGGGAAGGCGGCGGCGCCGTGCTTGTGGTTCCTCAGCATCGATCAGTCGGGCGCCTGCGGTCTCTATCTGTTTCCACGGCGTGGCGATCAAGTCGTCCTCAGCGGCACTGGCCGCGGCAGGATCGGAGCATCGCGACCGGTGCCAGCGGTCGTGCGTCCGTCCTCGTGGTATTCCCCGTCGACGTTCACGTTCCAGATGTCGTGGCCAGCGTCGGCCACAATGTTGTCGACGGTGAGCAACGACGTGAGCATCGAATGGTCTTGGTTGTTGTACTTGTGCATGCCGTTGCGCCCGACTGGGTGGGTGTTGGGCACCTCCGCTGCAAGCCACTCACGCACGGTGCTGACTGCCTGCTGAAAACCCTCATCGTAGATTGGATAGGCCTTCGGCATTCGCACCACGTATCCGGCGAGCACCTGATCGCGGCGCACCAGCCCAAGACGCTCCAATTCGGCCGTCGCCAGCGCGACCAGGTCCTCGTCGGCAGCACCCCACAGTGCGTCGCCTTCGTTCACGAAGTACTCCAGACCAAGACACGTCGTGCCCTCGCGAACCATCTGTGGTGACCACGACCCGAAGTTCTGGATACGTCCTACCTGCACGTCGGGCGAGTGGACGTAGATCCAATTGTCGGGAAAACCCGCCTCCGCTGGAACCACGATCGCTACCGTGAGGAAGTCACGATGACGCAACCGAGACGCCGCGTCTCGAACCTCGA
>Ga0105047_10008786_pt1 | contig 16776 bp, 16 predicted proteins | sample MAT04_FD_78384 | JGI IMG/M metagenome (GOLD analysis project Ga0105047, IMG submission 78384) | Freshwater microbial communities from Lake Fryxell liftoff mats and glacier meltwater in Antarctica - MAT-04 (megahit assembly) | ecosystem: Environmental > Aquatic > Freshwater > Ice > Liftoff...
CAGCCCGGATGACTCGAACGGCGATCTCTCCACGGTTGGCGATCAGGATCTTTTTCAGCACAGGACGCAATACTGTCGGAATGGACACCCCCGGCGCCACACCGCCGAACCTACCGCCCTCAACCGGGCCGCGTGTGTGGCCCGACGGCTGGCTTGTTTCGGTGGTGGAGGAGACCGGCAGCACCAACTCCGACCTGCTCGCAGCAGCTGCTCAGGGCGCGCCGCACCGCACGGTGCTGGTAGCGCAACACCAGACGGCAGGGCGTGGTCGATTGGACCGTCGTTGGGAGGCCCCGCCGGGAGCGAACCTGCTGGTGTCGCTGCTCTTTCGCGAGATACCCGAGGCACCACACGTCTTGACGCAGAGCGTTGGCCTCGCCGCAATCGGCGCCTGCGAGCGAGTCGCCGGGGTACGACCGACGCTGAAGTGGCCCAACGACTTGCTGCTGAACGACGTGAAGCTGGCCGGCATCCTTGCCCAGGCCCAACTGGGCGCGCAGCCAGCGGTCGTGGTCGGTATCGGCGTCAACGTCCGCTGGGCGCCGGAAGGCTCGGCTCGGTTGGGCGACGCTGTAGACCCCATGGATGTGTTGGTGGCCATGCTGCAGACGTTCGACGAGCTACCCGCAGAGGTGTCGACGTTGTATCGCTCGAATCTGGGCACCCTAGGCCGCAACGTGCGTATCGAAGTGTCGGACGGGGTCGTTGAGGGCCGCGCTCTCGACGTCGAGACTGACGGCCGCCTGGTGGTCCTCGATGACTGCGGCATCACCCACCGTTTCGCCGTCGGCGACATCATCCACCTCCGCTGACGTTCACAATCGCACGTGTCACAGCCTGACGTCGGTGTGATCCGGCGGGGCCGCGACACGTGCACTTGTGAACTCCTCGCGTAGGGTCGCGAGCACGTACTCCGGGTCGTCGATGACGTCGACGGTCGTGAACTCGATCACGTGGTTTCCGAGATGTTGCAGGTGGTTTCGCCGGCGGGCATCGCGTTGGCGATCGCGATCCGACGTGTGTCCGAGCCGGCCACTGACCTCTACGACGGTGCTCGTCGTGGGAAACACGAAGTCCACTCGTGCAACTCGTTCACCGTTGCGACGCAAGATGACCTGGCACTCCGGGCGGGGAAAGTCCGCCACGCGCATGAGCCGTAGGAATCGGCGCTCGAGGTGCGATTCGCCACCCGAGTCCAGCAGCAGCTCACTGAGAAAACTGGTGCCGGCACGGCCGGTGCCCCGCAGAGTCGCGAGCCGGGCGACGACCTTGTTGAGCGCAGTGCGTCGCAATCGAACTGCACTGTCGATTGCGTTCTCCAATTCGGTGGCGGACGGTCGCTGGGTGGCGTAGTCGAGCACGGCGCGGGTGGCGGAGGTTGTCCGAACCCCGTGGTGGTTGATGATGTCGCCCCTGTCCCAGCGTGTCGTGGTGTGAATCGTTGCCCAGTTCGGAATGGATCGCAGACCCCTCGGAACAAGAAACTCCGCATGAGCTGGCTCGGCGACCTCAACGTCTAACCATCGGAGAGCTGTGGTGCCAAAGAGAGCGCCTCGATCTCCGAGCCACGAAGCCCCTGCCCGCACTTTCATCTCGAATGTCAGTCGCATTGCCGCATGCCGAAACTGGTCTGGTGCGATCTGTATCCACAATCCGTCTGCCTGAGCTCGCTCCCACACCCAATCGGAGACTCCCACCTGGCGACGGCCCACTGTCGTCAGAATTGAATTGTGAGCGTTCGCCCACTCGATCAGAGCGATCTCGTTCCTCATACCCCTACTGGGCATGGCGACATCTCGGGATCGGCAAATCTCCCGTTCACAATCGCACGTGTCACAGCCTGAGGTCGGTGTGATCCGGCGGGGCCGCGACACGTGCTGACGAATCTCGACTGACGGTGTGCGGAACCCTGCGGGAACTAGCGTGATCCTTTGTGCTTGCTCAGGACACCACTCCGTTGCCGCGCAAGCGCCGTCTGCCGACATTCCTTCTCGTTGCCCTGCTCACGACGGTCCTCGCCGGCGCGGGCACTCTGATTGCAGCACGCCGGGTCGTGGACAACGTGACTCGAGTGGCCGGAGTGTCCGACGTGCTCAGCCCCAGCACCGGCAGCGTCGAAAACTACCTGCTGGTCGGAAGTGACAGCCGCGCGCTTGGCGACCCCAACACCGGCGAGACCGGCGATGTGACGGGCAATCGCAGTGACACCATCATGGTCATGCGGGTCGACTCGAATACCGGCAGTGCCAGCCTGCTCTCCATTCCGCGTGACCTGTGGGTTGATCGGGCGGGTCACGACAACAAGGGTCGTATCAACTCGTCATACAACGACGGCCCGGCGGCCCTGGTGCAGACAGTGCAGGGTGGCGAGCTTCGTATCCCGATTCACCACTACGTCGAGATCGACTTCTTCGGTTTCAAGGCGCTCGTCGATGCACTCGGCGGCGTGCAGGTGTGCTTCTGGTACCCGACTCGCGACTTCAACACCGGCCTCGACATCCCGGTGGGTGGTTGCTACCTGCTCGACGGAACGCAAGGCCTGGCGTACGCCCGCAGCCGTCACTACGAGGAGTATCGCGACGGTGAGTGGGATGAAGATCCGACGTCAGACCTCGGGCGCTCCACTCGGCAGCGCGCGTTCGTGAACGCCTGCCTACAGACAGCGCTGGCGCAGGTCAAAGCCAATCCGTTCAGTACCGGCGAGCTGGTCACCGCGATGGGGTCGGCAATTCGAATCGACGATGAGCTTGACCCCATCGGCGCCGGCGCATCACTCCGCACCGCTGTTGGCGATGGCCTTTTGGCGTACTCGCTGCCGATCGTCGGCGAGAAAATCGATGGGAGCTCCGTGCTCGTGTTGGGTGACGGTGCCGAGACGGTGCTGGCGTACTTCCGCGGCGATGGGCCCGCACCGGCACCTTCCGCGTAGCCCAGTCCGCCATACTGATCGAATGTCAAACGTCAAAGAGAGCGACAGCATTGCGGGCGTGTACATCGTGGAGCCCAGCCTTCACGGTGACCAGCGCGGGTTGTTCATCGAGACCTATCGTCGCGAGTGGTTTCCTCATGGGCGCGAGATGTTGCAGGGCAACCGCTCCAACAAGCAGCACAACGCGGTGGTCGGTCTGCACTACCACCTGCATCAGGCCGACTACTGGTACTGCCCCGTCGGCACCATTCGGGTGGTGCTGCATGATCTGCGCGAAGGTGGCCCCACCGATGGCGGCACGATGGCCTTCGACATCTCCGGCGACAACCACCTTGGGGTGTACATCCCACCCGGAGTTGCCCACGGTTTCGCAGCCCTCACCGACGTTGTCATGACGTACCTTGTCGACAACTATTACAACCCGGCCGACGAGCTGGGCGTGAAGTGGAACGACCCGGTGATTGGCGCCGACTGGGGCGTGACCGAGCCCATCATGTCTGCTCGCGACGAAGCTAACCCGCTGCGTGCCGACCTGCCTGAGGGTCGTCGGCCCTATTGGCAGATGAGAACCTGATCTGAGGGGCATGAGATGAAACTGTTCATTACCGGCGCCGCCGGTTTCATCGGTTCGAACTACGTCCGCTGGCTGCTGGCCAACAGCGACGACGAGATCACCATCTTCGATGCGCTCACCTACGCGGGCAACATGGAGAGCCTTCGCGACGTGCTCGACGACAAGCGCACCACGTTCGTGCACGGTGACATCTGCGACGAGGACGTGGTGGTGCAGAGCATGGACGGCCACGACGCCGTGGTGCACTTTGCCGCCGAGAGCCACGTCGATCGCAGCATCAAGGACCCGTACTCGTTCGTGCGCACCAATTGTTTCGGCACCAACGTGATGTGCGACGTGGCGCGCCGGGTTGGCGTGCAGAAGTTCCTGCACATCAGTACCGACGAGGTCTACGGCACCATCGACGAAGGCTCGTTCAGCGAGACCGATGTGCTGACGCCACGGTCGCCGTACAGCGCATCCAAGGCGGGCAGCGACTTGATCGCGCTGAGCTACTTCACCACTCACGGACTGCCGGTGGTGCTCACGCGCTGCAGCAACAATTACGGCCCGTTCCAGTTCCCCGAGAAGGTCATCCCGCTGTTCACCAGCAACCTGCTCGACGGCCGCAAAGTGCCGCTCTATGGCGACGGTGGCAACGTGCGCGACTGGATCCACGTCGAAGACCACAACCGTGCCGCCCATCTCGTGTTGCTACACGGTGAGCTCGGCGAGATCTACAACATCGGCGCCCACGAAGAGTTCACCAACCGCGAACTCACCTACAGGCTGCTCGAACTCTGTGGCCGCGACGAAAGCTTCATCGAGCCGGTCGCCGATCGCCTTGGCCACGACCGTCGCTACTCGGTCAACATCGACAAGATCACTGCTTTGGGTTGGAAGCTCGAGAACTCCTTCGAGCAGGGTCTCGCTGACACAGTGGCCTGGTACCGCGACAATCGCTGGTGGTGGGAACCGCTGAAGGTGAAAGCGGGTCTGTAGGTGCGGGTATTGATCACGGGCGCGGGGGGTCAGTTGGGTGTCGACCTGGTGGCTACCTGCACTGCCGCGGGTGACGATATTTTCGCGTTCGACCGTGCCGGGCTGGACATTGGTTCGCGGTCTGCGGTGCACAGTGCAATCACGTCGCTGCGGCCCGAGGCGGTCATCAACTGTGCGGCGTGGACGGCCGTCGACGCCTGCGAGAGCGACCCGGATCTAGCACGGGCCCTCAACGGCACCGCGGTGCGCTGGCTGGCGGAGGCATCGCATCGGGTCGGTGCCCATCTGGTGCAGGTCAGCACCGACTACGTCTTTGACGGCACCCTCGATCGGCCGTACCACGAGTGGGACGACACCGATCCGCAGAGCGTCTACGGCCTCACCAAACTGATTGGCGAGCAAGAGGCGCTGGCGCTCGGGCCGTCCGCCACGGTGGCGCGTACCTCCTGGGTGTGCGGCCGCAACGGCAACAACATGGTGAAGACCATCATGCGGTTGGCCGACCAGCATGCCCAGTTGGCATTCGTCGACGACCAGATCGGCCATCCGACATTTACGCACGACCTGGCCCCGGTGCTGCGCCGTCTGGCGCTCGACCGGCTCAGCGGCGTCGTTCACGCCACCAATCAGTCGGCGTGCACGTGGTACCAGTTTGCCGGCGAGGTGGTCGCGGCGATGGGCATGGACCCAGCGATGGTTCAGCCGATCGCCACCGCTGATCTGCAACCCGCCCGACCCGCGCCGCGCCCGGCCAACAGTGTGCTGGACAACGCCGTGCTGCGGACCGCCGGCCTGGCTCCGTTGCGCGACTTTCGTGAGCCGCTCGGCGAGACAGTCTTGGCGTTGTTGGACGGCGCTGTCGACTAGCCGGACACGGCAATGAGCGCGGCGCCCCCGACGGCCAGAAAGATCCCGACGATGTTGATCCGACTGACGGGTTCTCGATCGAAGCGGTTGGCGAGTGCGGTAGTGGCCAACGGGTAGAGCGAACCAAGCACAGTTGCGACTGCGATGGGGCCGAGCTGCAACGCACGGTTGATGGCGAGCGCCGCCGCTGCCATGAGCACTCCAGCAACCACGGCCAGTCGGGGAGGGCGGGTGACGATGGGGATGCGGCGGACCACACACAACATGCCCACTGTCACGCTGCCACCAAGCGCTGCGAAGACAACGGGCCACTGGCCACTGTCGGTGCTGGTGTGGCCTATGGCCATGAAGTACACGGCGAAGCCGGCGCCGGAGACGATGGCTGAAGCGATCTCGGCATGCAACGACAACGCGCCAACCCCGTCATCGTGACGGAATGCGAGCGCGGGGATGGCCACCAGTGCCAACGTGATTCCCGCCCAGCGGCCGCCGCTCAGCGAAACGCCGGTGAGCACATCGAACGTCACCGGTACCAGCGCTGTGGTCAGTGCTGCCAACGGTGCGACGACACTCATTCGCCCACCGGCAAGCGCACGGAAGAAGACGATGTATGCAGCGCCTGCCCCCGTTCCGCCGAGGAGACCCAAGAGCACGTCACCGTTGTGTAAGTGCTGCCAACCGATCCCCACCGCAAAGATCGGTAGCAGCATCAAGTTGGTCAACTGCGAGACGAGCCCGACGTGCAGTGGGTTGTGACGGACCGCTGCACGCCCGCCCAGATAGTCCGCCGACCCGGAGATGAGGGCCGCGACCAGGGCGAGGGCGACGACCATCCGCCCAGACTACGCGCGTGGTGTAGATTGTTTGGGTCCAAAGCATTTCGGAATTCGGTGAGGGGTTCATCCATGGGTGAGATCGTCGGCTCGGCACTGGTTGCTCATGTGCCGCCACTGGTGCTTCCCGAAGACGTTCGGATGGAGCTGAACCACGGCAAGGACTTCTCGATCGTCGACGGGCTGCACCGCATGCGTCGCGAGTGCATCGACCCGCTGGATGCCGACACTCTCATCGTGCTGGACACGCACTGGTACACCACGTTCGAGTGGGTCGTGTCGGCCCACGACCGTCGCGCCGGGAAGTTCACGAGCGAAGAGTTGCCGCGTGGCAATCCGCAAATGCCGTACGACTTCATGGGCGACCCCGAGTTGGCCTACCTCGTGGCGGAAGTGGCCGCCGAACGCGACGACACCTGGGTGCACGCAAACAGCGATCCGTACCTGCCCATCCATTACGCGACCGTGTACCTGACCCCGTTCCTGCAGTCCAATGAGAAGTGGATGACCGTCAGCACCTGCCAGACCGCCGAGTTCGACGACATGATGATTTTCGGTGAGGTATTGGGGGAGGCCATTCGCCGATCGGACCGACGCGTCGTGATCTTGGCCAGTGGCGCGCTGTCACACAAGTTCTGGCCGCTGAGCCAACTGCGCCAGCACGAGGGCGCGGATCCCAACGATCTGTTCAGCCCAGCGCATCGTGCTGCCGACGAGCAGGTCATCGCGTGGCTGGAAGCCGGCGACCATGCAGCCGTGCTCGCCAACTACAGCGAGTTCCGTAAGTTCACGCCGGAGGGCCGCTTCGCCCACTACGTGGTCATGGCCGCCGCATCGGGCGGTGCAGCGTGGAAGTCGCCCGGCGTGGCCTACAGCGACTATGAAAACGCCGCAGGAACCGGGCAGATCCATCTCTGGTTCCCAGCGAACTGACCCGACACTCGATCACAGGAGCTACCACATGCGTTTTGCCAACTATGCCGGCCGCGCGACCATCGTGCTCGACGGGCATGCGATCGACGTCGAGCAAGCCAGCGGCGAACAATTGGGCAGCGACCCAATGCTGTTGTCAGACCTGGCCAATCACGACGCGCTGCGCGCCATCGCCGCCGCTGTCACTCCGATCGAGTGGCCTCTGCTCGATGAGGGGCTGCTGGGTGCACCGGTACCGCGCCCACCCAAGGGCTATGGCGTCGGACTGAACTACAAGCAGCACGCGATCGAGAGTGGTCGCGACATGCCGACCGAGCCGCACCTCTTCGGCAAGTCGGAGAACTGCGTTGCTGGTCCGTTCGACGAGATCGTGATTCCCGCTGGCCTCACCGAGATCGACTACGAGGCCGAACTCGTCATCGTGTTCGGCCGTACCTGCAAGTCGGCTACTCGCGACGACGCGTGGAGCTATCTCGCCGGTGTGACCTGTGGGCAGGACATCAGCGACCGCGCCGAGCAGTTCCGGCCGCCGCTGAAGCAGTTCACGATTGCCAAGTCGTACGACACGTTCGGTCCGGTCGGTCCCTACCTGGTCACCGCCGACGAGCTAGCCAACCCCGACGCACTTGCGCTGACTGGAACGGTCAGCGGTGAGGTCATGCAGGAAGCCAACACCGACGACCTGATCTTCGACGTCCCTGCGCTGGTGGTGTGGCTCAGCCGATACATCACCTTCCAACCAGGCGATCTCGTGTGGACCGGCACGCCCGGCGGCGTGGGCGAGGCCCGCGGGCGTTTCCTGCGCCACGGTGATGTGATCGAGACCCACATCGAAGGCATCGGGACCATGCGCAACCCGGTCATCGAGCGCGAGGCGGCTGCGACGTGAAGGTTGTGTGCGAGGGTGACAAGAGTGTGAGCTACGGCGGCCGGTTCACGGGCACCGTCGAGCTGGAGATGTTGCACGCAACACCGAACGACGACGAGCCCGATACTGCGTTGGTGCACTTCAAGGACGGCGCGGTCACGTTCTGGCACCTCCACCCAGGTGGGCAGCAGCTGTACGTCGTGAATGGTGAGGCGCGCGTCGGCACCGTCGCCGATGGCGAGGTTCGGCTTGCGCCGGGGTCGCTGGTGGTGTGCCCGCCCAACGAACGCCACTGGCACGGCGCGGTGCCCGGGAATGACTCGACTCTGCTCGCAGTCACGTGGGGCACGACGCAGTGGGAGACCGAGGCACCCCTTTGATGCCGAACGGCGTGACGCTGCACGGCGTGACGTCGAACGGCGTGAGGGCGTACGACGTCGCCATCGTCGGCATGGGGCCAACGGGCGCCACACTCGCCAACCTGTGCGGGCTGCACGGTCTGCGCACGGTCGTCTACGAACGATCGACAGCCCCGTACTCACAGCCGCGGGCGTGCCACCTGGATGCGGAGATCGCCCGCGTGTTTCAGCAGTGCGGGATGGAGAGTGACCTGCAGGATCTGCTGACGGTGTCGGCGGGCATGGAGTACGTCGACCGCGCCGGCCAGCGCCTGTTCTCGTTCGAGGGTTTCGAGCGCGAGTCGCTGCTGGGGTGGGAAGAGGACTACGTCTTCCTGCAACCCGAACTCGAGACGGCACTGCGCCACCGCCTCGCCGCATTTCGTCACGTGGAGATTCGCCAAGGGGAAGCGGCACCCGTGTTGGACCAGCTGCTGGAGCAGGCCGAGTTCGTCGTTGCGTGCGACGGCGGTGGCAGCCAGCTACGCGACCAACTGGGTATCGGGTTGACCGACCTTGGCTACGACGAGCCGTGGTTGGTCGTCGACGTGATGCTGCATTGCCAGCCATCACCGCCATTGCCCACGATCATCCAGCAGGTGTGCGACCCGGCACGGTTGGCGACCTTCGTTCCATCGCACGGCGCGCATCGCCGCTGGGAGTTCCAATTGTCGCCCGGCGAGCAGCCAGATCCGTGGCGGCTGCTGGCCCCGTGGGGCGTCACCCCACAGCACGGCGAAATGGTGCGGGCGGTGCCGTATCGCTTTCATGCACTCGTTGCCGAGCGTTGGCGCGGCGGCCCCGACGGTCGAGTGCTGCTGGCCGGTGACGCTGCCCACATGATGCCGCCGTTCATGGGGCAGGGCATGTGCAGCGGCATCCGCGACGCGGCGAACTTGGCGTGGAAGCTCGCCGAGGTGGTGAAGGGTCAGTCGGCTGCGGCATTGCTCGACACCTATGAGCTCGAACGATCTGCGCACACCCGAGCGGTGATCGAAATGTCGGTCGAAGCGGGCCGTACCCTCGCCCGCTTGGCTGCCGATCCGCACGACGTCCCGCAGCCCTCGCAACCTGACCCACACCGATGGTCGCGCATCCCCGGACTCGATCTCGGCGGCAGGTTTCCGATCGGCCATCTGTTGCCGCAACCCGACCGTCGCGACAACCGGCTCCCGCTCGGCTGGGCGTGGGTCACCGCAGACCCGACTTTCGAATCACCCGACGGCAACCCCGTCATCGTCGAACCACGCGCAACGTACGGCGAACTCGCGGTGTTGGTGCGTCCCGATCGTTACATCGCCGCGGTAGCCGGCTGACGGTCGTCCAGCGACAACAGTGTCAGTGCAGCGCAGCGGCCAGTGCGACGACGTCGTCCACCTGGTGGCGGCCAACTTCCAGTTCAGGAGCGGGGAACAGGCTGACGTCGTGGGCACCTGCATCGCCAAGCAGCGTGAGGTGTTCCAATGCGTCCTCGAAGGTATCGATGGCGCCCAGCTCAAGCCACCACTCACGGGGCATGTCCACCAGCGCATCGGCGCCGCCGGCGGCGAACCGCTCGTGGAGTTCGTCGGCGTGTGAGTGGGCATCGATGGCTGGGTTCGGCGACAACAACCAGTTGGCGACCACCGGTGCCATGCATCGGTAGGCAGTGCGCCGGTCGGCCTCTACGCAGAGCGAACTGAACACGCTCACCCGAAAGCTGTCGGACGCGTTTGACTGTTGCACCGCCCCGCGCACGTAGGCGGCACCCGCGGCCTCTGCCAGCACCACCCCATCGGCGACGCGGCCGGCCAGCGCTAAGGACCTGGGCCCGCGCACTCCAGCCAGCACCGGGGGAACAACGGCGGGCGGTTGGTCGAGCTGTACCTCGGCGAGGCGTACCTCTCGACCGGTGACGTTGACCCGTTCGCCACGTATCAACTGGCGCACGACGGTGATCACTTCCTCCAGTGTGGTGAGCGGGCTGGGCGTGCGGGCACCCATCTGTTCCATCCAGCTCTGCACGCCGTGGCCGATGCCGGCGATCACCCTCCCCGGAGCCAGGTTGGCGAGCGTCGCGAGCTCCATGGCAGTGATCGCGGGGTTGCGGGCCACGGCCGGCAAGATGCCGATGCCCACGTGCAACCGCTGCGTGCGGGCAAGTGCCACGGCTGCCAGCGAAATGCCGGCGGTGTAGAAACAGTCCTCGATGACCCACAGTTGGTCGACCCCGCCTGCTTCCAGTCGCTCGGCGAACTCGACGATGGCGAGCGGAGGGTAGGTGCGGTCGAAGCACATGCCGACGGCGGGAGGACTCATTGGCGGCACAGTAGCCCTTGGGCTGAACGCGCTCGGTTACGAGAGCGGAGCGAGTCGAACCGGCAGTTGCTTCAGTCCGTTGATGAAGTTGCTGCGTACCCGCTTGGGTTCCCCAACCAGTTCGATGCGCTCGACGCGTTGCGCGAGCGCAGCCAGAAACGTCCGGACCTCCAGCCGGGCCATCCACTGGCCGATGCACAGGTGTGGTCCTCCGCCACCGAACGTGACGTGACGATTCGGCGTTCGTGCGATGTCGAAGCGATACGGCTGATCGAACACCGCCGGGTCGAAGTTGGCGGCTGTGTACCAGGTGACCACCTTGTCGCCGGCTGCAATTGGCACGCCGCCTAACTCGGTATCGACGGTGGCGGTGCGACGAAAATGCAGCTGTGGGCAGGTCCAGCGCAACACCTCCTCTGTCGCTGAGCCCAGCAATGCGGGTTCGGCGCGCAGACGCGCGAGCGCATCTGGATGCTGCGCCAGCACCAGCAGGCCCTGGGCGAGCGCGTGGCGAGTGGTCTCGTTGCCAGCGATGAGGAGCAGGAGAAAGAAGGTGCCCTGCTCGCGCTCGCTCAGCGGCTCGCCGTCGACGAGCGCGTTGGTGAGCACGCTCAACACGTCGCCGCTTTCCACCCCTCGCCGTGCCGATGCCAGCCGCTGCACGTACTCGAACACCTTCAGCGAGACCGGCGAACGGAAGGGGAGTCGCCGGTACGGATCGGTGTCGGTGCGATCGCTGACTGCAGGCGAGTAGTCGGGGTCGGCGTTGTAGACGATCTGATCAGCCCAGTGGAACAGCTGCGGGGCGTCGTCATCGGGCACGCCCAACAGGCCGGTGAGCATTCGAATCGGTAGCTCGCGGGCAACGGCGTGGACGCCATCGAGTTGACCAGACGTGCGACTTTCTGACAGCGCATCGTCGAGCACCTCGTCCACCAACTCCGTCGCGTGCGCGGCATACGTCTCCACCGCCAGCTTGCTGAAGGTGGGGTTCACCATTTGACGCAGCTTGGTATGGCGCGGCGGGTCCGTCTCGAGCATCGTGCGACGCGCAGCCAACGCCTCAGGGTCGAGCTGCAGATCCTCGATCTCGGTGCCGCCGACTTCGCTGGAGAACGTCCGCCAATCCTTGTGGACGGCGACGATGTGTTCGTGCGCAGTGAGCGACCAGAAGCCCGAACCCTCGTGGCCGTTCGCCGCCGTCTCGTTCACCCAAGCAACTGGCGCTGCGCTGCGGAACTCGTCGTAGGCCGCAAAGGGCAGTGCACGCTCGTAGACGTCGTGGCTCAAAATGTCGAGGTGCGGCAGTGAGTCCGGGCGAGGCATCAGGCAGAGGAGCCGAGGTAAGCCGCTGCCACCAGCGGATTGGAGCGAACCTCGGCGGGTGTTCCCTCCGCAAGAATGCGGCCTTCATTGAGCACCACGATGTGGTCGCTGATCCGCGTGATGAAGCCGAGATCGTGGTCGATCACCAACACGCCGGCGCCCACGCGGGCGGCGACCGACCGAACAGACTCGACCATGGCAAGGCTCTCCTGGTCGCTCATACCGGAGGTGGGCTCGTCGAGCAGCAAGAAGTCGGGTGCAAGCGCGGCAGCGCGTGCCAGCTCCAGCCGGCGCTGGTTGCCGTAGTCCAACGTGCCCGCCTGGCGGTCTGCCCATTCGGAGAGACCCGCATCGTCGAGCAGGGTGTCGGCGTCGGGGCGCACCCGATGCGGACGATGGCGGGCCGCGACCAGCGCCGTGAGCGCGACGTTCTCGCGCACGCTGAGGTTCTTGAACAGGCGCAGGTTCTGGAACGTGCGAGCCAACCCGGCGCGTGCAATGTCCACCGGCTTCGACTCACTGAGATCCTGCTCGCCCAAGGTCACGCGACCGCCCTGCTCGTGAACGATGCCGGTGATCACGTTGAACAGCGTGGTCTTGCCGGCACCGTTGGGGCCGATCAATCCGACGACCTCGCCGGGCCGCACCGTGAGGCCGGCGCCGTCGAGCGCGACGAAACCACCGAAGCGCACTTCGATGTCGGTGGCAGTCAGGGTGTTGACGCCGTGCTGCGGGGTCTCGCCAGACGGTAGCGGCCGTCGATACATGCGGCGGCGCAGCCAGCCGGCGAGGTCGCGATCGCCCAACAGACCGCCGGGCCGCATCAGCATGACCAACAGCATCGTGCCACCGAGGAAGAGGTCGGGGAAGCGCTCGATGTCCAAGCGCTGCGGGTCGCCCAGCTGACGGAACAGTTCGTTGCCAGCGGTGATCAGCACAGTTCCCAGCACAGCGCCGGAGATGGAACGCATGCCGCCCACCACCAGCATGACCAAGATCAGAATGCCCGAGTCGAGTGTGAACTGCTTCGGGTTGACGCTGCCGAGCGATTGCGCCCGCAGCGAGCCGCCGAGTGCGATCAGGCCCATGCTCACGGTCCAAGCCGCCCAGCGCGAGCTGAACAGACGGATGCCCAGTGCGGGCGCCGCCAGCTCGTCCTCGCGGGTCGCGATGGCGAAGCGGCCGATTCGGGTCTCCTGGAAGAAATGAGCGATCACCAGAGCGAGAAAAGCGCCCGCCCACAACCAACCGTTGCCCTCCAGCCGGGGAATACCCGAGAGGCCGCCCGCTCCGCGAGTGAGTTCCTTCCAGTTCTTCACCAGCTGCTCGACGACGAACAGCGCCGCGAGCGTGATCATCGTCGGTGCCAGCCCACTGGCCCGACTGACGGCGATGCCGAAGAGGCCACCGATGATCACCGTCACAAGGACGGCGAACAGCGTGGCGCCCAGCGGGCCGTAGTGAATGCTCTCCAGCCCGAACGGAATGTCGGGCAATGCCTTCGCCTTCGCCGCGAGCGGTATTCCAACGACTGCAGTGGCGTACGCAGCGATCTGCGCAAAGGCCATGTGACCGAAACTCAACACACCGGTGTTGCCGATGAACACCTGCATGCCGAGTACGAGGATGAAGTTGCTGAGCATCTCGGCGATGAGGGATTCGCGACTGGCGCCGCCACCACTGGTATAGGCCATGGCAAGAGCGGCGACGATTGCCACCAGCGCTGCGCTTGCCAGCGTGCTGCGCGTGAACCGCACGAGGCCGACGCTGAAGCCGCCCATCACACACGCTCCGCATGAGAAATCTTGAAGATGCCGTCGGGGCGAACCACGAAGAAGACGGCGATCAGCACGAACACGATTGCAGTCGAGAACTTGTCCCAGCCAACGGCCACCTCAGGCAGGTAGGCGCGAGTGAGCGTTTCCAGCAGGCCGAGTACCAACCCGCCGACGACCGCGCCGGAGAAGCTGCCCAGGCCACCAATCACTGCCGCGATGACGGCCTTGAGCAGCCAGTCCGAGCCCATGCTGGGTTCGGCGGCGGGCGAGCGCATCAGAATCAACGTGGCTGCGACTCCGGCGAGGAAGCCGGCGAACGCGAATGCCCCCGAGATCACTCGGTTGGCCCGGACCCCCATGAGGCGAGCTGCATCGAAGTCTTCTGCCGCTCCTCGCACGCTGATGCCGAAGAGGGTGCGTTTGAAGATCACTGCTGTGAGAGCCAGCGTGAGTGCGGTGACCGCAATGGTCACGACGTCCATCACCTCGAAGCTGACGCTCGCAATCTTGAACTGGTTGAACACCCACTCTGGCTTCGGGAAGGCTCGCTGCTTGGGCGACACCGCGATCTGCCAGAACGCATGCGACAGCCGCTCCAGCGCGAACGAGGTCAGCAGCAGTGTGAATGGGCTGGAGTTGCGGACCCAACGGAACGCAATCAGTTCGGTGGCCACTGATGCCAGTACTGCGCTGCCGATGATTGCCAGCGGCATCCACCACCAGCTGCCGCCGTGAAGAAAGAAGAAGTAGGACGTGTACGCACCGACGGTGATCAGCTCGCCGTGCGCAAAGTTGACCAGGTGCATCACGCCGAAGATCAGCGAGATGCCAAGTGCGAGCAGGGCATAGGTACTGCCGACGCCGAGGCCGTCGACGATCGTTTGGATCAGTTTCGTCATGCCTCGCCCCCGATGAACGAGTCGAACAGGCTGGTGTCGGCGGCCAGTTCGACACCGGTGCCGGTGGCGATGACCCGTCCGGTGCGCAGCAGGTAGCCGCGGTCGGCAATGCCCAACACGCGAGTCGCGTTCTGTTCGACGACGAGCAATGTTCGACCCTGCTCTCGGAGGCGTTGCAGCAGATCGAAGACCACGTCGACCATCGTTGGTGCAAGGCCGAGAGTTGGTTCGTCGAGCAGGAGCAATCGCGGGTTGCTCATCAGTGCACGTGCGACGGCGAGCTGCTGTGCCTCGCCGCCGGAGAGAAACCCGGCGGACGTGGTCCACTTCGAACGAAGAACGGGGAAGAGTTCGGCTGCCTCGTCCAACCGGACGCGACGGTCGGCGGTCGATGCGGTGCTGCCTCCCAATCGAAGGTTCTCTTCGACGGTCAAATCCTTGAAGATGCGGCGGTGTTCCGGCACCAAGGCAAGGCCGGCACGAACCAGACGAGCGGGCTCGCTGCCGGTGATGTCGTTGCCGTCGAAGCGCACACTGCCCGTGGCCGGGCGAAGGAGCCCGGCCACGGTGTTGAGCAGCGTTGTCTTGCCGGCACCGTTTGGTCCAACGAGAGCCACCAACTCCCCGGAGCGCACCTCGAGCGAGGCGTCGTGCAGGGCAGTGATGGCGCCGTAGCGCGTCGTGATCGCGTCAACCTCGAGCATTGCGTTGGGAGGGCCGGTCGTTGAACAGCTGGGTCAGCTGGGGATGTTGGTGGGGCGAACGGCCTCGAGGAACGTCGGCTCGCCGCCCTTGACTTCAAGGATGACAACGTCCTTTTCCGGCACGCCACCGGTGCCGGCGTAAGTGACCGTGCCCGTGGTGACTGGCACGTTGACCAAGCCATCAATGGTGGTGATCAGTGCAGCGGGATCAACCGAACATGCTTCCGTTGCCGCAGCGGCAAGGATCTGCACGGCGTCAGCCGCAAGTGCGCCGAAGCTGATGGTCTCGATGTTGGCGCCGGCGGCGGCGGCATCGTCCAAGAACTGCTGCACACCGTTGCTGTCCTGTGGGAACGTGTGGGCAGCAAAGACCACACCGTTGGCGACGTCGCCGGCGCTCCACACGACCGTGGCGTCGAAGCCGTCGACGCCGGTGACGATGATGTCACCGAGGTCGGCTGCCTTGAGCTGCTCCAACAACACCTGCGTCTGGGGCATCACCATGGCGGTGAACAGAATCGCCGGGGGCGTGTCGAGAGCGGCGATCTCGTTGACCTGCGTGGAGAAGTCGGCATCGGCCAGGCTGTAGGCGTAGTCGCCCAGCACGGTGCCGCCGCCGGCCTCGAAGACTTCGGTGAAGTACTCCGGGTTGCCGGAGAAGTACACGTCGTCGCTGCTGCTCAGCGTGACGGCCGTGGTGTGGCCTTCCGCCAGCGCCCACTCGGCGATTGCCGATGACTGCACCGGGTCACTGAAACTGGCCAGAAACGCACCTCGCGAGGGGTCGGCCAGCGCCGGGTCGGTGGATGCCATGAACACGATGGGGGCCTTGCCGTCGACTGCGTCGAGCAGCGGTGCGCCGGTGCTGGCGAAGGGCGGGCCGATGATTGCATTGATGCCGTCGTCCAACAGTTCCTGGCCGGCGCGCTGCGTAGCTGCCGGGTCGCCCTGGATGTCCTTGATGGTGTATTCGATGGGCAGGCCGCCGACGCCGCCAGCCTCATTGATCTTGTCGACCATGACCTGCGCAGCTTCTGAACCAGGCTGGTCGGAGAACGCACCGAGCTCGCCGAGGTCGGCGGCGAAGCCGATCTTCAGTGGCGAGTCGAGCACGCACTCGGCGCCAACTGTCGGAACGGTGGCCTCGTCGCCCGCCGCAATGGTCTCCTCCGGAGTTGTACTCTCGGTGGGTGCAGTGCGGTCAGCGGGTGCTGCGGTGTCGGCTGTCGTGCTGTCGTCGCTGCACGCTGCAGCCACGATGCTCAACGACATGAGCACTACCGGAATGATTCGCTTCCTCATGGACTCCCCCTGGAATGTTCCGCCTGACACGGCGGTGAGTGATCGATTTGATGGTAGTGCAACAAGTACTTAGGAAACGAACGATC